>Ga0335075_10010019_pt1 | contig 14395 bp, 16 predicted proteins | sample Lox_Sample_24_FD_206723 | JGI IMG/M metagenome (GOLD analysis project Ga0335075, IMG submission 206723) | Soil microbial communities from Loxahatchee National Wildlife Refuge, Florida, United States - Lox_Sample_2.4 | ecosystem: Environmental > Terrestrial > Soil > Wetlands | place: USA...
GGCCTGCCGCGTCGAGCAGTATCTCGGTCGCGTCCTCTTCGCCCAGGCGCCAGTCGACGTCAATGTCCTTCGTGCTTCTGGATAGCTCGTCGAGGCGCAGCTCAAGCGCGAAGCCTCCCTTCAGAACCCACTCGTCGTCGGCGTGCGCGGTCAGGCGAGCCAGCAGCCGCTCGAAGACCACACGCTTTCGCAGTCGCGACAAACCCACCTGCTCGTTCTGGGCGTGCTTGAGGCGGTCCTCCAGTGCGGTGCGGAATGCTTCGGGTGTCGCGTATCTCATGGGCTCGCCTTTTCCAGCATCGCGGCGAGGTGGTGCTGGGAGGTCTTTGGAAATGCTTTGGCGGCGCTGGTCAGTCGCCGGCGGGTGCTCAGGCCGCGTCGCAGGGCTTGGGCGATCGCGAGCTCGATCTGCTCGTTCGGGCCGCCGTCGCGCAGAACGTCGAGGATCGTTCGCTCCGGCGAGGTGACGGGTACGCCGAGCATCTCGCGGCGTTCATTGGGGAGGATCGGAAGCTGGGTGACGTGCAGGGTCAGCCCGGGCACGGCCTTACGGCGGCGGTTGCGGGGAACGCTGACATGGATTTGATCGGCGATGATGTCGGAGAGATCGTGCAACTCCATGGCGCTCTGGTGGGAGACAACCGCGTCGGCCGATGGAGGGGTGCGCAACCATCCCGCCACGATGTGCTCGTGGGGGGATGGCGGGAAGTTACGCAGGCGATACACGCCCCTGGACACCGGCTGCAGCCGCCCTCCCGGATGGGCGTGATGGGCGAGAGTCGAGCGAGGCATTCCCGTCGCTACAGCCTGACGCGCGGTGAGGTAGCCGGCTTGGTGCTCGGCCAAGCGATATAGAACGTCCGGACCAAAAAGATCACCGATTCGTTCGACTTTCCCGTTCATTGCGGTGACAGTATACAGGAAGAGACGACGTAACCCGAGGCTGATATGATAATTTCATATGTCCCGTCTACTCTCGGTGTCTATACCTGACGAGCTCGCCGACGAGGCCGAGGAGCTGGCCCGTGCGAGCGGCAAGACCAAGAGCGAGGTGGTGCGCGACGCGTTGCGGCGCCACCTGCAGCACGAACGCTTTGGCGATCTGCAGCGTTACGGGCGTGAGCAGGCGGAGGCGCGAGGGGTCGGCCCCGAGGATGTCGAAGCGCTCGTTGACGAGCTGCGTACAGCGCGCGTGTGAGCACGCTCGCGCTCTGTGACACCAACGTCCTGGTGTCGGCGTTCATCGCCGGCGGTCCTCCCAGTCGTGTGATCGATGCGGCGATCGACGGACGCGTCGAGCTGGTGCTGGCAGACCCGGTTCTTGATGAGCTCGCGCGCGTGCTGAGCGTCAAGCTTGGCTTCGAGCCCACGCGCGTGCGGGAAATCGACACGTTCCTGACGGACCTTGCTCACGAGCGTGTGGCTCGGCCCGCTGGCTCGCCAGAGGCGGTCACCGGCGATCCTGACGACGATGTCGTGCTGGCGTGCGCGGTGGTAGCAGGAGTCGATGTGCTCGTCTCAGGCGACCGCCGGCACATGCTGACGATCGGCGAGCATCGCGGCGTGCGCATCGTCACACCGCAGACTCTGCTCGCCGAGCTAACCGAAGAATGATCGCGTCCCAAGCGGACGTCGAGATCGCGGGTGGCGCGTGCCTGGTTTCGGAAACGCAGTTCGCACGCGATGCCGCCCTTGAGCAGGAAGCGGGCGGGCGAGTCGGTTTCGCGGACTCGTTCCAGCGCGCCAAGGAGCGCCATCGCAGCGACGCGCTGGCGTACGCGGCGCACGCCGAGGCCGTGGGCTTCGGCGTATCCCGCTACGAGCCGGCCGAGGTGCTTCTCGGTCTTCGGCCGCCGCTCGGGCGGCCGCGATTGCTGCGGTTTGGCGCTCATCGTGTCGGGACTGTCTCGGGATCGAATCCGATCTCGCGTATGAGCTCGTCGTAGCTGCCGCGATCCAGCAGCCCGCGTTGCTTGGCCTGCTCTACTGCCTGGCGCAGCAGGTCGCGGCGCAGATGTGCGCCGTGGCATTGACGTATGGCCTTCGCCCCTGTCACGCTTTGAATCGCAGGTAAGTCTAATTGCAAAAAGGTATTGCAGGCGCTATAAATAAGGTATGCCCGACTTGGTCTCCGTCGCTGCCGCCGCCGATGAGCTGAGCGTGCACCCGTCGCGGGTGCGGGCGCTGATCGCGTCCGGTGCTCTGATGGCCGAGAAGGTGGGCGGCGTTTGGCTGGTCGATCGTGCGAGCGTCGCCGGTCGCGGTCGTGAGCATGTCGCGGCCGGTCGTCCGCTGTCGCCGGGCAACGCTTGGGCGTTGCTGTTCGCGGCATCCGGCGAGGAGTTGCCACCAGAGTTCGGCTCCTCGGCGCGCTGGCGGGTTCGCCATGCGCTCGAGGTCTACGGCCTGGATGGCTTGCGGCCGCGTCTTGCGCGACGCGCTGAGCCATCTTCGTATTGGGCGCTGGCCGGCGAGTTGCGAGCGTTGCGGGATCGCGCCGAGCTTGTGCTCAGCGGCCCGTCGGCGGCCGCCGCGTACGATCTCGGTCTCGCCGGCTCGGAGGCCGTTGACGCCTACGTGCCAGCGCGCCTGCTCGCGCAACTGCGACGCGAGCACGCCCTGGAACGCATGTCCGGACCCGGGGCAAACGTCATCCTGCGTGCGGTCGCAGACGATGCCTGGTCTCTGAACGGCCGGCGATGCGCTCCACTCGCGGCGGTCGCCGTCGATCTCTGCTCATACGCCGATCCACGAGCGGCGCGCGTCGGTGCTGAGACGATCGCCGGTATCGATCGCGACATGAGGCACGTGTGATGGCGCCACATGCTGAGGATGAGGCGCCTGTCGCGTCGATTCGCATCGAGCTGATCGATCCTGATGCAATGGAGCTGTGGCGTACCGTGGCAAAGGTAGCCACGGCTTTCGGCGAAGACAGGCGCTGGTGTCTGGTCGGGGGCCTCATGGTCGCTCTGTTCGCCATCGAGGCGCAACAGACCCAGCGGGTGACGACGGACATCGACATCCTCGCGGACGCCCGAGCGCGTCCGAGCGGGACGACCTGGGCCACCGGACGCCTCAAAGCGCTCGGCGCGAGCCTTCGTGATCCCGCCCGACAGTCGGAGTTGGAGCGCGGTTTTCGCTTTGACTTCGATGGTCAGATCGTCGATGTGCTCGCGCCCGACGGCCTGGGTCCCTCCGGTGCGACCACGACGGGCAAGCTCAAGACGATCCAGATTCCCGGAGGGACGCAGGCCCTCAACCGCACCGAGCTTGTGGAGATCGTCGTCGACGAGGTCGCCATGACGCTCTGGCGGCCGAAGCTCATCGCAGCCATCCTGCTCAAGGCGCGAGCACTGCGCGTCCACTCGCGCCCACAGGACCAGCGTCACGACCTCGTTACCCTCCTGAGCCTCCTCGACGATCCCCGCGCCGCGCGCGCAGAGATCACGAGCAAGGAGCGCGGATGGTTGCGGTCGATCTCAGGCCGGCTCTCGATCGACGATTCCGCCCTCCGCGAGAGCTTCGAGGCAGCCCGCCTGCGCGCGGCCCGCGCGGCCTATCGCGTGCTGACAGCCTGAATCCGGGTGTACGCTTGGTGGGTCTGTCCGGCCAGCCTCTTGGCGCGGCAGCCCACACAGATCGTCGCGCTCAAACCACGCGTGAGCGCACTTGAGCCGTCGAGCCCGAGCTGGTGCCGAGCTCCTGGCGTATCTTCTATGCAACGCTATAGAGCGAGCGGTTGATGCCCACCGAGACTATTCCTGACACGAGCTTTCACGAGCGCCGTCGCGCGCGGTTAATGAAGGACCCCGAGTTCCGGGCGGCCTACGAGCGTGCCACGCGAGAGATCGAGCAGACCGATCGGGTCATCCGCGTCCTCGATGAGCTGCGCGTCGACCTGGGCGTGTCGAGGGCCGAACTCGCCCGGCGCATCAACTGAAGGGGCTGCTACCCCGCCCAGGCATAAGCCTTCCCTTTCTGGCCGCTTTTGGAAAGGTCACTGCTATCGTGTGCGCCATGACCAAGAGCGAGCACCGACAGGTTGTGGCCAGCTTCGTGACGTTGGACGATGCGATTACGCGCGCCAGCGATGCTCTTTCGGGTGGCGATGTGGCGGTTGCCGAGCGCGCGCTCGAGCAGGCGAAGCGGACTGTGTACACGGACGCGCCGGCATTGACGGTGCCCGAGGTCGCAGACGAGTTGGGCGTGAGCCGTCCAACCGCGCGCAGCTGGATCGCCAAGGGCCTGCTGGACGTGATCGCAGACACTTCACCGCGCCGGGTGACGTTCGCGAGCGTGCAGCGGCTCAAGGAGCGCTTGGGGAAGCTGCGTGCCATCGCCAAGGACGAGCGTCGCTACTCTCAGCTGCTGAGCGAAGCGGCCGACCAGCGAGCGCTCGCTCAGCCCGGTGCCCGAGAGGGTCTGCAAGACGCCCTGGCCGGCGACACCGTGGACCTCTGACACAGGGTCGACAGGGTCGCCGGAGAGTCGCCTCCGCTTGACGACTCCCAGCGACACGAGCCGGCTCTGAGCGCGTCACAATTTGGGTCACAATTTGAGCGAAACTCAGGGGTACCCAGCCACACGAAAATGGCTCTAGCAAGCCAAATCGCTACCCACCGAAACCCCCTATTTCGACCCCATAACCCGAAGGGTGGCCTTCAGTCCGAAGACAGTCCAACGCATTTTGGCTTCCTTTGTCCGCGGCCGCCGTCGAAGGGGAGGCCGCGAGTATTGCGAGCGTTGTAAGTGTTACGAGTGTTGCGTGGATCGTGTATTGTGTGGGCATGGCTACCAGGGCCCCCATCAAGAAGCCGCGGCCGGCAAGCGGGGTAACGCCGACAGTCCGGTCGACCTCTCCCGTCTGGCTGTGGCCAAGTTTGCGCCAGGCCGCCGTGCTCTTGCGTGTGGATCCGGCCACGCTCTCGCGGCGGAAGGTTGCTACCGAGCCCTATGGCCAGGAGCGTCGCCTGGCTCCCACGCTGGTGCTTGAGCTGTGCGATCGCTACTACCGGCGAGGAGACATCGGCGAGCTGGCCGCGGCACTGGTCGAGCACGCGCGTCCGCAGGCGCATAGCCTGGATGAGCTCGAGTCTCTGGAGGCCGATGTGGAGCGCTATCTCACCGCCAGCCGATCCGCACAGCGCCAGGCCGCGGATGATGCGTGGCTCACCGAAGCGCAGCGGCGGCTACCCAAGGACGTCTATCAGCAGGTGCTGGAGGTCGTGGGTGGCGGCGAGCCGGTCGAGTCGTTTCGAGGTGCGCGCTTCGACGAGGACGACGAGGGCTAGCTCTTTCCGCGCGTGCGCCGGTAGCAGTACCAGGTCCCCGGCTTGCTCAGATGAGTGGGGCGTTGGCAGGGCCGCAGGCCGAAGCGCTCGAGGTGAGCTTGTTGGGGGTTGTCGTTGGCCACTGCCCCGATCTCGTCGTCAGCGCGGCTTGGTGCTGCGACGGCGACGTCTTGTAGGACATCCAGCAGCATCCAGCCAGCGAACACGCTGTGGGCGTTCAAGTTGTCTTGACGGATAGCGAGATCGGTTATGACCAACGGCACGGAAGTCCGCTCATCGACATGAAACGACAGTGCGGCGAGCGTGAGGTCGCGCCGGATATCCCAGCAGTAGAGCGCTCTGCGGCGAGGCTTCTGAGCGTCTTGGGCGATGTTTTGTCGCAGCGTTTGGTCGGGAAAGCCTGTCGGGTCGAGAAATCTCTGGGTCGTCGTGAACAGGTATCGCGGCCGGCCGCGCAGACCGAGATGGGGAACGGAGTGATCCACCCGCACCCAGGTCGTGCCGTCATCGCCCTTCCAGGCACGGACGCCGGGTAGCAGGCCGGTGTCGCGGAGCAACCGGCGCCATTCTGCAACCATGGAGCGCCAGTTGGGTTCACGCACTCAGGCAGCGTGCCGCACACGGCCGATGCACCGCATCATCGACGCGTGTGGCCATCGATGGGCCCTGGGTGCTCATCGTGTCGGAGCTGTCGCGGGATCGAACCGGAGCTCGCGCATGAGCTCGCCGTAGGCGCCGCGATTGAGCAGTCCGCGTTGCTTGGCCTGCTCTACTGCCTGGCGCAGCGGGGAAACCGCTCGGGACTGACGAGTTGGATTTGCGCTTATGCTGCGCCGCGTGCCTACCGCGCGGGCACGTAGCCTTCGCGCTTGGCGCATGCAGAGCAGAGCGTCTTGTACCAGGGCGCGGGCGCGGGCGTGTGGTGCAGCTGTCCGGTGTCTCCGCATAGCTCACAGGTGACGCCGGCGCGTGCCTCGGCGGCGCGGACGAGCTGCTCGGCGAGCTCGACGCGCCGCTCTCGGTCGGCGATGCGCTCCTGGCCCTCGGGCGTGTCCTCATAGACGCTCAGGCGCTCCCACCACGCGTCGTGCGCCTGCCTCCAGCTCTCCCTTTCGGCCTCGCTGCCATCTCGTTCGGGCGTCGGCGGTTTGGGGTCGTCGGGGTCGTGGATCTCCTCACCAGATTCCCAGTAGTACCGGAGTCCGCCAAACTTCTCCTTGATCTGGTGGATCACATATACGGGCAGCAGGGCTTGCAGTGCTGCGCCACGATGAGATCGGCGCGAGGATCTGCGTGAGCCACTGGGACGATGAGCTCGATGACTGGCGTCAAGTCGATCCGCCGCCAAGCGGGCGACGTTTCGTATTGACCGTGCGGTCATGATCGCGAGGGCATATATCACACGCGCTCCCGGCGAACTGGACCAGGAGGGAGGGCATCGAGCGCGTCGAACTGTTGCTCGATGCCTGACGCAATTGTCCCCGGCCTTACGCGAGCGACCTACGAGAAGCTCGAGGAGCTCGGCTATACGACCGCGGAGCACTTCGAGCAACTGCCCATCGCCGATCTACTCGACGCTGAGATCACCTGGGGCCAAGTCCACAGGATCGTCACCTGGCTCGTCGAGACCGGCAGAAAGCCTGTATTCCGCGGCCCGGGGCCCATTTGGGACGAGGCGAAGTGGGAAGGGCTTGTCGCGTCAATCGTCAAAGACGGGATCGTCACCTGGGAGGAGGTAGCGGTCGCTGTGCTCGGCGAGCTGAACCCGCCCCAGGTCGGGACCAGCTTGGCTTCGAACGAGAACATCAAGGCCCGGTACCCGCATCGAGAGGCCATGCGGAACGTCATGGCGTGGTTCTACGATCAGGATGGCACCTGCGCGAGCTGTGGCAGCCGGATCCATCTCGAGGTCGACCACGTCGAGGGAAAGGACTCCTACATCAAGTCCGGCCGCGACCCAGCCGACGCCGACCGCCTCGACAACCTCCAACTGCTTTGTCGTCGATGCAACGTCGTGAAGCGGGAGTCGCACGTCCTTGGCGGACTGAGCTTTGCGACGGCTCAAGCGGCACTCATGTGGATCTTGCTTGTGGAGCGGCCGCCTACCCGCGAGGCGTTTCACGAACTCTGTCGCGCACACGGCCTCACGATGGCCAACATCCGATTCGACGAGGCCTGGGCGATGGCCGTGTGGCTTGAGAAGGCCGCGATGTTTCCCTAGATTTAGAGCTGTCGCCAACCCGCCGGTCGGTAATCCGACCCGTTTGCGCCAAACGGCTCCTCGACAACCTCGCTGAGCGCCTGCGACTCCTCAGCCAACTGATCGCGCAGCGCAGCAATCCGCCGGGCTCGAGCCGTTACGTGCTCACGCGCTGAGTCATCGAGGAGAGCCTTAGGTACCAGCACCGCTCCGAGAGTCCGCTCACGAATGTCGAGCGAGGCTGCACCTCGGCATTGCGCGACGATCTGTCGGCGGACACCCGCAGAGTTGAGCAACGTCATGAGGACCTCGGGCTCGATCTTTGGGCGAAGTACGAGAAAACGATCCGTCGTCAGCACCCCGTCGTGAGCGTCGTCCACCAAGACCGCGCTACGCCCGGTCGGTGCGCCCTTTGCGATCAACGAGTCGCGATGGTTGGGCAGGAGCACGTCTCCGGCTATGACGCGGTTCTTGATACGTCCCTTCTTGCGAAGCTCGAAGCCAGTCGCGTCCTGTACAGCTCGGATGGAGCCAGCGTGTATGTCGGTGTCAGCGACCTCGAAGAAGCGATACGTCTTGTCATCCTCGATCTCGCGCCGGCTGAACCGTGCCTCCCTGACCTCGAGGATTTCCGCCAAGGCTACGAACTTGCCAGTCGACGCATCGTTCTGGGGAAGCGATCGCGACACGTGCAACCATGCCGGATCCCAGCGCCCAGCGTCGCGCAGAGTCTGCACCGGGAAGCGATTGGCGTCCGGCCACGTCCTGCTCCGGAACCGCTCCAAGATCGCCGGGAAGTCATTCTCGCGACGCGGCCGGCCGAGCCGATCGTAGCCAAGGTGCCGGGCCCAGTCGACGAAGACGTCGTATTCAAGGCGCGGCTCCCGCACTCGGCGCACGAACAGCAGCACCCCATGCACGCCGCAGTCGGTGTGGACGAACGCCTTCTCAGGAAGTCCGATGATGGCGACGATCTCGGTGCGCTCCATAAGAAGCATACGCAGACGGAGGAATGACTCCTCCTCTGCGTTGAGGATGCTCGTCGGGAGCACGAGTGCCGCCATCCCACCATTGCGAAGCGCCGCCACGATCGTCTCGATGAAAGGAATGGTGCGGTTCAGGGACCGCACCGCACCGTCCCCCTTCGTTGCCGTCTCCACCCTCGCGAGCAGATCCTCGGACGTCTCGTGACCGGCAAACGGCGGGTTGGCCACGACGGCGTCGAACGGGCCATCCGAAACCGCGTCCCACCAGCGACCGCTGCCGACCTCAGCACCGGACGTCTCCCGGAGGACTCGATCAAGCTCGAGTCCGTTGCCGGCGAGGATGTTCTCGGGGTCTAGACCGTGGAGAAGGAAATTCACCTTCGCGGCCCGCACCATCCTCGGGTTCAAGTCGTTGCCGTAGTACGCCAGCTTGCCGCGGTCATCCTCACGACTCCGGTGAAGCGCGAGTAGAAGCCCAGCGCTGCCACACGCCGGATCAAGGACGCGCGTCACGTCCTCGTCGACCATCCGCGCCATAAAGTCGGCGATGGTCCGGGGAGTGAAGTACGACCCGAGCTCTCCGCGAAAGGTCGATCCGACGATGGCCTCGTAAGCGGTCCCCAGCACATCCGTTCCTGAGGCCGAGTCCGCGGTGAGCGTCAGCGAGTAGTCCTGAAAGACCTCAAACAGCCGGGACGCCAGGGCGGCGCTCACCGTTGGCACGGCGCCGGCGGTAGCACGATGACCATCGAGCCATTCATGAGCCCGAGCAAGCAGGCGATGGAACCGTTCACTTCTCTGGTCTGCCGTCTCAACACGGACGATGCCGAATTCATACCTGCCATCCGAGGGTCCTCGTTCGTCGAGAACCTTGGCGGCAAGCGTCAGGAGAACCAGATCGAAGGTCGCAGCGGGATCATTTGCCATTGCCTTGTAGATTGCGTCATGACACAACTGGAAGGTGACCCGGAGATCGTGCTCCGAATGGAACGGCAGCAGCATCGTGGTACGAGCGACGAGGTCCGTCCGGGGGTGGCGTGGCATCCAGGTCGGCAGCGCTGGGATCGAGGTTGGGCGGCCCTCGAGAGATCCAACGGCATAGGCCTGGCGCTCTTGCCACCCGCCGCAAGCGACGAGCGGAAAGCCGCCCTGGCGCGCCTCCGTAACCGACGTCTCCAGATTATCGGCACTGAACGGAAGGACGAGCGCGAGGGGCTGCCGGTGGGCGTCGTCGCGGAAGACGGCAACACCGTCGAGCCGGCGGTCCATCTGCGCCAGCGGTATGCGATGGTCACGCGCAAGCCGCTCGAACCACTCATCGATCGGGTCGTGCGTCAGTGGGGTGGCGGCGGCAGTCGTGAGCAAAGTCATCCTTCCGAAGGCGAAGTTAGTCGACGCCGCGGACGGAAGCGGAGCAATTGCTATGCCGTGCTCGAGGAATGACCACAACGCCCCGTCACGTGCTGCCGGTCGGCGAGCATCGCGGGGTGCGCATCGTCACGCCACAGGCCCTGCTCGCGGAGCTGGCCACTGGCTGATCGCCTCCAAATCGGGGCGCCAAAGGCGGGACGAACACCACACCCAGCGCGCAAGTCGATTCCCGCTGGCGCGTCCCTGCGAAGTTGTTTACGCCCGCTGGGGGGCTCGCGTCAGGGCGGGTCTGTTGCTGTGCGCCCAGTCGTGGAGGAATGCTTCGGTGGCGGTTGCGTCGAGGGGGCGGGCGAACAGGAAGCCTTGGCCGTTGTCGCAGTTCTCGTCCTGTAGGAGGGTGAGCTCGTGCTGCTGCTCGATGCCCTCGGCGACGGTCTCGATGGCGAGGGCCTTGCCGAGTTGCACGAGGGTGTGGATCAGCGTCTCGCCCTCGCGATTGTGTTGCAGGCCCGAGATGAAGGAGCGGTCGATCTTCAGGGAGTCCACGGGGAAGCGTTGGAGGTGGGCGAGGGATGAGTAGCCGGTGCCGAAGTCGTCGATCGCGATGCGCACCCCGAGCGCCTTGATCTGGGCGAGGCGGCGGGCGGTCTCCTCGGCGTTGCGCATGAGCGTGGTCTCGGTGATCTCGATCGTCAGCGCTTGCGGGTCCAGGCCGCTGTCGGCGAGCGCTGCTTCGATGTCGGCGATGAGCTGGTCGGTGTCCAGCTGGCGTCCGGAGATGTTGACGGCGATGCGGATCTCATAGCCGTCCTCACGCCACTTGGCGCCCTGGGCGCAGGCCTCTTGCAGGACCCATCGGCCGACCTCGATGATCAGTCCGGTCTCCTCGAGCAGCGGGATGAAATCGTCGGGTTGGACGGTTCCGCGTGCGGGGTGATTCCAGCGGATCAGGGCCTCGACTCCGGTTGGGCGCATGTCGCTGAGGTTGACGGTCGGCTGGTAGGCGAGGATGAACTCGTCCCGTTGCAGGGCGTCGCGGAGGTCCATTTCCAGTTCCATGCGGTGCTGCACGGCGTGTTGCATGTCGTCCTCGAACACGACGTAGCGGTGCTTGCCGTCCCACTTGGCGCGGTACATCGCGATGTCCGCGTCACGCAACAGCTCCTCGGCGGAGATCCGGTCGCCTGCCGCGATCCCGATGCTCGCGGTCACGGTCACGTGCGTCTCGTCTTGGGGCCCGAGCTTGAACGGTTGGCCGAGCGCGTCCAGCAGCCGCTCGGCGATCAGCTCGGGACCCACAGACAGTGAGAGGTCGTCGGAGACGACGACGAACTCGTCCCCGCCGAGGCGACCCAGCGCGTCGGCGTCGCGCACCACGCCCTGAAGGCGTGCGGCGACCGCCTGCAGCAACTCGTCGCCGACCGTGTGGCCGAGCGTGTCGTTGATCGACTTGAAGTTGTCCAGATCGACGAACAGCGCCGCCACCGGCTTCTGGCTGCGATGCGAGCGCGCGAGCATCTGCTCGACACGATCCAGGATCAGCGTGCGGTTGGGCAGGCCGGTCAAGGGGTCGTGCGTGGCCAGGAACGAGAGCTCCTCCTCGCGGCGGCCGAGCTCCTCGTCGGTGCGCTGGCGCTCTGTCTCAAAGCACTCGGACATCCGCAGCAGGCTGAACTCGAGACTCAACTGCAGGATGCTCAGCGCCTGAGCCAGCGCCTGCGGCGAGCTGTCCAGCTCCATGGCGCTCTGGTGCAGCATCTCGGCCATCACGTTGCGCCACGCAAAGCAGCGCTTGGTCACCTCATTCAGCGACGCCGCGCGCTGCGCCGCCAGCTCGGCGAAGATCTCCCACGTCTCCCGGCCGACCTCGACCGCGACCTCGATGCCCTCCCCCGCGATCCAGCGCGCCACCGCCATCGTGGAGCTGACGCTGATCCGTTCAAAGCTCCCCTGAACCACCGTCTCGACCTCTTCAAAATCCGGTCCGGTGGTTCGCCGGACCGTCTCGGCCAGCACATCCTCGGCATGCGCCTTCAGCGCCTCCCCCAGCACGGGAAGATCCTCCACCGGCTCCTGCAACACGGCGGGCGGCACCGGCGGCGCCAGCTGATCCTGCACTGGGCTGGAGTGTCGAACGGCCATTGCGCTCACTGATCGGCACCCGGCATAGATTCCAAAAGTCCGTCGCTTCCGCGGTGGACGCGTATTATTCTTGGGCGAGTGCTCGAGGGACGCTGGAGCCCGTTCCGCTTCCTGGCCGCCGAGCCCGGGCAAGAACGGGAGCGAAGCATGGGCGAAAATGGGAGCCAGTGGTGGGCGAAAGTGGGAATGTCCTGCAAATCGTGCTAGTCGCGTGATGTGTCCTCCCCCTATGTTCCGCACGCTCTGGGGTTGAGCCGAAGGACATCAACCTCACTCCGCCGCGAATAGGCGCGGGCGAACGCTTCGGCGAACGTTTCCGGTCGCGGCGGCGTGGGGAGCGCTGGTCTGAGAGGTGACGCTCGCTTCGTCGAGGCTCGTTTGGCCGTTGAACAACGATGCTCGCGCCGGCGGTCTGCCCGTCTTTGGAGGTCGCGGTGAGGGTGTAGGTGTGTTCACCGACGGTCGCGGTGTCCAGATGCCCGCTGCCGCTCGACACCCTACGGGTCTGTCAACCTTCGCTGCACAACAAATGTCCCCAATCAGGCCGCGACATACGAAGGCCGTGGGGGGATCCCATGCGCACGCCTGGAGGATCCTCGGTGCCGAGGCGAAGTAGATGAGCATTGCGCACGCGCTCAACCCGTGAGCGTCGATCCGTGCACCCCGGTGATCGTCGGCGCCGGGCAGGTGCTGCGCCGCGATGCGCCTGGAGGGGAGTCGTGTGAGCCGGTCGCGCTGATCGTCGAGGCGTTGCGGCGTGCCGGTGAGGACAGCGCGACCGGGGGGCGTCTGCTGCGTCGCGCGGACTCGGTTGGCTGCGTGCCGGTGATCGCGTGGCCCTACACCGATCTTGCGGCGCTCGTGGCCGAGGATCTCGGTGCGCGGCCCCGCGAGACGGTCCTGTCGAGTGCTGTCGGCGGTGACGGTCCGCAGCTGCTGTTGAACGACACGTGCGCTCGGATCGCCGCTGGGCAGCTCGACGTGGCGCTGCTCGGTGGTGGCGAGGCGGTGGCGAGCATGCGCGGCGCGCAAGTGGAGGGTCGCGCGCTTGACTGGCGCGGCCAGGAGTCGAGCGTGGGACCCACGCGCGTCGTCGGTGGGGACCGCGATCCTCTCAATGCCGCCGAGGCGGCGGTGGCGCTGCACCCGCCGGTGTTCATGTACGCGCTGCTGGAGAGCGCGGTCAGGGCCGTCTCGGGCGCCGATCCGCAGACCCACTCAGAGCGGATCGCCGGGCTGTGGTCGCGCTTCTCCGAGGTGGCCGCGCAGAACCCCCACGCCTGGATCCAGCGCGCCTACACGCCCGCGCAGATCGCCACACCGACCCCTGAGAACAGGCTCGTGAGCACGCCCTACACGAAGCTGCTGACGGCCAACATGCAGGTCAACATGGCCAGCGGTCTGATCGTCTGCAGCGCGTGGGCGGCCGAGCAGGCGGGCGTGCCGAAGGACCGCTGGGTGTTCGTCCACGCCGGCGCGCAGGCCCACGAGGAGTGGCACGTCAGCGAGCGCGCCGAGCTCGCCGCCTCGCCGGCGATCCGCTCGGTCTGCGCCGCCGCGCTGCGCCACGCCAACGTGGCGGTCGACGAGGTGGCCCACATCGACCTGTATTCGTGCTTCCCCTCCGCGGTCGGAATCGCCGCGCGCGAGCTTGGTCTCGCAATCGATGACCCGGCAAGGCCGCTGACCGTGACCGGCGGGCTGACCTTCGCCGGCGGACCCGGCAACAACTACACCGGCCACGCGATCGCGACGCTCGTCGATCGCCTGCGCGAGGACGACCGCGCGTACGGTCTCGCCACCGCGCTCGGCTGGTATGTGACCAAGCACGCCGCCGGCGTCTACTCGGCGCGCCCCCCACACAGGCCGTTCGCGAGCCTCGACCCCCGGCTACGCAAGCCACCCGCGCGCCGCGCGCTCACCGACTACACGGGCCCTGCGACGATCGAGGCGTACACCGTCACCTACGAGCGAGACGGCAGCGCGCAGGACGCGATCATCAGCGCCCTCACACCCGACGGCGGGCGAGCGCTCATCCGCACACCCGAGCACGACCTCATCGAAGCCGTGCTGAGCTCCGATCCGATCGGCTGGCGCGTCAACGTCACGGGCGCGGCGGGTTTCGTGATTTGATGGCGCGGTTGCGCATCGTGTTCTCCACCCATCCCGCGCACGGGCATCTCAATCCGCTGCTGCCGGTGGCGCACGCGTGCCGGGACGCTGGCCATGAAGTGCTGTTCGCGACGGCGCCGCCGTTCTGTGAGACGGTGCGCTCGCATGGGTTCGAGTGCAGGGCGGCGGGCCTTGACTACCTTGTACTTTCTTACCCAGCTAGTCCGGGCGATCGAACAACCCGAAGAATCGCTGGTGCCTGTAGCGCTCGTGGCGATATTCCTGGTTGCGTT
>Ga0335075_10010021_pt1 | contig 14394 bp, 14 predicted proteins | sample Lox_Sample_24_FD_206723 | JGI IMG/M metagenome (GOLD analysis project Ga0335075, IMG submission 206723) | Soil microbial communities from Loxahatchee National Wildlife Refuge, Florida, United States - Lox_Sample_2.4 | ecosystem: Environmental > Terrestrial > Soil > Wetlands | place: USA...
CCTCTACAACCAGCAAGGCGGCTCGATTACGCTCACTCCGGGACAGACGTACACGCTCAATATCCCGTTGACGCACGTGTAACCGTTGCGCATCTTGCTCGCTCCCGATAAATTCAAAGGGAGCCTCGACGCTCTGCGCGTCGGCGAAGCGATCGCGCGCGGGATGCACCGCGTCGTCGGAACGTCGTGGAGTACGCAGATCGTGCCGATGGCCGACGGCGGTGAAGGCACCGTCGACGCCTTCATTGCCGCCGGTGCGCAGCGAGTCGTCGTCCCGGTCTGCGGACCACTTGGTGAGCCGCGCGACGCGGCCTTCGCGCTCGACGGAACGACGGCGATCCTGGAGATGTCGGCGGCTTCGGGGCTTGCGCTCCTGACACGCGAACAACTCGATGCGTGTCGCGCCTCGACGTATGGGACGGGGCAGCTCATCGCCGCGGCGCTCGACCGCGGGGTGAAGCACATCGTCATCGGCATTGGCGGCAGCGCGACGAACGACGGGGGGGCCGGCATGCTGCAAGCCCTCGGGGCGCGCCTGCTCGATGCCGAGGGACGAACGCTCGAACCCGGGGGCGCAGCGCTCGAGAGCCTCGCTCGCGTTGAACTCGAGCGGCTCGACCCGCGCGTGCGTGCGGTGACGATCGAGGCCGCCGCCGATGTCGACAATCCGCTGTGCGGCCCCAGCGGAGCTGCTGCGGTCTTCGGTCCGCAGAAGGGCGCCTCGCCGCAGGACGTCGAGACGATCGAGCGCGCGCTCGCAAACTTTGCGCGAGTCACAGCGAGGGCGCTCGGCGTCGATCATTGCGGCGATCCGGGTGCGGGAGCCGCCGGCGGATTGGGCTTCGGGCTGCTCAGTTATCTAGGTGCAAAGCTTCGCCCGGGCGTCGAGATCGTCGCCGAGCTGCGCGGGCTCCCTGCGGCGCTCGCCGCCGCCGATCTTTGTGTGACCGGCGAAGGGAGAGTCGACGATCAGACCTTGCGCGGAAAGACCGTCGCGGGCGTCGCGCGGCTTGCGCAAGCAGCCGGCGTTCCGGTCATCGCGATTGCCGGCACGGTCGACGTGCGCGGTGAAGAAGAACTCGGCCGACGTGGAATCGCGGTCCTTCCGATCGCCGACGGCCCGGCGACGCTCGACGCATCGATGGCGAATGCACCCGAGCTGCTCGAACGAACGGGTGCGCGGCTCGCGCGGCTGCTGTTGCTCAGCGACCGATTACCGGCGCGGACGGCACCGGCTGGGCGGTCGTGAGCCGCACGAACGAAGAGCGCTCGACGACGTAGTCGTCGATGACGTGGATCAGGACCTCGGCAAGACGCGCGGAGTCGTGGCGCACGGTCTGCGTCTCGCTGATCACGTTGGCGCCGACGACGCGCAGCCCCATCGCTTCAATGGCCTCGATATCGGGTTGCACCGGAATCTGGCCTTCCTCTGCGTACGCTTCGAGGAGCCGGCGCGGCGCCTGCTCGTTGACGATGGCGTAGTCGCAGACGTGCTCACTGGTGTGATCGAGAAGCGCGCGCACGTGTTGTGAGGCGGTGAATTCGTCGGTCTCACCGGGCTGTGTCATCACGTTGCAGACGTACATCTTCGCGCAGCTCGCCGTGGCGATCTCCTTGGCGATCCGGCGCACGAGCAAGTTCGGAAGAATCGAGGTGTAGAGGCTGCCCGGTCCGAGTATGATGGCATCGGCTTCGCGAATCGCGGCGATCACTTCGTCGAGTGGTTCGGCGGCTGCGGGCTCGAGGGTGAGGCGCTGAATCGGTTGCGTGGATTTCGAGATGTTCGTCTCACCGACGACTTCGGTGCCGTCGAGCAGCACCGCGTGCAGGCGCACGTTCGCAAGCGTCGCCGGCAGGACACGTCCTTTGATGTTGAGGACGCGGCTCGATTCTTTGATCGCCTTATCGAAGTTCCCGGTGATCCCGGTCATCGCGGCGAGAAAGAGATTGCCGAAGGAGTGGCCGGAGAGACCGTCACCCTCAGTGAACCGATAGCGAAAGAGATCGGTCACCATCGCTTCGTCGTCGGCGAGTGCCACAAGACAATTGCGCACGTCGCCCGGGGGAAGAATGCCGAGTTCTTTCTGCAGGCGTCCCGAGCTTCCACCGTCGTCGGTTACCGTCACGACCGCCGTAAGATTGCTCGTATATCGCTTGAGCCCGCGCAGCAGCGTGGAGAGCCCCGTCCCACCGCCAATTGCGACGATGCGGTACCCGCGCCGCAGACGCATATCGAAGAGCGCTTCGACGATGTTGTCTTTGCGTTCGGGGGTCAGGGCCGCCACGATCGCGCGCATCCATTGCCGTATCCCGACGACGACGAGCACGACGCCGCTCACCATGAATATCCACATGAGCCAGCCGACCGGCATGAAGTCGTCGAAGAAGTTGTCGACGAACTCATCGACCTCGAAGTGCATCCCTTCGGCAAGGAGCCAGCGATAGGCTCCGTTGACGAAGAGCACCGCCCCCAGCGCCGCCACTACCAGCCAGCGCTTCACGCCGAGGCCAGGGTAGAACCAACGCAAGAGACGCAGCGCGCTTCGCTTCATGCGGCAAAGGCCAGGTCGCGATGCTCGAGGGTCACTTCCACGTGCTCGCGTTCACTCAAGTGTTCAGCCAGCTCCTCGGCAATGAAGACCGAGCGATGCCGGCCGCCGGTACATCCAATGGCAACGGTGAGGCGCGTCTTCCCTTCTTGTGCGTACTGCGGGATGAGGAAGTCGATGAACCCGTGGAGCATGCGCAAAAATTCCATCGTCGCCGGAAGCGGTGCGAGGTAGGCGGCGACGCGCTCGTCGCTTCCGGTGAGCGTCTTGAGCTCCGGCACATAGTTGGGATTCGGTAGGAAGCGCACGTCGAAGACGAGATCGGCATCGAGCGGGATGCCATGTTTGAAGCCGAAGGCGACGACGTGGACGGCGAGCGTGGTATCCGCGTCGCTGTCGGCAAAAGCCGCGACGACGCGCGCCTTGAGCGACGCTTGCGTCAGGCGCGAGGTATCCCAGACGCGATCTGCCTGCGCGCGCAGCGCCTTCATCTCGCGGTGGTCGGTGGCGATCGCATCGGCGAGGTTCTTCCCGAGGTGCTCGTACGGATGGCGGCGGCGCGTCTCACTATAGCGCCGAATGATCACGTCGTCACTGGCCTCGAGGTAGAGCAGCTCGAAGGCAATCCCGCGCTCGCGCAACTCGCCGAGCGCAGCGACTGCGTCGCCGAACGGCCCATGGCTGCGCACGTCGAGTGCCAACGCCAGGCGGCGAATGCCCGCACGCTCACAGAGCGTCACGATCTCGCCGGTGAGACGCGGCGGCAGGTTATCGAGGCAATGAAAGCCGAGGTCTTCGAACGACTTCATAGCTTGGCTCTTCCCTGCGCCGGAGAGCCCGGTAACGATGACGAAGCGCATGAGACCTACTGCTTCTGCCACGCGAGCAAAATGCCCATGAAGCTCTTTTCGCCTGAAAGAGCCAACGCCCTCATCCCCGTCCTGACGCCGCTCATCGAAGAGCTGTGGGCCCAGCGCCAAAGCCTCGCCATCGCGTTGCTCGAAGCCGACCCGGCGCTGCGCGCGGCCCATCCGACGGCGAGCCCCTCGCCGCAAGAAGAAGGCCGCCGCCTCGAAGAGCGCCGGGCCGCGATCCGGCGGACGATCGAGCGGATCCAGGCCCACGGCTGCATCGTCAAAGATATCGACCTAGGCTTGCTGGACTTTCCCGCCGTCCGCGAGGGACGGCCCGTCTACCTTTGTTGGAAGGCGGGGGAGCCGGCCGTTGCCTATTGGCACGGCACCGACGAAAACTTCTCGCTTCGAAAAGGGCTGTAGCCCCTCAGGAGGCCGCCGCGTTCGCGGGCTCCACGCGGATGAAGTCGTCAGCGAGACCCTGCAGCCGCACCTCACCGAATTCCGCGGTGTATGCCCCGGTCTCGTGGCTTTTGATCTCGCCGATCTCCGGCACGTTGGCAAGCTGCGGAATCTTGTTCCGTATCTCGTCCGGGAGGCGCACCTTATCGCCCACCGACAACGCCGTCCGCGAGAACAGCTTCTCGAGTTCGTCCATGAGCATCGGCAGCGGAATGCCGTACCCTTCGCTCACCTGCTCGACCGTCTCGGTCTCGCTGATCGCGCAATTCGAACACCCGCCCAAATGAAATTTCGCAAAAACGCGCCGAGCCCCGGCATGCACTTTAAAAGCCTGTTCTACGGTCATGTCTTTGCTGAAATGCGTGCTCACGTCCACTCCCAAATTCTGGATACGCTACTCTTCCGTACCAACGCCCCCACCGCCTCGCCAGTTGCGCTGCAGCCATGCCCCGGCTCTGGCGGCGGGGGGTGTGGGGGGTCTCCCCCCTACAAGACGGACTACGCCTATAAGCCGGATTCTGTACCCCGAAGGGTGACGGCCATCTCTCTGGGGCGCGCGTTACCGTGCGCCTCGGTGCGATGTTGCTCGTTCGGGTGGGCACCCGGGCCCAGAGGGCCGTTCGAGCGATCTTGCTTCAGGTGGGGTTTACCCGAGCGCGCGTCACCGTGCGCTCCGTGAGCTCTTACCTCACGATTTCACCCTTACCGGCAGAAGCCGGCGGTATGTTTCTGTGGCACTTTCCTTCGAGTCGCCCCGACAGGACGTTATCCTGCACCCTGCCCGATGAAGCCCGGACTTTCCTCACGTTCGTTCGCGAACGCGCGACCGCCCAGCGTACTCCGCGGGCTAGTATAGCACGAAAGGGGCACGACCCGCTCGTGCGAATCTGAGGACGTTCGCCCCGGTCCATCCAGAGGCTCCGGCGGCACAAGAACCGGGGGCATAGCTCAGTTGGTAGAGCATCACGCTGGCAGCGTGAGGGTCAGGAGTTCGAGTCTCCTTGCCTCCAGAAGTTTCAGGCGACGAGCGTTTGGATGATCGAGGCGACCCGCGCGGCGTGAAGGGGGGCGGCGTAGGTTTGCGCGTGCGTCCGTGCGAGGCTGCCCGCGGTGCGAGCGGCCTCTGGAGACGAGAGCAGCGAGAGTAACGCTCGGGCAAACGCGGTTTCGTCCCCGGCTCGCACGACGTGGCCAGTCGTTCCGTCGATAACTCCTTCGCGCGCGCCGCCGTCATCGAAACAGACCGTTGGACGGCCGGCGGCAGCGGCTTCGATCGTCGTGCGCCCAAATGGCTCGCGAGTCGAGCAGTTCGCCAGGACGTCGAGTGCCGCGTACGCGATGCGTGGATCGTCGAGCCACGGGACGAAAGAGACGGCGTCGAGGAGCCCGAGCGAGCGGACAGTGGCGCGCAGTTCGTCAGCAAAATCGAGATCGCGAAAGATCGCATCGCCGACGACGACGAAGCGGCAGTCCAGCTCTTCGCGGACGCGCCGCGCAATGCGCAAAAACCGGTCGTGCCCTTTCCAGCGGTTGATGCGTCCGACGATACCGACGAGCGGACCGTCCCAGTCGATGCCGAGCGCCGCGCGCGCTTTCATGCGGTCGGGAAGATCGTCGTACGACGGCAGATCCAGCGGATTCGGTATCACGTGCGTATTGCGTAGTCCGTAACACTGCGCCACGGCTTGCGAGATCGCCACCCGCTGTGTCGAGCAGGTCGCAAGCACCGGACGAACCAGCGCCCGGCCTGTCCCCTCGAGAAGGTCGCGTAGGTGGCAGACGGTGGCGAGGCCACGCATGCGGGCCGCCGGGGCGGCGAGCACGTGGGCTTTGATCGTGTTGGTGTAGACGACGTCGGCCTGGATGCGCTTATAGAGGCGGCTGAGCGAAGTGACGGCTGAAGGCATCGAGGTGAGCGCAGCCCGCATCGGGTGCTCGCGCTGGACTCGCGCGAGCGCCGGCGCGATCTCGCAGATTTCCACGTCGATGCCGGACTCACGCACGCGGCGTGCGAAGGCACCGTCCCGGAAGAAGACCGCGATCGGCTTGAGCGACGGTGGCAAAAACCGCAGAAGGAGCGCGAGACTCTCCTCGGCACCCCCTGCGGCATCCCCTTGCTGATCCACGAACGCTACTCGAGTCAATCGCGCACGCCTCCATCCGCATCCGAAGAGCGATAATGATGCATGCACTGCGTTGTTCCGGTTAACGTTTTCAGTCGCGAGGTTACTTTATGGACGTTATTTCCAACGGATTGGTCAAATAACTCCGGTAAATTTCTTCGTGACCGAAAACGAACCCGTTCGCTTCTAGACCAGGCCGGTACGTATCGCGTGTACCGCCGCTTGTGTGCGAGCATTGATGTTGAGCTTCGAGAAGATGCGGCTGATGTGATTCTTTACGGTCTTCTCGGAGAGGTGCAATCTCGCACTGATCTGTTTATTGGCCAAGCCTTCGGCGATGAGCTTGATCACCTCAGACTCACGAGCCGAGAGCTCCACGAGGTCGGGGCGGCCCGAGGTCGCGGTGGAGCGGCGTAGGAGACCGCCGGCAACACGGGGATCGACGTACGTCTCGCCCGATGCGACCGATTTTGCTGCCTTGATGAGTTCTGCGGGCGAAATATCCTTGACGATATAAGCGTCAGCTCCGGCTCCGAGGCAGCGCTGCATGATTTCTGGGGTAACACGCGTCGAGAGGACGCAGACGCGCGTCCCGGAAGCCGCGGAGGCGCAGGTTTGAATCGCCTCGGCGACGTCGGTAGTCTGTCCGTCGATATCGAGAATCACGAGGTCGGGGCGTGCGGCAGCCAATTGCGCAGCGACCGGTGTTCGATAGTCACCGATCACGTTGATCTCTGGGTCTCCTGAGAAAACTGAGCACAAGGCCTTAGCAAAAAGGGCCTGGAACTCGACCACCGCAACACGAATAGCAAGGGAAGGCATGCTGTTAAGTACCTTCGATCTGCGATCAAATAAAAGATAGGGGGCGCCGATGTGGATATTTATACCAGTCGAACGGCGCTCTTTCTCTCCCTCAGCATGGGGATTTTGTCCCAAGAAGCGTTAAGTAAGTGTAAATGACGGTACGCAAATACAAGGAGTCTTCCTCTTTCGCCGCTCGCGCAGCGGCGCGCGGAGACCTCCGAGAAGCGGATGGGGTAAACGACTATCTTCTCGCTCGCTCGCAGCCGGCGCTCTATGTGCTCGACCGCGACTACCGGGTCATTTCCTATTGGTTGCCGTCGCAAAGCGACGAAGGCGCAATGCCGCAGTTCGGACCGCCGGACGGCACCCTTCGGCTAGACCCGGCGATGGAGACGCAGATCCGGCAGTTGACCGCAACCTGGGCCGACAGCCGGCCCGACGTGTTGGCGGGGTCGTCGGTTGCCGTCGTCGCCCCCTCGGCCGTCATTCGCGCCATGCCGCTTTTCGGCCCGAATACCGACGGCTTCATCGTCACGATCGAGCGCATCAAAACCCGCAACGCCATCGAAGGAGCCCGCCGGCGCTTTGCACTTTCGCCTCGGGAGCTCGATGTGCTCACGCTGGTCCTGGAAGGCTGTGATACACCGGCGGTCGCTATTCGGCTGCACATCGCACGGTCCACGGCCAACGATCACGTCAAGCGCATGTTGGCGAAGACCGGAAGCCGCAATCGCGCGGAACTCGTCGCGCGCGTGCTCGGCTGGAACCGTTAAAGGGCGAGGGCGCTACCAGCCTAGCGGCGCCGGCGCGCAGACGGCATTCGCGGCCTCGAGAAACTCGGGGAGGCCATCGCGATCGGTAAGGACCTGATCGGCTCCTTGCGCCCACGCCGTTGCGCGCCACGTGGGGCTCGACGTACCACCGTACACGACTAAGCGCGCACGCGGCACCGCCTCGCGCAGACGCTTGAGCGTTGCAAAGTTGCTTGCGCTCTCGGAAACCCCAAGGTCCACGAAGACGATGTCGGGACTCAAAAACGTGAGGGTCGCTTCGTCGACGCTCGGCATCGTGCCGATCACGCGACAGCCGTTTGCTTCCAGCGACGTCACCAGATGGGGAACAAAGAGGAGCTGAGGCTCGAGAACAACGACATTGCGCGTTTGCCGACTAACAGGCCCGCTCCGGACGATCATTTCCGTATCTTAACCGACGTGAGCACGACGAAGAAGATGCGGAGGGCCCCTAGAGCCCAGTCGATAGGCCTAGGCCAACCCGGCCTTGATTGCATGGACGGCCGCGCTCGTGCGCCCGTTGATTTTCAATTTGGAGAAGATCCGGCCGAGATGGCTCTTCACCGTCTTCTCCGAGAGACTGAGCCGCACGGCAATCTCTTTGTTGGAGAGTCCATCGGCGATGAGACGAACGATCTCCGTCTCGCGCGCGGTGAGTTCGCTGGGCGTGATGTCCGCCGGTAGCCGGCGCCGCAGAATCGCGCCCGCAACACGCGGATCGACGTAGACATCGCCTTGCGCGACCATCTTGGCTGCGCGGATGAATTCCACCGGTAAGGCGTCCTTGACGACCAGCCCCTCGATACCGGCGTCCAAACAGCGCTCGATATCACCTGAAGTGAGGCTTTGTGCGATAACGCACAGATGTGCCGCCGGGTAGACGGAGCGCACCAAATCGGCGGCCTGGCCAATCGATCCCTCATGATTGTCCAGATCGAGGACAACGACATCCGGTGGTTGCCGGCTCGGGACGAGATCGGCGATACTCTGCACGTCGCCGATCACCTCGAGGTCGGGATCCATGGCCAACAGCGCGGCCAGACCTTTGCCGAAGAGCGTCAGGTTTTCCACGATGAGGATGCGCTTGTGAACAGCGCTCGGTGGGGTCGCAGAGGTAATCATCGGCAATTAAGCAAGCGCCGGCCGTTCGTCGCCGTCGAGATAGTAGCGGTTCAATTCGACGTTCCGCTGCGGGGCCGTCTTGTTGAGGACGGCACCGAGAATGTTGTGCACGCCGGCGGCATGGAGTTTGGTAATAGCGCGCCGTGCGACGTTCGTGTCGGTCTGGCCGGAGGCGATGACGAGTACCGTTCCGTCGGTGTGCGCGGCGAGGATGGCGGCGTCGATGACCGGTTCGATTGCGGGCGAATCGATGATGATCGTGGTGTAGGATTCAGCTGCGCGCGCGATGAGTTCGTCGAACTGGTCGGATTGCAAGAGGCGATAGGAGTTCGGCGTGCGCGTTCCCGCGCCGATGAGGTCGAGGCCGGGATGTTTTGTCTTGTGGATGACGTCTTCGTAGGCGGCCGTTCCGACCAGCACGTCGGAGAGCCCCTGCGTCGGGCGGATTCCGAGCTTGGTGTGCAGCGTCGGCCGGCGCAAATCACCGTCGATGAGCAATATCCGCGGCTCCACTTCGGCCAGCGCGATGGCCGTGTTGAGCGCGACGGTCGACTTGCCTTCCCCCGCGCTGGCGCTGGTGATGGCGATCGTGCGCAGGCGCGTACTCGACGCATAGCGCAGCGCTGTGACGAACTGGAAATACGATTCGATCGTGATCGATTGCAGCCACGGAAGGGCCGCGAGCTGCTCCCGCCCGGCAAGCGGAAACGAGGCCAGCACCGGAAGGGCCAAGCGATGCTCGACCTCTGTCTCGGCGTGTATGCGTGTATCGATGATCTCGGCCGCCAGCGCTACGCCGATGCCCAGCAAGAGCGCGGCAATCGCGCCGATGAGCAGATTGAGACCGATGTTCGGCGTGACGCGTGCGTCGTAGGCAGTGGCCGGCTGCACGATCGCCACGTCGCTGAGTGCTGCCGAATGCGCGACGGTGGCTTCGGCGCTCTTGCGTTCGAGCTCGTCGTAGACGTAGCCGGCAAGTTTTGCGCGGCCTTGCAAGGTGAGCAATTCCGAAGCTGCATTCGATATCTGCGAAGGCGCCGGTTGCAGGGCGGTGAGCTCCTGACGGAGCAGCGCGTCCTGCGAGCGGTCGGATGCCAACCGAGCTGCAAGCGTCGAAGCCTGCTGTTGCAGCTGCGCGTAGATGGGATTGGGAATGGTACTGCGCGCGGAGACGACGGGGGCCGATTCTAGTGAGATCGCTTGCTCGAGTTCGGACTGCTGCTGCACAAGCGCGACGACGGTCGGATCGTTATCCGACGCGTGGCTGCGGGCTGCTTGCAGTTGCGCGTCCACTTGAGAAAGCTGCGTCTGCAGCTCTGAAAGAACCGGGTTGGGGGCTGTTTGCTGGTCGACCCACATCGAGCGCGAGAGGGTCGTGGTTTGGGCGCGTACGTTGCGGAGCTGCGCCGCCGCCTCACTCTGGTCGACTTCGAGCGCGGCGATGCGCGTCTCGATCGCGTTGACGGTTGATTGCTGGGTGTGCGTCGGCTGCGCAATGCGCGCCGTCTTGTGCGTGGCTTCGTACCGTGCGAGCGCCCGCGTGGTGTCGGTCACATTGGCTTGCGCCTGGGGCAATTGCGCGTTGAGATAGTCCATTACCGTCTGCGCCTGTTGTGACGACATGTCTCGGCGGTAGGCGACGAAATCGGAGGCCAACGTGTTGGCAATTGCCGCCGACTCGGTTGCATTGCGCCAGGAGACGCTAGCGATGAGGATTCCCGTCTCGCCGAGCGGTTGAACGTTGACGTGCGAAAGGAAGTCGGTTGGGCGCATGTTCAGACCGAGTTCGTCGATGACGCGCTGCGCCGTCGGTGTCTCTTGCAACAACTCGGCGAGCAAGGGAAGTGAGCCCGCAGGCGAGAGGTTCGTCGACGATCCCATCGGCGGCGCCTGCGCGATGAGCTTCACTTGCGTCGTGTAGCTTGGTGGGATGGCAAAGGTAACCGCGGCGACCAAGAGGAGAACGCCCCCTGCGACACTCAGAGCAAGCATGCCGCGGCGCCGCAGCGTCGTCTGCAGCCAGCCCAGCGGGCGGGATTCGGTCGCTCCGCGCGGCGGCAGGAGTGTCTGATCTCCGGTTAACTGATACATCTTGCTTCCTTGTGCAGTATCGAGGGGCCCAACCGTGGCACGAAGATGTCACCGACAGACGAAAAGGTTTGCGCCGGGAATCGATGGGACCGAAACAGGGACGACGGGGACAAGGCGCTCCTCGAGGCGGACGTCGGTTGCTCCAACTACTATAGGCGTGGCCGCCGTGTGGCGGAGCAGCACGTTGGACGATCTCGCTTGTGACTTTCGGCCTAACGAGACCCCGGTAATCGCGTGCAAGCGGGCCTTTCAACGCACGTAGCCCGGTTGCTGCCGGCCGATCGTCGTAGTCCGCATGTCCTCTGTCATAGGTCCGCACGCTCCCTTGGAAGGAGCAACTTCACGCCGGACGATAGTCGAGACGAGTTTCTTCGCTGAGCCATTTGTCATCACGATCGCCCAAAGTGCTTGCGTCTCTTGGGTGGCTCCGCGTACTATCCGTGTTCCAAGGTTCACTCCCGGAGGGGAATGCAGACACAGCAAGGCGCGCTCGTCCCTATCGCGCGCGGTACCTACGAAGAGGAGCGCCTCCGTGTCATTCACGTCGTCGATGCGCGTGAAGACGGTGTTCCCGCATGGGGCAGAGAGCGCGCCGTGCAGGCCCTCATGCAGACGCAGCGCGACAGCGGTCTCGTCGAGCCGGAGTTCGTCTGTTTCTCATGGGGCCAGCTTGCAGCCGATCTTACTGCCGCCCGTTTCTCGGTTTGCGACCTCAACAGCGGGTCGGGTGCCCTTTCGACCAAAGCGGTGACCAGATTCAAGCGGTTGATCGGGGCTGGACCCATCCCGGTTGTCCACACGCACTCGCACCGCGCAAATCTGTTGGGGCGGATGGCGCGCCTGATGGGTGCGCGGATGCAACGCCTGGTCGCCAGTCATCATGGATGGGAGGAACCCGGGGCACGTGCCGGGTTCTTCAATCGTATCGACCGGCAGTTCTCCGGCTTGAGCGACGCCGTCACCGTCCCCGACGCGATGGTCGCGCACCTCTTCCCGCGCTCGGTTCGCGTCGTCCACCTGGCCGACGCAATCGCGTATCAGCCACTCCCAACTGAAGAGGAACGTGCGCAAGCACGCGCCGCTTATGGGCTGCGCAAAGGTGACTTTGTCGCCGGCTTCTTCGGTCGAATCAACGAGATGGGTGGGGCACTCGAGCTGCTGCGCGCCGCCCGCGGTACGGAGGATCGCGGTATCGTGTGGGCGATCGCCGGCGACGGCGAACTCGCGAGCAACTTTCAAGTTGCGGGCCTCAAAAACGTGCGGCTCCTCGGAGAAATCGACAATCCAGAAGCGTTCTTCGCTGCGCTGGATACCTACGTTCAACCCTCGCACCACGAGACGCTCAGCCCTGCCTTACTCGCAGCAATGCGCGCGGGTGTTCCCTCGGTTGCCACGCGCGTCGGCGCGACCGAACTCGCCGCGCGCCATGACATCGAAGGGCTCATCATCGAACCCGGAGATGCGGAGGACTTGCTGCAGCGGGTCGTCCTTCTCAAACGCTCGCCGCTGGTGCGCACCCGTCTCGCCGCCGCCGCCCGCACGCGCTTCGAGACCGCCTTCGACATTCGCTTCCAACACGAAGCCTTGCTCGAGCTCTACCGCTACGGCGGGTTGAAGCGCGTCTAGTTCTCTGCTCGAACTTACCGTCGCTTTGAAAGTGGAAGGGGCCGCGTCGTAGAGGACGCGGTCTCCGGTTTCGGACTCTCTGCGCGTTACGGCAGGGTGCAGACGATCAGCGCAACGGTGAAAAGCATGAGCGGCGCGAGGACGCACCATTCACGCCGGCTAGGTGGCACCGGCTGTACCTTTTTGCCGACGATCATGTACAGGACGTACGCGAGATAAACGAAGGCCAGCATCGAGTACGCCGCTGCGCCCGTCGAGAATGCCGAAACGAAGGCCGGAGATATCCCGCGCGTCCGCGCAATGATTTCCAGCATGGGGTTCACCAAGAGGCCTGACCAGATGACGGCCAACGCCGTAGACGTCCGATAGTGCGCAGGTGAGACGTGCTCGAAATTCACGGACCTACCAGTCTCCTCTCATAACAACCGATCATGACAACCTAATGAGCCGCCGCGGTACTCTCTCGCAAAGCGCCCGGCCCGATGCTCGGTATATCGGCACGTCGGAAGCGCGCAAAGCGCCACATTACAAGGGCTTAACGAAGAGAGCCCTGGGTCGGTGCCCTGTGCAATTGTGCTGTGTCGCACGGGCTTCGCAAGCTAGGAATCGACGTTGTCGCTAACCTTACTTGACGTGCGTCGTGCAACGCACCAGAGCGAAACTTGACCGCCTGAACTTCGCAATCAGTGTGGATGAACTCGGTTTCCCGCCGGGTAATAAACTAGAAGCTCTGCATGGAGATCGTGAAGGCCAGCACTCAATCCGCATCAACGACCGGTACCGAATTTGTTTCCGGTGGGTCAACGGAAGCGCGGAAGATGTCGAGATCGTCGACTACCACTAGGAGGAACATCGTGACGAAAGAGATTCGGCTTCCTTCGCATAGGCCCCCGACGACGCCCGGCGAGATGCTCGTGATTGAGTTTTTGGAGCCGCTGGATATGACCGTGACCGCTTTCGCGAAGCACATTGGGGTGCCGCGAGACCGGCTGAGTGAAGTGATCCATGGCCGTCGCCGTGTGACGCCGGACACCGCGCTGCGACTAGCTCGGGCCCTAGGAACATCAGCGCAGTTCTGGCTCAACGCTCAGCAGGCGACCGACCTGTATGAAGCCCTGCATTCGGGCCACGAAAAGGAGATCCAGCGGATTAAGCAAGTGCGCATGACGGCGACTAACTAAAGGAAGGACGTACGCCGGAGTAAACCTTCGTCGCAATTCGGCCTGTTGCTAGCGGCAGCGCGTCTGTCTAGATGGTTGTCTTTTAGGTTGTCAGGGTTAGCCCGGTGAGCCGGAAAGTCAGTGGAGATGAGGAGACTCGAACTCCTGACATCCTGCTTGCAAAGCAGGCGCTCTACCAGCTGAGCTACATCCCCGTTCTCGTTGGTGGGCCGTCCTGGGATCGAACCAGGGACCTCATGCTTATCAATTAGACTTGCTTAGGCAGAAAAGCCCGTGTTACAGGCTTCTCCGAGCCCGTACCCTTCGACTGTGGCCCGGTCAGGGGCTTCGCATCGACGGACAGGAGCCCCTTGCGCTCGGCCTCGGCCCAGCGCTTCCCATGACGCGAGCGTGCACTTTGAGCGCGTGATCGGTGAAACTCCCGGCTCGAAAGCGACACCACTCCGTGCGTTCATGCCGCTCGCGCTCTGTTGCATAGATCGTTACGGCGACGATGAGGCTCCTCGGCCAAACGTGATTTGATTTGTCACGTACACCGTTCCCTCGCCTTCCGCCGCGCCGCTCGTGGTCCAATAGTAGACCGTGACCAATGTTTGCCCGACGATGAGGGCTGCCGGCCAGTTCCCGCAATCAACGGCGGCCTGTCCTCCTTGAGGTGGCACCGCACAACCCACGACGACCTTGTTTATTGTAAATGGGGGTGTAATATAGAAGTCTGGAGTTGACCCGGTTCCGTGGATACTTTCCTTCTTACGGAGAAAGAATCCACCATGGCAAAGCGCCGTACATAC
>Ga0335075_10010022_pt1 | contig 14393 bp, 8 predicted proteins | sample Lox_Sample_24_FD_206723 | JGI IMG/M metagenome (GOLD analysis project Ga0335075, IMG submission 206723) | Soil microbial communities from Loxahatchee National Wildlife Refuge, Florida, United States - Lox_Sample_2.4 | ecosystem: Environmental > Terrestrial > Soil > Wetlands | place: USA: Florida...
TGCCTGGCGCGGTCGTACCGCAACATGGCTCCGACGAACTGGCCGGCGACCCGTTCGGCCGACTCGCAACCGCCCCATCGAGCCCTGCCAATCTGATGAAGTCGCTGGCAACGCGCTATTTGCCGCGGACCAGCCGGTCAGCACAGGGCAGCGGACTCGGGCGAATCAGCGGAGTGGTGACGAGCCCGAACGGCCACGGCCTGAAGGGTATCTGCGTCGACGTTGTCGGCCAGACCGGAGGCATCATCACGGTCACTGGCAAGAACGGCGCTTACCGCACACCCGGATTGTCGGCCGGTAAGTACGTGATGGCGTTCTACGCAGACTGCGGCAACACCGGCAACTGGCTGTTCCAGATCTACAAAGGCATCTACAACCCGGAGAAGACCCCGACAGTCGTGAAGGTCAAGGCAGGCCGGACCACGGGGCACATCAGCGTCGTCATGAAGGATGGCGGCGAGATCTCCGGCACCGTCACTAGTTCGGGCGGGCGGAAGCTGTCCAACATCTGCGTCTACCCTCTCACCAACGCTCTGTCCGGTTTGCTGCTCTTCAACGCGGTGTCGAGCCGGGGCGTCTACCACATTCGCAGCCTGCCACCGGGCTCGTACCAGATCGGCTTCGCGTCGTGCGGGCTGTCCGACTGGGCTCCTACCCTCTGGCCGGACACGCAGAATTACAATGCAGCGCCATACATCCATGTGCACGGGACCAGGCACGTCGGCAATATCGACGAGGTCATGCAGCCCGGAGGCATCATCACTGGAACTGTAACGGCTGCTACGAATCCGCCGACTCCGCTCGCCGGGATGTGTGTCCTGGCTTTCGAGAACAACGGCCTGGAGGAGGTCGGGACTGCGGCAACGAGCGCGACCGGCAGCTACGAAATCTTCGGCCTGGCTCCCGGGTCTTATTCAGTTGGGTTCTCTCCTGGCTGCAATAACAACGGCAACTACGTCGGAGTGAATTACCCGAAGAACATCCAGGTGTTTGACGGCACGACGACGAGCGGAATTGACGCCGCGTTGCCGCCCGGCGGGATTATCTCCGGGACAGTGACTAGCGCAGCGACCGGCAGGCCGGTCGGTGGCATCTGCGTGGACATCAATACCGCATTCGACGGCTTCTACGAGACCATCGGCTTCGAGACGACGGATGGCAGCGGGAGCTACTCCGTCGACCAGCTGCCGGTAGGCACGTACCAGGTCCAGTTCACTGGCGGCTGCGGGAACACGCGCAGCTATGCACCACAAGCTTGGCCGGACACCAACGTGTTCGAGCCGCAAAACATCGATGTCACTGAGGCCGGCGAGCTCGTGGCTGGCATCGGCGCTGCGCTTCAGCCGGGCCCGGTCATCAGCGGTACTGTTACTGGCACCTCCGGCAGCAAGCTGACCGGTATCTGCGTGCTCGTAGCGACACCCGCTGGCGAGCTATTCGATGAGGAGCAGACCTTCGGTGGCAGGTACGAGGCGCCTAACCTGGCGCCTGGCACCTACCAGGTGTTTTTTGCCCCAGGCTGCGGCGACAATGCCGACCTCGCTGAAGAGGCCTTCAAGTCCGACGTCACCGGTACTGCCGACACGGTGTCAGTCACTAGCGGCAACCTGAACGGCATCGACGCTGTCATGCAGCCGGCGGGCAGCATCTCCGGAGTCATCCGGGCGGCTAGCGGGCACGCGGTGCCGTTCTCCTGCCTGTTCCTCACCGGAGTCAGCGGGCGCGCCAAGTCGATCTTGGGCGAAGCGTTTCTTTTCGGGAGTAAGTACCAGCTCAGCGGGCTGCCGGTCGGCGGCTACAAGGTAACGTTCGTGCCGAACTGCGCGGGCAGCGCGCTGCAGGCACAGTGGTACAAGGACAAGCCGAGTCCGGCAGGGGCCAGCACGGTGATGGTTCGGGCCTTCCGCAACGACCCGAGTATCAGCAGTCATCTCACTGTTGGTGGCTCCATCGCCGGGGTGCTAACGAGCGGCGGCAAGCCAGTGCGCAACATGTGCGTGTACGCGCAGAACGTCAAGCAGTTCCTCGACTCAGGCGACGGCACCAGTAACCGTGACGGCGAGTACGACATTCACGGCCTCAACTCCGGGATCTACGAGCTCGAGCTAGAGCCGTGCGGGAACGGCTCCAACTCCCTGGCCGCAGAGGTGCTGCCGCAGCTCGTACACGTGACGGCGCCACGACGGACGACCGGAGTCAAGATCACCGCGGTTCGAGGCGCGACTATCAGCGGGACGATACAGGCCGGCACTCCCACGCCCACCGGCGAGGGAGCCGCCGGAGCGTGCGTCGAGGCCTTTGCTGCTAACGGTGACGCCTACAACGCCTCGAATGCTGGCCTGGACGGCACGTTCAAGATCACCAACCTGGCGCCAGGCTCCTATCTCGTCTATGCCGGCGACCCGTATTGCAGCGTGAGCGAACCGAACCTTGCGCCGCAGTGGTACCTGGGCAAGGCGACTGAAAGCACGGCGACACCAGTGGAAATAGGCGCTGGAGGCAAGATCACGCTGTCCAGTCCCATCACCCTCGCCGACGACGGATCCATCAGCGGCACCGTAACCGGGCTGCACGGCAGCCCGCTGCGGGGGGCCTGCGTGGAGGCGACCTCAGCCGGGACCGGGCCGGTGTACTCGGTATCCGCCCGCACAGGCAACTACTCGATCCCCGATCTGCCGGCTGGGCGCTACCGGGTGCAGTTCAGCTCGGGCTGCGGCGCCATCGGGTACCGGACACAGTGGTGGAACCACAAATCGACCGGGAAGTCCGCGACCATCGTCACGGTCACTGCCGGGACCGCCACCACCGGGATCTCGGCACGGCTGCAGAAATAAGCGTCAGATAGCAAAGGGCAGGGCCTGCCGCGGCGGCAGGCCCTGCCCTTTGTTTATCCCCTTCTCACAGTTCCTGGGTGCGGCTATCTACCCGGGGCTAGCCAGCGAGACCGCGCGCGTGCCGGATGCTCAATTGGACTAGCCGCCCGAAGTGCCGAAAAATCTGTTGGTTCAGCTCAGCAAACAGGCGAGGCTAAGCGTCTTTGTAATGTACGTCCTCGATGTGCATGGGCGGCAGCCGCAGTGCGCGCGAAGGCGATCAACGAGGAGACGAGCGCGTGAGAGACGCCGCACAAGACCGTCACCGGTACAGGGGCCCGGTGACGGTGGCAGGCGCGGCCGATCTACTCGGCGACTGCCGAGACGAACAAGGCTCGCTAACTCAGGTTGCCGACGGCAGCGAGCTGATCAGTGAGATCTACCGCACCCACGGGCTGGGCTTGGTCCGGTTGGCTCTCGTGCTCGTCGGCGATAAGCCCACTGCCGAGGACGTGGTGCAGGATGCGTTCATCGGCTTGTTCCGCGGCCTTGACCGGCTATCAGACAACAACAACGCACTGGCGTACTTGAGGGTCAGCGTGGTCAACCGATGCCGGTCGGTCCACCGGGCACGGCGAGCGGCTTTCCTGCGGCCAACCCATCACGAGCCAACCGTCTGGTCCGCTGAGGCGGCTGTTCTGGCCGACGAAGAAAGCCGCCTTACATTGCAGGCGGTCTCGCGGCTGCCCGCGCGCGCCCGCGAGGTAATCGCGCTGCGGTATTACCTCGATATGCCAGACGCCGAGATAGCCGCCACTCTCGGAGTCAGCCGCGGAACGGTGTCCTCGACGGCATCCCGAGCGCTCGCATCCCTAACTCATGCTCTGGGGGAGCAGCTATGAGCGCGATCGAGGATCTCCTTCGGAAGGCGTACGCCGACGCGGCACAGACCGTGACGGCGGCCGACATCGCGCCGGAGTTGCCCGCACTCGACGTCCGTGCGCCGCAAGCGCACCGTGGTCCGCGGCGGATGGCGATATCGCTGCTGGCGCCGATTGCCACAGCGGTCATCGTAGTCGTCGCGGCCGTGGCCATTTCCCGGCTGGCCAATCGACCGGATATTGCGTCGGGAGTACCCGGTCCAACCAGCAGCGCCACGGCGTCGACCAACCAGCAGGCGCCACCACGGTTCTTCGCTGCACTCTCGCCGACCGGCAAGAGTATCCAGATCCGCAGCGCATCGACCGGCATGCTACTCGCGAGGATAGCTCCGTCGGCGAAAGGCCAGTTTTTCAGCGGCGTCGCCGCGACTGGCACGGACGGCAGGACGCTACTGGTCGCACTGGAGTGGGGTGGCTGTAAGACGCGTTTCTACAAATCGGTACTGAGTCCCGCCGGCAAGCCCGGCGCCCTGAAGTCGGCCGGCATCCCAGTTATCGACGGAACCCTTCCAGACAGTGCGTTCACGGCCACGCCTGACGGCTCGGCGGTCGCATTCGCCGATTACTTCTGCAACGGAACCGGGAGCCTGGTGGTTGACCATCCGCGCACCGGCAGGTTGGTCAGCTGGGCGACCCAGGGTGGCGATCAGCTCGACAGCATCTCGCTAAGCGCGCACGGCAGCACGGTCAGCGTCAGCGGGTACGAGTATGCCGGACTTGGTGAGCAGGGAAGCACACGGTTGTCGCCGGTGACGGCCGTCTTGCGAACTAGCCCTCAGGCGCCCGTTCTTGATGGCCAGGGGGTGGTTGTCCGGCAGTACAGCAGGGCGAAGCTCAGCCCCGACGGCAAGACGCTCTACGTCTGCACCAGGGATGGCGCCCAAGACCGGCTCGATGCCTACAACGTCGCGACCAAGAAGTTGCAGCGCGTGGTGAGTAGCTGGGCCAGCAGCACGGGCAATTGCTTGTTCACGCTGGATCCCGCGGGTCAGTACGCGCTCATTGCGAGCGTGGCCGGACACGTGTCACGGTTGAACCTCGGAGTCGGGAAGCTCACGCCGTTGCCGGCAACAGGCATTTCGTGGCCGTTGCTCCTCGCCTGGTAGCGAACAGCGGGCCACTCGGGGGTTCGGGGCGTCGCCGGGAAGCTGAGCTGAAGGTCGGCGAACAGGGGCCCACTCGGGGGGGTCCGGGGCGTCGCCGGGAAGCTGACCCGAAGGTCAGCGAACAGGGCCCCACTCGGGGGTCCGGGGGGTCGCCCCCCCGGGTCAATACTGCGGGCAGCCGGGAAGCTGACCCCGAGGGTCGGCGAACAGGGCCCCACTCGGGGGGTCCGGGGGGTCGCCCCCCCGGGTCAATACTGCGGGCGGCCGGGAAGCTGACCCGAAGGGCCAGCGAACATGCTCGTGGAGGTGGCGGGAATCGAACCCGCGTCCTTCAGTACATCACCAGGGCTTCTCCGGGTGCAGCCTGCTGTGCTTTTCTCAGCCCCGGCAGTCACGCAGGCTAGCTGCCGACGGGCTCAGTCGCTGTTAGCTGTCCCGTCTGGTCCCGCGACCGGACCAGACGGTAGATCCTCCTTGCTGATGCCAGGCACCGGGCCGGAGGAACTCCCGGGCTGACAGCCTCATAGTGCTCTAGCGGTTATTAGGCCGCGAGGGCGAGGCGAGTGCGCGTTGAGTTGGCACTTATTCGTTTGCGGACACAGTGTTAGCGAGGTTATGTCCGCCGTCCTCGACCCGCTTCCCCTGGATCAACTACCAAAGTCGAAGCCAGTCACCCCCTATTGAGTTGTACCGAGTTAGGTTACCCGATCGTAACCAGCCGCGTCTAACGACTTAATGCGCTGGTCTATCCGAAATCGTCCGGTATGAAACCAGAATGCCCGACAGGCTGGCCGCAGAGCGCGGCTCCCGTCGGGCATCCACCGGAAGGTGATGAGATGGCCCCCGTGGATGCTGGCGGTGGCCGAAAGTGCATCCACGGGGGCCTTGACCGGCAGGGTCGGGGCCGGTCCCAATGGCCGGGCCTCCCCCGAGATGAGGCCCGGTTTCCCATCACGACGACTGGGCCGCAACCCCCCAAGCGGCACCCCAGTCACTATGGAAGACGCCACTGCGGTAGGTCTTGGTTGCTCGGAGTAACCAAAAAGGTATTAATGAGCTGGTCAGGATCTTCCGCGAACGTCGTGGCGGATCGAGTTCCGAACTGCAGGCCCGGACGTCCTGGCAGCCGTCATCTGCCTGCCCGGATGGGCCGGTCGACGAGCGCTCAGGCGCCGGCCTGGATGTCCCGCAAGAAGCTGCCAGCTAGCGGGGCGGCAGACGTACCGGCTGACTTGCTCAGGTCAACCACGGCGAAGGCCATGCCATCCCGGTAGCCGACAAACCAGTGAAGCCATAGGTGGCCGGAGCCGTACGGCGCGGCGCCGGCCTGGCCGTAGACATCCCTGCCAACGTCAGCGACCGCATTCGGACCGGTACTGGCAGCAGTGCGCATCAGGGACCGGAGCTCAGCCAGCACTCGCGAACTGACCGCGGCCTGAGCGGTCGTACTCGGCTCACTCAGCCCAGCGACCAGTGACGGAGCGTGCCAAGCGCCCGAGTCGACCACGGCCGCCGCCAGTGCCATGCCGAGCGGGCTCACACGCACGCCGCCGGTGCCGATCATGTCTTCGGCCAGCACGCCCGAGTTCACGGGCTGGCCGATCTGCCCGTTAAAAGACTTAGTGACCGAAAGCCGCCAGCCGCCAATGCCGAACTCCTGGCTAGCACTGGTCAGATCACCCGGACTGAGCACGTCGGCGAGGCCGCCAGCGAAGGCGGTCGAGCAGCCGCGCGCGAAGTCGGTACGGAAGGACGGTTTAGCACCCAAGCCAGACAAGCGTGGATTATTACGGAAAGTAATACCATTCACCGAATTACTCTGTCGGCACGGAATCGGCGCATCAGGCGACGGCAGCAGCTTGGCGGACAGGATCGCGGCTGACGAGATGATCGTGAACGCCTGGCCGGGTTTGTAGGCGCCGGCCAGCGGGCTCAGGCTAGGCATGCCGCCAGCCTTGCGGCTGGCGACTGCCAGGATCTTGCCAGTGCTGGCCTGCACCGCGACCGCTGCTCCAGAGGTCGACTGGCCGTCGAGGGCCTCGTCTGCGGCGCCCTGCACGGTTGAATCCAGAGTTGTGTGGACCGGCTTGCCGGGAGTGCCCTGCCACGTCTTCAGCCGCACCGGCGCGTGCCCTGACCGCTGCAGTATCACCTCGGTCTGTGGTGTGCCTGTGAGCTGTCGCTGGAATGCCTGCTGGAGCCCAGACTGGCCGACGGTGGTACCGGGCCGGTACTGCTCCCCGTTTTCGCGGAGCACTCTTGCCGTCTCGGTCCCGACCGACCCGACCACATCGGGCGCGATACTGTCGAACAGCCGCTCCCGCTTCTTCTCGATCAAAAGTCCAGGGATACGGCTCAGGCTCGTCCGCATCTTCTTGTACTCGGCTGGTGACAGGGTCAGGAGCGCGATGAAGGTAGCCGACGGGGCCTGGTCCATCTGGCCCTCGATCTGGTCCACCGGGATCTGCGTGAGTTTGCCAAGGTCGGCAGCCGTCTGGTCAGAGTTCGTCAGCCGCACCGGGACTACGCCGACCTTGTAGACCCACGACTTCACCGCCAGCGACTGGCCCGCGGAGTCGAGGAGCTGGGAGCGCTGATCCCAGTTGCTGACTACTGCAAGCTGCTCCCCGTTGGTCATCCCCGGCACGATGACCGAAGGGCTCCACTGGACCCGCCAGCCATCGCTACCGTCGGTCAGGCTGAAATTGTTGTCGTAAGACCAGGTGAGGCCGCTCGCACTCAGATCGATGGCGACTCGGAAGCTGGCCTGGGCCGTCCTACCGTGCTGGCTGACCCCCCGCATAATCAAGTCCACGTCGGCGGCGTCGAGCCGTTCATAAGCGTCGGCGAGTTGCGTCGCGACCGCCTTCGGGTTGCCGTTGGTCAGCGCGGCCGCTTGATAGTAATGCCGGGACTCCCAGGCGAGCAGGAACTGAGTGACCGTCGGCTCAGCAGAGGGAACGCCAGGCCGCACGAGCCCGACGCCGACGATGCCGGCCACGATTACCACAGCACACACGCGAGCGACCAGCCCTCGCGAGCGCCTGCTGAACCCGAACGGCCAGGGCTTGCTGGCCGCATCCCGCGGCGCGCCGGGCCGCGGTACTCGCGGTGGCGCAGTCCGTGGAGCACGGTGGGCTCCGCCGCGCGCAGGGCGGCTGCGAGGCGGTGCGGCATCCTGTGTCACGCTGCTATCTCCGCCGTCGCAGCTCACGCTCGACTTCCCGGGCTGCATCCCGCTTGGCGAGTTCATGCCGCTTGTCGTACGTTCGCTTGCCGCGCGCCAGCCCTAGCTCGATCTTGGCTCTCCCGTCCTTGAAGTACAAGGACAGCGGCACAAGTGTCAGCCCTCGTTCGTTTATCGAACTAGCCAGCCTGTCGATCTCCTTGCGATGCAGCAGCAGCTTACGTGTACGCCTGGGCTCGTGGTTCGTCCAGGTCCCCTGCGTGTATTCAGGGATATGCACGCCGTGCAGCCAGGCTTCGCTGTCAGTTATCAGACCATACCCGTCAGTGAGAGTCGCCCGGCCTGCTCGCAGTGACTTCACTTCGGTGCCAGTCAGCACCAGCCCGGCCTCCACCACGTCCTCGATGGCGTATTCGTGACGGGCCCGCCGGTTACTGGCGATGATCTTCTTACCTTGCTCCGCTGCCACGTATCACCACTACCCGCTGTCAGACCCGCAGGTAGCGCCTGAGCGTGAGGAACGAGGTGCTACCGCAGATGAGCAGGCCAAGGATCATCGCAACGATGATGACCTCAACCAGGTCAGCGGTGCTGAGCTGCACCCCGACCGGGAATACGCTCTGCAGGCTGCTGAGCAGCAGCGACTTGGCTCCGATCAGCAGTCCGGTCGCTACCAGCCAGCCGATCAGGCCGGCGATCATCCCTTCCATCAGGAACGGCAACTGCACGTAGAAGTTCGACGCCCCCACCAGCCGCATGATCGAGGTCTCCCGCCGCCGGTTGAAGGCCGACAGCCGGATCGTATTCGCTACCAGCAAGATAGCCGCGACCAGGAGGAAGATGGCGATGACTACGACCGCGTTCGTGGCGCCGTCGAGCAGCTTGTAGAACTGATCCAGGATCGAGGCATCGTCGATAACCCCCGACACTCCAGGCGCGCCATTCATGACCGAGGTCACCGCAGCCGCGTCCGCCTGGGTGTTCTTCAGCCTGATCTCGAAGGACGGCGGGATCTGGCTTGCCGAGGTGTACTTGACGATCGGCTCGTCGTTGGCGAACTCCTGCCGGAACTGCGCCACAGCTTGTTGTTGTGACACGAACTGGATGCTGGTGACGTCGCGCGTAGCAAGCAGTTGCGCCCTGATGGCGCTGATCTCGGCCGGCGTGACCGCGCCGTTCTTCTGGCAGGTGCCGCCTAGCGAGGACTTGGTGCACAGGTACACCGACAGCTGAACCCTGCTCTGCCAGAACTGCCTGGTGTTGTCGACCTGCTTCACGAACAACAGTGCGGTGCCCACCAGGGAGAGGCTGATCGCCACTACCACGACCAGAGCCACCGTCATCGTCAGATTCCGGCGCAGGCCGATCCACACCTCGTGGAAGACAAACTGGGCACGCATGTCGCTGAGTCCTCTTTGTAACTGTCCGGGGGCGGTCAGTAGGCCTGGCCATAGACCCCGCGCGACTGGTCGCGCACGACCTTGCCGTACTCGAGCTCGATAACCCGCTTACGCATGGAGTCCACGATCGCCGCGTCGTGTGTGGCCATCACAACGGTGGTGCCGGTCCGGTTGATCCGATCCAGCACCTTCATGATTCCGATAGAGGTGGCCGGGTCGATGTTTCCGGTCGGCTCGTCCGCTAGCAGGATCATCGGCCGGTTGACGAACGCGCGAGCCATGGCGACGCGCTGCTGCTCGCCACCGGACAGTTCGTCCGGCATCCGGTCCCGCTTGCCTTCCAGCCCGACCAGGTCAATCACCTCGGGCACGACCTTCTTGATGAACCGGCGAGGCTTGCCGATGACCTCAAGCGCGAAGGCGATGTTCTGGTAGACGTTCTTGTTGGGCAGCAGGCGGAAGTCCTGGAACACGCAACCGATTCGACGCCGCAGTTGCGGCACCTTCCAGTTGGTCAGCCGCGCCAGGTCCCTGCCTGCGACATGGATCCGGCCCGACGTCGGCCGCTCTTCCTTCAGGACCAGCCGCAGGAACGTCGACTTGCCCGAACCGGACGGCCCGACCAGGAAGACGAACTCGCCCTTCTCGACATCCAGGTTCACGTTCTCCAGAGCCGGCCGGCCCTGATTCGCGTACGTCTTGGTGACGTTATCGAAGTGGATCACTGGCCCATCGCACTGTGTAGACGGGATACTGGTTAGCGGCATTCCGGGAGATAACCCGCCCCGGTTTGGCCTCGGGCCAGTCTAGGGGGGAAACTGGCTTGGAACGTCCAACATCGTCGAAGTGGCCGGGCGACCGGTATGCCCGGTAGGAGCCGGATGAGCTGCGAGCACCTGATCTGCGCCCACTGTGCTGGGCCGGTAGCGGAGGGTCGCTGTCCGACCTGCCGTGAAGCCCGCGCGCACGTCCACCACCACAGCCACGGCATGAGCGCGCAGCTGATTGCGGCTGCCCTGCTCGTGCTTGCCCTGCTGACGGTGGCTGCGATGCACCTGGCGCACTAGACCGGGCAGTCAGGCCCGTAGCTGGGCCTGTCCCGGCCGCCAGGCGGCGAACCGCCCGGCGCCGTACGAGGCCGTCCCCGGTCGGCAGGAAGCTTGCGTCCTTTTGGCGCGGACGGTCCGGATGGTGGAGCCTCGGTGTCGCGTGACCGGCCAGCGCGGTCCGATTAGTGAGTCTTGTTCCCCCGCCGCTCGCCCACATTTTCACGGATCTGCGCGGCGCGTACGATCACAAATCGGAAGATTGTCGCAACCACATCCGTGAAATGTCGTTGCCGCGGCGGCTATGGAGGTGCCGCCGTAGTCAGCGCGGATGCGGTCGTGGCGCCAGCGGCGCGGTCGCCCGGGAGACCTCGAGCCGGGTTGCGCCTACAGGCCCTTGCTGCGCAGCCAGCGAATCTCGGCCTCGATGAACTCGTCGATCTCGCCGTCCATCACAGCAGCCGTGTTGCCGGTCTCGTAGCCGGTCCGTACGTCCTTGATGTTCTGGTACGGGTGCAGCACGTAGTTGCGGATCTGGGTACCCCAGCTCCGCCCGCCGTCGCCGCGGAGCTCGTTCATCTTGGCCGCCTGCTCCTCTCGCTTGCGCTCAAGCAGCTTGGACTGCAGGACCGCCATCGCGGTGGCCTTGTTCTGGATCTGGCTGCGCTCGTTCTGGCAGGACACGACGATCCCGGTAGGCAGGTGGGTGATCCGGACAGCGGAGTCAGTAGTGTTCACTCCCTGGCCGCCCGGCCCGCTCGACCGGAATACGTCGATGCGCATCTCGTCTTCGGGGATGTCGATGTGATCGACCTGCTGAACCACCGGCAGCACGTCCACCATGGCGAAGGAAGTCTGGCGCCGCCCCTGGTTGTCGTATTTTGAGATGCGGACCATCCGGTGCGTGCCGTGCTCGCCGCGCAGCGTGCCGTAGGCGTAGGGCGCCTTGATCGCGAACGTAGTCGATTTGATCCCGGCCTCTTCTGCGTAGGAGGTGTCGTAGACCTCCGTCGCGTAGCCGTGCCGCTCGGCCCACCGCAGGTAGATGCGCCGAAGGCCCTCGGTCCAGTCGGCTGCGTCCGCTCCCCCGGCTCCCGCGTTGATACTGATCAGGGCCTCGCGAGCGTCGTATTCACCGCTCAGCAGGGTTCTGATCTCAAGCTGGTCCATCTCCTTGCGGAGCGCCGCTAGCTCACGCTCCGCCTCTTGCCTGGTGGGTTCGTCCTGCTCGCTCTCGGCAAGCTCGAACATAACGGCAGTATCGTCCAGCCTGCGGTGCAGCGCGTCCAGCCGCGCCAGCTCGCCGTCGAGGTAGGACAACCTCCTGGTTACGTCCTGTGCCTGATCCTGGTTCTCCCACAAGCTGGGGTCGGCGGAGCGCTCGCGAAGGCTGTCCGCCTCCTTGCGCATGGCATCCGGGTCAAGGACGGCCTCCACGCTGGCGAGCGTCGCCATCAGCTCTGAAATCTCGCTCGTGGGGTCGGTTGGCATGCATGCAGCCTACGCGAGCCCCCGAAACCAGCCGTCCCGGGCCGCTGACTGACGCGCCAGCCAGCCCTAGGCATGTCCAGGCACGACGGCGACGAGGCTCACCCCGTCGCCGCCGCTCAGTCTCTCGCCAGCCGCACGGCCCCTCGCCCGCGATCAGGTGGGCAGCCGCTCAGGTGGGCAGTGTGCTCGTCGTCACCAGCGTGCGCACTGCCCGGACGGCGACCGACAAGGTAGCCACCGTGAAGGCGTTGCTTTCCCAGATCTCGGTCAGCGTCTGGTTGGCCCGCCTGACGGCGGAGTCGTTGCGCTGCACCCAGGCGGCCAGCCGCTCCTCAGGTGTGCCTGGTCCGGTGACGCTCAGCACGTCCCTGGCCAGTGCCGCGTGCGCGGTGTAGAGATCATCCCTGATCGCCCCGCGGGCCATGGTGTTCCACCGGTCGTCGCGCGGCAGCGCGGTGATCATGTCGCGCAACCGCGCGATCTGCAACCGGTCGGCCAGGTCGAAGTACACCTCCGCGGTTTCCTCAACTGACCTGCCGGTGCCGTGGGCGATGTCCACGATGTCGAAGGCCGAGTAAGCCGGCACCATCCCGGCAATCCGGTCCGCCAGCTCGTCCGGCACACCGCGGGCGACGTAGATCTCCCGCCGTTCGCCGAAGCCGGCCAGGTCACGGCCCGTCAGCAGCTTCGGCAGGCCGGCCGCCACCGTGAGCACCCCGGCCGCGAAGAAGTCGATAGTGGCCTGCACATCGAACGGCGGGCGCCGGAAGTTCAGCAGCCACCGCGCGGCCCGTTCGGTCAGCTTCCGGCCCTCCAGCGCCGCCAGGATCTGCACGCCGGTGTCGACCTTGCCATCCAGAGCCTCGACCTGCGCCCAGAACCCTGGCATGTCGAAGACCGCACGCGGGATGAGCCAGGCAGCGGTGATCTCCGGAATCGAGGCACCGGTCTCCTCGTTCAGCCGGAACGCGAAGGTAATGCCGGACCGGTCCACCATGTCGTTCACGACCGACGTGGTGATGATCTCGCGATGCAGCCGGTGCTCGCCCATGCCGCCGGAGTACTTCTGCCGCAGCGGGCTCGGGAAGTAGTCGACCAGCACGTGCCGCAGGTAAGGATCGTCCGGCAAGGCGGACGCCAGCAGCTCCTTGGTCGTGTCGATCTTGGTAGCCGCGAGTAGCACGCAGAATTCGGGAATGACCAGCCCGATCCCGGCCGACCTGCGCTCGGCAATCTCCCGGTCGTTCGGCAGCACGTCGAGCCGCCGCCTGATCTTCCCGTCCCGCTCAAGCTTGCGGATGTACCTGGCGTGCACGTGCAGCATCTGGGGCGACTGCGCCAATGCCGCGGCCAGGGTGCGATTCTGCAGGTAGTTGTGTTCCAGGACCTCCTGAGCGACCTCTTCAGTCATTTGCTGCAAGAGCTCGTTCCGGCCCTCGCCGGTCAGGTTGCCTGCCCGCACCTCGCGATCCAGCAGGATCTTGATGTTGACCTCATGGTCTGAGGTGTCGACCCCGGCCGAGTTGTCAATGAAGTCAGTGCACACCAGCCCGCCGGCCAGCGCGTACTCGATCCTGGCCTCCTGGGTCAGGCCGAGGTTGCCGCCCTCGCCCACGACCTTGGCCCGGAGCGCGGCGGCGTCCACCCGCACTGCGTCATTCGAGCGGTCGCCGACGTCGGCGTTGGCCTGATTGGATGCCTTGACGTACGTGCCGATGCCGCCGTTCCACAGCAACTCGACCGGAGCACGCAAGATCGCCGAGATCAGTGCGTCCGGCGGCAGCGCCAGCTCCCCGTCCCCGATCCCGAGCACCGCGCGGACCTGCGGCGACAGCTGGATCGACTTCGCCGACCGGGGCCAGATGCCACCGCCGACGGAAACTAGCGCAGGGTTGTAGTCAGCCCATGACGATCGGGGCAGCTTGAACATACGCTGCCGCTCGGCGAAGCTCACCGCCGGATCGGGGTCGGGGTCGAGGAACACGTGCCGGTGATCGAAGGCGGCGACCAGTTTGATGTGCCGCGACAGCAGCATCCCGTTCCCGAACACGTCACCAGACATGTCGCCGATGCCGACCACGGTGAAGTCGTCGGTGTCCACGTCGACGCCACGGGTGCGGAAGTGGAACTTGACCGACTCCCAGGCGCCGCGCGCGGTGATACCGATCTTTTTGTGGTCGTAGCCTTCGGACCCGCCGGAGGCGAAGGCGTCGCCGAGCCAGAAGCCGCGGCTCATCGCGATCTCGTTCGCGGTATCGGAGAACGTGGCAGTGCCCTTGTCGGCCGCTACCACCAGGTACGGGTCGTCGTCGTCGTGCCGCACCACTTGCGGGGGCGGCACCACCCGGCCCGCTTCGAGGTTGTCAGTGACGTCCAGCAGCCCGGCGATGAACATCCGGTAGCAAGCGA
>Ga0335075_10010024_pt1 | contig 14392 bp, 9 predicted proteins | sample Lox_Sample_24_FD_206723 | JGI IMG/M metagenome (GOLD analysis project Ga0335075, IMG submission 206723) | Soil microbial communities from Loxahatchee National Wildlife Refuge, Florida, United States - Lox_Sample_2.4 | ecosystem: Environmental > Terrestrial > Soil > Wetlands | place: USA: Florida...
TCCGTGATTGCCCGCTCGGCATCCCGCAGCCGCTCCAGGCGGGCCTGACCCCACGAGCTCGTCTGGACCAGGGCGACAGCCCCGGCGGTGCTCAGCCCGTCGCCGTGCAGCAGCGCCCGCCGCACCTGGTCGCTGTGATGGCCGTGATGGCCTGGCTCTGGGCCCCGCACCCGCTGGGCAAGCTGGCGCGCCCGGCCCTGCCAGCGCTGCAGGCCCGCCGCATTAGCGGCGCCCCAGCTGCCCTCGATCAGCACCAGCCGGCCCCGGGGTGCCGCCTGGCTCCGCGCAGCTGGCGCCGCTCCCGGATCCGGAAGCGTCCACAGCAGGTGGCGCTCAGCGACGGCGTCAAGGTCACCAGGCGGCGGGTCCAGAGCGTCTGTCTGGACAGACCTTATGCGCGGCGCTCGCTCGCTGGCCCTGGCGCGCAGGCGGCCGGGCATCCCCGCGGACAGGTCCGCCGCCGTGACGTCGTAACCCCGGGCAGCCAGCAGCAGCGGCAAGAATCCGGTGCCCGCGCCGACATCCAGGACAGCCGCCGGAAGCGGCGGCAGCAGCCGGATCAAGGCTGCGGACGTCGCCTGCTCCTGCGGCCGCTGCGGGTAGTGCGATGGGCACGAGGGAACGGAGGCAGGCGCGGGCCGCGATTTCGGCCCGGCCCTGCCGAAGCGGGCCTGCTTATCCGTGCTGGAAGCAAGCGCGTCCCCGGAGCGTAATGCGGTTTCCCTGATCCTGGCTCCGGCCTCATCGCAGGATGTCTCAGTACCCCGGGATGACTGCCACGAGATCATTGCGGGTAGTCGCGGCCGGCTCACTGCAACGGCGGCATCGGCCTGCGGCGCTGGCTGGCGGCTACGGCCGGCCGCTGTCCGCCGTCCGGGTAGCGTGGCATCAGTGACCGCTACGCAGGCGCGGCATGAGCAGGCCCCGGAGGGACGCGATGACCGCGCAGGCTGACCGCCCGGCCCGGTCAGAAACGGGAAACGCACCGGGGCCGGCACCGGCCAGGGGAATGGTGTGGGTAGCGGGCGGAACTTTCCGGATGGGCTCGGACCTGCCCGAGTACCCGGAGGAAGGCCCGTCCCGCCAGGTGAGCGTGGACGGGTTCTGGATCGAGGAGAACCCGGTGACGGTGGCGCAGTTCCGCCGCTTCGTCAAGGCGACCGGGTACGTGACCGTAGCCGAGCGCCCGCTCGACCCCTCGCAGTACCCGGACGCGGACCCGGCCTTGCTGGTGCCCGGCTCGCTGGTCTTCACCCCTACGCCGGGTCCGGTGGGCCTGTCCGACTGGAGGACCTGGTGGCGGTACGTGCCCGGCGCTGACTGGGCTCATCCGGAGGGACCGGCGCCGGGCACCGTCGGCCGGGAGCTGCACCCGGTGACTCAGGTGTGCTGGGAGGACGTAGCCTCCTACGCCGCGTGGGCGGGCAGGCAGCTGCCGACGGAAGCAGAATGGGAGTTCGCGGCCCGCGGCGGCCTTGACGGCGCACTGTATGCCTGGGGCGACCAGCTCGCGCCGCTGGGCAGGCAGCTGGCGAACTACTGGATCGGCGAGTTCCCGTCGCAGAACCTCAAGCCGGCCGCCGAGCGGCGCACTACCGCGGTGCGCTCGTATCCGCCGAACGGGTACGGGCTGTTCGACGTGACCGGCAACGTGTGGGAATGGACGGCGGACTTCTACCGCGCCGGTCACGCCGCCACCGCAGCGCATGCGTGCTGCGGACCGCCGGTCAGCCCGCGCGTGACCGACGACGGCGGAACCTACGGCACCGAGGAGCCCGCCGGGGCCATATCCCCAGGCGGGTTATCAAGGGCGGCTCGCACCTGTGCGCGCCGAACTACTGCCAGCGGTACCGTCCCGCGGCCCGGCAGGCCCAGCCCGTCGAGCCGGGCATGTCCCACATCGGGTTCCGCTGCATCACTCGCCCGCCTGACGCTTCCTGACCGGTCAGGAAGCACCAGCCGCCTCCGCGGGCGCGGCCCGCACTGCCGTCAGCACTCCGCGGCCTGGCCACGCCTTCGCCGTCGCCCGCCGTGCCTCCGCTCGCTGGCCGGCGATCAGCCGGCGAAAGCCCGCCAGGGGGCTGCCGGGTCACCAGATCCGCGTTGCTGTTGCAGTTGCGTATAATTCGCAGCTGTGAGCATGGCAGCGGGCACGGCCAGCCCGATCACGCGCTACGGCCAGGACGTGCTGCACCAGGCCTGCGCGCCCGTAACCGAGTTTGACGAGTCACTCGCGGCCCTGGTGCGTGACATGTTCGCGAGCATGTACGCGGCCGAGGGCGTCGGCCTGGCAGCTAACCAGATCGGCGCCGGCCTGCGGGTGTTCGTCTTCGACTGCCCCGACGCCACCGGTGACCATCAGGCCGGGCACGTCGTGAACCCGGTCCTGCGCATTCCGGCGGCGCTGGCAGCGCCGGTCACCGGGCCGGAGGGCTGCCTGTCGGTGCCCGGGCAGCAGGCCGACATCACCAGGCCGGGCCGGGCCACGGTCACCGGAGCCGACATGTACGGGCGGCCCGTGGTGATAACAGGCACCGGTGTCCTGGCCCGCTGCCTGCAGCATGAGACCGACCACCTGGACGGCATCGTGTACGTCGACAAGCTGCCCGCCGCAGAGCGAACCGCCATCCTCTCCGCGGCTGGCCTGACCGCCCGCTGACCACCGCACGCCACGATGATGGTTCCCTGGCAGCGACGCAGGCCGGCGCGCGACCACGCACGCCAGTCCGCGGGCCAGGGTGCATGCGGTGCCGTGCCTCCGCCATGTCAGCGGCTATCGGGCCCCGCGGCCGGGCGCGAGAACTGGCACCGGCGCATGAGCCCGCTCCCGGACGGGATGCCCGGTGCCAGGCGGCCCGCAAAGTGCTATCAGGGAGGTGCCGACGTGATCACGATCGCGCACGCCGTGCCCGGTGACGAGGCGGCGATCGCGTTGCTGTGCGAGGAGATTGACGAGTTCTACGGGCAGGCCAGCACCGGAACCGCGGAGCGGCGGGCGGCCATGGTCAGCACGGCCCTGCTGGCAGATCCGCCGCTGGCGCGCGCGCTGCTCGCCTGGGACGGCCCGGCCCTGGCGGGGCTGGCCGCCTACTCGTTCCTCTGGCCGGCCGACGGCTTGTCGCCGGGCCTGTACCTGAAAGAGCTCTATATCGCCCGGGCCGGCCGGCGCGCCGGCACCGGAAGGCTTCTCATGGGCGCCCTGTTCAAGATCGCCGCCGATGCCGGCTGCTCCCGCATCGAGTGGACGACAGACACCGGCAACACCGGCGCCCGGGCCTTCTACGAGGCGCTCGGAGCCAGGCAGCTGACCACGAAGGTCTTCTACCGGGCGACCGGATTCTCATGAACAGAGCCACGCCGCGAGCCAGCCTCAGGACCGCCGCGACGGGGATGACCCCGGGAACCCGCGCTCCCGGGACCCGGGCCGGCGGCAGACCGGAGCACCCCTCCGGGACTGCAGCATCCTCTGCTGGCGCGTGCCCGCCGGGACGGCATAACCGAGGCAGGCACCGACCTCGGCGTTCTCGATTCATCACGCGGTCGGCGAGGTTGTGCTGCCACTGGTCCCCGCCCGCGTTCATCACCGCCAGAGAAACTGGCCCTGTCCCGGCAGTGGCGGAGCCAGCCGCCTGGGCAGTGGCATTCCGGCGCCATCCGGGCTGCCGGCGTTACCACTGACTGCGGGCCGGGCGCTTTCGCGGTCGGCTGGGTCGGCGCGGCCGGTTACGCCGGTGAAGATGACGGAACTGTCCGGCGGGCGTGGCTGCCGCAGACGCGATCCTGACCGGGCAGACGGCCCGCCCGGTTTCCTTGCCCGACGGGTGAACTTGAGGTCATCCTGGCCAGGTGCACAAGATGACAGGCGTCCGCGACCCGGCGGCGGTGTTCCCGCTGCCGGCAGCCCGAGACGACGCCGGGGAACGCAGGCAGGCTAACCGGGCCATCGCGATCAGCGCCGTCGGGCTGGCCGCGACCGGCATAGCCGAGCTGCTGCTGGCTATCCTGACCGGCTCGGTCGGGCTGCTCGGCGACGCGATCCACAACTTGTCCGACGTCTCGACCAGTGCGGTGGTGTTCCTCGGATTCCGCATCTCCCGCGAGCCTCCGACCGACCGGTACCCCTATGGCCTGGACCGGGCCGAGGACCTGGCCGGAGTAGGGATCGCGGTTGTCATCTGGGCCAGCGCAGTCTTCGCCGGCTACGAGAGCATCCGCAAGCTCGTCGAGCACGGCCCCACCGCCCACGTCGGCCTGGGCATCCTGGGCGCCGTCCTGGGCATCGTCGGGAACCAGGTCGTGGCCCGTTACAAAATGGTCACCGGCAGGCGCATCCGCTCCGCGACCTTGGTTGCCGATGCCCGGCACTCGTGGCTGGACGCCCTGTCCTCGGTGGGCGCCCTCACCGGGCTGGTCGCCGTCGCAGCTGGTGCCCGGTGGGGTGACCCGGTCGCCGGCATCGCGGTGACCGGCTTCATCTGCCACGTCGGGTATGACGTGACCAGCGATGTCGTGCGCCGCCTGGCCGACGGGGTGGACCCCGGCCTGATCGAGACCGCCGAGACCGCCGCGGCAGCTGTCGATGGTGTCCTGCACGCTCACGCAAGAGCGCGCTGGACCGGACGAACCCTTCGGGTGGAGATCGAAGGCTGGGTCGAGCCCAGTCTCACCGTCAGCGACGCCGACGCACTCGGCCGCCTTGTCGCCCATGCCGTCTCCGGGGAGCTGCCCGACATCGGCAGCTTCACCTGGACCACCCGCGCCGTCCCTTCATGACGTCGGCCGCCTGAGGCCCGCATCGCCAGCGTGACGATGCGGGAAGCCGCTAGCCGCACCGCAGGCGTCCGCAGCTCGGTGACGATGAGCCTCAGGACAAGCGATCCCGGATCAGGGAACGGCGGCGACGGCATCTGCATGCTCCATGACCGCGACGGTACACCCCGCCCTCGTGACCAGCGATCATCGTATGCTCCGCGTCTTCTGGAGTGCCGTTGCGCAGGTTCGAGTCCCCAGCGGGGCACCCCGGACATGGGAACCAGCGATAACCGCAGGTCAGCTCGTCATTGAAGGCCGCCTGCCGATGCCCGGCACCCCGCACGGTATGGGCGCGACATGACGATGAAGGCTCCTGCCCTGCTCGGCTGAGATTTGCGCATGCCCTGGTATGCCCCGCATGTCCTTGAAGGAGACCGCGGCCGGACGGCGCGCGCCCGGATCGACTTGTTGCAGTTCTGTCGCTGCGGGTCCGCGCGTTGCTCATACCGCGGCCAGGTGCCGCCGGATAACGGTTGGCAGGAGCGCGCTTACCGATGCCTCGCCACTGAGGGTGCGCAGGTTGCGCCAGAGCTGCATCCGGACGGCGAGGGGCGACATGCTGTGCAGCTGTGCCAGCGCCTGCTCGACTGGAGCCACCAGGCCGGGACGGCGGTCGCCTCGTACTCCTCGATCCCCGAACGGATGGTCGGTCTCGGTCAGGATGCGATCGAGTGGGATGGCCCGCAACAACGTGTCTCGCTTGATCATGGCGGCGTTGATCGAGAAGTAGCAGCCGAGATCGACGGCGGCCGTGGTCTCGTGGGCGCTGCCAAGCCACCAGTGCAGAACCACGCCGGGGGTGCCGTATTCGGCGATGGCGCGCAGCGTCTGGGTCGTAGCCGCGTGGCTGTGGATCGTCGTGATGCGTGGATGGTCACGAAGAACGCCGAGGATGGCGCGCAGGGTGGCGAGCTGCGTCTCCATCGGGACGCGCGATTTCCCGTCGAGGCCGACCTCGCCGACAAACGGCGTACCAGTGATTAGGTCAGCGAACCGCTCGACCGCGAAGCCTTTCTGCGCGCCCGCCAGACCGGGATGACAGCCGACACCCCACACTGTGGTGGCGTCGGCACGTCGCAGTGCAGTCTTTGCCTCGTCGAGTGAGCGCGTGACGGCGAAGACGGCGGCACCCAGCGCGACGAGCTCATGTGCGGCGATTGACGGGTCGATGTGGGCGTGGAGATCGAGCGCAGGCAGAGGACTCATGCGTAGTACTGCCTGAGTTCATCGATCGCCCGCGCGCAAAGGTCGGCGGCGGCAGCGGTTGGATAGCTTGCCGGGAGATCCATTGTCAGGAGCTCGCGGCGGGTCACACCTCGGCGGACGAGCCCGCGCATCGGTCGATCGACTGAGCTACGTGCCAGCCACGCATCGACGCGCGGGTCAGCGCCAAGGGGGATGTAGGTGGTGCTGTCACGCAGGCCGGACGCAGTGAACGATGCGCGCCGTACCACGCAGCCGTAACAGACGCCGCACTGGGTCGTCAGGGGGATGCCGAACGTGCGCTGCCCGGTGAGGCCACATGAGTGCGTCTTGCTGAGGAATGCGGCGGCTTGATCGGCGCCAATCAGCTCGGCGGCCCGCGTGAACATCTCGCCCTTGGCCAGATCCGCGAACGGGTTGTGGATCTCGGCGTGGGCACCAACCATCGAGAGGACCTGGCTCAGACCCCCGAGGAAGGCCGGATGGGTCGTCCGGGTCGACAGGCTGCCTCGGCGGTTCGGGCCGAGCGGCGGGTTCAGTGACGCAAAACCGTTCTCCGGTATCCACACAGGCACGCCGTAAACCGATGCCGCCGCCAGCCCAAGACTCAGGAACAGCAACGACCGGGACCGGCTCGACGCCTCGTTCGCGAACGGCGTGCCATCCACCTGCTTTGTCCTGCGACGCAGTCCGATCGGCAGGTGTAGCTGAGCCGGACCGGGCAAGAGCTTCTCAGCGGCGTCGGCGACATCCTTCTGGATCAGGCCGAGATTCTTGGCCCCGACGTGCGACAGCACGATGTGGCCCTCGTCGTCAGACAGCTGCGAACGCGACCACAGCGCGCCGATTGCCGAGTCAGCCCCGCCGCTGAGCAGCACCACCCGGGCTGGGGTGAAGTCGCCTAGCTGGTTCTGAACGGGCTCCTTCGGCGGTCGTGCCTGGTAGAACTCCAGCGTCCACGCGTCGCCGGTGAGAAAGGCGAACAAGTGCTGCAGCTCCTCAGCACCCGCGTTCCAGGCGTCAACGTCACTCACGGGCACGCGCAAGGCGAACTCGCGCCGTGACCAGTTCGTACCCGAGCCTTTACGAGGCGTAGTGCGGTCGGCGGCGAAGACGGTCAGGGCCAGGCGGGCGAAGTCAACGTTCTGGGCGCGGACTGGCCCGAGCCGTCCGAGCCGCGGCCCGAACGGGCCCTCGAACGACGATGGTCCCTGGGCAGTCCAGTAGAAGCTGCTGCGCAGTGACGCCTGCGCGGGGGAGGCCGGGACCGAAAGCCGGAGCGTGAATTCCACCATCACGAACCACCCGCTCCGTAGATCCTCCGCAGCGTCTCGATGCCGGCCTCGATCGCAGCTGACAGCTCCTCGGGCGTGACGCTGACGACTGACAGCTCGGCCTTGCTCGCGAGTACCTGAGCCGCAGCGGCCAGCTCCGACTCGGCGACCTCGGCGACGGATTCCGGGTGGGCTTGGAGGTGCTGGGTCATCTCGGTCGCGAACACCTCGGCAATGACCGTGGCGATTGAGTAGCGGGCGATTTCCTCGGGCGTGGGCGGATTACCGGCGTCGGACTCGGTCAGCACCCATTCGGCGACGGTGGCGGCCGCATAGCGTTCCTCGTAGTCCTCGATCGTGCCGTTTGACAACGGGCCGCATGCCGCCTCCACCAGCCGACGCGCAACCTCAACGGGATCATCCAGCCGGCGAAGGCTGTCGAAGTCGAGGCCTATCGCCTGCAGGCCAGCGCGGTCACCGGTCGCGTAAGCGTACGCAGCGGAACCGGCCCGCCCGGTGGTGCGCGCGGCCCGCGCCGCAGAGCGTCGCAGCCCTGTGCCCCCACTGCCCGCCCCGATCCTGCTGCTAGTCCGGCGGCCGCCGCTCCCCCTGGCCGGACCGTCAGCGCCGCCGCCAGAGGCGGTGCGCGGGCGGAGCAGCGAAAGCAAACCCTGTACAAGCTGGGGCGGCAGCTCGACCGGCGGCCGGTCAGGAGGCGGCAGATCGTCAGCCGGCGGCGGGCCGTCAGGCGGATTGCCACCGCCGACGTTGCCATCACCGCCGCCCGTCAGGCCATCGATCCACACCGCCATGCCAGCGGCGATGTCTCTCCCCGGTTTGCCACCAGCACCGGTGTACGCGCCGCTGGTGCCCATCAGCGAGTCCCCTGCCCGAGAACCTGAGCGAGCGTGTTCTTCACCGGGCCATCGGGCGCGCGGGCCGACCAATCGCTTAGTACCGGCGCGAACTGCGTTGCCGGTGCGCCCTGGAAGAGCAGCAGAACCGGTGGACGGATGTCCCCGAGGGGGAGCGCCCGCAGCGCCCGCTCCGCTTGGGCCGTGATGGCAGGCAGCAATCCGGCCACACGCAGGATGCCGGCCACGGCGCGGATCATCTCGCCTGGCCGGTCTCGGCCAATCCGACCCAGGTGCTCGACGAGCGTGGCCGCGTCAGGCTCCTTCAGCGCGCGGATGTCCGCGTCAGAGACCGCCTTCTGTTCGAGGCGAGATGACGACAGCAAGCCTGCCGCGATGTCGCGCAGCCGCTCCGGCAAGCCAACATCGATCAAGGGCTTGCCCGCGAAGGAAGCCGCCAAGTGCAGGTAAGGACTCAGGTCGATCTTGCCGACATCTCCGGGCAGCATCGCCCAGCGGAGGAATTTTTCGGAGAAGGTTTCCCCCTCAGACGCAGCGGCCTGCGCGGCGCCAACGTCGTCTGATGCGTCCTTGGGCGCGTTGCCGCTCGGCTCAGATGTCTCAGGCTCCAACTCAGAGTCTGGCTCAGCCGCCGCTTCGGGTTGAGCGCGGCCGGCCTGGCGGTCAAGCTCGGCCAGACGCTCCCGCAGCTCGCCGCGGGCCAGCCAATCGAGAACCTTGGCGAACTCGTCGGGCAGCAGCAGTTCGAGGATCATGAGCTTGGCGGCAAGCGGCGGGTCTAGCTCGATACCGCGTCGGCTTGCGATGGATGCGCGGACGTTGAGGTCGTTCAGGAACCGCTTGATGCGCCGGGGACTGCCATGCAGCTTCTCGTACAGAATCGGGGTCATACGGGAGGCAAAGGTTCGCTCCTCCGAGATATCCACGCCGCTTGGCGGCTTCAGGTCATCGAGCGTCCCCGCGCTTATGCGCAGCTGCGTGCAGCCGCGCAGGATCTCATCGAAGACAGCGTCAACCTTGCCCGGCTTCCGGTTCTGAAGCTGGAGCAGCAGCAGGTACGCCTCGGTGTCGAACCGGCTCAGGGCGGGCAGCCGCAGGGTGGTTTGGACGATCTTGTGGAGGTACAGCTTGGCCGGCTCCTCCTCGGCATTGGGATCGCTCTTACCGGGGTAACGACTCCGCACTGCGTCAGCTACTCGTTCTTCGTCGGCCGCGATGACGAACGACATCTTCGGAACCGCCAGGAACAAGCGCATCGTCTCCAGCGTCTCGACGACCGTCGGTGGCAGACAGCGGTCTAGGTCATCGACCAAGACGATGATGCGCTGGACATGGGCAAGCGCCTTGTTTTTTAGCAGCGTCTCGAACTCGTCGCGGAACTCGTCGAGCGTCTTGCTCTCTTCCTCGTCGCTGCCCTCGGGCTTGTCCTTGATCAGGCTGGTGAGGTCGTCGATGCTCGGGAGCTGCAGGGCAAGGGATGCCTTGGCAGCGACGTTGAGGGCCTTGATCCAGTTGACCCGCTTCGCGAGCCGGACCACCAGATTCTGCGCATCCTTCGACACGCCCCCCTTGCGCTCAAGTTCTGCCTGGATCGCGGTCAGCACTTCGCTGATCAGCGTCGCCTTGGCTCCGACCGCCGGGTCGTACCGCCAGGGATCGCTTTGTACGACCAAGATTGGCGGATCACCACCTTCCTCGGCGGGAAGCTGACGCTTTAGCTCACTCTCGATGAGCTGGAGGACAGTGCTCTTGCCGCTGCCCCATGGCCCGGACACGCCGAGCGCAATCGGGTCAAGCGTGTCATCGAGGACCGCCTCGACGGCCGTCTCGGCAACCGCCCCGAATGCCAGCAGATCGACCGGTGCAGGCTCGTCGGACCAAAGCCGGACCGTTGCCGCGCTCACGAACGTCGCTCGACGCGCGTGGGCACACTGGAGGAGCTGACCATATAGCTGCAGGTCGAAACTGCAGCCGAATCGGCGCGTCCGGTATCCATTGTTTCGTCCCGCTCTTATAACCCTTTTGAATGTATTACGTCAGAAGTACTCCTGTGTTGCTCGCGTGAAGCCTATTGCTCAGCTTCAGTTCCGTGTGCTTTCGTCGCCCGACTGTCGATAAGCCAGGCCATTGATGCAGCATGGCACCGGAGACGACCCGCTGAGGCGACATGAGGTAGGCAGCAGGTCGGAGGCGGCCTGGCTGGAGACGTCGAGTCGGCCGCGGAGTGCGTTTCTTCGCAGTCCGCGACGTTGCCCAGGAGGCGAACCCGACTCCAGACCTGAGATTGACACGATCCCTGCGATCATGATGGGCACGCATCAAGACCCTCTTTCGGACGGGGCATGGGCAATGCCCCGGCAGCGACCCGTCGGACGACTGTGTTCCACCTGGCGCCCCCGGCAGCCGCGACTGTCGCTGTTCTGGCGCGTCTTGGGGAGTCTCACGCCTGAAGGCTCTGAATAGACGGCGGCGTGGGGGGGCTGGGAGGGCGCGGGTTACATCGCTGAAGGCTTGGTGCGGGCCCCGGTAAGGGTGATGGCGGCTATGTGGCGCGGTTCCGCGGATCCGTCCTGAATGGTGACGACCTCGACCGCGTTTCCGAGCCATGGTGCCAGCTGCTTCCTGTCCGGCAGGAGCCGGAGGACGAGCAGGAATCCGATGCGCTTGCTGGCGACCTGGTAGGCCGCTGACTGGCCGAGGTAGGCCTTTTTGTCGCCCAGGGGTGTCTTCGTCGAGTCGGCTTTGAGCTCGACGTACAGGTTGAATCCCGGGAACGAGAACTCCATGTCGGTGCGGCCGCCGGCGATATGCCGGACCTCGGTCCGGACGTTTCCGAGCTGTCCGCTGGCGGCGACGAAGTCCTGAAGGTCTCGGGCGAGCATCTCCTCGTCGGCCTGGGCGTCGTACAGGTACGGCGCCTCCTTCTCGCCCAGCGCGGTCCGGGAGAAAATGAACGTGACCAGGAGATGGGTGACGAAGTCCGCCGCGATCTGGACATCGCCTTCGTAATCCGGTGAGGCAGCGAAGCCGTCGCGGGCGCGCTCCAGGACGGTGTCGGCCAGAATGTTCCCGGTCGTGAGGCGCGTGGCCTGACGCATTACCTCGGCGCTGGCGGCAACCCGGTCAGCGGACGGGTCGTGGTCGGCCGTGGCCGGGGTTTCCGGGCTCGTGGCACCGGCAGCGCCGAGGCGCGTTATCGCGGCATCGCGCATGAGGATGGCGGTTGGCAGGTCGGCAGCCTGCTGGCTGGTCGCAGTGCCCTGATTCAGGGCATCCTGCAGGTGATCGACGTGGTCCTGCAGATGCCGCAGTAGCGCGGCGTTGGCGGCGAAGCCTGCTTCGAGGGTGGGGGCGATGATGTCTCGCACTGCGGTGTCGTCCTCGGTGCGCCGGTAGGCGCGTGTGGATCGCGAGGTCCTGTACAGGTCGATGATGTTGTCGATGGCAGCCGGGACGGAGTACCAGCTGGGTTCGGCAAGACGCTGGTGCGCGGCAGCAAGCTGCATCGCGAGCTTGCTCCAGGCTGCGTGGCTGGCGGCGGTCCGGTCGGCGATCCAGTGTGTCTGGTGCGGTTCGAGGTGCCGGTGCCCGGCGATGTTATCGGCCAGTCGGGTGCGGAGGGCCTGGTCATGGATGCGAGCCGTGGTGAGCAGGTCGCGCAGCAGGGCGACGATGTCGGCGGTGATCGTTATCTCAACGCGGTCGTCGGCCAGTGCAGGGGCTAGCAGCGCAGCGGCTTCATGCAGGCTGGCGAGTGCTGCTGGCGCATTCTCGGCGCGCAGGGCCCGCATGATCGCTGTCCGCGCCAGGGCGAGCCCGAAATCGGACTGCTGGCCGTCATCGGGTGCAGCGGGCCCGGCATGACCTGATGCGGGCTTGTCGAGTCCGGCCAGGCGCCTGAGCGCCGGGAGCAGGCTGAGTGCCTCGGGCCAGGCCTTGATGCATGAGACGATCGCCCGCGCCACGGCGCGGGCGTAGGTGGCAGGGGCGGGTCCGCTGATGTGGGCGAGGAGCGCGAAGAGGTCCCAGCGGTCGGCCCAGCCGGCCAGCCGCATCTGCGCGGCTATGTCAAGGGCGTCGGCCGCGCGCAGAACGTCGGGCGGCGACGCGGTAGCTGCGGGTGGTGCTGCCTGGTCCAGCACCGACCGGGCGAGATGCCGGCCCGCATGAGTCAGGAAGCCGGGCGATCGCAGCATCGGCTGTGCGCAGTCCCTGAAGATCGCGGGGGAGTTGCTTGCCAGCACGGCGTCGCCCAGCGCCATCGAGGCCAGCTGGCGTGCGTCCGCCGGGTCTGTGCTGCCCGGCTCTCCGGGTGCGTCCAGCGCGTCGCACAGCAGCCCGCTGACGGCCGGCAATGCCGGGTCGCCGGCGAGCGAGACCAGGAGCCCGGGGATCTCCGGCCAGCTGCCGAGGTCCTCGATAGTGAGCTGGCCTTGCTCGATGGCGAGCCGGAGCGGTGACGGGCGCGCGTGCGGTTTCTGCCCGTTGTGGCTATCCGGGCGCTGGGGCTGGCGGCGCTGTGCCAGTTGCCGCTGGCCCGGCTCTTGCCTGCTGGTTGTCACCAGACGAAGCTGGTGCCGCGGCCGACGCGGCAGCGCCCGGCGCCCAGGGGTTCCAGGAGCGCGTCGACGTGGCGGGTGCCGATGAAAACCTGGATGTCCGCGTTTGCCGCGGCGGCATTCAGGGCCTGGAGCATGGTGTCGAAGTCGTCGTCGGCCATCTCCTCGGAGCCAGGCGAGTCAACGAACAGCACGCCCGGGTGCCTGCCGACGCTTGTCTCCCGGCCCTGGCGGATCAGGGCGATCGCGGTTGCCAGCTTGAGGCGGAGCTTCTCGCCGCGCTCGCAGTCTGAGTAGTTGGACTGAGCGCCGCCGGTCGTGACCTTCATCGTCGCGTTACCAGCGAGGTCGACTGCCGTCAGGTTGGTCATGCCGAAGGATCGGGCCAGTGCAGTGATGACTGCGCCGAGGTCGGCCAGTCTCTGCTGCTGGCTGTCGGTGACCCACGCCGAGGTGATGGTTTTGGCGGCATTGACCACACGGATCTGCTGTCGCAGGGTGCTGATGGAGTGTGCGTCCGGCCCGCCTGTCCCGTTGGGCGGGGCGAGGGCCGTGGCGGCGCCCTCGGCGCGAGCCAGGGTCAGCTCGGCGTCACGCCGCCGTGCTGCGGCGTGCTGCGCCCCGGCAATGGCGGCCAGGGGGCGGGCTGCCTCATTCCTGGCGGTGACGACCTGCTGGTGCGTAGCCTCGGCCGTCCGAAGCCTGGTGGCGGCGTCGGCGTCGGCGAGTTCGAGTGCGGTGATGCCGTCAACGGTGTCACTGTCCTCGTCACCGGGCGCTGGCGTGGCGCCGGTGAACTTCAGCCGGTCGCTGTCGGCTGCCGAGGCTGACACCACGTGATCGTGTGCCAGAGCCTGAAGGTCCAGTTCGGTCGCGCAGACAGAGCAGCAGTGGCCGTCCGATTCGGCGCGCCGCCGCTCCCCGGTGACCGGGGCGGAGCAGCGCGGGCACACGGTGGGCCGCATCTGCTGGAAGAACCGGACCGCGACTGCGTCCTCGACGGCCTGCTGCCGGCGGGTGCGTTCTGCGGCGAGCTGATCAGATATCTCGGCATGTGCGGCCCGGGCCAGGAGCAGCTGATCACGGCGAACGGTGACGTCGTGGTCGAGCTTGCTTACCTGGTCCAGGAGGCCGGCGAGTTCTTGCGGGCCGTCTACCGGGCCGGGAAGATCGGCCAGTGCCTGCCGGGCCGAGGCCACGGCTGCTACGGCCCGTGCGTGGGCCTCGTTCATCGCGGATGCCTGCCTGTCTGCATGGCTTTGAAGGTCGGAGAGCCTAGCCTGTGCGACAGTGACAGCCGTCGTAGCCTCCGCGCGGGCAGCGGCCCAGTCGGTACCCACGAACATCTGCAGCAGGCGGCTGGGAAGCCCGGCGAACCTGACGTCACCCAGCAGCTGGTCGAGGGTATCGCTGTGGATGAGCAGCGCCCCCGCGTAGGCGGGCCAGGCATGCTGCGTGCGCCGCCCGTCCTGGGCGGCCGCTATAACCGGCAGCCGCAGCGCGATCATCATCGCCGATCCCATGACTTCCTCGAACTCGGCGTCGCTGGCGAATGTGGCCACGCGCGCCAGGCCACGGCCGTGCTCCCGGAGAAGCTCACCCCTGGGAATTCCGCCCGTCACGTCGAAGGCAATCCGGTAGGCGGTCGCATCGATCGCCAGATCGACCT
>Ga0335075_10010025_pt1 | contig 14391 bp, 11 predicted proteins | sample Lox_Sample_24_FD_206723 | JGI IMG/M metagenome (GOLD analysis project Ga0335075, IMG submission 206723) | Soil microbial communities from Loxahatchee National Wildlife Refuge, Florida, United States - Lox_Sample_2.4 | ecosystem: Environmental > Terrestrial > Soil > Wetlands | place: USA...
GGCGCGGCTGAGGCGGTGGCCGCCATCCAGCACCAGGACCGGATCGGGGAGGTGCTCGACGATCGCCTCATCGATCGCGCGCCGCTCGGAAAGCCGGGCCTTCTGTTCCCCGATCCGATCGGAGAGGCGGCTTGCGGCATCGGCCAGCGGTGCGAGGAAGGGCAGGCGCGGCTTTGCCTCATCCGCGCCGTCCACGAGCCCGGGCTGTTCCAGGCTGGTCGCGAGATCTTCGAGATCGGCGCGCCAGATCGCGGCGAGAATGCCGGCCACGATGGCGAGCGTCCCGCCGGCGGCGAGGAAGGGCAGCCAACCGAGGCTGCCGATGGCCAGAAGCATGGCCATGATTGCCAGTGCCGGCGCGGCCAGGAAGACGGCGGGCCACCAGAGATTGAATCGCCTGGGCAGGCCTCAGGTTCCTGGGCCGCTGAGCGTGGAGGGCGCCGGATCGAGCAGGTTCGAACCGCCGCCGGGCTCGATCTGGAACACGGCCAATCCCCGCCTCACCTGCCCATTCGGCAACAGCGCCAAGACGCCATCGGCGCCGGCGAAACCTGCCGGGTTGGTGAGCGCGGCCACCGAATAGCCGGGTCCTGCTGCCAACACGCGGGCGAGTGCTGCCGCATCGAAGGCAAGATCGGCGAGGAAGGGTGGCGAGTTGCCGTATCGGGCGGCGTAGGCGCCGGCGAATTGCTGGCGCGCCGACGGATCCGGCGCGGCAAACCAGGCACTGGCCAGCGCCGCGCCGCGGCGCACCGACGGATCCTGCCAGAGAATCGGCCCGACCACCTGCACCTCGCCCGGATTGAGGTCGTAGTAGGGCAGGAGGGCGGCGATTTCCTCAAGTGTCGTGCCGGTTGCGGCCAGGAACAGCGCATCGAAGGGCGGCGGGGGAATCGGCTGCCGATTGAGCTCGTTCATGCGCGCCCGTCCGGCCGGCGTGTCGAGCGCGCGGGCGGCGCGAATCTGGGCTTCGATCGGTCCCCGCCGGCCGGCGTAGTCGGAGATCTGGCGGACGGCCTCGTTCAGGCTCGCCATGTCGGGCGTGTAGGTCTGGATGATGGGCGAAGGCCCGCCGGCGGTGCTGGCAGCCGCCTGGACGGCGACCTGCATGGCCGAGCCGAAGCCGTTTTCGGGAAGCAGCGCGGCGAGGCGCGTTTTGCCGCGCGACTGGAGGGAAGCCATCAGCCGGCGGACCTGCTGGCTCGGTGTCACGCCCAGGACCCAGACGCCGGGGCGCGCCTCCGTCTCGTCATTGGTGAAGGCGAGCATGGGCACTTCGGCCTTGCGCGCGATCGGCGCGGCCGCCCCGGTGTCGGCGGCCGTCAGCGGCCCGAGAATGATGCCCGCGCCCTCGGCAACGGCCCGGCCGGCTGCGGCTGCCGCACCTTCCGGCGTGCCCGAGGTGTCATAGGCCTGGAAGGATGGCGAGCCGGGTTGCTGAAGCACCAACTGGGCTGCCTGCAGCATGTCCTGCCCGACCGCCGCGAGGGGGCCGGAGAGCGGCAGCAGGATCGCAACCTTGCGGTTGGCCAGCGCCGACGCCCCCGCGGCGCCAGGGGACAGGCCTGTTGGCTGCCCCGGCAGGTAGAGTGGATTCTGGACGGTACAAGCGACAAGCCCCAGGCTGCAGATCAGCACCAGCCATGCCCGACGAACCATCTGCTGCGTCCCTCGACCGCCCGGCCACTCACGTGCCCGAGGGTCTTGTGCTGGTTTCCACGCCGATCGGCAACCTTGGCGACATCAGCGCGCGCGCCATTGCCGCGCTCCAGGCAGCCGACCTCGTGCTCTGTGAGGATACCCGAAATACCCGTCGGCTGGCTCGCGTTTTCGCCATCCAGGCACCTCTTTCGGCCCTGCACGAGCACAACGAGGCAGGGCGCATTCCGGCCATCCTCCGCCTGCTTGCCGCCGGAAGGCGGGTTGCGCTGGTTTCCGATGCCGGCACGCCCTTGATCTCCGATCCTGGATTTCGCCTCCTCCGGGCGGCCATCGCGGCCGGTGTTCCGGTTTCGGCGGTGCCGGGGCCGAACGCGGCGCTGATGGCGTTGACCCTTTCCGGATTGCCGCCGCAGCCTTTCCTTTTTCTCGGCTTCGCCCCGGTGCGAAGTGCCGCGCGGCGGGCTTCCTTCGCCCGCATCGCGGCGCTGGAGCGGGGCGGGCTTGCCGCGACGCTTCTCTGGCACGAAGCGCCGCACCGCCTGGCTGCCACGCTTGGCGATCTGGCGGCTTCGTTCGGCCCGCGCCCGGCCGCCGTCGCGCGCGAACTCACCAAGCGCTTCGAGGAGGTGCGGCGCGGCACGCTGGTGGAGCTTGCGGAGCATTACCGCGCCGCGCCGGCGCGAGGCGAAATCACCCTGGTTGTGGGGCCCGCGCCAGAGGCGGCGGCGGAGCCGGCGGCGGTGGAGATCGAGGCGCGGCTGGCGCGGTTGTTCGAGCGCCAGACGAGTGTCCGCGAGGCCGTGGCCCTGGTCGCCGCCGAAACGGGCGCGGCGCGGCGCGAGGTTTACGCCCGCGCCCTCGCGCTCACCCGGGCTCGGGGTGATTCGCCTCCGCAACGGCCGAACCGTGCTCGACGGCGAGGCGGATCAGGGCAGCCATGCTCGGAAGATTGAGCTTGGCACGCATCTGCGCAGCGATGGCGGCGGCGGTCCGGTAGCTGACGCCGAGGGCGCCGGCGACTTCGGCAAGGCTCTGTCCCTTGCTCAGCAGCGCCAGAACCTCGCGTTCGCGCGACGAAAGCCCCCTGAGCGGTCCCTGGCCGGGACGGACATTCATCAACGCAAGCTTCTGGGCAACCGAGTGGCTGAGATAAATATCGCCCGCGTTGATGCCCGCCACGGCCTGGAGGAGCACGGCCGGGTCGTCGTTCTTGCTGACATAGCCGCGGGCGCCGGCCTCGAGCGCGCTTGCCACCATCACCGGTTCTTCGTGCATGCTGAAGACGAGGATCTTCAGTGCGGGCATGGCCGCGAGCATGCGCCTGAGGGCGTTGATGCCGCCGCCGTCGGGAAGACCGAGATCGAGGATGACGAGATCGACGGATTCCTCGGCGAGGTGCTGCAGCGCTTCCGACACGCTTCTCGCGCCGATGATCCGCGTCTGTCCCCATGCCTCGAGCAGCCGCTGGCAGCCGGCGCGGACGATCGGATGGTCCTCGACGAGGAGGACGCGGAGCGGTTCGCTCATGCCAGGACCGTGGCCGCGAGCGGGATGGTCACCGCGATCTCCGCGCCGCCGATCGCCGCCTTGCCGACGGCGAGCCGGCCATGCAGCGCCCGCACCCGTTCGCTCATGCCCATCAATCCGAAGCCAAAACGGAGTCCGGCGGGCAATCCGCGCCCGTCATCGCGCACCAGGAGACTGACTGCGCCGCTCCCGCCGTCGGCGCGTTTCAGGCATACTTCGACGCGATGCGCATCGGCGTGGCGCGCGACATTCGTCAGGCATTCCTGCACCACGCGATAGAGAGCAAGCTCGGCCGCCGCGTCGTCGAGCCTGACGTCCTCGGCCCGGATGCTGAAGGCGATCCCCGGACACTGCTCCTGCCAGCCCGCCACCAGTTCCCGCAATGCCTCGGCCAGTCCGAGCGTATCGAGCGCGAGCGGCCGGAGCCGCGCCAGGATGCGCGCATTGGTGCGCTGCATGCCGTCCGTCAGGCGCCCGATCGCTTCCGCGCGCTCGGCGATCGGCGCCGGGCGGGCGTCATCACGGCGGCAGATTCCGAGGATGCTGGCCGCCTCGGCACGGATGCCGAACAGCACCGGGCCCGCTTCGTCGTGCAGCTCATGGGCAATCTCCTTGCGCTCGGCCTCCTGGAGGTTGATCAGTGCATCGATCAGCCGGTGATTGTCATCGGTCACCTGCGCGAGCGAGCATGCCAGGCTGTTGAACTGCTCGCCGATGCGCGCGAGTTCCGGCACGCGAATCGGCTTGAGCCGCGCAGCATAGTCACCGTGCTCGAGCCTGTCGAAGCCACGCTGGAGATCCGCGATCGGACGCAGCGCCCGGTAGACCGTCCAGAGGATCAACCCGACGATGGCGCCGGAAGCGGCAATCAGAATCACGCAGAGCCGCGAGAGATCGCTCCAGATATCGGCAATCTCATCGAGCGGGTTGGAGAGCATGGCCACCTGTCCGACCGTGGCGCCACGGACCACGATCGGGAAAAGCTCCATTTTCAGGTTGAGGTTGAACAGGTGCACGAACCATGCCGGCACGCGGGCACGGGCGATATCGACGAGCTCGGGCAGCTCGCCGGCGGCGAGCATCTGCGATCCGGTGACGATCCGGAACGTGACGTGGCGCACCTTCGGCAGTTCGACCGTCAGCCGTTCGAGCGCCGCCTGGGGGCTGCCCAGCGCGCTTGCATCAGCCACCGCCGCGATGACAAGGATGCGCCCGAGCTGCATTCCGGTGCTCACTTCAGCACGCACGCGCTGAGGCGCCCAGGCCAGTTCCAATCCAATGCTCGCCGCAAGCCCGAGAGCCAGGATGATCGACGGGATCAGCACCAGCCGGAGCTTCAATGACATGAGAGAATTCTCCTCCCGGGCGGCTCATGTGGTTGCATTTTGTGCAGAGGATTTGCAATTTCTGCCGCCGCCCCGGCAATCAATATTATGGACCGCGCTGTGTGCCGCCGCCAGAGTTCCTCTCAATGCGCGAATGCGCGCCGCTGTGCGCGTGCCGACGGGGGAACGCCGATGAAACATGTTTCGTGGACCGTCATTGGGCTGCTCGCCGTGCCCGCACTTGCGCAGGCACAGAGCACTTCATCCACTCCATCCGGCGCGACTGCCCTGCCGACGGTCAATGTCATTGCGCCCACCCCGTTGCTCGGCTCAGGCGTCAATCCGAACACGATTCCAGCCCAGACGAGTACTCTGAACAGTTCCGACCTCTCGCGCTTGGGCGTGCCGGATCTGACGGGCTCTCTCAACCAGCAACTTGGAGGCGTTAATCTCAATTCCGCCTCCGGAAACCCGTATCAGCCGAACCTCCTCTATCATGGCTTCGAGGCTTCGCCGCTGCAGGGGACCCCGCAGGGGCTCGCAGTCTACATCAACGGCGAGCGCTTCAACCAGCCTTTCGGCGATACGGTCGACTGGGGCCTCATTCCCGACCTCGCGATCAACAGGGTGAACCTGGTCGGTTCGAACCCCGCGTTCGGTCTTAACGCGCTGGGCGGGGCAGTGAACGTGCAGATGAAGGACGGATTCACCTACCACGGTTTTGAAGGCGACGTCTCTGGCGGGAACTTCAGTACTGTCCAGGGCAACTTTCAGTACGGCAAGCAGTTCGGCGAGACCGCCATATATGCGGCCGGTACCGTGCTACACCAGAGCGGATGGCGTGACCTGCAATCTTCCGATATCTACAACTTCTATGGCGATCTCGGATGGCGGAACGACTGGGAGGAGGTCCATCTCAGCATAACGGCGGCGCACACGGCCTTGAACGGGCCGGGAACTTCGCCGGTCGAACTCCTGGCCGCCGATCCGGCGGCACAGTTCACCGGGCCGAATGCGATCTTCGACGATTATGTCAACGTGAATCTCCGTGGGAACTTCCAGCTCACCGATACGACCTCGATCCAGGCGCTCGCCTACTACGACTATTTTCGTGAATTCGTGACCAACGGCAACGCGACCAGCGACGTGCCCTGCGATGACGGGTCGGGACTTATTTGCTCGGGTCCGGGCTCTCCCAGCACCACGGTCGGAGGCGGGACAATTCCGGCGTTCCTCGGCGACAACCCGCTTTCTTATTCAGAACTTGATAATCAGACCACCAACACCAATGGCTACGGTGCCTCCGCCCAGGTGACGAACACCAACGATGTGTTCGGGCTCAAGAACCACGCCGTCGCGGGCTTCAGCTTCGATGGCGCCCAGACCGAGTTCGGGGCTCTCTCCTATCTTGGCGGAATTACCGATGTGACCCGTGTGTTCATCGGTCCGGGCGTCATCATCGACGAGCCGGGGAACGTGCCGGTCAGCGCGGCCATCAGCAATGCCTATTACGGGGCCTACTTTTCAGACACACTCAACCTCACGCCCCGGCTGGCGATGACGCTCTCGGGCCGGTTCAACGCGGCCCAGGTCGATCTTACGGATCAGAATGGTGGAGATCTCACCGGCAATCACAGTTACACCCACTTCAATCCCGGTGCCGGATTCACCTATGAGGTGACACCGTGGCTTACCGCCTATGCCGGCTACGCGGAGGCGAACCGCGCGCCCACGCCGGCAGAGCTTTCCTGCGCGAGTCCGGAGGATTCCTGCAGCCTCGCCAACTTCTTCGTCGGCGACCCGGACCTCAAGCAGGTCGTTGCGCACACTATTGAAGCCGGCTTCCGCGGCACCTTCGCGGCCTATCCGAACGCGAGCATCAGCTACCATGTCGGGTTCTATCATTCCAATCTCGATGATGACATCGTCTTCGTTAACAGCCCGATCATCGATCGCGCCTACTTTACGAATATCGGCCAGACGCGGCGGCAGGGTGTCGATGTCGGCATCCAGTTCCAGAGCCCGCGCTGGCTCGCCTATCTCCAGTATTCGTATATCGATGCGACCTATCAGAGCTCATTTGTTGAAGATGCGGGCAGCAATCCCGCCGCCGACGTGAACGGCAACGAAACAATACAACCGGGCAATCGTCTGCCAGGGATTCCGGCCAACCTGATCAAGCTCGGGGTCTATTACAAGGTGACGCCGAAATGGACCGTCGGCGCCATTGGAACCGCCCAGACCGGGCAGTACCTTTTCGGTGACGAGGCGAATTTGACGCCGCAACTGCCAGGTTTCTTCACGCTCAACCTGACCACGAACTACCAGCTCACCCCAAGGATCGCGCTCTTCGCGACCGTCGACAACGTAACCAATGAAAGATACTATACCTACGGGACATTCTCGCCGACCACCTCGGTGTTCCTCGCGCAAGCACCGAACGCGACCAACCCCAGAAGCTACAGCCCGGCAGCGCCGATCGGAGCCATCGTTGGCATTCGGGTGACATTGGGGTAGGAGACGGCTCTGCTTCTCTCGGCAAAGGCGCACCCAGGACAGCGTGAGACCATGCACACGGTGTTTTCTGCCTGCCGGCTGTTCCTCCTCGCCGGTGTCCTTATCGCCGGCCCCGCCCTGGCGCTGGCGGCGCGGGCGACGGCCGTGCCGCCGATCACCCTGCAACTGAACAAGCTCGCACCGCTGCCGGGTGCGGGTGCGGGCTGCCGCGCCTATTTCGTCGTCGCCAATCCAGGGAGCGAGGCGATCTCCACGCTTGATCTCGATCTCGTGATGTTCGGCACCGACGGCATCATCTCCGGGCGGGTGACACTCGGCATCGGGCCGCTGCCGGCTGGAAAAACGGTGGTGCGCCTGTTCGATCTCGCCGGCACGCCCTGTGATTCAATCGGCCATATCCTGCTGAACGGCGTGCTTGCGTGCCGATGGGGAAACGAGGCCGCAAGCGACGCCGGGCAGGAAGCGGGAAGCTGCCTCGAGCGGCTGGCGGTTTCCTCGCTTGCCAAGGTGCCGCTGACAAAGTAGCACCCCCCACCATGCCGCCAATGGAGCATCATTTCTCGCTTGGCACGCTCTTCTTGCAAGCGGATCCGGTCGTCAAGGCGGTCCTGCTGTTGTTGGTGCTTGCGAGCATTGCCGTCTGGGCGGTCACGATCGATCGCGCGGTGCGCCTGGTTCAGGTGCGGCGCGACATCGCGCGTTTGCGCGGGGCACTGCGCCATCTCTCTTCCGGACCGGCGCTCGACCGGGTGGCCGGCGCGGTCCTCGCCGCAGGTCTTGCCGCAGCGCGCCAGCCGGATGACAGCCGGTCCGAGCGGCGCGAGCGGCTGCGCGAGACGATGCGGCTCTGCCTGACGGACGCATTGCGTTCTCTCGAGCCCGGGCTGCCGTTTCTGGCCACGGTCGGCGCCACGGCACCGTTCGTCGGTCTGTTCGGCACGGTGTGGGGCGTGATGGCAAGCTTCTCGGCGATCGCCGGCGCAAACGACACCAGCCTTTCCGTCGTTGCCCCCGGCATCGCGGAAGCGCTGTTCTCGACGGCGATCGGACTTGCGGCGGCGATTCCCGCCGTCATCGCGTACAACAAGCTTGCAACGCATCTCGCCGGCTCGCGTGCGCTGGGGCTCTCGGCGATTGCCGGGCTCGCCGACGCACTCTCGGCGGTGCAGGTGGAGACGATGAAAGCGGCAGCGGAGTGACATGGCGATCCTAGCGAGAGGGCGGGCGGAAGAAGAGACGGAGCAGACGAGCCTGCTCGCGGAGATCAACGTCACGCCGTTCGTCGATGTGATGCTCGTGCTGCTGGTGATCTTCATGGTGGCCGCGCCGTTGATGATGGCCGGGGTGCCGCTGCATCTGCCGAAGACGGCGGCAGCGCGCGTTTCCCAGACACGCCAGCCGATCGTGCTCAGCATCAACCGACGCGGACAGATCTTCATCGGCCAGAAGGAAGTGACCGCGGACGCGCTCGCCACGCACTTGCGCGCGCTGGCAAAGGACGCACCCGAGCAGACCGTCTATCTCCGGGCCGATCGCGGCCTGCCGTACGGACAAGTGATGCAGACGATGGGCGCCATTGCCGCCTCCGGCCTCTCCCACATCTCGCTCTTGTCGGAGCAGGCGCCGCTTCCCGCTCCGCGGTAGGGCGTTGTCGGCCAGCGCGAGCCTGCCAGAATTTGCCGCCCCGGCGCGGGTGCATCCGCTTGCCATTGTCGTCGCCGTGCTGCTGCACGTCGTTGCCATCGGGCTCCTGCTGCGTGCGGGGCATGTGGCGCCGCGACCGGTGACGGTGACGCTTTCGCTTGCATCACTTCCCTCCCTGGCGCCAAAAGCCGTCGGTCCGCCTACGCCGCTGCACCCGGTCGTGCCGGCAGCACAGCCGCTGCTTCAGCCCATTGCCCCGCCGCCACCGAAGGTCGCGGTTCCACCACCGGTGGCGGCCACCCCTCTCGTTTCACCTCCGAAGGCCGCCGTTCCGCCGCCGCCGGTTTCGCAGCCGGCGCCGCCGCCGATATTGCGCGCCCTGCCGGAGGCTCCGCTCGCTCCGGTCGCGCCGCCGCCGGCAACGCCTGCGCAGTCGCTGCCCTTGCCACCCCCGCCGGCGCCGCCCCCGCCGCCGCAACGAAGTGCCACGCCGGCGCGGATTGCGCCGCCGGTCGCACGCGCGGCACCACGGCCGGCCGTTGCAGCGAAGCCGCCGCCGGTCGCGACGAGCGCTCCACCGGCGGCAGCGGCCGCCGCGCCCGCCGCACGCGCTTCCGCCGCTCAGTCCGCGCCCCACGAAGCTCTCAGCCACTCCTGGAGTGCAGCGCTCATGGCCTGGCTCGATGCGCACAAATTCTATCCGCAACTGGCGCAACAGCGAGGCGAGCAGGGCACGGTGCTGCTCCGCTTCACCGTCACGCGCGACGGGCGCGTACTGACAGTATCGCTCGTCCAGTCGAGCGGTTCGCCGGTTCTCGACCGGGCCGCGCTCAGGCTGCTGCGCGATGCCCGCTTGCCGCCGTTCCCGCCCGATATGCCGGGCCCGGAAGCGACGGTCAGCGTTCCCATTCACTACCTTCTGCAATAGATCAATGCGCGGGTGGTAGCCTGCAGGATGTTATGAATCCTGATGAAGTATTGGGAAGAAAGAGCCTTCTTTTTCTGAAGAAAAAGAAGCAAAAAGACTTTCCTCATTTTTCCGAGCCGGCGCCGCCCTCGGGACTCCGAACGAAAGGATGAAAGTTTTTCGGTTCTCTTTTTCAAAAGAGAACAATCTTGTAGCATGGAAGTGCCCGCGACGGGGAGCGAACGAGCATGGAAACGACCGAAGCGAGCCCGGTGGCGGCGCTGGAGGCGGAAAAACTGTTCCGGCCAGCCGATCTTTCAGGGCTTGACTTTGTGACGACCGCCGATCTCGAGCCGCTGCCCGGTCTGCTCGGCCAGGAGCGCGCGAGCGAAGCGATCCGCTTCGGTACATCGGTCGGCGTGCGCGGCTTCAATATTTTCGCGGTCGGGGCGAGTGCCGCGCAGATCCGTCCCGTGGTCGGCGCGATGTTGCGCGAAGCGGGGGCGCTCCGCCCCTGTCCGCCGGACTGGGTCTATGTGAACAATTTGGCAGCCCCCAATCGGCCGAGCGCGATCTCCCTGCCGCCGGGCCGCGGCCCGGAGTTCGAGAAGGCGATGCAGCGTCTGGCCGCGGATCTGAAGAGCGCGCTCGCCGCCGTCTTTGAAAGCGAGGACTACCAGCGCCGGCGGGCCGCGATCGACGGCCGGTTCCGTAACCGGAACGAAAGCGCCTTCCAGGCCTTGGGCGAGGCCGCCGAGGCCAAGGGAACGGCGATCCTGCGCACGCCGACGGGATTTGCGGTGGCTCCGGCGCAAGGGGGCAAGGTGGTGCCGCCGGAGGAGTTCAATGCCTGGCCGGAGGAGCGAAGGCGTGCGACGCAGGCGGTCATCCAGGAAGTAGAGCACGCGCTTGAAGAAACCTTGAGGGGCATTCCGCGCCTCGAGCGCGAACGGCGCGAAGCGGTGCGCGCGCTGGACCGCGAGATGGCGGAATTCGCCCTGGGCCACCTGATCGAAGAGGCGAGCGCGCCGTTCGCCGGGCTCGACAAGGTGCGCGCTCATTTCGAGCAGGTGCGTGCGGATCTGCTCGAGAATGTCGGCCTGTTCGCCGGGAGCGGCGGCGAGGAAGAGGCCCAGCTTGGCAGCGTGCGCACGGCCTTTCTCGAGCGCTACCAGGTGAACGTGCTGGTGAGCTGCGCCGGCCCCGATGGCCCGGGACCGGTGGTCGAGGAGCTGCACCCGACGCTCGGCAACCTGGTCGGGCGCGTCGATTATCTCTCCCAGCAGGGTGCGCTGGTGACGAACTTCCAGCTCATCAAGGCGGGTGCCCTGCACCGGGCCAATGGCGGCATCGTCCTGGTCGATGCGCGAAGCCTGCTCAGCGAGCCGTTCAGTTGGCCGGCGCTCAAGCGGGCGCTGCTGCGCGGGGAGATCGTGATCGAGGATGCCGGACGGTTCCTGGGTCTTGCGATGACGATGACGCTGGAACCGGATCCGATTCCGCTGGATGTCAAGGTCGTGCTGTTCGGCGAACGGATCCTCTACTACCTGCTCTCCGCCGCCGATCCCGACTTTGCAACGCTCTTCAAGGTGCTTGCCGATTTCGATGACGAGACGGAGCGCTCGAAGCCGAGCGAGGCGGCGATGGCCCGGCTGATCGGGGGCACCGCGAAAGAGGCCGGCTTTTATCCCCTCGAGCGCGCCGCGGTGGCGCGACTCATCGAACACGCGGCACGGCTTGCCGAGGATTCCGAGAAGCTCACCCTGCTCGTGGAGCGGATCAAGGACGTGATGGCGGAGGCCGATCATCTGGCCCGCGAGAGAGGGCGGGCGCTGGTCGGGCGCGAGGACGTGACGGGTGCCATCGCGCGGCAGATTCGCCGTGCCGCCCGCATCGAGGACCGCTCGCACGAAATGATCGTGCGCGGGATCGCGCTGGTGGACACATCCGGCAGCCGTGTCGGGCAGGTCAATGGATTGAGCGTGCTCTCGCTCGGGACACGCACCTTCGGCCGGCCTTCGCGCATCACCTGCCGGGTTCGACCCGGTGCCGGGCGGATCGTCGATATCGAGCGCGAAGTGGAGCTGGGCGGGCCGCTCCATTCGAAAGGCGTGCTGATTCTCTCTGGATTCCTTGCCGGACGCTATGCGCTCGATCATCCGATGTCGCTCTCGGCCAGTCTCGTCTTCGAGCAATCGTACGGGGGCGTGGACGGTGACAGCGCTTCCTCGGCTGAACTCTACACATTGCTCTCCGCGCTCTCCGGGCTGCCGCTGCGGCAGGATCTGGCCGTCACCGGCTCGGTCAACCAGCACGGCATCGTGCAGGCGATCGGCGGCGTGAACGAGAAGATCGAAGGATTCTTCGATATCTGCGCGGCACGCGGCTTCGCCGGAACGGAAGGCGTGCTGATTCCGGCGGCGAACGTCCAGCACCTGATGCTGCGCGAGGACGTGGTTGCGGCGGCGGCCGGCGGAACATTCGCGGTCTATCCGATTGCCACGATCGACGAGGGGATCGCGCTTCTGACCGGCCGTCCGGCGGGTGCCCGCGGCGCGGACGGGGCGTGGCCCGAGGGCAGCGTCAACCGCCTTGTCGAGGGGCGGCTGGAAGAGTTCGCGCGCGTCAGGCGCGAGGAATCCGGGCGGGCCGAGAAGAATCGGGACGAGACCTGAGCATGGCTCGCGTGCAGCACTATCGTCGCGTCGTGGTGATGGTGCGGGAGGGGCACGCGCTGCCGCCGCCGTTTCGCCTGGCGGCCGAGCTTGCGCACCTGCTCGAGCTCGAGCTCGAGGGGGTCTTCGTCGAGGACGAAGCGCTGGTTGCCTTGTCCGCGTTTCCGTTCGCACGGGAACTCAGGCTGCCCGGCCACACCTGGCAGGCGCTCGACCCGGCGCGGATGCTCGAGGATTTGCAGATGGCGGCCGGCGAAGCACGGCGCCTGCTGGCCGAGGCGGCGGCACGGCTCGGTGTGGCCAGCACGTTTTCCGTGCTGCGCGGGGATCCGCACAGCGCTCCCGCCGAGCAGGCGGGAGCGGAGGATATCCTGGTGTTGGTCGAGCCGGGCGGCGGAGGGGTCGCGGCGATCAGGACGCTGGGCGCGGAATTTTTCCGCGGCACCCGATCGGGGGTGCTGCTGGTGCCTGCGCGGCCGGCGGCGCCGCGCGGCAGTGTCGCGCTGCTGCTGCCGACCGAGGCGGCGGCCGTCATCGAGGTTGCCGCGGCGCTGGCACGCGCGTCGGGCGAGGATGTGGCGCTGATCGTTCCGGAGAACGAAATTTCGTCCGAAGCCGAGATCGCCGGCGCATTGCGGCGGGAAGGTGTGCCTGCCGAACGCCTGCGCCGGCGGCGCGTTCCGGGGCGGGACGCCGGGTCGATTATCGGCGCGCTGCGGGCGGCCGGCGCGCGGATCGTGGTGCTGGATCGCGCAGGGTATGGCGCGGATCTGCAAGATTTCCTCGGCCGCCTGCTCGGCGAGGCCGGCACGGCGGTGCTGCTTCTCGGGGAGGTGCGACCGCCCCGCACCGCGCCGTAGCTTCCATGCCTCTTACCAACGCGGGGATCGCTGCCGAGCTCGAGGAGATCGCCGATCTGCTCGAGGTCGACCAGGCGAATCCATTTCGTGTGCGTGCCTATCGAAGTGCGGCGCGCGTCGTGGGCGCGCTTCCGCGCAACGTGGCGGACATGCTGGCGGCGGGCGAACAGCTCGACAACCTGCCCGGTATCGGTGCCGATCTTGCCGAGAAGATCGCCACCCTTGCGCGCGGCGAAAGCCTGCCGATGCTGGAGGCGCTGCGCACCAAGTTGCCGCGCGGTGTCACGGCGCTGCTCGGCCTCCCCGGGCTCGGCCCGAAGCGGGTGCACCGGCTGCACGAGGCGCTGGGTATCGATTCGGTCGAGAAACTTCGCGCCGCGCTCGCGGCGGGCGCGGTTGCCAAGCTGCCAGGATTCGGTGCGGCTCTCGCGACGAAGCTCTCCGCCACGCTCGCGGAAGGCACGGGACAGAAACCGCGGACGCTGCTTGCCAGTGCCGACGAGATCGTGACGCTGCTCCTCGCAGCGCTTCGAAAAGCGCCGGGCGTGGAGCAGGCGGAGGTGGCCGGAAGCTGCCGGCGTCGGCGCGAGACCGTCGGCGATCTCGATCTCGTCGTCGCGGTCGAGGATCCGGGGCCGGTGATGCGGCGCTTCCTCGGCTACGACGATGTGAAGGAGGTGCTGGAACAGGGGAGCACGCGCTCCAGCGTGGTGCTCCGTTCGGCCGGGCTGCAGGTCGATCTGCGGGTGGTGGGGAAGACGAGCTATGGCGCGGCGCTTCTCTATTTCACCGGATCGCGGGCGCACACGATCCAGCTCCGGCAGATGGCGCTCGATCGCGGTTGGAAGCTCAACGAGTACGGCCTCTTCAAGGGAGCACGGCGACTGAGTGCCGAAACCGAGGAGGAAATCTACGAGCGGCTTGGTCTTCGCTTCATTCCACCGGAGTTGCGAGAGGCCGAAGGAGAGATCGAAGCCGCGCGGTCCGGCCACCTGCCGAGCCTCATCGGGGTCGAGGACATCCGGGGCGATCTTCACCTGCACACCGACGCCACCGACGGCCATGCGACGCTCGACGAGATGGTTCGGGCGGCGAAGGCGCGAGGCTATGCCTACATCGCCGTCACCGACCATAGCCGGCGCATGACGATGGCGCACGGGCTCGATGCGCACCGCCTTTCGGAGCAGGTCACAGTGATCGAAAAGCTGAACGCGACGCTCTCCGGCATCACCGTGCTGGCTGGAATCGAGGTCGATATCCTGGAAGACGGCTCT
>Ga0335075_10010026_pt1 | contig 14391 bp, 12 predicted proteins | sample Lox_Sample_24_FD_206723 | JGI IMG/M metagenome (GOLD analysis project Ga0335075, IMG submission 206723) | Soil microbial communities from Loxahatchee National Wildlife Refuge, Florida, United States - Lox_Sample_2.4 | ecosystem: Environmental > Terrestrial > Soil > Wetlands | place: USA...
CCGGTCGCGTGCAGCACAGGCCGGCCCTGCCGGGACAGCTCGCGGAGCAGGGCGAGGCCGAGCGCGCTCTTGCCGCTGCCGGGACAGCCGGTCACGATAACGACGGTCTTGTCGTCCTGCTGGTGCGCCTGGTCGACAGCCTGCAGCACCATCTCGTAGGCAAGCTGCTGTTTGGCGTGCAAGGCGAACGGCGTCACGCCCAGAATCCCAGCCACCTTCGGCAGCTGAGCTGCCGGCCTTCCGTCGTCGTTGCGTCTCAACCCTTTGGCGAACCTGGCCAAGCGTCCGAAGAGGCCCTCGAACAGGGCAACCTCGAGCTGCTCGCAGACCCAGAAAGGACGCTCAATCCGAGGCACGTGAGGCAACTCGGCGAGCAGTTCCGTGCGCCGCGGGTCATCTCGCCTGAACGCCAGGACAATCAGCCGCAGCACGGCACCGGGAGCGAATCCGAATATTACGAGTGCCATCAGCAGCGTGGGCCACGCGATGACCTGGGTGATCAGGCTATCCATCAGGCAAACCGCCCCACGAGGGAACGGAAGCGAGCATCCTGACGTGCCTCGCTGAGCAACGCACCCAGTTCGGCCTTGCCCTTATCGGTCAGCTCGTAATACCGGCGCGGCGGCCTCTTGGCCCGGACCTCACCATGCTCTTCCCACCCGTCCCGGACCCAACCTTCGTCAAGCATCCGCCGGAGGGCTGGGTAGAGGACCCCTGATCGTACTCCTGACCGCCTGGACAGGTCATACCCCCAATGGCGTCCGCCCGGATCAGCCATCAGGGCCATCGCCAGCTGTATGAGGGAGTGCGTTTTCCTCATGCCCGTATCCTACATAGGTATAGAAGAACTTAGGTAGGGAACTGCGCGTGTCGGGCAGCCGAACACCAGCGCTGACCCTTCGCCCACCGCCCAGCGGCGATCACACGCCATCCGGCGTGTTGACCCGTGCCCTGCAGCGGTCCTAGCCCTGAAGGTCGCGGCTTTGCGACAGCACCGCCGGCCCGTCAAGTGCTCGCTGGTGGCCTGCGACCGCTGACGCTGTGGAATAAGTCGTCTAGGTCACTGCAGCAGCCCGTTGAGCCGGGCAAACAGGCGGTCCGCGCGGTTGATGGTGGTGTCGCTGATCGCGGTTGCCAGCGTCGCCTGGTCGCGGAGCAGTACGGTCGCGGGCCGGTAGTGGCTGAACCTTCCCCCGGCGATGCCGTGCTGGCGGAAGTACGCGTCGATGGCGCGGACTATCCGGGGGTCGCCTGGGGTCAGGTCCGCCGGCGTGATCGGCTGGCTGAGTTCGCTGGCGTAGGCGCGGTTGACGAGCTCGAGGTAGAAGCCGCGGTCGAATAGGTCCTCAATGTCGGCGTCGCCGCCGCCGGTGAACTCGCTGATCTCGACCAGGCCCTTGCTGGCGAGCTGGCCGTTGTCGCGCAATCTCTTGACCGCGCCGGTGTCCTTGGTGCTGGAATCGATGAGAACGGCGACATGCAGCTTGTTCGCCCCGAGCAGGGTCACGAATGTTGACAGCTTGCCTGAGCCGCCGATCGGTGTCTTGACCCAGCGCGGGTCCAGCCCGGTCAGCTGGCGGCTTTCGGTCAGGTCGCTGAGGACGTCGAGGTAGATCAGGTCGCTCGGCCCCTCCAGCAGCAGCGTGTGCTCGCCAATGAACAGGGTGTGCGTCATCTCGATGCCCATCGCAGTCAGCAACGGGGAGACGGTGTCGTCGTCGGCCTGGAAGATGTCGGCCGACACCTTGCTGCCGCCCTTCTCGTGATCGATCACCGTGCGGACTCGGTTGAACTTGTCGGGCGTCACCATGAACGGCGAGTGCGTGGTGTAGATGACCTGATGATGCGGGGCGAGCCGCTCGTCGATCAGCCGCAGCAGGTCCTGCTGGGCCCGGGCGTGCAGCGACATGCCGGGCTCATCGAGCAGCAGGATCAGGTTGCTGGCGCGGCCCTCCTCGAGCTTGCTGAAGTAGGCCAGGAAGCTGAAGAACCACACGAACCCGCGGGACCGCTCGTCGAACGGCACGGTGGCCCGGTGCCGGTGGTTGTCGACCCGGACAAACAAGATGGGACCTTCGTGCAGCGGGGCGGCAGCGCCTTCCTCGGGCTCGTGGACGCTGAGCTTGACGCTCAGTTCCTGGTTCTGCGTCCAGTACTCGAAAACCTCGTCGGAGATCGCGTTGCTGGTGTTCTCCAGCTCCCGGATCAGCCGCTCGTGCTGGTCGTTCTTCAGGAAGTCCTCCGGCCTCACGCCTGCCACGTCCAGCAAGCCGAGCAGCGCACGCTCTCCCTTCGGGAGAATGCCCTGGTCGCGGCGGCGGATCAGATCCGGGATAGACACCTTCCCAGGCATGGTGTCGTAGTCGGCGAAGTAGACGAACTTCGGCATCATGCGCATGGCGTACTGGTCGATCAGGTAGAGGGCGAGGCGCTGGTCCCGCCACTCGCCGATCCGCTTGACCAGCTCCTGGGTCGCTGAGGTCGGCTCAGGCAGGCCCTCCAGCACCTGCCGCAAGCCGGCAATGCCGGTCGCGGCCTTCACCGCCTGCGCAGCCGTGGCCCCCAGGCCGAGCTGCGACACCAGGTGCCGGACAATCGCTGCCTCGTCGTAGTGGTGCACGATGGTCTTGCCTGACGCACGGTAGCCGGTCGTCACCGTGAACTCGGGGCTCGTCAAAGCGCCTGGGCCAAGGTCGGCCTCGATCTCGGCCGTCTCGTCGTCCTCATACCGGAACGTGGCGACCACGACCGGGATCGTCTCGCCCTGCGCGAAGGTCTTTCGCCGGGCGCTCATCCGCGCAGGGAAGTCGATAACTTCGTCGAAGATCGTAGGTTCGACCGGATTCAGGCGGAACAGCGCCTGCGCGATGTTGGTCTTCCCCGACTCGTTCTTGCCCACCAGGCATGTGACATCCGGCTCGACCGTGAACTCCTCCGAGTCCTCCACCGACCGGTAGTACGTAACGCGCGCATTGACCAGTAGCATCAGCCACCTCCGTGGATGTAAAGGGCCCACGGGCGCAACAGGAACGGCGGCGAGACGCGAATCACGGTCGTGGCCTCTGCCATCGCTACCGGATTCGGGGTAATGTCCAAAGTGCGAACTCAGGAGAACCCCGGTGCTCGTCGACCCATGCGATGTTGCCCGGGGTTTTTCTTGCACTTGACGTCAAGCGTAGCTTCCCCCGCCGACATTTTTTGAACGCACACGCGTCGGTGGGTGCACGACAGCTTTGTTGGGGATGATCTTGGCCGGCTTGCGGGGCTTGGGTTCTGAGTGGCGGTGTCTGTCAGACAGCGGCGCGGAGTGCGGCGGCGGGCGGGCTGGAGTGCGGGGTGATGAAGTCGTTCCACCGGCCGCTGGCGTGCTGGCAGCGCAGGGCGATGATGTCGGCGGCGCCTTCGACGGTCCAGTGCATGCCTGACTGCTTGGCGCGCTGGCAGACGATCGCCTTGATGCCTCCCTCGATGGCGCCTGAGCCGGTGAACATGCCGAGTTGCTTGAAGTCGGCGTAGCGCATCCGGTGGGCGTTGCGCTGGAAGTAGCCCAGCTTGGTGTCCAACTCGGTGGCCTTGAGCCCGGTGAGCGGGTAGCAGCTGGCGGCGTCGATGATCGCCTCGATGTTCCCGGCATCCAGTTCCTCGCTGCGCGCGGCCAGCCACTGCACCGGGTCGGGGGTGATGAAGGCCAGGTGGTTCGCCAGGTCGGTGAGGTGCTCGCGGGCGTGATAGATGTCGGTGATGTGGGTGGCGTGCGGGTAGAGCTTCCCGGCCATCGTCCAGATCCAGGCGGCACCGTCGCCGATCGCCACGACCTGCCGGTGGTGCTCGCCGCCGCGACGCAGGTACTCGGCCCGGACTAGCTGTTCGACCGCGGTCTTGCCGTCGAAGCTGAACACGTAGCTGGAGGAGCCGGCGTCCATGACGGGACGGTCGTTGTCATCGAGCCCGGAGACGGTGAACAGCCGGGCGAGCTTGACCTCGCGGGTCCCGGCCCTGCCGTCCTCGCCCTTGCCTGCCCGGCCCTGGGTCTCACTGGCGCGGACCGGCACGCCGGTCCCGTCGACTTCCACATACAGCATGTCGGGCACGGGCCCGGCCGGCGGCAGCGGCCTGATGTCACGGGCCACCAGGCCGGCGGCCTCGGCCTGGCTGGCCGCGCGGGCGGCCGCGCCGGACGCTTCGGCGGACCGCTCGACGGTCCGCGGGCTGATGGTGATGCCGGCCAGGCCGGCCAGCAGCCCGGCGGCTCGGGCGAAGGAGGTCTCGGCGCCGGCCAGCGCGGTCATCTCGGCCAGGCCAGGCGACAGCGACCCGCCGGGCAGCAGGCCGAGATGGGCGTCGCGGGGAGCGAACCCGTGCTCGCACGCCGCGCAGTGATACCACGCCCGCGACAGCGTGACCGGGCCGAGCACCGTGGTGATGGTCTTGTCCCGCGCCCCGGCATAACCAGCCTGGTGGCCGTCCGGGCACTTAGCGCGCGGCCCGGCATACCCGTCGCCGCCGCCAGCCAGCACCGCCTGCAGCAGACGCCCGCCCGCGGTGATCAGCGCGGCCCGCATCGCATCCTCCAGCACGCCCAGCCCGGCGCCGCAGCCGAGCATGCCTGCGGCGATCCCGGCGAGCTTGCCTACCTCGGCGGCGGCGATCTCCTCGATCCGCGCCGCGAGCCCCCCCTTTGCCCTCCCGGCGGGAGGGGTGCTGTCGCAGCCGTTACCGGCCGGGCCGCGCAGATCGCCTCGCTGACAGCGCTCACCTCCTCCACCAGGTCAGCGAACCGCTGATGCTCTGCCACCTCCCGGCGCGCCTTCTCCAGCTCCGGCCCGGGTTTCAGGTGCACGTTCACGGTCTTGCCGGCCACCCGGCGGGTCAGGTTCCACTGCGGCCCGTGGCCCCGGCTCCCCGGCTGCGCGCACTGGCAGTTCGGCTTGCCGCACTTGCGCCACACCGCGTTCAGCGCCCCCCGCCGGAAGTCGCCGACCTGGCCGATCAGGGCCAGCAGCTCGGCGCGGCGGCGCTCCAGCCACGCCAGGTCACGCCCGGAGAGGTCAGCCACGGATGCCTCTCTAATCTGAGTTTCAACATCACTCAGACTAGCGGCACAACCAGCAATGACAAAGCACCCTCACGATTCAGTCGTGCACCCCGCGTCGGTCGGCTTGTTGGTGTCGTACCAGGGTGCACTAGTCCTCCACCCCTGATCGATGAGGGTCGGCCTGCCAGACACCTTCGAAGTCATTGATGACAACTCAGAGTGGCCCGAGCGCCACCATGGCAACGACTAAGCGGTGTACGTGGCCGGATAAGCAACCTTGGGTCTGCCGTCTGCGAAAGCGGCTCGGCGAGCAGGACTGGCAATCGCACATGCTTGAGAAACCGCGGCTGCGGCGACCGTGAACACTAGGGCGCGAAGTCGCATCATGAAACATCCCGTACTCTCGGCTGGCCAGAGTGGCCCGGTAGCTAGACGGGGCAGGTGTTGTAGAGGTTGACTTATGAGGCCTGTGACCCCCGTCACCTACAAAACAGCGACAATCGGTACGCGCCGTTAGACGTCGCGGGACGGCACTGCGGACCCTCGTGCCCGAAGGACGAGCAGGTCTAGGCAAAGCCCGACGCCTTGGAGCATCGCCGCTGCGAGGGCTCTCGACTTCCTCGGATCAGGGTCGGGTGCGGCTCTGTCCGGCGGTCGTCATCGCCCTGCGCAACGCGCAGCGTCGTGCCGCCTCTGCCGAAGTGGCGGGCGCTGAGGATGACGGCGAGCACGGATCTGGGCGGTTTAGGTTCGGCCACTATGCGTGACCGCTGGCGTTGCACGGGTCCACGAACGTCGGCGCAAGTCGCCCACGGTGTTGGGTGCGTCTAGGTGATCGACGCATGGCGTCGAGCTGTAGGGCCGTGTTAATCAGAACGTCGGCAACATAACACTGTCACCAGGGCTCCCGACACTTTCGCGGTGCCGTGAAGCTCGAGCGGTGCTCTCTCAAGACCCTGCGCGATCATCGCCTGGAACGCCGCCGGCGCCTGCGTCATCCAGGCGGGCTACTGAAGGGCTCCGCGTCCGGTCAGCTGCCCGGCTAGCTCGCCCGGGGTCAGCGCCCAGCCCCAAGACCCGCAAGCGCCCGGCGTCTGGGTCAGTTCGGCTATTCCACGGATGTAGTCCCGGAACTTCTATGTCAGGAAAGGTCGCGGTCGGCGGCGGCTGCGATGGCTGCGTCGAGGGTGTTGCCGAGTCGGTGCCATGGCTGGCATCTGCGGACCTCCACGGCCTTGACGCCGGGCCCTACCGTGATTGTTGCTGGTCCCCTGACGATGCTGTTGTTGACGTAGTCGTGAGTGTTCGTCGACTTCAGCAGGGCGAAGTAACCGTCGCGGCCGCCCGCCGGGCCGGCCGTCCGGTACACGCCCGGCCTGATGTCAAGCCCGACCACAAACAGCCCGTCACCGCCGAAACCCGTGTGCATGCCTCGCACTGAGCTGACGACCCGGCTAAGGTCCTCGGGCCTTATCAGTACGTTCCGCGCCCTGGTTCCTTCGCTTGGCCCGACGATGCCGCAGCTTTCTAGCGCGTTCATGAGCCTCCCGGCTTCAGCAAAGCCGACCTTGAGTTTGCGCTGAACCATTGACGTGGAGCCGAATTGGGTCGAGATCACTAGTTCCGCTGCCCGAACCAGGAGTTCCACATGGTCGCCCGCGACGGGATCGATCTGCTCGGTGGCGGCCTCGATGACTGCGTCGAGGGTATCGCCGAGTCGGCGCCATGGCTGGCATCTGCGGACCTCCACGGCCTTGACGCCGGGCCCTACCGTGATTGTTGCTGGTCCCCTGACGATGCTGTTGTTGACGTAGTCGTGAGTGTTCGTCGACTTCAGCAGCGCGAAGTAACCGTCGCGGCCGCCCGCCGGGCCGGCCGTCTGGTAGACGCCCGGCCTGATGTCCAGCCCGACCACAAACAGCCCGTCACCGCTGAAACCTGACAGCAACACAGATCCGGCGGCTGGCATCGCGCTAGTGGAACTTCCGGGCGGGCGTACATTGCCCCTGCTGCGGACCGCGCCAGCGGTTGGAACCGATAGAGCACCTTCGACCAGCCGCGGGCCAGGAACAGCGGCCTGGGCGGCGGGGCGGGTTCCTGGCGGTCCCGTTTTAGGCGGCGCTGACCGGGACGCCGGGCGCGCAGCTGGCGGTGCCGGCCCGCCGACACCGGTGCCGCCCGCAGCAGCGCCGCTAGCCTCGCCCGTTCTCGCCCTGAGTTTCGCGAGTTCGCGGTCCGCTTGCGACCCGTGCTGCGCCCGCGATGCGGCCGGGTATCTCTGCCGCTGGTCAGAGTCACCCGCAGCCTGTCCTTCCGCCAGTGCCCGTTCCCCTGGCGGGATGCGGGGGTCGACAGCACGCAAGAAGGCGGGGACATCTACGGTGGCGCGGGCTGGCGGTGCTACCTCTGTCCCCGGCGGCGGTAGCACCGGCGCTCGTGGCTGGGCGGCAGGCATAGGCGTTGCGGCGCGCGCGTCGTATGCAGCTTTGGCTTCAGGGGAAAAGATCTGCCCGTAAACCTCCATCTCCGTTTGAGCTGTCCGCAGCAGACGTTCCTGGGGGGTCATCCTTTTCCAGGCCTGTCGCGGTGACATCGCTGCGAGCTTGGCGGCACGTTTGGCCGCCTTAGCCTCCTCGGCAGCTGCCTGCGCAGCGGCGCGGCGAGCAGCAGCTGCTTCCTGGGCTGCGATCTTGCGCGCATGGGCGGCGGCCCGCTGTTCCTCCCGCTTCCTGGCCAGCGCGGCGGCCTGCGCTGCCTGGACGGCGGCTCTATTCCACTTCATCGCAGCCATCCGCCGGGTGGCGGAGGAATTCCCGCAGGTGACCGCGGCGGTCAAGGTCCGGTGGTTGTGCTCACACAGGTAGACCTGGCCGTTCGGGCTGACCACCTTGCCGTGGTAGCTCATGCAGGTACCCTCGGTCGGCGCCCTGATGGGATCCCGGCGTGCGCAACAGCACCCCGCCCAGCCAAGGTCATTCGGCCGCCGCCCTCGTCTTCACCGGTGCCCTCCGCGCTGCCACCTGCCTAAGGGTGCCGTCAGCCAGCACCGCCCGCCGATGCGGGAGACATATGGCACGCGACACTACCTAGTCCACAGACGCGCTGACCCAGTCGCTGGTTCACTCACGACCATCAACTGATATCGCGGTCCGGACCTGCAGGAGGACCATGGGATCGACGCCGAGCCCGCGGCGGTAGCCGGCATCGACCGCCCCCCTGCAAGGCCTCAGGCGAGCCGGCCAGGCATGTGGCCAGCGAGCTGCATCGCGCCGGGGCACGGGCGTGGCCGCACGCCCCGAGCCCCGGTCAGTCGCTAGTGGTGCAGGTGGCACCGCCTACGGTGACCGTGATACGGGCGCCGGGCGGAGGCCCGTTGAGGTAGATCAGCGCGTAGCCGGAGCCGTCGGTCTCATAGCTGTGCGAGTAGCCGCCGGCGGCCGCGGTCGCTAGCTGATAGCGCTGGTTGGAGTCGACGTAGACGTTGTTCTCGTCGTCGGCGGCGTTGTAGACGCTGGCGGTGGCGGTGCACCATGCCGGCGACCCCGCTGCCGCCGTTGACGGGTGGGTGTAGGGGGTGGCGCCGGCGTAGTCAGCGGCCATGGCGGCGCTGATGGCGGCTACAACGGCATGGCTGCCGGTCATGATGCCAAGTTCGCGGTTGTAGTCGAGGCTGGCGACGGAAAAGTTCTGCGAGCCCACCAGGACCTGCTGTCCGGGCCGTCCGGCATCGGCGACGATGGCCTTGGCGTGGATGTACAAGGCTGTGTCGTCGTCGGGATAGAGCCGGATGTGCACGCCCGCGCTCGCGAGCTCACTGAACGCCTCGTCCCATTCAGGGTCGGCGGTCATAGTGATCCTGACCTCGACGCCGCGGCGCGCGGCCGCTGCCAGGGCTGCAGTGACGGCCGGGTCGTCCATCTCCTCGTTCTCCACCGCCAGGGTGCGGGTGGCTGCACTGATTATGGCCAGGACCGACGCCTGAGCGTTGGTCGGGGACCAGACCAGGTCGGTGCCGTCGAGCGGGGTGATGGCACGGCCGGCGAAGTCGGCATTGAAGGTCGCGACGATGGCCGCGACGTCGGCACGGTCAGTGTCGATGACGGCGAAGTCCCGGGTGTTCGGGTAGTCGGCGGCGACCAGGTTGCCGGTCATGATGACCGAGGTGGCCTCATCGACGGTGAGGGTCTTCTGGTGGTAGATGATGCCGGCCGGACCCCAGCGCACATGCACGCCGCGGGCGATCAGGTAGTCGTAGGCGGCCATGTTGCGAGCCTTCTCGAGGTCCTGGTCGAGGATGACACGCACGTCCACCCCGCGGGCGGCATCAGCGGCCAGGTCCGCTTCGGCGGCAGGGTCAGCCAGCTCGTACATGCTCAGATCAACCGAGGAACGCGCCCCGGCGATCAGCCGGTAGATCGGCCCTATCCCCGCCTGCGGCTCGGCCAGCACCCGCAACGAACCGCCACGGCGCGCCGCGCGGAGAACGGTGACCGGTGAGCCCGCTGGCGCGGCCGACGTCGAGGCCTGAGTCGGGGCGGGGCTCGAGGACGCAGGCTGCGCCGCCTGCTGCACCCTGCTGCCGCATCCGACCGCTCCAGCAGTCAGCGCCGCGGCGGTAAGAGTGGCCAGGATCTTGCGGTACACGTCAACCCGCCAGTCCCTGCACCGGAAGCGTGATGGCAGTCATTCGAGTGCCCTCCCGCACCTGGACCCAGTGTCTTGGTCGCTGGCAGGTAAGACGCGCCACTTGCCGACAGAGTTGTCAAAGCGCCCAGCGGAACTCCACCGTCGAGATAGATGATGCCCAGCCGGTCACGATTCCTCAGACGCGCATCACAGTCTCATCGTGGCCTCACCTATGAGGCGCTTGCGCTTCAGGGCCACGCGCCGAGCGCAGGAGTGGCACAGCTCCGCATGCGGCGACGTCCGGACGGTGCTGAGGCCGCGGACCTTCTTCGGCATCAGCTCGATGCCCAAGGCGACGGCATCGGGCAGCTGCGCAGGCCCATCGCCCGGCCCGCCTGGCTCGACCGTGCGCTGGCGCCAGCCGCGGCATAGGACGTTTCGGAGTCAGCTAGCACCTTGCCGCCCGCATCCCCGGAGGTATTTCAGCGGACGGAGGCCTTGTTCTTCAACGGCTTCGGGAGCGGCTGTGTTCTGGGCTTTGCGTCAGCGGTGCGTGGCAGCTATGCCGAAGAGCTGCCGGGATCTGGCCGTGGTGAGCCTGTTCGTCTATCCAGACGCGCTCGGCCCTAGAGGGCGCTCTACTCTTCACGGGGTGGGGCGCGAGTTTTGCCGTCGACCAGGAACCCATGACTTGCGAGACGGCCTGAGTCGAAACGTTTATAAATGGGCCGCGCGTCCAACCTAGAGCCTTCGGTAGGTGCCGTTGTCGGTCCTACCGGATATGTTCGGGCCTCAGTTCACCACTCAGCGAGGGCGAGGGCGGCATCGGCTCATGAGCAGCGAATCAGAGCGCGACGTGACCGGGACCGGGCGGGACGCGAGCGACGGCGTCGCGCCTGACGCGTCGGGTTACGAGCGGACGTGGGTGCAGAGAACAGAGGCGCAAAAGAAAGCCGTTAGGAAGCTACGCAAGGAGATGCGGGGTCAGGCGTATCACGGTCGGCGGGCGCGGTTCGTGCCGGGCAAGGGAGGCAAGTAGGACGTGAGCATGAACCACACCGCGAGCTTCGCGGGATCGAACGTGACGCCTACAAGGTCAGTCGGGCGGCGGGCGACGCGAGAGCCTGCCTCCCGCATGACCGGCAAACGCATAGCCCAAGTCTGCGTCTAAGAGTCAGAGCATTCGGCGTGATCTATATCCGTGCTGACGAGTTACCGACTCGCTGCTGCTTAACACTGTGCAGTACGTTGCGTCCGCGTCGCGTCAGCCGCTCCGAGGCCACAGAATAGGTCGACATGGCGTCCATCCGGGATTTACGTCGTTGCGCGGCTCGACATATCGCCCACTTCACTGACCCCAACGGAAACCGCGGGTTCCACACCTATGACCGGCTGGGCGATCCGGCGACGCTGACTCCACTTGATTGCCTTGCGCCTGCCCTGCTGAGCGTCCCCATCAGCTACCGGCAGGTCGTCCCGCTGTTCCGCCCGGGCGGGCCCGGCGCCAAGGTGCGCGAGGCGATGCAGGCAGTCCTCGACGACCATGGCTGCGCCCAAGCCGACTTTCTTGACATAGATCTAAGCGACTCTGCGGGACCGTGGGCACTCGTGGAGGCTGCCATCCTGTCCACCGGCCCCAACGGAGCCAGCGCCCCAGTCCCTGACTTTAAGGCCGTGGCAGTAACCAAGATCCTCCACCGCAAGCGGCCGAACCTCGTACCCATATTCGACTCCCAGATCTACCACTTCTACTTTGGCAAGGCGCCGCCCTACGGCGCCTACGATGAGACACCCAAAAAGCTCTGGCCCCGGCTGCAGGCAGACCTGCAGGCGAACCGGAGGTGGGTAGCACGTTTGGCCGCCGGGTTCCGGACTCCCGACGACAGGCCCCTTTCGATCCTCCGCGCTGCCGACATCACGATATGGGAGCACCGGGTGACCCGATGCCATAGCGCCTGCACTGGGCGTCCTGCCTGACCAGCGGCTCCTGGAGTCCATACCGGTTGGCCAGACAGATCCGCGCCTGCCGGACGGCGTACCGGACTTCAGCTCACACAAGCTGGAGATCCCTTCCGGGCTCAAGCCACCCGCCTGGCGCTACAAGCAGCTTGACGTCGATGCGATCTTCCGGCATGCTCGGTGCCTGCTCGCGGTCGAATACGACGGTGCTTATCACCATTCGACTGCCCGGAGGAACCGCGCAGCCTTCGAATCCGCCAAGGATGAACTACTCGAGCGCCTTGGCTACTTGCCGGTCAGGTTGCGGATGGGTGACCTGCAACCGCTTGATTCGCCACGCATTATTCTCCAGCTCCCCGAGAAAGCAAGGCCCTTTGAAACTGCCAGCGCGGTGGTGCAGGCCCTTCAGGACCGCTATCCAGGTGAGGTCGAGGGCGTTGCCGCGTACCTGGACGGAGGTGAGGAACAGCGCGCAACTCAACCGGCCGCGGCCATGGCTGCTTCCCGGCGGCGCCGGCACTCCAGCCGCATCCGGACCGCTTCTCGCTCCAGGGCCTGCCGGTCACAGGTCTGCGGCCGGGTCTGCGGCGCCGGTGAGCGGGGTCAGCGGAGCATCGGCCAGCTCGGCCGAGTGTGGATCAAATCCGAGGCCGACAGCAGACCGGGCCCGCGGCTAGATCGGTGAGAATCCGGCGCCGTCGGCCACCAGTACGCAATGCCCATGCTGCCCCTCTGAGCTTCTCCGCCTCGCCGGGACACCTGGATGGGCGTCTGTTAGCTCGGGGCTTTGCCGAAGATCCGGTCCATGACCACGGCCCCAGTGGAAATGACGGGCCGCAACTCGCGCCGGTAGATCGTCTCCGTTGTACGACTGTTGGAGTGGCCGGCCAAGCGCGCAATCTCCTCGACTGGTACTCCTCCCTCGGACATGAGCGACACGAACGTGTGGCGAAGTTCCCTCGGACTCCAGCTTCCCTCGATGCCAGCGTCTTTGACTACATGGCGGAAGGTGCGCCGCACATTGTGCGCGTCGAGCGGCGTGCAAACTGTTGAAGCGAACACCAGCCCGTGATCTTGCCAGAGCGGTCCGGCTTTCAGCCGCTCCTCCGCCTGCCTCAGCTTGTGAGACCTGAGCGCGGTGACGGCCGACAGAGGAAGTTGCAACGTCCGCCGCGACTTCTCGGTCTTGACGTCCCCGTGAGCGCGGACCGAGCGCCACACCGCCACGTGTGGCGGCACCGGAGGGCTTGCATCCGGGTTGCCGTCGAGATCCACGTGATCCCAGCGCAGCGACTTCGATGGTCTGCCTTCCTGGCCCTTTGGTGGCCGGATTAGCGCGCCGACGTTCCGCCCAACGAGGTCGCGCGCCTCCGCGTAGCGGATGGCCCGCACGAGGCTGTTGTGAGCGTCCTGAACCGTCCGAGTTGCTCGCGTCCGCGCCAGCTTCTCCAGAGCATGCCGGACGTCGGCGGCCGTAAGCTCTCTCAGCTTCACCGCGCCGATGAGGTCAGCCAGCGGCGTCAGCACCTCGCGGCGTGTGCTGATCGTTTTCTCCGAGCGGTCGGCGAGCCCGTACGCCAGCCAGTCGTCAACGGCTTGCCGCACGGTGTAGTGCGCGTCGGTGTGGAGGCCGTTGTTAAGTTCCCTGCGCAGCTCACGCAGCTTGTCGCGCACCTCGGTCTTGGTCCGGCCGGAAACCTTGCGGCGGATCCTCCGCTTGCCGTCTGCACTCCAGCCGAGGGAGACGGCACCGATGTAGCGCTGCTTTGCCTCGTCGAAGTAGATGGAGTCCTCGCCATGCCCGCGTCGAGCGCTCATACATCGAGCGTAACGCGATGGCTCCCTGTTTGGCTCCCCGAGCATGCGCTCGCTGTGGATAAGACGAGCTTCTAGCCTCTGACCTGCAACCACGGGTGGAGCTGAGGGGATTTGAACCCCTGACCCCCTCGATGCGAACGAGGTGCGCTACCGGACTGCGCTACAGCCCCATGGAACGCCAGACAGCGTAGCAAACACTGGGCACTCCTCGCCGTGGGCAACCGCCCACCTGAGCGGCAAGGCCGGGCGCGCGGTCAGCTCGCCAGCAAGCGCTCGCGGCTCAGCTCGTCAAGATGAGCCTTGACCGCGGGCCAGTCCGCGGCAGTGATCGCGAAGCGCGCCGAGTCCCGCGGCTGATCGTCGGCGGCGAGCCGGTGCGAGCGCAGGATGCCTTCGTACCGAGCACCGATGCGGCTCAGTGCACGGCGCGAGCGCTCGTTGCGGGCGTCGGTATGGAAGCAGACGCTCTGCACTTCCCAGGTTTCGAAGGCGAACGTCAGCATCAGCCGCTTCATCTCCGTATTGGCGCCGGTGCGAATGGCCGACCGCGTCAGCCAGGTGTACCCGATCTCGCAAGTGTCCGGCCCGTCGTGCCCGTGCCGGCGGTGATCCACAGGCCATGGCCACCACTCCAAGTCGAACAGCCTCGTCGATCCGATGACCGTCTCGTCAGCGAGCCGCACGACCGCGAACGGTGCCGCCGTTCCGGCGTCGCGCGCCGCCCGGCCGGCCTCGATGTAGCGCGCAACCTCGGCGTCGCCGACCGGCACCTTGGTCATCCTGTACAGCTCAGGGTCGCCGGCCGAGGCGGCAACGAGTCCGGTGAGGTGCTGCCGACCGAGCGGCTCCAACCGGACGAAACGGCCGCTTAGCACTGGCTCCAGGATTGCCATGCCCATCCTCGCGAAGTTATGTTACAGTACAATAGATAATTATGCTTATACAATATCGGC
>Ga0335075_10010027_pt1 | contig 14389 bp, 12 predicted proteins | sample Lox_Sample_24_FD_206723 | JGI IMG/M metagenome (GOLD analysis project Ga0335075, IMG submission 206723) | Soil microbial communities from Loxahatchee National Wildlife Refuge, Florida, United States - Lox_Sample_2.4 | ecosystem: Environmental > Terrestrial > Soil > Wetlands | place: USA...
AGCCGAAGCCCTGGGAGCGGCTATCACTGCCGTAAGCCTCAAGACTTATCCGTACACGCTCGGGTGGTGTGCGTCAGGAAGGGAGTCCGCTGTCCAGTGGACTCCCTTCCTGACTAGTACCTGTGTGCCTCGCAGCCAGCCAGCGCCAACAGACAAGCTTCCGGTGTATCCCGATTCTTCCCTTTTGGCGTAAAAGCCTGAAAGGGTCCGTTCGGGTAACAGGTGTCTGAACTGATGTTGCTCCTCACCGAAGAATGTTGGCAAGGGAATGCGGTAAAGAAAACGGAAGGAAACGCCTGGCAACGATTCATGTACGACTCCGCACGAGTCCTTTACTGTTTTCCACAGAACGTGTTTCCGGGTTTGCCGTAACCGCAAGTCAGAGCATTTTATAGGCATCACGTTAGATTTGATGACAGGTTGAGCCGGGTCGCTGGCGCATATGCCCGAGCAGCGTTAGAGTAGTCGGTCAGAAGTGCTTCACGATAGACGGACGACCTCCGTCCTGCACGAGTGCACCTCGCAGCCAGCCAGCGCCAACGGCAACTGCAACTGCATACAATTTATGCAAAAACTTCCGGTTTTCCCCGAGGAAGAACGTTCATATGAAGGTGTCTATCAACGTTGTGACGTGCCCGCATTCGCGTGCGGCTCTCTGCGTTCGTGTATTGATTACCGTCGTAACAGTCGTCACCCGCCCGGCTGCGGAGTCGCTGCCGTGAGCCACGACCAGGGTCGAAGTCCCGATGGCGTCCTGGAAGCAGTACCAGCACCAAGGACGAGCGGCCGTCGGCTGGGCCGCCTGGCCACTTTCGATGCTGACATCAACATCAAGCTGCTGTCTCGCTTGGCAGAAACTGCCATCACGTCAGGAGACGTTAAAACTGCCGTTGAGGCTGTACAGGCATGTACGGCGGGGGCAGGGAATCTGTACCAGATAGCGGTAGCGGAGCGCCGCGGCAGCGGCCACTCGTGCGGCGGCCGAGGAGCGCACCAGGGCCATAGCCGTGCAGGAAGCCGCGGCAGCGCAGCATGCTCGTGCTGGCATCATGCAGAGCGAGGCTACCGCGCTGCACGCCCGGGCCCAGGCCATGCGGAAGGCGGCCGACCAGGCGATGGCGGAGGTTGAGGCGCAGCGCCGGGCCGATCAGCGGAAGCGGACGGTGCCCCGGCGGCTGCGGGTCAGCGATGCTAACGGGCTGGACCTGCGTCCCGATCCAAGTACGGCCAGGACGCCCGCCGAGTACATCGAAGCAGTGCGGCAGTTCAGGGTCTGGGCGGGAAACCCGTCATTCCGGGATATAGCGAAACGGTGCGGCGGGCGTCCCGTCGCGTCGACCATCTGCAAGATCCTCCAAGGTGACGAACTGCCGGGCCGGTTCGAGAGCATTGACGCGATCATCATCGCGTGCGGTGCCACAGACGAGGACAGGCAACGGTTCGCCACGGCCTGGCGCCAGCAGGTCCCTGCCGGAGCGCAAAGCACGATCAGTCCTGCATGCGCTTCCCGGAGGGACCCCCGCATGATCTCGAAAATGGTCACCAGTCCGGGGCGTGCCGGAGAAAGAACGTCACAAGCCACAGTGCCTCCCTGCAGCCGTGTGCCGCTCGGATATTGAGTTACGTGGCCTGAGCTGGGGTTACGCAGCGTGGTGATACTCGTTGATCAGTCCCGCGACCACGGGTCTTCGGCGGACGGGTCACAGGTCGGCCACGTCCCGGTCGGTTGCGTCTCGATGTCCGGGGCTGCTGCTGCCGGGACTGGTGCGGCCTGTGCCGGTTCTAATGGATCAGGTATTCGCGAAGCATCAGGTCCAGGTGGCGTTCGCCGAGGATCAGGGTCCGGTCGAGCAGCTCACGACGGAGGGTCCCGATGACGCGCTCGCAGATGGCGTTCATCCGAGGCGTCCTCGGCAAGGTGGTGATGATCCGTAGTCCCTCGGACTTGAACCCTCGCCGAACGCGGTGATGAAGAGCGGATCGCGATCGTGGATCAGGAAGCGCAGCGTGCCGAGGCGGTCACCGAGGTCCACGGCGAGGTTGCGGGCTTACTGCACCGCCGATGCCCCGGTCGGGCACGCGGTCACCCCGGCCAGGTGCACCTGGCGGGTGCCATGCTCGATGAATATCAGCACGTACAACCGCTGCAGCAGCACTGTTTCTACCACCAGGAAGTCACAGGCGATGATCGCGTGAGCCAGGGAGGCCAGGATTACCGCACCCACAGGGTCCGGTGGTCAGCGTGGGGTGCGATCGGCACTGATGCCACCAGCCCGAACAATTCGGCGTGATCTCCGTCACCCGCGCTCGGGCATCACCCCAAGCACGGTCACCTCGGTGAAAGATCGGACTCAGTCCCCCGCGCGACTGCTGATACTGCACGGCTAGGTCAGCGCAGTGATCGCCGTCAGGAGCAGTCCGTCACGGGCGAGCCAGCGGCCAGTGAAGCCGGCCAGCGGAGAGCCGCCGACCGTAGGAGCGGGCACTAGCAGCCTTGACTCGAAGCTGCCGTCCATGGCACTGATGGTGATGTCCGCGTCCTCGAAGCCGAGCCACCGCCGGGCGAGCGGGAACCATGCCTTGTAGGTTGCTTCCTTGGCGCAGAACAGCAGCCGATCCCAGCAGGTGCCCGGTGCGACGGCCGCCAGGTCGCGTAGCCGCTCCCGCTCGCCCGGCAGCGAGACCACTTCCAGCACACCGCCGGGGAGAACCTCATCCGGCTCGGCGTCCAGCCCGATAGTCGGGATGTCGCAGGTACACGCGGCCGCGGCGGCCCGGTAGCCGACGCAGTGCGTGATGCTGCCGACAATGCCCGGCGGCCACTGCGGAGCACCCCGCTCACCGGCCAGGATAGGCGCCGGCGCTACCCCAAGGTCGGCCAGCGCGGTGCGGGCGCAGTCCCTAGCCGTCGTGAACTCCCGGCGGCGCTTGCCCACCGCCCGGGCCACCAGCGCCTCCTCCTCCGGGAACAGCATGAGACCGGGCGGATCCCCGAACGCCTCTGCGCTCGCCACTCCCAGAGGCAGGATCTGTTCGATCACTCCGGGCTCCCTGAGACCGGCAGGATCTGCCGGGGCCGACCCGGGCCGCGTCCCCTAGCCTGCCATTCCCGAGGGTAGCCCAGGGACACCTCCTCGAACCGCACGCCGTCATGCCACGTCGTCCGCGGGATGTGCAGGTGACCGTAGACAACTGCGGCGGCGCCGTACCGGACATGCCAGTCGGCGGTGAGTTCGGTGCCGCACCACTGCGCGAACTCTGGATACCGCAGCACCCGCGTCGGCTCGCGCACAAGCGGGAAATGATTCACCAACACAACCGGCAGCGCGGGATCTCTGGCTTCAAGCAGCCGCTGGGTAAGCTCGATCCTGGCCCGGCACCAGCCCTCCCGGCTGGAGTACGGATCCGGGTGCAGTAGCCACTCGTCGGAGCACACTACGCCGGAAGCGTAGGCCCTGGCTAGCCCCTCCTCCTTGCCCGACGTCCCCGGCGGGCAGAAGCTGTAGTCATACAGCAGGAACAAAGGCGCGACCGTCACCGGGCCACCCGCGCCGTCCCACACTGGGTACGAGTCTTCCGGGGTCAGCACCCCCAGACTGCGGCACAGCCTCACCAGGTGCGCGTAGCGTTCCTCGCCACGCACCTGCACCTCGTCACCGGGATGCGTCCACAGCTCGTGATTACCCGGTGCCCACACGACGGTGCCGAACCGCTGGCTCAGCACCCGCAGCGCCCACTCGATATCCGCGAACCGCTCCGCCACGTCACCGGCCACCAACAGCCAGTCCGTCGCAGATTCGGGCCAGAGATTCTCTATAATCTGCCGGTTCTCCGGGAAGCCCACATGCAAATCACTCAAAGCCAGCAACTTGGGTATAACGGCGCGACTAAAGTACATATACAATAAGCATACGTGACCGGTGCTTTCCGGCAAAGATTTATGTTCATTAGCACAACGGCGAGGAAGTGGGGTCGAAGCCGCGCCTCCCAATCACGCTCGTGGGTCGCGTCGGGCCTGCGCATCTTCCTGTCGCTCCGCCAGCGGAGCCAGTTACATGATCGGTCTACCACGGTCTTTCCTGCTACATGCAGCCCGCACCCGGGCACAGCCACCGGCACCGCGCCATCACCGTGTGCAACAGGCCCATCCCGGCAGGACTGGACCGGATTCTCCGTAGCGCCACCACCCGGATCCGGCGGGTGCCATGTTCGATCACGGCCAGGACGTAGACCTTCGTACCATTGAGCAGGCCGACGGTGAAGATGTCCAGCGCCAGGATCCCCTGCGCCTACGATCGCAGGAACTCCGCCCAGCCCGGGCCGTCCCGGCGGGGCGCTGGCTCGATGCCAGCATTCTTGAGGATCCGCCAGACCGTGGACGACGCCACGGTGATACCCAGCCTGGCCAGTTCCCCGTGAATGCGGCGGCAACCCCACGACTCGTTCTCCCGGGCCAGCCGCAGCACCGCTGACCGGACATTACGGTGCGTCGCCGGGCGGCCGGACCGGTCCTGACGTGATAACCGCGCCCGGCGGCGGACGATATCGCGATGCCAGCGCATGATGGTGCCCGGAGTCACGATCAGCCGCACCCCGGCCAGCCGTTCAATGGGCAGCGTCCCGGCCAGCAGCGCCAGCCACGTCCGGTCCGGCCACGTCAGCCGCGCATGCACCCGCGGCCGCGAGCTGATGGCGCAGCATCAAGATCTCGGCATCCTTCCACCACGACTCCCGGCGCGACAGCCTGATCAGCGACATGGCACGGGACACGACCAGGAAGACCAGCTTCAAGCCCACGAGCCGAAGATCATCCCACCTCCGGACGGTCCAAGACCGGCCGGGCTGCTGACGCCGAACGCTTAAATGGTAAGAAGACGGTCTATTGTCCGTAAACGCCGAGCACCAAGTCCAGGACGGCACCGTGTATCGAGCACCGCGACGCTCATGGCTACGTAAGTCATCGACCGTGTGGCGGTGGCCACTAGGGCAGACGCCGACGGTGCAGACGTAGAAGCCTTCATCGAAGATGGGCGAGGTGCGCCATTCGGCATGGCAGTAGTTCAGGGCGGTAGAAGGGTGCCGAGCGCGGCATCACCTCCCCCGAAGAACTGGCCCGTCGCCGCGTCGATGTCGGTCAGCGCCAGCACTTCCTCTTTCGTGAACCCGGGGGCGACCTGCTCAACTGTCAGCCCCCCGTTCTTGCGGCGGAACTGCGCCAGATCGGTCACCAGGATGTCGACGCAGGCCTTCCCGGTAAGCGCGTAGCTGCAGCGCTGCACGACCTTCGGCCGGTCCTGGCTGTCGCGGTGTTCCATCATCACCATGACGGTGCGGCCGGAGGCAACCAGGTCCATAGCGCCGCCGATGCCGCCGCCGGCCATGCCGTCGGTCTGCCAGTTGGCGAAACTACCCTCGGCGTCTACCTGGTAGGCACCGAGGACGACGACATCTACTCGGCCGCCCCGGACCATCTCGAAGGCGGTCACGCTGTCGAAGTAGGAGATGCCCGGGCTCGGGGTGACGGGGTATCCGCTCGCGTTGAAGACATCTGGGTACGTCTGGTCGTCGGGAACGATTTCACCGTAACCGAGAATCCCGTTCTCGCCGTGCAGGATGAGGTGTCGGTCATTTGCGTACGAGGACAGGTAGCTCGGTATGCCGAGGCCGAGATTGACGTACGAGCCTTCGGGCAGGAGCGACGCGGCTAGTTCCGCCATCTGCCGGCGCGTCCAGGCGGGCTTGCCGTTGTAGGTGCGGGGGACGTCGTGGTCGCGGCGCGCAGGACCGTGCTTGGGCAGCGCGTTGACCACGGTCTTGCGGACGACGCGTGAGACAAAGATGCCTGGTAGCCCGATCCGCTCCGGGGGGATCTCGCCCGGTTCAACGACCTCGTCGACCTCCACGATGGTCACCTGGGCCGCCTTGGCGAAGCTGGGCCCGAAGTGCTGATTGGCGCCGCGGAACTCCACGTTGCCGAGGCGGTCGGCCCGGTGGCCCGCGATGAACGCGTAGTCGACGGAGATCGCCGTCTCCAGCAGGTAGGGCTTGCCATCGAAGTACCGCACCTCCTTGCCGTCGGCGATCGGGGTGTGCAGGCCCGTCGGAGTGTAGACGGCCGCGAGGCCAGCGCCCGCGGCCCGGAGACGCTCCACCAGCGTGCCCTGCGGGACGAGCTCGAAGGTCATCTCGCCTTTCCGGATCAGTTCTTCCGCCGGGGACGAACCGCCCGCTCTCGCCGTGAACGAGACGATCAGGTGCCGGACGCGTCCGGCCTCGACCAGAGTCTGGGCGCCGGGCGGAATCGTGTTGCCGACAAAGCAGAGATCCCTCGTGCCGCGCTCGTCCAGCGCGGCGAGCAGGCTGAAAGGTGCGCCGGCACTCGGGCCGAAGCCGGAGACGGCGATCGACGCTCCGTCGGGCAGGTCGCTGATTGCGTCGGCAGGCGAGGTACGCAGCTTGTTCATGTGCCTAGCCTGCGTCCGCAGGATCGGAGTGACTAGATCGATCCGCACAAAAAATGACTGCGACCGAGCGCTGTGGGCCACTGCGCCGAGCGCCGACTATGGTCCCTTTGCGTGAGAGGCAATTGGATCGCGGGTCGCCGCGCCGATTGCCCTGTTCTATCGCTGCTCGCACTAGGGCACTCAGGCTCTGTGTTGATGGTCCGTACCTCCGCGTCCCGGCAAGGGGGCGCCAGCGAACTGAATGACCGATGACTCTTACCCGCCTCGAGCGTTTTAGCAAGCAACGGATCACGAGGAGGTTGGATCAATGGCAGGTACTCCCGCCGTACCGGACATACGCCTGGAGCTCGTCCCGCTTCCGGTATCAGACGTTGACAGGGCGAAGGCGTTCTACGAGCAGGCTGGCTTCGGAAGCCTGCACGACACCCAGGTCACAGAAACGATGCGGGTGATACAGCTCACCCCGCCCGGCTCAAGCTGCGCCATCGTCTTCGGCACGGGGATGGGCCCGATTACCGACATGGTCCCAGGCTCGGTCAAAGGCCTCCATCTCGTCGTGGAGGACATGGCAGCGACCAGGGCTGCCCTGACGGAGCGCGGCATCGAACTGAGCGATGTCGACAACATGGGCGGCGTCCTCTACTCGTATTTCAGTGACCCAGACGGCAACATGTGGGCGCTTCAGCAATGGGCCGCCGGTTACCGGCCATAGCCGAGGAGTATTGGCGCGACAACGGAAGCGGTGGAAGGACTGTCGACTTGATAGTGGCTTCACTCCAAGTGAGCACGTAGCCTCGGTGGCACTTGCCCCGGTCCTGACGTTTAACGCAAAGCGATCGTTCTGGCGCCGGTCAGTAACACTGTGGCCGCGGAGTCGTGAGCGCACCGATCGGCGGTTCCCGAGCCCGCCTGCTGGTCACCGTAGTCAGGGCCGTCAGGTTCGTAGACGCATCCTCGGCCGATAATGTCGGTGGCGGCGGGCATAATTAAGACATGAGTGCGATTCACATGACCGGCACTGACACCTGTCCGGTCCTGGGGCTGTGGTTCTTGACCAAGGCACCCCTGGTCTACGTCGACCCCTCGGTCCGCCTGCGGTGAGTAGGCGGGGATCGGCCGAGGCGCGACGGCTGGGTGAGATCTCAACGGCGAATCCCACGCTGGCGCTGCTTGGGGCCTACAGCCGGAACTGGGTGCTCCCCCTGTTCGCTGAGCACCTCGAGCCTGTTGAAGGATCGGTGTCGGCAGAGTGGTTCCACGAGCGTGTCGCGGAGGCTTTGCAGGAAGCCCGGGAGGACAAGGGGTGGCAGGGGGATCGGTCGCCGAGTTCGCGATGCGCGTGGTGGGTCAAGCAGCGGTGGCTGGACACAGAGATGGGCGACTCCGGCGCCCGGTACCGCCTCTCCCCGTACTCGTTGCGGGCGTTGCAGTTCGTGCGGGAGATCGCCGAGGGAGAGAGCACGGTCTCGGGAGCCAGGTTGGGCAGTATCGCACACGCGGTACGGCGTCTGGCGGACATGACCAGCCCGGATCGGTTTGCGCAGGCACAGCGCATCGACGAGGAGATCGCCGAGCTGCAGCGGCGCAAGCAAGAGGTGCTAGAGGGCCGGGGCAGCACCGCTACGAGCGCGCAGTTGAGCGAGCAGCTGCGCGAGGTGCTAGCGATGACGCGCAGCCTTCCGGCGGACTTCCGGCAGCTGCGGTCAATGGTCGAGGATCGCCACAAAGTGATCGCCCGTGAAGCTCTGGCCGAAACCCCGAAGGCCGACATGGTTGAGTCGTACCTGCACGAGAATGACCTTCTTGCGAGCACCCCGGAGGGTGTCGCCTACCGGCGGTTCGCGCGGATGCTGTCCTCGTCGGAGGAGTCCGCGACGATCCAGCGCGACCTGGATCAGATTCTGGCCGCGCCGTTCGCGCGAGATCACATGACCCCGGCTCAGCGGCAATCGCTGGAAACGATGTTCTCAACGCTGATGAGTGCCGAGCTGGATGTGCAGGAGGCCTACGTGCGCTGGACCGCGTCCTTGCGGCGCGTGCTCACCAGGGCCGCTCACGGGCAGTACGCGCGGCTGCTGTCCCTCTCGTCGCTGGCGCTCGAAGCGGCGGCAGACTGGGTGGCAGCCGACCCGCACAGTCGCGGCCGCGAGCTTGACGTCGATGTCCTGGGCGTTGGCCTGTTCGGGGTCGAGGACGTCTCCCAGATGCAGTTGTGGCGTGACACCGGCCCGCAGAACGTGACGGTATCGGTCGCGGCGGGTGGAGGCCGGCTACCTGCCGGGGAGCGGGCCGCGCTCCGTCTGGCCGCGGGGACGAGCCATAAGGCCGTCGCCAAGCGCATCAACGAACTGGTGGCCGAACGTGGCGCGGTCACCGCCGCGGAGGTGTTCGAGCGCACTCCGGCCGAGTTCCAGCGTCTGGGGTCGCTCGTGACGATGCTCGATCTGGCCGTTCAATACGGCACGGTTGACCCGGAGGTTGCCGAACAGGTGACGCTGAACGGGAAGCGCGAGCATGAGCTGGCCGTGCTGTTGCCGCACCTGGCTTTTCACGAGCCCATCGCGATCCGAGCGGGGGAGAAATAATGAGCAGTTCGTGGCCAGGTACCAGCGACGGCGCCGAGATCGGCGGCGACGTCGATGTCGAGCACGAGCATCATTATGACCTGGCCGGTGACCGGCTCCCGGAGCCGGCTCGGCGTGCCTTGGTGTCCCTGCTAATGAACCGGTACATCTCCAGGGCCCGGCACCGTATTGCGTGGGAGGGGATCCTGACCTCCGAGAACGACCTTCGTGCCCGTCTGGACGAGATGTACCTCGACCTGGTCGTCGACCACGAGGCTGAGGTCGCATTCAAACGGCAGCAGGACGGTGACGACGTCCCCCGTGTGCTGCGCCGTGAGAAGGCCTTGACCCGGGACGCCTCGTTCGTGCTGATCTTCCTGCGGCGCGAGTACGCGTTCGCTGACCCCGACGACGGGCCTGTGATGATTACCCGTGACCAGATCGGTGAATTCCTGCGCGCCTACCGTGAGGACGGAGACAGCGATGACGCCCGCTTCTCACGTCGGGTCGATGCCGCGATCAACGCGCTGATCAAGCCCTGGCAGATCCTGGAACCCAACCCAGCCGTGGACTACCTGTTCACTGTCTCCCCGGTGGTCGTCCCCCTCGTCGGTGTTGATGAGATGCGCCGCCTCGAGGCAGCCTTCCGTAAGGCCGCAGCCGGTCCCGAATCGTCGCCGCGACCGGACGGCGACGTCGCCGAGAGCGTCCTCGAAAGCGACGAAGACGTTGATGACGACGGCGAGGGAGACCTGCCATGAGCACGGTCCTGGCCGAGCAGTACCGCATCGAGCAGGTCCAGATCCTCAACTGGGGCGGCTACGCCGGTTTGCAGGTGATGCGAGCCGGGCGCACAGGCACAGCCATCCTTGGACCTTCCGGCCGAGGCAAATCCACCCTCCTGGACGCCATGGCGTCGGTGATCATGCCGAACCCGCAGGAATTCAATCAGGCCGCCCGCGACGACAAGGGCCGCAAGCGTGAGCGCACGGTCTATACCTACGCTCGCGGCCTGACCGTGAGCCATCAGGACGACAACGGCCGTTCCGCGACTCCCTCGTACTTGCGTCCTCCAGGCGAGGCAGGCTTCATCAGCGGCGCCGCGATCACGTGGTCCACCGGCGTGGGTAAGCGAGTGACCGCCTTCCGGTTGGCATGGGTGGGCGCGGATGTTACCGACAATGCCGCGATCGGCAACAGCACGGTGTACGGGTTCGTGCACGACGCCTTCGACCTAGCCCGTCTGGACGGGTTGAAGCCGACTCGGCTGGGGGCGGCGCCGCTGTCGGAGGCATCGATGCGCCACCTGATCGATCCCGCCCGCGGAGACCTTGTCGATCACCGGCAGACCCGGATGCACGCCGCGATGCGCCGCGCGTTGCAGATGGGGCATACGGAGGAGTCCCAGCGTCTGGCGATGCACCTGCTGCGGCGCGCGCAGGCGTCCAAGGGGATTTTCTCGATCAATGACTTGTTCAAGGAGTTCGTCCTGACCGAGCCGCGCGCCCTAGGGCGATGGGACGTTACGCTCGAGCATTACCGGGAGGCCTCTCGCCTGTACGACGAGTTCGAGCTGGCCAAGACCAAGACCGAGACGCTGAAGGAACTGCAGGTCGTGGCCGAGCAGTACCGGTCAGCCGGCCGGGACGCCACCGATAAGCGCGCCCTAGCCCAGCCGCCGGCCTCGGGTATCGCCCGGCTAAAAGTGTGGCATGCGGGCAAGGTCCTGGACTGGGCACACACTCGTGAGGAGGACGTGCGTCTCGAGCTGGCCCAGGCCGAAGATGACCTGCAAAGCGCATGGATACGCAAGCGGGAGGCAGAAGAGGCGGAGAAACTCGCACTCGAGGCGCTCACGGCCGCCGGCGCCGACCAGACGACCCTGATCCATGAGCGGATCAAGCTGGCCCAGGACGAGCATGCTGCGATAGACGCCCGGCGCGTAGCCATGGCAGTCCGGTTGCAGGCATTCGGCCAGGTGCTGCCTTGCTCGAGTGGAGACCTGGAGTTGCTGCGAGCAGCCTTGGCCGAGTTGCGCGCCGGGCTAGTGGTTCAGCTTGAGCAGCTCTCGGAGGATTACGAGGCGCAGGCCGGCGAGAAGGCACGCCTTGGAGCGGCCATCACCGAGCTCAAAGCAGAGCTTGAACGGGTACTGAAGCAGACCGGCAACATCCCGTATGACGCGGACCAGCGGCGCCGACTTATTGCCGAAGGTGCCGGGATCCCGGTCGAGCAGCTGCAGTACATCGGGGAACTGCTGGACATTCCGCCCGAGCACCACGGGTGGGAGCGGGCCATCTTGACGATCATCCGGCCCTTGGCCAGCGACCTCCTGGTGGCCGCGGAGGACTTTCCAGCGGTACGGGCCTGGGTCAACAGCCACAACCTCGGCGGTGACATCACGCTGGTGCCCGGTGTCGCGCACTGGCCGGTGCGCACCCACCGGGCCGGAACGGTCGCGGCCATGCTGGAGATCACGGTCGGCCCCTACCAGGGGTGGCTCAGCGGGGAACTGGAGCGGTTCACCTACCTGTGCGTGGAGAGGGACACCGACCTTGAAGGCCCCCGAATCGACGGTGTGGTGGGCCGGGTGACCCGTGCCGGCATGCGCACCGCCCCCAACAGGCGCGTGATCAAGGCGGACGCCCCGCGCCGATACCGATGGATTGGTCGCGACAACAGCGTTCTGCGCGCCGAACTGGAAGACGAGGTCGAAGGTCTCCGGCGGCAGTTCGACGACGTCGCCCGGCGGGTCGAGATCGCCCGCATCGCTGTGCAGGCGGAAGGGGACCGCATCGGTGAGCTGGACCGGCTCCAGAAGGACCTGTCCTGGGCCGACCTTGACCTCGAGCCGACACAGCGGCGCCTGGAGAAGCTGGCCGGCGCCCTCCAGCTGGCCGACACCCCTGAGCAGCGGGCCCGTCGCGATGTCTACACGGTGGCTCGACAGGAAGTGACCCGCGCCGAGAACGCGACCGCTAGGTGCCATGAGCACGTCGAACGGCTAAACCTGCTCTGGGGCGCCGTCCAGCGAGCCCAGGACATCGCGAACGACCTTATAGATGCGCACGAGCCGCTCGCCGATGACGAGCTGGCTGCAGCCGCGTCCCTGCCGTTCGCAACGCCCGCCCTGGACAGGGTCGACCTCAGCGATCGCGACGTGGACCCGAAAACCGACGCCGCAGTGCAGGCCAGCTACACCGAAGCCGCCCGCATCCTGAAGGACCAGATAACGGTCCATGACGCGGCCCGCGCCAATCATGAGCGCACCCTGCTGGCGATCATCCGGGCTTACCGCAACATCAACGACCGCACATGTCGGGAGATCGACGACGCCATCGAATCGCTGCCGACGCTGGAGGAGATCCATAAGCAGCTGGTCGCCGACGACCTGCCCCGCACCCGCAGGAACTGGCTGATGAAGGTCGACGCTGACCTCAACCAGGGACTGCGCGCTCTGCTGCAGCAAATCGACGTCGATCGGCGGGAGATCGCCCGTGGTCTGGACCCGATCAACGCCGTCCTGGCGGGGGTGCCATTCCGGCACGGCTCCCAGCTGGCGATCGAGCCGGCCGACCACCCCAACAGCAACCTGAAGGAGTTCCGGAAGGTTGTGCTGGCCTTCACCCGGGACAACCCGCTGGGAGTGGACCTGTTCAACGACGAGACCAAGGTCGAGGCCTCCTTCAAGGAGCTGCGCAAGGGCCTGGAGCGTCTGACCGACCCATCTCGAGCAGGAGAGTCCTGGCGGCGAAGCGTGTTCGACGCCCGTGAGCACGTCACGTTCCGCGCCATCGAGGCGCCCAGCTCGGGCAAGCCGATCGTGCACGAAGGGGTGTCCGGGATGAGCGGCGGGGAAGGGCAAGAGCTGATCGCCTTCATCCTCGGCGCCGCGCTGCGCTACCGCCTCGGCGAAGGCGGCCAGACACCTCCGACGTACGGCTGTGTCGTGCTTGACGAGGGTTTCGTCAAGGCCGACAGCGACTACACCGGACGCGCGTTGCGAGCTTTGCAGGAGCTAGGATTCCAGCTGATCGTCGGTGCCCCCCGTGAGAAGGCCACCGCGTTCGAGGATTTCGTCGACCTGGTCGCCTACATCAGCACTGATCCCGACAACCCCGACGGTGTGCGGATCTATTCGATGACCATCCAGGAGGCTCTTCAGCTCGACCAGGACGCGGCTTGATGCGCGGATTCGAGTACGTTCTGGAGAAGGCGCGGAACCGGTACCGCAGCGTGTGGCGCGAACGGTCGGTTCCCGCTAGGGGTTGCCGTCAGCTATCTGCGTGGCGACTGAGAGCGCCGCGTTGATCGGGATCGCGTAGCCGACGGTGTTGAGTCCGTTTCTCGAACTCCCGACAATGATGCCGATCACGTGGCCGTTCGGGTTCGCCAGGGGGCCGCCGATCGCCGGCGGCTGGGCAGACGGCAGCGCAGACGCCATCAGCCCGGTCCAGGTCAACCGGCCTAGGGTGACCTTCGTATTCAGGGTGGTCAGCTTGCCGACATCGAAGGACACCCCATCCTCGGTGCCCGTGGTGCTGACCGCGGTATCGATGACCTCGCCCGGCACATGATAGGACTCCTCCCTGATGGCTTTCGCGCTTCCGACCACCGTGGCCGAGTTCCCGACCGTGACGGTCGAGAACGCCCTCCCGTTACTCCCTTCCATCTGGAGCAGCGCCAGGTGCGCCGCCGGGTCCACGCCGATCACATTGGCCTTGAATGTCTCGCGGGAGAAGACGTACTCCGCCGCCAGGTTCGACGCACCCGCAGAGGGCTGGTAAGTGGTCAGCACCTTCCCCGACTGCGTGAGCACCAGGCCGATCCCGACCGGGGTTCCGCCCGACAGGACGTGCACCATGCCTTGATCCGTATACTCATTGATGTTCGACAGGTTGTCCTGAGCGAACCCATCCGGGTCCTCGACGAATATGTCATCCCCCTTCAGCGGCGCGGGAATTGCCGAGTGAACCGCCGTGTTGCCAAGCCCGAAAACCCTGCCGACGCCGAAACTGAGCCCCACCGCGAGGATGAACGCCGATGCGATCACAGAGAGCCTGAAGCCTTTGTCCCGCCAGGCTTCCGGGACGGCCCGACTGGACTTCGCGGCATCACCCGTGTCTACGTCGTCTTCCGCACGCGCGAACTGTTCGCTTTCGTCTATTTCCTCAACGTGCGTCGTCTCGCGCCTTTTCACAATCCTCACCCCCCAGACGCGTTGACGGTCACCGTCTGCTTCACTGCGTTGCTCGTGGTCGCCGCTGAAGTCGCCGTCGGGATCGCCGTCGGCGCCGCGGAAGCAGTCGCTGTCGGAGGCGTAAGCGACGCCGGAGGCGTAAGCGACGCCGGAGGCGTAAG
>Ga0335075_10010028_pt1 | contig 14386 bp, 11 predicted proteins | sample Lox_Sample_24_FD_206723 | JGI IMG/M metagenome (GOLD analysis project Ga0335075, IMG submission 206723) | Soil microbial communities from Loxahatchee National Wildlife Refuge, Florida, United States - Lox_Sample_2.4 | ecosystem: Environmental > Terrestrial > Soil > Wetlands | place: USA...
CCGCCGATGCGATTCGCGCCGAGCGACACGGCGGCCGCACTGCGCGAGGCCGCCGCGGGACTGCTGGACGCCGAGGTCTCGCCGGAGGTGATCCGCGCCGGGTGGCCGGGTGGCGACCAAGCGCTGGTCAGCGCCGCCTGGCAGAAGCTGGCCGCCGTCGGGGTCATCGGCACGCTGGTCGCGGAGGAACGCGGCGGGCTAGGGCTGGACGAGACCTGCCTGGTTCCGCTGCTCGAGGAGATCGGCCGCAGCGGGCTGCCCGGCCCGGCGGCCGAGACGATCGCCGTCGCCGCGCCGCTGCTCGACGGCGGCTACCTGGCTGGGATGCTGGCCGGGGACACGATGGCGGCCGCCCAGCTCGGCCGCGATGACCTGGTGCCGTACGGGCAGCATGCGGCGCTGATCGTGCTGCGGGCGGGCGGCACCCTTCGGGCCTACGAGCGCGATGCCCTGGACCTCGAGGCGTGCCCGGCCACCGATGGCTCGCGCGGCGTGGCCCGGCTGCTGCGGCGGCCGGCCGCGGGCGGCACCCTGCTCACCGATGACCCGGCCGTCATCGAGTCGGCCTGGCGGCGCGGCGTGCTCGGCACGTCGGCGCTGCTGACCGGGCTCGCCACGCGCATGCTGGCGCTCACCGTCGAGTATGTGAAACAGCGCGAGCAGTTCGGCAGGCCCATCGGCAGCTTCCAGGCGATCAAGCACGCGCTGGCCAACGCGCTGGTTGCCGTCGAGTTCGCCCGCCCGGCCGTGCTCGCCGCGGCCTGGGCCCAGGCGGCGGGCGCGGCGGACGCCGAAGCGCAGGCCTGCGCGGCCAAGGTGCTCGCCTCCGACGCCGCGCGGCTCGTCGCGCGCACGGCCCTTCAATGCCACGGCGCGATCGGCTATACCACCGAATACGACCTGCACCTGTACGCCAAGCGGGCCTGGGCGCTGATCCCGGGCTGGGGCAGCCCGGAGTGGCACCGGGCCCGCCTGGCCACCTACCTGGGAGTGTCAGATGGCTGAGGAGGACACGATGACGGCCGGCCGCGTCGTCATCGTCACCGGGGCCGGCCAGGGACTCGGGCGGGAGCACGCGCTGGCCTTCGGCGCGCAGGGGGCCCGGGTCGTGGTGAACGACATCGGCGACGCGGCCTCGGCCGTGGCGGCCCAGATCCGCGCGGCGGGCGGCACGGCCGTGGCCAGCAGCGGCGACGTCGCCGACTGGGGCTACGCGCAGGCCCTGATCGCGGGCGCCGTGGCTGAGTTCGGCACTCTGGACGCGCTGGTGAACAACGCCGGGGTCAACCGTGACCGCATGCTGGTCAACATGTCCGAGGATGAGTGGGACAGCGTGCTGCGGATCGACCTGAAGGGCCATTTCGCGCCGATGCGCCACGCCGTGGCGTACTGGCGCCAGTGCACCAAAGAGGGGCGCACGCCAGCCGCCCGGATAGTCAACACCAGCTCGGGGGCCGGGCTGATGGGCAGCGTCGGGCAGGGCAACTACGCCGCGGCCAAGGCCGGGATAGCCGCGCTGACCACCGTCGCGGCGGCCGAGTTCGCCCGGTACGGGGTGACCGTCAACGCGATCGCTCCGTCGGCGCGCACACCGATGACCGAGGCGGTCTTCGCCGAGAGAATGCGCCCTCCCGCGGCCGGCTTCGACACGATGCATCCGGGGAACGTGTCGCCGCTGGTGCTCTGGCTGGCCAGCGCGGACTCTGGTGACGTCACCGGCCGCATGTTCGAAATCGAGGGAGGCGTGATCAGCGTCGCCGACGGCTGGCAGCACGGGCCGTCGATCGAGAAGGACGGCCGCTGGGAGCTGGCCGAGCTGGCCGGGCCGCTGCGAGAGCTGCTGGCCCGCGTCCCGGCGCCGGCGCCGGTCTACGGAGCGTGACCATGGAGGATGAGGAGTTCCGCGCGGCCGTGCGGGAATGGCTGGCCGCCAACCTCAGCGGCGAGTTCGCCGCGCTGATCGGCAAGGGCGGCCCGGGGCGCGAGCACGAGTTCGTCGCCGGGCGGCTGGCCTGGGAGCGCCGGCTCGGCGAGGGTGGGTGGATAGGCCTGGGCTGGCCGGTGCGGGACGGCGGCCGTGGCCTGCCCTGGAGCCAGCAGGTCATCTTCTACGAGGAATACGCGCGCGCCGGAGCGCCCGGGCGGGTCGGGCATATCGGCGAGCAGCTTCTGGGGCCGACCCTGCTGATGTTTGGCACGCCCGAGCAGAAGGCTCGGTTCCTGCCGGGAATCCGGTCCGGCACCCAGATGTGGTGCCAGGGCTACTCCGAGCCCGGGGCGGGCTCCGATCTCGCCGCCGCGGCGACCCGCGCCGAGCTGCGCGACGGGGCATGGCACCTGAACGGCCAGAAGATCTGGACGTCGCTGGCCCACGTGGCCGACTGGTGCTTCGTGCTGGCCCGCACCGACTCCGAAGCGGAGCGTCACCGGGGCCTGTCCTACCTGCTGGTGCCCATGAACCAGCCCGGCGTGGAGATCAGGCCGATCGTGCAGATAACCGGCACCTCCGAGTTCAACGAGGTGTTCTTCGACGACGCGCGCGCCGACGCTGACGCCATCGTCGGCGCACCCGGCGACGGCTGGCGGGTCGCGATGGGCACGCTGGGTGTCGAGCGGGGCGTGTCCACCCTCGGCCAGCAGCTGGGCTTCCAGCGCGAGTTCGAGTCCGTCCTCGCGCAGGCCCGGGGCAACGGGAACATCGGCGATCCCGACATCGCCGCCCGCATCGCGGATGCCTGGATCGGGCTGCAGGTGATGCGGATCACCGCGCAATCCAGCCTCGGCGCCCCGGCCGGTACCGCGCCGGGAACCGAGGCCAGCATCGCCAAGCTGCTGTGGGCGCCCTGGCATCAGCGGCTCGGAGAGCTGGCCGTGGACGTGGCCGGCGCCAGCGCAACGCAGACCGGGCCGGATTATGACCTCTCCGATGCGCAGCGGCTTTTCCTGCACACCCGCGCTGACACGATCTACGGCGGCTCCAGCGAGATCCAGCGCAACATCATCGCCGAGCGGGGACTCGGCCTACCGCGTGGATAGGCACATGTACGAGACGGATTCGCCGGAGCAGGCGGCGCTGCGGGAGGCGGTGCGCGACTTCTGCCGCCGCCATGCCGACGGGGCGGACCGGGTGGACCAGGCGGCCTGGGCGGCGCGGCCGGCCTGGAAGCGGCTCACCGGGGAGCTGGGCCTGACCGGCCTGGCCATCGATGAGCGCCGCGGCGGCATGGGCGCCGGGTTCGCCGAGGTGGCGGTCGCGGCCGAGGAGCTTGGCCGGGTCCTGCTGCCGGTGCCGTACCTCTCCACCGCGCTGGCCGGTGCGGTGCTGAGCGAGGGGGATCCGGAGGCGGCCGCTGGGCTGCTGCCCGGCCTGGCCAGCGGCGCGCTGACCGCGGCGTTCGTGTTCACCGGCGACATCACGGTGGCCGGCGGCCGCCTGTCCGGCACCGCGGGCAACGTCCTGGACGGCGGCGAGGCCGCTGTGTTCCTGGTCCGCGCCGAGGGCCAGCTGTACGCCGTCCGCGCCGCGGACGCGACGGTCACGGCGGCCGGCACGCTGGATCAGACCCGCTCGCAGGCCACCGTCACGTTCCGGGACTCGCCCGCGCTCGCGACGGGCGCGGACGGAGATCGCGCCGAGGAGCTGATGCGGGTCTTGCTGGCGGCCGAGTCGGTGGCCGCGGCCGAGCACTGCCTCGACGTCACCATTGCCCACCTGAAGAGCCGCCAGCAGTTCGGCCGGCCCATCGGCTCCTTCCAGGCGCTGAAGCACCGCTGTGCGGACCTGGCCGTGGAGGTGTTTTCGGCGCGGGCCACGGCGCGCGCCGCCGTGGCCGCCGCCGCCTTCGGCCAGGGCGACCTCGGTGTCCTCGCCCCGCTGGCCAAACGGTACTGCGTGGACGTGTTCTGGCACGTCGCGGCCGAGATGATCCAGCTGCACGGCGGGATCGGCTTCACCTGGGAGCACGAGGCGCATCGTTATCTCAAGCGAGCCAAGACGTCACAGCTGCTGCTCGGCTCGCCCGGGCAGCTGCGCCGGCTCGTCGCGCACCGGGCCGGCCTGTACTGACCCGCCTAAGGTGGCAGTGCTGCTTACTTAGAAGAGGATGCGCGGCTGCGCCGGCGATGCCCGGGACGTAATTGGGCGAGGGCTGGGGTCTGCGGGTGGTTTTTCTGGTGGTTCTGTCTCGTATGGCGGGTGCGGAAGGTGCACGATGCTGCTGGCGTGCCGTCCGTCGTCGCCGGTGAACTATGGACCGTTCGAGGCCGTCACTTAGATTGGCGCGAGGGTCCCGTTGCGGGTCATGCCCGTTGCCGCTGCGAGCGCGCGTGTCAGTCTCCTGATTGATGTGAGGGACCCCGGCGGGCGGCATGCCGTTTATCCCGGTTAGTTCGAGATGCCGCTTCAGGAGGTGGCGCGTGAGAGTGCTGTATGACCGGGTGGCCGCGATCGACGTGCACAAGGACATGATCAAGGTCGCGGTCCGGGTGCCGGGCAAGAAACGCGGGACCCGCACGACCGATGTGCTGGAGTACCGGACGTTTTACGGGGTGCTCCAGGCGATGGCCCGCGAGCTGCGCGGGCGGGGTGTCACGCACGTGGTGATGGAGGCCTCGGGGGTGTACACCGAGCCGGTGTACTACGCGCTGACGGAGCTGGACTTTGAGGAGGTGATGGTGGCCAGCCCGGCGCATGTCAAGGCGCTGAAGGGCCACAAGACCGACGCCAGGGACGCGGTCCGGCTGCTGGATCTGTATGAGTGCGGGGCGGTGATGCGCGGCTCGTATATCCCCTCGCCGGACCTGAAGGAGGTGCGGGACCTGGTGCGCTACCGGGTCAAGACGGTCCAGGCCCGCACCTCAGAGATCCAGCGGCTGCAAAAGACGCTGGAATCGGCGGGGATCAAGCTTGATTCCGTGGTCAGCGATATTACCGGCATGTCGTCGACAGCGATGATCGAGGCGCTGATCAGCGGCGAGCGGCGCGGGCAGGTGCTGGCGGACCTGGCGCTGGGGCGGATGCGGACCGCGGGCAAGCTCGCGGACCTGTCGATGGCGCTGACCGGCCGGTTCACCGATCACCACGCGCTGATGTGCCGGCTGCACCTGGACCGGATCAGCATGTTCGACGGCGCCGTCGGCGGCCTGGACGCGAAGATCAGCCCGCTGGTCGCCCGGTATGCCGCCGAGGCGGAACTGCTCAGGACACTGCCCGGGTTCGGGGACGTCGTGGTGTCCGGGTGGCTGGGCGCGATCGGCCCGGCCCCGCACCAGCATTTCGCCACAGCGGAGCGGCTCGCCTCCTGGGTCACCTTGTGCCCTGGCAACTACATCAGCGCCCGCAAGAGCCGCAGCGGCCGGACCGGGGACGGCGGCAACTACATCAAGCCGCTGCTGGTCCAGGCCGCCTGGGCCGCGATCCGCACCCCCGGCCGGCTGCAAGCCAGGTTCCACCGCCTGGTCCGCAAGTTCGGCGGCCCGAAGAACAAGGGCGCGCAGAAACGGGCGATCATCGCGATCGCGCACACCCTGCTCAAGATCGCCTACGCCATCCTCAAGACCGGCAAGCCCTACCAGGAACCCGGCGCCGACTTCTATACCCGCCGCGACTCCGCCCAGGCCAGGCAGGACTACCTGCTACGCCAACTCCGGAAACTCCGCCCCGGCTGCGTCATCACCATCACCCCTGCGGAGGCCGCCTGATAGCCGAGGCCAGCTAAGTCCAGACCGCGCCTGCCCAGGAGCCGCCCGCCACCTGCCCCTGCTCAACCCAGCCGATGGCACAAACCGCCGTCGGCTGCTGCCGCGCGCCCAGAACTCACCCAATTACGTGTCAGAACTCACCCAATTACGTGTCAGTTCACCAGTCCCAGCAGTGCAGCCAAGAACGGTCCCCTCCTTGCCCCTCCCGGGTGTCTGAGATACAGGCAGCAGCCGGGCTGGTGAGGAACACGACGCTGGTACCGGCCACGGTGCGGGTATGAGAGCGCCGGTTGCAACCTGCTGCGGGGTTCGGCGCATCTGTAGGAGTGCCGGCATCTTGGCCCATGGGGGCCCGCATGCCGGCCTCGGGCCAGGCCGTCATGGAGGAGCGCTGAGCAGGTGACATCTGCGGAGGAGTTCATCGAGTTCGCGGTGGCTGTCTCGCCGCGGCTGCGGCGCACGGCGTTCTTGCTCTGCGGAGACTGGCACCTCGCCGAGGACCTGGCCCAGACGACGCTGGCGAAGGTATTCGGGTCCTGGCGCCGTATCAGCCAGCCGGACGCGGCGGAGGCTTACGCCACGCGGACGCTGGTGAACACCTACCTCGCCGGCCGGCGCAGGAAACGCGTCGCAGAGGTGCTCACCGACACGCTGCCCGAGCGCCCGGCCGAGGCGCAGGGGCCGGAGTTGCGGATGGTGGTGCTCGGCGCTCTGGCCACGCTGCCGCCCGGGGCCCGCGCGGTGGTGGTGCTGCGCTACTGGGCGGACATGAGCGTCGAGCAGGTCGCGGCGCTGCTGGGCTGCTCGCCGGGCAACGTGAAGAGCCAGAGCGCCCGCGCGCTGGACAAGCTGCGGCCGCTGCTGGGCGACGCCGCGGCCGGATCCGGCTCGCCCGACCGGACAGGGATACCGCAGACCGAGACAAGGAGAGCCTGACATGGACGAGCCATGGCTGCACGAACTGCTTGAGCGGGCCATCGCTGACGAGCCGCCCATCGGACCGGTGGCGCATAACTCGCTGCGGGCGGGCCTCAGGCGGCGGCGCCGCCGGGTGCAGGGCGGCGCCGCGTGCGCAGCGGCGGTCGCGGTGATCGGCGCCGGCGTCGTGGCGGTCACCGGGGCGCCCGGCACCCCTTCGGCAACGGGCAGCATCCCGCAGACCGTCTACGTTCTGAGCGACGACGGCACGAGCCACGACGGCACGGTGACGCCGATCTCGACCGCGACGAACATCCCGGGGAAGCCGATCGCGGCAGGCCCGCAGCCCCAGTTCATGGCCCTCACGCCCAACGGGCAGACGCTCTACGTTGCCGACGTACTTGACACGGTGACGCCGATCGCGACGGCCACGAACACGCCCGGAAAACCGATCAAGGTCGGGCAGCAGCCGGAGCAGATCCTGGTCACGCCGGATGGGAAGACCGCCTACGTCGCAGACTTCTCCGGCGTGACGCCGATCTCGACCGCGACGAACACGCCGGAGAAGCCCATTACCGCGGTGGGATCGGCAGGCGAAGGACCCCGGGATATGGCGATCACGCCGGATGGGAAGACCCTCTACATCGCATCCGGCAACATCGTGATCCCCGTATCGACGGCTACGAACAGGCCCGGGAAGCCGATCCTGCTCGGTGACCAAGTCAGCTCCGCCTTCCCCAGCCAAGTCATCATCACGCCGGACGGGAGCACCCTGTACGTCTTCAGGTGGAACGGCAGCGTCAACGGCAACGACAACGGCGTCATCACGCCGGTCTCCACCGCCACGAACACGCCCGGACAGCCGATCCGGGTCGTGGCCGACCCGCAGTTCGCGGTGGCGGTGACCCCCGACGGGCACACCCTCTACGTCGTAGCCCGCAACGGGAAGGACGTGGTCCCGATCTCGACCGCCACCAACATGCCCAGGCAGCCGATCAACGTCGCAAGCGGGGTCTACGCTATCGCGGTCACGCCGGACGGGCAGACCGCCTACGTGGCCAGCCAGTGCCCATTCCAGGTGGACCGAAGCTTGCGCCTCAGTTGCCAGAGGCGGCCGGGCGAGGTGACGCCGATCTCGACCGCCACCAACACGCCCGGAACACCGGTCAAGGTCTCCCACGGCAATCTCTTCATGGTCATCGGGGGGTTTTACTCCTTCGCGATCACCCCGGATGGCAAGACGATCTACATCGTCAGCGGGGAAGGCGGCACGGTGACCCCGATCACCACGGCCACCAACACGGCCGGGAAGCCGGTCAAGGTCAAAGGGGCCCAGCAGATCGTGATCACCCCATAACCCAGGGCCCGGGCGGGGACAGCCGGGTGACGCCAGGCTGATCGCGGAGTCAGGTCTGATCTGCATCAGCTACTGAACGAAGATCCACAAAGCACACCCCTGGTAGTTCGACATCACCAAGGGCAACAACCACCTAACCTTCCCCGGCAGCACCTCCCCCGGCGGCGGCGCCGAATGCGGCTTCGACTACCTGTGCATGGCCAAGAAAGGCTACGACGCGCCCGCCGGCCTGGGCACCCCCGACGGCATCGGCGCGTTCTGACCCGTCTACCCGGAGGCGGGCCGTGTCGCAGGACCGGCCCGCCCCCGGCCCGCCGCCGGACGGGGCGCACCGGGACAGCCGCGCCGAGTTCAAGCAGCGGCGTGAAGTGCACGATCATGAAAACCCGCGGCGCAGCCGTTCGCGTGGGCGCTTTTAAAGACGCGGTATTGGGTCAGGTGGTGGTCGCCGCGACCTTGCCGGAGCGGGAACCGCGGGTAGCGGAGCGGGAGCCGCCGGATGACGCCCGGGAGCCGCCGGCTGCGGGGCGGGCGGAGAAACCGTCGAGGAAGATCGAGGTGATGGCATCGGCCAGTTGCCCGGTGGTGTAACCGCCGCCGCTGCGATGGCCCCGGCCCGATAGCCACACCGCATCGCGGATCAGCCGGTGGAACACCCGCGGCGCGATGTCGTCACGAAAACTGCCGTCCGCCACGCCCCGCTCGATGATCCCCAGCCAGACCTCCTGCACCTCGGCCGCTGCCGTCTGGACGTCCTTGAACCGCGGCGTCTCCCGCAGGTACTGCAGCTCGTTCTGGTAGATCGCGGTCGCATCCGGCTGCTCCCTGGCCAGCTCCAGGGAGGCGAACACCACGTCCCGCAGCGACTGGGCGGCCCCCTCGTTGCGCGCCAGCACCTCCGCGTATTGGGCCCGGATCGCATCAAGGAAACCCATCAGAATTTCCTCGACCATTGTGTCCTTGGAGTCGAAATAGTGATACAGGCTGCCCGACAAGACCCCGACCGCGTCGGCGATCTCCCGCACCGTGGTCGACCTGATCCCCTTGCGGGCGAACATCTCGCGCGCGGTCGCCAGTATCTGGGCTCGGCGGTCCTGAGGCTCAGTCATCGTGGGAGATACCTTCCAGAAAAACAAAATGGCGGCGAGCCCGCGTTAAGCGCTTGTTAATAATTCTATGCTCAGCCGCCCCAGCGCCTCATCGGCTTCGCTCATGATCCGGGCCAGCAGCTCGGCGCAGCTGGGCAGGTCGTCGACGACGCCGGCCACCTGGCCGCTGGCCAGCGTGCCGAGGTCGACCCGGCCGTCGACCATGCTGGCCCGCAGCATCATCGGAGTATTCGCCGCCATCAGCACCTGCAACCAGTTCAGCCCGTGGTTCTTGCGCATGGTCAAGCCCTCACGAATCATGTCCGGCCACGGCGTCCCGGACATCTTTCGGAACGCGAACGCGCTGCGCACCGACCGCGCCGCGCGCGACACCGCTCCGGCGGCGATCAGCTTCTCGGCCAGTTCGGTACGCAGAACCCGCTGCGGGACGCCATCCAGCACCGACGTGACCACGGTGTCGTTGACCGTGCGGATCAGGTACTCGTGCTTGACGTTGGCCGGTACCAGGCTGTCACTGGTCAGCAGGAACCTGGTGCCCATGGCGATGCCGACCGCGCCGAAGGCCAGCGCCGCGACCAGGCCCCGGCCGTCGTTGAACCCGCCGGCGCCGATCACCGGGATGTCCACCGCGTCGGTCACCTGCGGCAGCAGGATCGACGTCGGCACCTTCCCGGTGTGGCCGCCGCCCTCGCTGCCCTGCGCGATCACCGCGTCGACCCCCCAGGCGGCCACCTTCTCCGCGTGCCGGCGAGCGCCGATCGAGGGGACAACGATCAGCCCGGAGTCCTTCAGGTCCTTGATGACCCGCTCGTTGGGGGCCAGCGCGAACGACGCGATGCGCACTCCGTGCTTGACCAGCAGCTTGGCCCGTTCCGGCAGGTCGGGGGCGTCACCGCGCATGTTCACGCCGAACGGGTTGGGGGTGAGTTCCTTGGTCCGGGCGATCGCGGTGTCGGTCTCCGCAACGGTGAGCGGGCCGCTGGCCAGAATGCCCAGGCCTCCCGCGTTCGACGTGGCTGCGGTCAGCTCGGGTGTGGCCACGTAGCCCATGCCGGTTTGCACGATCGGGTAGCGCACCCCGAACAGGTCACAGGCCTGAGTGCGGAGCGTTGGGTTCATTTGGCCACCTCGGTAGCGATCGGGTTCAGATGATGGCGACGGCATTGGCGGGCGAGGCCACGCCGCCCGGGACGCGCAGCGGCACCGAGACGACGCAGACCTCGTAGCGGCCGGCCTGCGCGCACGCGGCAGCGAGCCCGTCAAGGTCCCACAGTTCGCCGAGCGGCATGCCCAGCGCCGGGATGAGGCGGCGGTGCAGCGACCCGACTTCTCGGCTGCCCGGCAGCACCTCGACGGCCGGGTTGTCGGCCGCGACCGCGCAGCAGCCGCTATCCCACAGGAAGCGGGCCATGTCCGCGGACGCGTCGAGGCCGATGCTGGTCGGCATGGCCAGCATGTCGTCGGGCACACCGCCCCGTGAGCGGTACGCGGCCAGCCATCCGGTGCGCACGAGCAGCAGATCCCCCTCCTGGATGGGGATCGCGGCCTGGCCGGCGCACGCCGCGAGCTCGGCAGCGGTGATCGGCCGCCCGGTGAACGCGTCGGGCGGCTGTCCCCAGTACGCGGGAAGGTCGAGCAGCACGCCGCGCATCACCAGGCCGTGCCCGGCAAACGTGTCGATGCCCAGCTCCGGACCAAGCTCGCCGCGGAAGTGACCGAACCTCCCCGCCCGGATGTGCCGCAGGCTGTCCCACTGGGTGGACCCCTGCGGGTCGAGGTCGGTGAGCTCGTCCTCGACCATGTTGCGGTTGCGTTCGAACACGCGGTGGGTGAGCTGGGTTCGGCCGTACAGCGGTGGGTCGACCGAGCCGAGCGGCAGGTCCAGGCTGATCCGGCGGCCCTGCCGCGGAATGGCCAGCGCGTTCAGCACCGACTGGGGCGTTATCCGGTTCAGCGTGCCGAGCGAGTTCGGCCAGACGTCCCACGCATGGCGCACGCCCAGGTCACCGAGTTCGGGCAGCTCGTCGTACTTCATCGTCCAGCGACCTCCGTTGCCGCCCGGGCCGCCGCGGCCAGCTGCTCGACCCGATCGTCGGCCACGTCGACCGGCGCGTTGCCGTACGCGCCGAGCCGGGCGCGTGCGTTCACCCCGGCGATGATCGCGGCCAGCCGCCACAGCGAGAACGCCAGATAGAAGTCCAGGTCGTCCAGCGACCGCCCGGTCAGCTGCGCGTAGCGCGCGCTGAGCAGCTCCCGCGGCTCGAAATTGGCGGCCCGGGTCGGCACCGGCAGCGGCACTCCATCGCCAGGCGCTCCCCAGTACGCCATGAGCCAGCCCAGGTCGGCCAGCGGGTCACCCAGCGTGGCCAGCTCCCAGTCCAGCAGCGCGCGCACCCGGCCGTCCGGGCCGACGATGACGTTGCCCGGGCGGAAGTCGCCATGCACGATGGTCACCTCGCGCTGCTCCGGGACGCCGGCCTGCAGCCGGACCAGCACGTCGCGCAGGCGTGCGTCTTCGGTAATGCCGAGACGCTCGAGCTGGCGCTCCCACCGCGCCAGCTGACGGCTCACGTAGTCGTTCCCCTTACCCAGGCCGGCCAGCCCGACGTCGGCCGGATCGATCGCGTGCAGCCCGGCCAGGGCGTCCACCAGCGACGCCCCGACCGCCGCTCGCGCTGTCCCGGTCAGCTGGGCCTCCACCGTCGCCTGGTCTCGTGGCACCACGCCGTCGATGTAGTCCATCACGAAGAACGGGGCGCCGATCACGTCCAGGTCGTCGCAGGCGGCAACCATCACGGGGACCGGAACCCCGCTGCCGGCCAGCGCGGCCATGATCCGGTACTCGCGCAGCACGTCGTGGGCCGAGGCGATGACACCGGACAGCGGCGGCCGGCGCAGCACCCACTGCGCTCCGGCGGCGTCGGCGATCCGGTAGGTCAGGTTCGACCGGCCTCCCGTGATCAGCGAGGCGCTGAGCGGCGGCTCGATCGCCACCTCGCGGGTGGCCAGCCAGCCGGCCACGGCGGCACACGGCAGCGCCGTTGGGTCGGTCATGGTTGCTCCCGCTGTCCCAGCAGGCTGACCACGTCGTCCCGGCCGATCGCCACGGTGCCCTCGGCAAGCATCTTGTGCAGGGTGGCTCGCGTCGACTGCTCGGCGGCGCCGAGCAGCCCGCGGTCGGTCCGGACGTAGATCTGCTCGACGATGCCGCGAATGCCGATCGGGCCGCCGCTCAGGGCAGCCAGAATCTGCTGCTCACGGAACTGGCGGTGGGCCAGGTAGTACTCGATCACGGCCGATGGGTCGTCCCGCATTTCCGGCCCGTGCCCCGGGTACAGGGCGTCCGGGCCGAGATCGTGGACCCGGCGCAGCGAGTCCAGGTAGGCCAGCAGGTCGCCTTCCGGGTAGGTGATCACCGACGTGCCGCGGCCCAGGATGTGGTCGCCGACCAGCACCGTCCCGGACTCGAGGCGGAAGGCCAGGTGGTCACCGCAGTGCCCGGGAGTCCCGACCACATCCACGCTGGCGCCCGCCAGCTCGACCCGGTCGCCGTCGGCCAGCAGCCGCCCGCGCGGACCCGCCACCGCCTCGCTGCCGGCCGCCACCGTGGCGCCGAGCCGGGCCGCCCAGGGCAGCGCCGCCTCGGCGTGATCGATGTGGTGATGGGTGACGAGGATCCAGCGGCAGCGCGCGCCCAGGCCGGTGAGCGCGGACTCCACCCGGGCGAGATGGCCGGCATCGGCCGGGCCGGGGTCGACGACCGCCGCCTCCGCCGCTCCGGGCGCGCAGACGACGTAGGTGTTGGTGCCGTCCAGCGCCCACAGCCCCGGGTTAGGCGCAAGTACCCGCGTGACCAGGTCCTCCAGCCGGAGTACCGGCGGCAGCTCGCCCAGCCCAGGCACGGACAGGCTCAGCCGCGGATCTACCGGCCCCACCCGGTCGTTTCCCGCCGCCCCCCGGTCGCTGTGCGCCCCCCGGCCGCTTCGCGCCGGCCCGCGGTCGCTGTGCGCCGGCCCGCGGTCGCTGTGCGCCGGCCCTCGGCCGCTTCGCGCCGGCCCGCGGTCGCTGTGCGCCGCGCCCCGCGGTGCCTCCAGGCTGTCGTCCATCGCCTCACCTATCAACCAAGCGCTTGCTTCAGCGCTTAGTGTAGCGCTACGCTGCTGCTCGCTTCGGATCAGTCGCGGCCGCGGACGCCGAGTTCGGCCATGCGCCGGCGGATGTCTTCGCGCAATACCGACTTGGCCAGCTTGCCGCCCGGCGCGACCGGCAGCTCGCCGACCACGACCAGGTGCTCGGGGAACCACTCCTTGCTCACCCCCCGGGCGCTGAGGTGCGCGCGGACGCTGTCCAGGGTGATCTCGGCACCCGGGGCCGGGATGACGTAGATGCACACGCGCTCGCCGAACACCTCGTCCGGCATCGCGACCGCCGCGCACCGAACCAGGCCGGGCATGCTGCTCACCTCGTCCTCGACGGCGGGCGCGCTGATGTTCTTGCCGCCGCGGATGATGAAGTCCGATGTCCGCCCGACGACGGTGAGGTAGTGATCCTCGTCGATCGTCACCAGGTCGCCCATGAGCATCCAGCCGTCCGGCGTGAACAGCTCGGCGTTCGCCGCCGGATCGTCGTAGTAGCCGCGGGAGCGCACGATGCCGACCGAGCCGGGGCGCCCGGGCCGCCCGGGCTGCGCGCCGAACGGCAGCTCGCAGCCGTCCTCGGCGAACAGCCGCACCCGTGTCTCCGGTATCACGCGCCCCCCGGTCTCCAGGCGCCGCTCGCGCGGATCGTCGATGGTCGTGTAGCTCTGCACGCCCGTCTCGTTCGACCCGTACATGTTGAGGATCGTGGCGCCGGTGCGCGCCTCGAACTCCTCCGCCTTGTGACACGGCACGGCCTCGCCGCCGGTGTACATGACACGCAGCCGGCTCAGGTCGAAGCGGTCGAACTCCGGGTGGCCCAGCAGCATCACGAACTGCGTCGACACGGCCATGAAGACGGTCACCCGCTCCGACTCGAGCATCTCGAGTGTCACCGTCGGGTCGAACCGCGGCAGGACGACCGCCGGGGCGCCCAGCAGCGTCGGCGTGAAGTGCGCCGTCCACAGCCCGAAGCCGAACGGCGCGGGCACCACGCTCATGCAGATCTCGTCGGTGGTCAGCGCGCCCGCGTCGACCGAGTACTCGTGGTACTTCAGCCACCGGCGCTCGTCGTGGACGACGATCTTGGGCAGCCCGGTCGTGCCGGACGTTGAGTTCAGCAGGCAGATGCCGTCCACCGGCGTCCGCCGCCCGGCGATGCGCCG
>Ga0335075_10010029_pt1 | contig 14386 bp, 14 predicted proteins | sample Lox_Sample_24_FD_206723 | JGI IMG/M metagenome (GOLD analysis project Ga0335075, IMG submission 206723) | Soil microbial communities from Loxahatchee National Wildlife Refuge, Florida, United States - Lox_Sample_2.4 | ecosystem: Environmental > Terrestrial > Soil > Wetlands | place: USA...
GGATGCCCGGCTATTGGACCCGCAATCCGAACACCGGCACCTGGGTTTGGCAACCCGCACACTGGGCGTAGGGCGGGAAACTGAAGAACCAGTCCCCGACCGCGGACCGCTCTCACGGGTTATGATGAGTGCGGAGCGTGGCGTCCGGCGACTGGCCCGGGTGCCGACTTGCTGAAATCGGAATCATCGGGCTGGGCCGGTCCGGCCTGACCGCAAAGGAGCCGCCGATGCTAAATCGTCGCCGTGTTGTTCGTGCCCTGGCACTCGCCTCGTTTGGCGCCCTTGGCGGGTGCGTCGTTGCCCCGGCGGCTCCAAATCCCTATCCGCCGGTCCCGCCTGTGCGCTACGAGGCGGTTCCGCCGCCGCCTGGCCCACCTGCGCTCTGGGTCTGGCAACCGGGCCACTGGCGCTGGAACGGGGTCCGCTATGTCTGGATCGGCGGGCGCTATGTCCGCCGCCAGCCTGGCTATGCGCGCTGGGTCCCGGGCCACTGGGTCTTGTCCGCTGGCGCCTGGCGCTGGGTCCCCGGCCACTGGGTCTAGCCGCCCGCTCGCCGCTCGCTTGGCGGTCAAACCCTTGGCCGTCGCAACGGTGGCATCACCCGCACATTTCCGAAGCGTGTCGGTTTGGACGCGGAACCCAGACCCCGGCACGCGGGTTTGAGAGTGAGGCGCATCGGGCTTGGCCGTCAGCCGGAGCTTGGGGATCCGGCCTGCCGGGCGTGGCCGCGCCTGACCTTGATCGCGAAGGAGCCGCCGCCGATGCCAAACCGCCGCAGCGCTCTCTGTGCTATCGCGCTTATCCCGCTTGCCGCCCTTGCAAGCTGCGTTCCCGGGCCACCCGGGCCGCAGGGTCCCGCCGGACCTCCGGGGCCGCAGGGGGCGGCTGCGCCTCCGAACCCGTACCCGCCGATCCCGCCGGTTCGTACCCAGCCCGTTCCCCCGCCTCCCGGCCCGACCGCCGTTTGGGTCTGGCGGCCGGGATATTGGCATTGGACCGGCACCAGCTACGATTGGGTCAACGGCGCCTACGTCCGCCGCGAGCCGACCTATACGACCTGGGTTCCGGGCGCCTGGTCATATCAGGATGGTTCCTGGCAATGGGTCCCCGGCCACTGGGGCGGCTAGCGCAGAACGCTTTGCACGGGTTGCGGTGACGCCCGCCGCGGCGGCGCTGCCACCGCCGGTGCCGTTGCGATAGCAGACTGTCAGGAGAGCGGCGGGCGCGAAGCCCGGCCTGCCCCCTTGCCTTGCGCCATCGCCTCGTCGCCAATAGCTCCGGCCCGTCCTCACCCGAACCGCCGGCCGGGGAGCAGAGAGAGATGCCCGCAACCCTCCTCGATTCCGAGATCTTCCGCGACATCTTTGCCACGGCGGCGATGCGGCGCGTCTTCTCGGACCGGGCGCGCATCCAATATTATCTCGATGTCGAATCGGCCCTCGCCCGCGTCCAGGCCCGCCTCGGCGTCATTCCCGCCGAGGGTGCCGCGGAAATCGCCCGCCATTGCGAGGTCGCGCAATTCGACATGCCGAAGCTTAAGGCGGCCACCGAGCGCATCGGCTACCCGGTGCTCCCGGTTGTCCAGCAGTTGGTCGCGCTCTCGGCCGGCGGCCTGGGCGAATGGTGCCACTGGGGAGCCACCACCCAGGACATCACCGACACCGCGACCATCCTGGCGATCCGCGACGCGCTCGCCCTCGTCGAGCGCGACATCGCCGCGGTCGCCGACGCCCTCGCCGCGCTTGCCCGCCGCTACCGCGCGACCCCGATGGCCGGGCGCAGCAACCTTCAGCAGGCGACGCCGATCACCTTCGGCTACAAATGCGCCGTCCTGCTCGCCGCCTTTCATCGCCATCAGGCACGGCTCGCCGAGCTCCGCCCTCGGGTTCTGGCCGGTCAATTCGCCGGCGCCACCGGCACGCTCGCCTCGCTCGGCGCGCGCGGCCTCGAAGTGCAGCAGGCACTGATGGAAGAGCTCGGCCTCGCCCAGCCCGAGATCGCCTGGCACACGGTGCGCGACCGAATCGCCGAAGTCGGCTGCTTCCTCGGCCTCGTCACGGCGACGCTCGGCAAGATCGCAACCGACGTGAAGCTGCTCATGCAGACGGAAGTGGAGGAAGCGTTCGAACCTTTTGCCGCCGGCCGCGGCGGCTCGAGCACCATGCCGCAGAAGCGGAACCCGGTTTCGTCGGCCTACATCCACGCCGCCGCCGCCATGGTCCGCCAGCATGTCGCCGCCCTGCTCGACGCGATGATCGCCGACCACGAACGCTCCACCGGCCCCTGGGAGATCGAATGGCTTGCGCTTCCCGAAATTTTTCTCCTCTCCGCAGGTGCGCTCGGCCACACGCGCGGCTTGCTCGAAGGCCTCGAGGTCGATCCTGTGCGCATGCGGAAGAATCTCGATCTTACCGGTGGCCTCATCGTCTCCGAGGCGGTCATGATGGGCCTCGGGCCGGCGCTCGGCCGAAGCCGCGCACACGATCTGGTCTATGAGATCTGCCGCGCCGTCATCGCCGGGAAGGGAAGCTTCCTCGATCTCCTGGCGGAACATCCGGAGATCCGCCCGCACCTGGATCGCGCCGCCCTTGCCCGCCTCGTCGATCCCGCCAACTATTGCGGTCTTGCGGGCGAGATGGTCGACCGCGTGCTCGCCGCGCACGCCGCGACAGCTTGGAAAGAAGCATGAGCAGCATCGCCCTGGCCGCCTCCGATCCGCTGCAGGCCTGGATCGGCCGGAGCGAGTCCCGAAGCGACACCATCACCCCGGTGCCGGTCGCCGCCCTCTCGGCCACGCTCGATCGGGACGATCCCTTCCCGCGTCCCGGCGATCCGCTGCCGCCGCTCTGGCACTGGCTTTTTTTCCTCTCGCTCGATCGGGCCTCCGAGCTTGGCTCCGACGGACATGCCAAACGCGGCGGCTTTCTCCCGCCTGTCCCGCTGCCCCGCCGCATGTGGGCCGGTGGCCGGTTGTCGTTCCACGCGGCCCTCCATGTGGGCGAGGCAGTCCGCCGCACCTCGACTATCGCCGATGTTTCGCGCAAGCCGGGCCGCACCGGCCCGCTCGTCTTCGTCCGCATTCGCCACGAGATTTTCGGCCGCTCCGGCCTCGCCGTCAGCGAAGAGCAGGATCTCGTCTATCGCGAGGCGGCATCGCCCGAGGGGCCCCCGCCTGCGCCGCGCCCGGCTCCCGCAAATCCCGCCTGGCAGCGCCGGATCGTTGCCGACGATGTTTTGCTGTTCCGCTACTCGGCACTGATGTTCAATGCGCACCGCATTCACTACGATCACCGCTACGCCACGGCGACAGAGAACTATCCCGGCCTCGTCGTGCCTGGGCCGCTGATCGCTACGTTCCTTCTCGACCTCCTCCGCCGCAGCCGCTCCGCCCCGCTCACCTCGTTCCGCTTCCGTTCCATCCGGCCGCTCCTCGATCTTGCTCCCTTCACTGTCGCTGGCCGCCCCGAGCAAGGAGGTGCTGCACTCTGGGCCGCTGACGCCGAGGGCTGGCTTGCCATGGAAGCCCGGGCAGCCTTCGCCGCCTGAGCATTGCCGCGAACCCCATGCAAGTCCCCGCCGCCGCGCTCGGCCCCCGTCCGCTCGATGGCGTCCTCGTGGTCACGCTGGAGCATGCCATCGCCGCCCCCTTCGCCACCCGCCAGCTCGCCGACCTCGGCGCGCGCGTGATCAAGGTCGAGCGCCCGGAAGTCGGCGATTTTGCCCGATCCTACGACGATCGCGTGCGCGGCCTCGCCTCGCACTTCGTCTGGTGCAACCGTTCGAAGGAAAGTCTCACTCTCGATGTCAAGCATCCTGCCGCGCCTGAGATCCTGGCCCGGCTGCTGAGCAAAGCCGACGTGCTGGTGCAGAATCTCGCGCCCGGCGCCGCCGCCCGCCTCGGCCTCTCCGAAGTCAGGCTCCGTCCCGCCCATCCCCGCCTCGTGCTCTGCGACATTTCCGGCTACGGCGCCGACGGCCCCTGCCGCGACCGCAAAGCCTACGATCTGCTGATCCAGGGCGAAGCTGGATTTCTTTCCGTTACCGGAACGCCGGAGGCCCGATCGAAGTCCGGCGTGTCGATCGCCGACATCGCCGCCGGCATGTATGCACTGAGCGGCATCCTCGCCGCCCTGCTTTCCCGGGTGACGACCGGTCGCGGCAGCCGCGTCGAGGTTTCGATGCTCGAGGCGCTCGGCGAATGGATGAGCTTTCCGCTCTACTACGCCTTCGATGGCCAGGCCCCGCCGCCCCGCACGGGCGCTGCGCATGCCACGATTTTTCCATACGGCCCCTTCACCGCCGGCGACGGCCGCACCGTCATGCTTGGGCTGCAGAACGAGCGCGAATGGAAAGCCTTCTGCGAGACCGTGCTCGGCCGGCCGGAGCTCGCCACCGACCCGGCTTACGATTCGAATACGAAACGCGTCGCCAACCAGGCGACGCTCGCCCCGATCCTGGCCGGCATTTTCCTCTCCCTCCCCGCCGATGAACTCAGGTCCCGCCTCGATGCGGCCGGCATCGCCAGCGCAGATGTCAATGACATGGCGCAGCTTTGGGACCATCCGCAGCTCAAGGCCCGCCGCCGCTGGCACAGCATTTCCTCGCCTGCCGGCCCGCTCCCCGCGCTCCTGCCTCCCGCCACCTCGAACGCCTATGCGCCGCGCATGGATCCGGTGCCGGAGCTCGGCGAGCATACCGACGCCATCCTCTCCGAGCTCGGCTTTTCCCCCGCCTTCATCGCAGAACTGCGCGCCGGCCACGCCGTCTGATCCACATTTTTCGACCCGCGCCCCATCTTTCAAAAAATCACAATTGCAACTTGCCGTTACGAAGAAGTTGTTCGCAACCCCGTTCCGGCCATGGAACCGCCCGAATTACCCGCGTAAAGCGCAGGCCATAGAGGGAGCAGCAAAGGCGCTGTCTTCCTCCGGAGGCCTACCCATGATCGAACCGCCCGAGATCGCCGTTGTCGTGCCGGTGCAGAACGAGGCGCCCAACATCGCGCCGCTGGTCAGCGAGATTCGTGCCGCTCTCGGCACCACGCCGCATGAGATCCTGTATGTGGACGACGGCAGCACCGACGAAACACCGGCGATCCTCGCCCGACTCGTGCGACGCTCGAACGATTTGCAGGTGATTCGCCACAGCAACCGCTGCGGTCAGAGCGCCGCCCTCGTCACCGGCATCCGTGCCGCGACCGCACGCATCATCGCGACTCTCGACGGCGACGGCCAGAATGATCCGGCGGATATCCCCGTCATGCTCACAACCCTCAAGCGCGAGGATGCTCCGGACTCGCCTCTGCTCGTCGCCGGCTATCGCCGGCGTCGTCACGATGTCGTGATGAAGCGAATCGGCTCGCGCGTCGCCAATCGGGTACGTGCCCGGCTGCTCGGCGACGCCACGCCCGATACCGGCTGCGGGCTGAAGCTGTTCCGGCGCGACGTGTTCCTCGAACTGCCGCATTTCGACCACATGCACCGCTTCCTTCCGGCGCTGTTCGTGCGCGCCGGCGGGCGAATCATTTCGCTTCCCGTGCGGCACCGCCCACGCGCCGGCGGACGCTCGCACTACGGGACGCTCGATCGCCTGGCCGTCGGCATTGTCGATCTCGCCGGCGTCTGGTGGCTCCAGCGTCGCTGGCATCGGCCCGAAATCGTCTCCACCCATGCGGTGCCCGCCGAATGACGCCGTTGCCGGCCCCGGCACCGGGGGTAGCGCCGGAAAATGGCCTCGCGACCTTCGGCAAGCCGCTCTTGCTGGCCGGAGGGCTCACTGCCGCAGCGCTGGCACTGAACACGCTGCCGATCACCGCGACCTTGCGCGACGTGGCTTCCGGCCACCCTGCCGACGCCCTAACCCTTGTCGCCGTCGGCACGATCGCCTGTGCCATCGGCCTGCCGCGCCAACTGGTGGCCTTCGCCGCCGGCTACACCTTCGGGCTGGCGCCGGCCATCGCGCTCGCGCTGGCCGCGCAGTTGGCCGCCGCGGCGGCCAATCTGTTCTGGGCGCGAATCGTCGGCCGGAATTTCGTCCGCCGCCGCCTTCCCAGGCGCCTCGCCCATCTCGACGCCGTGCTTGCCGCCCGCCCTTTCACGGCGACGCTGGCGATCCGCCTGTTTCCGGTCGGCAACAATCTGGCGTTCAACCTGCTGGCTGGCGTTGCCAGCCTGAGCGCGATTCCGTTCCTCGCGGCCTCGGCCATCGGCTATCTGCCACAGACCGTGATCTTCGTGCTGATCGGCCACGGAAGCCGGTTCGACCGTGGCACCGACCTCGCTATCGGCGCCGGACTGCTCGTCGTCTCCAGCCTGCTCGCTCTCGTGCTGTTCCGCCGCGCCCGGGCGCCCGCCGTCAACCCTTGATGCCGGGCGGGCAGCCTGCCTGGTTGGTGTTCTGGTCGCCTTCGGTGCCGCCGCAGGCAACCAGGCCGCCGTTGCCGCGCGGCGCGATCTCCTCGATCGCGATCTCCTGTCCGATATTCTGCCGCGCGCCGGCGACGCCGAGCGTCCTGGCTTGCGCGAAAAAGGCGGCCTCGTTCGGCAGCCTTCCCTGCCCCGCCGGTCCGTAGACCGCGAACACGCGGCCACCGGCGGCGAGCGCCGCCGCCGCCCGCCGGGCCTGCCTCGTCGCCACCACGTGCAGCTTCGCATGGTCTTTCTTCAGATAAGCCCGCAGCATCTGCGACGCCGCGCCATCGGCGATCAGCAGCAGATCGCTGGGCTCCATCCGCGGTGCCAGGTATGACGCCGCAAGATCCCAGCGCGGCTTGGTCTCCGCGCGGTAATAAGGGCGGAGGTTGACCGCCAGCAGCACTGCGGCGATGCCGAGCGCCGCTGGCCGCGACGCGCGCGGCAGCGCCTCGATGGCGGCGCCGGCAACGACGAAAAACGGCGCGGCGCTCCAGAGAAGGTAGCGCGGTAGCAGCACCGGATGAATCAGCGAGAGCAGCGCCAGCACCACCGGCAGCCCGATCGCGGCGATCGCCAGCACCGCACGCGGACCCGGCGCCTTGCCGAGCACGCCGAACCCGACCACCCCGAGGAGCAGCGCAAACGGCGCCAGATACTGGATCGGGCTGGGAAGCAGCCGCATCGTCACCATCGTCGCATCGCGAAGGCCAAACAGGCTCGCCGCATCCGCCCAGAGAAACCTGGCGGTCAATGGTGGAATCCAGAGAAAGCCGCCCATCATGCGCTCGTGCACTTCATGCATGATCGCGAGGTAGAGCGGCGCCGCGAGCAGGATGATCGCCGCCTGGACGGCAAACCAGCGGACCAGAAATGGACTGCGCCGCCGCATGCGCGGCAGGACCGCCGCAAGCATCGCGACATTGGCGGCGATCAGCCAGGGCAGCGCATCGCCGAGCACGAGCACTGCCCCCGCCGTGCCGAGCCCATAGGCGAGCCAGGCTCCCGGCAGCCCGGTGCGATCCAGCCAGGGACGCGACGCTCGCTCCGGCATCGACGCCATGCGCACGAGCCCCCAAAGTGCGACCAGGATCAAGGCCAGCATCAGCGTGTAGGATCGCGCTTCCTGGCCGAAGGCGACCTGCAACGGCGCGAGCGCGGCGAAAAGCCCGGCCAGCACGGCACCCGTCCGGAGCCCTGCCTCGCGACCGATCGCGAAAACCAGCGCCGCGCATAGCGCCCCGGCAACCGCCGCCACCAGTCTGAGAGCAGCCGCTCCGGATCCGATTCGCATGACCTCATGCTCGATCAGGAAGAAGAGCGGGCTGTGGCGATTGCTGAGCGAATCGCGGATCAGGTCATGCACGCCGAGCGCGGAACGCTGCAAGGTGAAAACCTCGTCCAGCCAGAGCGGCTTCTCCCCAAGCGCCACGAGGCGCGCAATCAGCGCAATGCCGAACAGCGCCCAGAACACCAGGGCCGGCCGCGCGAGAATGCCTTGCCGCGCCCCAGGCGCCGGCGAGATCGACGGCGATGAACCGATCGGATCAGACTTCATGCATGGCCGCCCCCGAACGGCTCGCCGACATCGTGGAGGAGACCATGGGCCAGCAACAATGGCGGAATCCAGGCGATCCGTGCAACATTTCCTGACGATCGGTTACGCCCCCTCGAGGCGCGGCACAGCCACCCGACTCGTCACACGAATGGCGCGCCGATCTCCTCCGCCGCCAGCGCTGCCTGCACCGGCCGCCGCGCCAGGACCCGCTCGGCGTGCCTGCCGAGCGGCGCTACGTCGCGCGGCGGCGACGGCATCTCCCGCCCCCAGCGAACCAGCATGAAAAGAAAGAGATCGGCCGCGGAAAATCCCGATTCCAGCAGCCAATCCCGTCCCTCCAATTGGCCAGCGATGCGCGCGAACATGACCTCGAGCCGGCGCCGCGCCGCCTCCTTGACCGAAGGCGCGGCCGCCGGATTGGCGACATGCTCTTCCGGATAGAACCACGCCCGGTATTCGGCCTGCGGCGTGTTCGTGAGATGTACCATCCACTTGTAGAATTGCGCTCTCTCCCCGGTGCCGAGCGGAGGCGCAAGCCCGGCCTCTTGGTGCCGGTCCGCGAGATGCATCGCGATTGCCGCGGTCTCGAACAGCACGAGGTCGCCATCGGTGAGCACAGGAATGCGCCCGTTCGGATTGAGGCGAAGATACTCGGCGCTTTTCTGTGCATTGTTCGCCCGATCGACCAGCCTGAGCTCGAATTCCGCCCCCGCCTCGCGCAGCATCATGTGCGGCAGCAGGCTCGCATTGCCCGGATAATAGTAAAGAACGTAGCTCATCGCCTCACCCCCGTCGGTCCGGCCCGGACCTGGAACCGCACGCCGCGCGCCAGCGCCCCTCCACCACCAGATTCGTTCCGGTGGCGAAGCTCGCCGCCGGGCTCGCCGGAAATACCGCCGCCCGCGCCATTTCCGCGCGCTTGCTCACTCGTGCCGTCGGGTTGAGCGCCGGCGCGCGCCGCCGCTCGAGCCAGAGATCCATAGTGCTTCCTCTGCTGCTTTGGCACCATGCGGAGTTACCGCGATCAACGGGGCGGCGCGCCTTGGATCATAGGGCCTCTTCCGCGAGCCCCGCTGCTCCCCTAATCTCGGCCGCGCCAGCGGAGAAAATTCTATGCCCGAGCCGACCTGGGCAGGTGCTCTGGTTTTGTCCTGACCCATGTTCACCCGCCGCCGCGCGCGGATCGTGCTCGAGGTGCTGTTCAACTTCGTGCTGCCCTGGGTCTCCTATCGGCTCGCCAAGCCGTATTTCGGCGAGGTGCATGCGATCATGGCCTCGGCGGTCCCGCCGATCGTCTGGAGCCTTGCCGAATTCGCGCGTCTGCGCCGCGCCGACGCAATTTCGCTCCTCGTGCTCGGCGGCATCGCGCTTTCGCTCCTCGGTTTCGCATTCGGCGGCTCGCCCAAGCTCCTGCTGATGCGGGAATCCCTCGTCACCGGCCTCATCGGCTTGCTCTTCATCGCTTCCGCGGCGATCGGCAAGCCGCTGGTCTACGTGCTTGCCCGCGCGAGCCTCTCCCGCCGCTCGGCAGCCGACCGCGCGGCCTTCGAGGCCGAGGGTGAAAAACCTGGCTTCCGCCGCGTCCTCACCGTCGTCACGCTCGTCTGGGGCTTCGGACTCCTCGCCGAAACCTGCCTCCGCGCCGTTCTCCTCGTCACGCTTCCGGTCGGCCGCTTCCTCATCGTGAGCCCGATCGTGGGCTACGCGACGATCGGGCTCCTGATCCTGTGGGCTTTCCTCTACGGCCGCCATGCCGCCGATACCGCCGCTCCCTGACGGCAGAGCGTCGGGGCATCGGGCGATTGCCGCTTTTCGAGACTCGTAATTGGCGCCTATCGTCGTGCCGGATGAGCGGCTCGCGCGCCGTCCAAATGCATCGGAGAGAGCGAAGGGATTTGGACATGAGCGGGTCCGCGGCGACGCCCACCAACCAACAGATCTTCAAGATCGCATTCGCCAGCATCATCGGCTCGGTCATCGAGCAGTACGATTTTCTGGTCACCGGCGTCATCGCGGCCACTGTTTGGGGCGAGGTTTTTTTCAAGCTGCCGGGGCTCGCCGCAATCGCCGCCGCGATCGGCGTTTATGGCCTCGGCATCATCATCCGGCCGCTCGGCGCCTACATCTTCGGCAACATCGCCGACCGCGCCGGCCGCCGGGATGCGATGGTCTACGCCCTGGTGCTGATGGGCGTCAGCACCCTCCTGATCGGCCTCACTCCCGGCTACGACGTCATCGGCACGGCCGCGCCGGCACTCCTCATCTTCTTCCGCCTCGCGCAGGGGATCAGTTTCGGCGCCGAGTTCGGCACCGCGTCCACCTGGGTCGTTGAGCAGGCGACGCGCTCGCGGTTCCGCGCCTTTTGGGGCGCCTGGGTGGGATTCGCCATCCCGATCGGGCTCCTGCTCGGCTTCGGTTCGGTGATTCTGGTGCAATCGCTGATGTCGCACGCCGCCTACCTCGCGTGGGGCTGGCGCATCTTCTTCTTCGTCGGCTTTCTGGTCGCGATCGTCGGCATCTTGATCCGCACCAGAACCGAGGACAGCTTCGTCTTCACGCAACACAAGGCAAGGACGGCGGTGCTCCGTCTTCCCGCGAGCCGGGTCTGGGCCGAGATGCCGCTCCGCATCCTCCGCACCTCGCTGGTCAACGCGATGTTCGGCGGCGCCTTCTACCTTTCCTTCGTATTCGGCACCGGCTACATGAAGGCGGTCGGCTTTACTGCTGAACGGGCGGAGGCGATCGGCCTGATCGCAGCCGCCTTCATGTTCGTTTTCATGCTGATCGGCTCGGCGCTCGCCGACCTGATCAACCGCCGCACGATCCTGCTGATCGCCGCGATCGTGTTCTTCATCGTCGCGATCCCGTACTTCCACTTCATCAACACCAGGAGCTTCCTGCTGGCCACGGTCGCGGACGTCATCGGTTTCGGCTTCGTGTTCGGCTTCGGCTACGGCGCAATTCCTGCGTTCTATACGGAGAATTTCCCGACCCGCTACCGCGCCTCCGGGGCCAGCGCCGCCTATCAGATCTCGCAGGTGTATGGCGGCGGTTTGATCCCGATCATTTCCGGAATACTCCTGCACGCCTATGGCATCCGCCGCGCCTATATTTATATCGGCCTCATGGTGATGGTCTACGCGCTGGCCGCGATCTACGCGATCCTCACCACGCCGGAGACAAGAGGTGTGAACCTCGAAGCCTAGTCCGGTTTGCCGGTTGCCGGGGACGAGGCTGCCTGCATGTCGGATCGCGCCCCCGACATCCTGATCGCCGGCGGTGGCAACGCGGCACTCAGCGCCGCCATCACCGCCCGCCGCGCCGGCGGTTCCGTGCTCGTGCTGGAGGCGGCACCCCGCTTCTGGCGTGGCGGCAACTCCCGGCATACGCGCAACATGCGCCTGGCCCACGACACGGCCACCACGACCCTGACGGGCCCCTATACCGAAGACGAGTTCTGGGACGATCTTCTGCGCGTCACCGGCGGCGCAACCGACGCGGATCTCGCCCGCATGATGATCCACGAATCGAAAACCCTGCTTGGCTGGACCGCCGAACAGGGCGTGCGCTTCCAGCCCGCGCTCGGCGGCACGCTCAGCCTCGGCCGCACCAACTCCTTCTTCCTTGGCGGCGGCCGCGCCATGCTCAACGCGCTCTACCGCACCGCCGAAGCGCTCGGCGTCGCCATCCGATACGAATCGGAAATAATAGATCTGACGATCGAGGATGGAACTTTCCGCGCCGCCACCGTGCTCGAAAAAGCCGAGCGCCGCACCGTCCACGCCCGCGTCCTGGTCGCCGCCTCGGGCGGCTTCGAAGCCAACATCGAATGGCTGAAAGCCGCCTGGGGTCCATCGGCGGAGAATTTCCTCATCCGCGGCAGCCCCTACAACCGCGGGACCGTTCTGAGGCGCCTGCTCGAGAACGGCGCCGCCGAGGTCGGGGACGCTACCCAATGCCACGCCGTCGCGATCGACGCGCGGGCCCCGAAATTCGACGGCGGCATCATTACCCGGCTCGACTGCGTGGTCTTCGGCATCGTCGTCAACAGCGAGGCAAAGCGGTTCTACGACGAAGGCGAGGACATCTGGCCGAAGCGCTACGCAATCTGGGGCCGCCTGGTCGCCGCCCAGCCCGGCCAGATCGCCTACATCATCTTCGACGCGCCTTGCCGTACGCTCTTCATGCCCTCGCTCTACCCGCCGATCGAGGCACCAAGCATTCGCGATCTCGCCGGAACGCTCGGTCTGGACCAGGAAGCGCTCGAGCACACCGTCGCAACCTTCAACCAAGCCGTCCGCCCCGGGCGTTTCAATCCCGAGCTTCTGGACGACTGCTCAACCGCCGGCCTCGCGCCGCCCAAATCACACTGGGCACGCCGCATCGAAACCGCGCCCTTCTATGCCTACCCGGTGCGCCCCGGGATCACCTTCACTTATCTCGGAACGCGCGTGAACCGCGAGGCGCGCGTCGTCATGCGGGACGGTCGTCCGGCGGCCAACATGTTCGCCGCCGGCGAGATCATGGCCGGCAATGTGCTCGGCCGCGGCTACGCCGCAGGCATCGGCATGACCATCGGCAGCGTCTTCGGACGCATCGCCGGAAGAGAGGCCGCGCGCCATGCACGCAACTGAGGCGCTTGCCGAGGGCGAGCGTCTGATGACGGTCTGCAATTCCTGCCGCTATTGCGAGGGTCTCTGCGCCGTGTTCCCGGCGATGGAGATGCGCCGCGCGTTCGCCGACGGCGATCTCTCGTATCTTGCCAGTCTCTGCCACGGTTGCGGCGCCTGCTATTATGATTGTCAGTTCTCGCCGCCGCACGAATTCAACGTCAACGTGCCGCTCGCGTTCGCGAAGATTCGCGCCGAATCCTATGCCCGGAACACCTGGCCGAGCTGTTTCGCGCCGCTCTTCGCCCGCAACGCCCGAACCATCTCCCTCGCCGCCCTCGGCTCGCTCGTCCTGTTCTTGGCCGGCTTCGCTCTCTGCAACACGAGGGCGTTCCTCCACCCGCCGACCGGCCCCGGCGCCTTCTACGTGCTGATGCCCCACTTCTGGATGGCACTCGCGTTCGGCCTCGTCCTGCTTGCCGCCCTGGCCGCCCTCGGCATGGGCCTCGCGAATTTCTGGCACGGCATCCCGGAACCCGCCGCAACTCTCGCCTCGCCCGCCTTGCTCGCCGTGGCGGCGCACGATGCCGCAGAGCTACGCTATCTCGGCGGCGGCGGCGGCGGCTGCATGAACGAAGACGAACGGCCGAGCCGCCGCCGGGCCTTGTTTCATCATCTCACCTTCTGGGGCTTCCTGCTCTGTTTCGCCGCCACCTGCGTCGCCACGCTCTACCATTACGCGCTTGGCCGCGAGGCGCCTTATCCCTGGTGGGATGTTCCCGTTCTCTTCGGCACTGCCGGCGGGCTCGGCCTGCTCGCAGGCACGGGCGGCCTGCTGGCCGCCAGGCTCCGCTCTGACCGGGCACTCCGGGATCCGGAAAATCTCGGGATGGACGTTGCTTTCACGGCGATGCTGTTCCTGACCGCGCTCTCGGGCCTGGCGCTCCTCCTGTTCCGCGCCAGCCCGGCCATGGGCGTCCTGCTTGCGCTTCATCTTGCCGTCGTGCTTGCGCTTTTCATTACGCTGCCGTACGGGAAGTTCGTCCACGGCCTCTATCGCTTCGCCGCCCTCGTCCGCTACGCGCGCGAACGAAGCGCGCTCGCCGGCAGTCAGGGCGCCGAACCCTGAAACGCCCGCGATAGAGGTCGCGACGCGTCCGGGAAACGTCACTGCGGGTCTCCGGCGGAAGCGGATCAGCGGCGTGTCAGTCGCCACGCCGCCGCGGCGCCGATGGCGAGCAGCGGCACGAAGCTCGCAAATACCCAGAAGGCGGCGGCCTTGGCGACGCCGCGGCCGGTAGCTTCGCCGAGACCGACGGCATTCGCCGCGATTCCGCTCGCCGAGGAGCCGAGCGCATAGCCGATCCGCTGCATCGAGGAGCAGGCGGAGGCGGCAAGATCACGCTCGCCCGGCGCGGCTGCGACCACGATCCGGCGCACGATGAAGGGCCAGCAGATCCCGTACCCGAATCCCTGCAACGCGACACTAAGCAGGATGCAAAGCAACGGACCGGTGGCAACGAAGGCTGCCAGCCCGATGCCACCGGCGCCGATCAGGGCGGCACCGCCACGGATCACCAGCGGCTCGGTGGCGGGCGAGAGGCCGGAGGTGGCGAGCGTGCCGATGGTCCAGGCAATCGATTCGCCGGCGAGAATGTAGCCGGCGAGCAGAGGGCTCACCCCAAACAGAAGTTCCAGCAGCAGCGGCCCGTAGCTCGCGAAGGCTGCGGAACCGGCGGCGAGCGCCAGCACCATCAGCAGGCCGGCGCCCACCGGATGCAGCGGCCGGAGCAACTCCGCCGGCATCA
>Ga0335075_10010030_pt1 | contig 14386 bp, 12 predicted proteins | sample Lox_Sample_24_FD_206723 | JGI IMG/M metagenome (GOLD analysis project Ga0335075, IMG submission 206723) | Soil microbial communities from Loxahatchee National Wildlife Refuge, Florida, United States - Lox_Sample_2.4 | ecosystem: Environmental > Terrestrial > Soil > Wetlands | place: USA...
CCGCGGCAGCCTAACCCGGCGGGTCGTGGGCAGCCAGTCTCCGGGCCGGGCGCGCCGGAACGCCAGGCTCTTGGAGATGGCCGGCCGGAGGGCGGACCGCTCGCGGGTCCAGCGGTCGAACAGGACCGCCCCGGACCATTCTGGCTCCGGCCGGTGCGCCGGAAGTAGCCGCCGATGGATAGCCCGGGCTGGCGGCGAGTCGCTTTCGCAGTGATCGTGTGTGTCCTGGTGGCGCTGGGCGCTTACCTGATCGGTCCGTTCGCGCACCGGGACCGGCAGCCCGGCAAGCCCGGTCATCAGACCGGAGCCGCGAGTACGCCGCATCCGGCAACCTCGGCTCCGTCTCCGGTACCAGGGACGTCATCGCCGCAATCCGGACAGCCCGATATCTATCAGTGGCTCCCCTTCACTCAGTCGGGCCTTGGGGCGGCTGCGGCAGTAGTCACGCGGTTCGGCGATGCGTACGGCACGTACTCCTATACCGAGAGCGCGAGCGCCTACGGCGCCTCGTTGCAGCCGGTCACGTCGGCTTCGCTGGTGAACCAGATCGAGGCTGCGTACGCGGCGCCCGGCGTCGCGTCCGCGCGGGCCAGTGCCAAACAGGTCGCGCAGGGCACGGCGACAATCGACTCGATCAGCGCGTTCGGACCTACCAGCCTGACCTTCGATGTCCAGGTTACCCAGCGCATCAGTGCGGCGACCGGTGCGAGTCAGCAAAGCAGTCGGTACGCCGTGACGGTCAGCGGCGGGGGTGCCAGCTGGCAAGTCACCAGCGTCCAGCTGGCTACCGTGGGCAATTCGTGATCGCCGGACCGGGCCGCGGCTTCGACCGGGGAGCCGGGAGACCCGGCGGTGGTCTGGGCAGCCGGCGCGCTCTCATCGTGGGCGTGCTATGCGCCGCCGGGCTGCTGCTGCTCGTCGTCCTGGCAGGCCCGGTTGTGATGTTTGCCAGCGGCGGCTTGCTTACTGAATCGAGCATGTCGTGTTCGTCCGGCAGCGGGAACAATCCTGCCGTCCAGCCGGTCGCTAGTCAGTCGGCCCGCGACTCCATTCCCGCCAACTACCTGGAGTTGTTCCAGTCGATCGGGAGGCAGTACAAGGTCCCGTGGGTGATCCTGGCCGGGATCGGCAAAGTAGAGAGCGACGACGGCCAGACCACGTTGCAAGGAGTGCATAGCGGCGCTAACGCATTCGGCGCGGCAGGCCCGATGCAGATCGGCATCAAAGGCGCGGCCGGAAACCAGTGGGGCGGCCGACCGGTACATCCGGCGAGCGAGAAGGTCAACGGCGTCGCCACCGACGCGAACGGTGACGGGGTCGCCAGCGTCTACGAGCCGGCTGATGCGATCGCCGGAGCAGCCAGGTACCTGCTTGCACATGGCGTGCTCAGCAATGTGAACCAGGCGATCTTCGCCTACAACCACCTCGAGTCTTACGTCCAGGCCGTCCTTTACTGGGCCGGGTTTTATGCACGCGGCGGTTACACGGTCAGCCCGGTAACGCTCGACAGCACGCCCGAATGCCTGCCTGGAGTCGGGCACACAGCCAACGAGGCTGTCGCCAGCGCGATCGGCTACGCGGAGCAGCAACTGGGCAAGCCGTACCTCTGGGGCGGCACCGGACCCGACGCGTTCGACTGCTCTGGTCTGGTCATGATGGCCTACCGGGCAGCCGGAGTTGAGATCCCTCGCACGTCGGAGCAGCAGTGGGCGTGGGGACCGCGGATCAAGCCAAGTCAGGTGCAGCCGGGGGACCTGGTGTTCTTCGCCGGCTCTGACGGCACGCGGAAGTCGCCCGGACATGTCGGGCTGGTCATCGGTGGCGGCATGATGATCGAGGCGTACGCGACTGGCTTTCCGATCAGGGTTGCTCCGTACTCGGGTCGTGATCCGGTCGGGTTCACCCGCCCCTGGACGCACGCTGACGTCACCGGCGGCAGCCTAGGTTCTCATTAGACTTGTCGTTTTCTCATATTACTGATCATCTATATGTCCTTCCTCGGCCTGCTCGCCACTCGGCGGAAGACGTTGCAGCGCCCATCGCGATCGGCGATCTGGAAGGGAAGCATTGACCGCCGTTGTCACGCAGGGTTGCTGTCGTCTAATCCGGCAGCTCTGCCCAGATTTCGCTGGACATCGGCGTGCTGGTCAGCTTCGAGCGTTGCGACCACGCCGGCGGCTAGTTCTCTGACGCGGGCGGCTAGCGATGCCCGCAGTTGCGGAACGGAGTCGGCGGCGAGGATGCGCTGCGCTGGCTCGTCGAGCACCGCTAGAGACGCGGCTACGGTCCGTGCGCTGGCCGAGGCGTCGAGCAGCGTAACCGCATCGTGGAGGGGGTGGTCCGCGCCACTCTGTCCAGGCCGGAGACCAGGGCGATGACGCCACGGCTGGCAGCGTTGTCAGCTCAGCTCAGCTCAGCTGGGAGCGGCTCGGCGTGCAGGACATGGAGACTGCTGACCGCGCGGGTCAGTGCCACATACAGGTGGTGCGCGCCGCGCGGGTGGGCCGCCACGATCCGGGCCGGCTCCACGACGATGACGGCGTCAAACTCCAGGCCCTTGGCGAGGCTCGCGGGCAGGCATGCTAGCCGGGCAGTGGCCATCGCGTCGGAGTTCTCGCCGAGCAGCGTGGCGTCCAAACCGCTGGCGATGAGCTGCTCGCAGATCCCGGCACTGTCACCGTCAGCCGTGATGATCCCGACGGAGCCCCTCTCCCTGAGGCGTTCACGACAGTCGGCAGCCACGGTGTCGGCTAGGTCGGCTGCGGCGACCTGGGTGACCCGGAGGGCTCCGGGAGCCTGCCGGGCCGAGGTGGGAGTGTCTAGGCCGGGAGCGATAGTCGGCAGCAGGCGCGCGGCGTAGTCGATGATCTCGGCCGGTACCCGGTAGCCGCGGTCGAGCACTGTCATGGTGGCGTCGGGCTTGCCGAGATGGCTCAGCAGCACCGGCCAGCCGTCGGCCGCCCCTGGGTTCGTGGCCTGCGCTATGTCGCCCAGTACGGTGAGCGAGCCGTGGGCGGAGCGCCGGGCGACCGCCCGGCACTGCATCGGTGTGAGATCTTGCGCCTCGTCGACCACGATGTGCCCGTGAGTAGCGGGCCGTTCGATCAGGTCGGCCAGCTCGTCAAGCAGGATGCAGTCGGGCGCCGACCACTTCGCCGATTTCGGTGAGCGTGGCGGGACCGGCAGCAGGAGCAGCGACTGTTCCGCAGCGGGCAGGTCGTCGCGGGCTGCCCTGGCGAGAAACTCCGCGTCGGTGAAAAGGCGGAAGAGCACCTGCTCGGGAGTCACCTTCGGCCAGGCCTGATCCAGCACCCGGGTGACGGGGCGGGAGCGGGTGACGGCCGCGTGCGTACGGTCATCGGTCACCTCACCGCCGCGCTCCATCTGGACCAGCACCGCGTGGGCGAGACGCTTGGCGGCAGTCTCCCTGGCGGGACCGAACCGTGTGGTGCCGCGCAGCCCGGCGATGATCTCGCTCACCTCATGACCGGCTACCCGGTAGCGAAACGAGCCCTTGACGTAAAGCAGGCCCTCGGCCGGCCTGGTGACGTGCATCCAGAGCGCCCGGCGCAGCACCGGGGCCATGCGCACGTCGCCTTTCAGTGCGGCGAGGTGCGGAGCCTCGGTGCGGCTGGTCGGCTGTCTGCCGATCAGCTCGCCGATGGTGGTCTGGTCGACGCTGACCTCGCCGAGTGCGGGCAGCACGTTGTGGATGTAGGAGAGGAATGAGCGGTTCGGGCCGACGACCACGACGCCGTTCCTCCTGAGCCGGTCTGGCTCGGTGAAGAGCAGGTAGGCGACACGGTGCAGGCCGACAGCGGTCTTGCCGGTACCGGGCGCGCCCTGTACACACAGCGTGGTGTCTAGCGGCGCGCGGACGAGACGGTCCTGCTCGGGCTGGATCGTCGCGACGATGTCGCGCATCGGCCCCGAACGCGGGCGCTCGATTTCGGCGATGAGGAAGGCGTCCGAGGCGCCGGTGACCCCCGGCCCGGTAAGCAGCTCGTCATCGTAGGCCGTCAGTTCCGCCGCGTCAGAGAACCCGAACCGCCGCCGCAGCCGGACACCGCGACGGTCCTCGCGGCTGGCGCGGTAGAACGCGGCCGACACTGGAGCACGCCAATCGATCACCATGGGCCGCCCGGCGGCATCGTGTACGTGGCGGCGGCCAATGTAGACGCGGTCCACGGCGGGCGGGCTGGTCGCAGCGGGGGATGGCTCGTGCACGGCGCCTGGCTCGAAGTCGAGCCGCCCGAAGAACAGCGGCACGTCAGGCAGGTCGATGAGAGCCAGCGCTCGCCGTTCGCGGCCCAGCTGCATGGCCTCGCGCTCAAGGAACATGTCGTTGTCCTCGGCGGGGGCGCTCGCCTGCGTCTCGGTATTGATGACGTCCTCGTACATGTACCGCAACGCGGCGCGCGCATCTTCCAGATATTCACGCTCGACGCGTAGCTCGGCGTCGTCGAGGTCAGTGCGTGCAGGTTCGGACGACATGCGGCGACTCGGCTTTCGCTGACGGGGGTCTTACGCATGGCCGGGATGGCGGGCAGGCAACTATACGCTCAGGTGGTCCTAGCAGCTACCCGAATATTATTTCGACTAGCTTGATAGAGAACATTACGTCAAGATCCTGGCGTTCTCTAGCTACGGCTTCCCGGAGTCGCACGCGATCAGCTTTGCCCACCTGGTCTACGCCAGCGTCTGGCTGAAGTGCTACTACCCGGCCGGCAGGCCCGACGACATGTCTAATGAGAACCTACAACCCGGTGGAGGTTCTCATTAGCGAAGCCGTTTCGGGTGTGGTTAACGCAGGAGTCGCAGGGTCCGGGCGGCAAGGCGGATGGTAGCCGTCTGGCCCCAGGTGAGCGGGGTGGCGTCGGTTTCGATTCCGTCGCCGAAGAGGACCAGCTGGTCGGAGGCTGCGGTGATGGTGAGTGACTGCGCGCTGGCCAGGTCACCTTCGCTGAGCGAGGTGCCGGTGGCGGGGGAGGGCCAGGGTTCGCGAGCGAACCAGGTGAGCCTCCGTTCGGTCGGGGCCGGGAGGGCGAGAGAGCTGTGCCGTTCCAGCCAGGCGGATCGGCACCAGCCTGTGGCGCCGGTGCCGGTGGAGACGATGAGCCCGGAGGAGGCTTGTTGCTCGGCGCGCCCGTCGGGGAGGGTGAGCGTGTAGCGCGCGGTCTGGTGACTGGGCTGGCCGATAAAGATCTCATTGAGCGCGGCGAGTTGCTGGCTGTCGTCGGTGACGGCTTCGACCATGACGCGCTGTTCGGCGTGATGGCCGGGATGGCAGGCGGCAGCGAGCAGGGCGGGCACTGCCTGAGGCGGATGGGGCACCAGGACGCCCGGGTTGCGGTCTGGTTCTGGGTTGATGCCGATTACGATCTGGCCGTCGAGGTACCTGGCGATGTTGGCGACCAGGCCGTCCTGGCCGACCGCGATGATGATGTCCGCGGGGTCGAACAGGAACCGGGGCAGGTCGGTGCGCTCGACCAAGCCGCGACGCCAGTCGGCGGGGATCGCGGCGGTGACTGCTGAGATTGCGCCGCGCACGGCCCAGTGCCGGGCTTCGACGTCCGCTATGTGCCGACCCCTCGTTTGAAGGAAGAAGGCGGCCTGCCCGCGGGTGCCGTGCCGTTGCAGCAGTTCCTCCAACCCGGTTCTGCGGTGGATCAGCACGGCCCGCGGGGCGAGCGTCATGGCCCGACCGCCGCTGTGCCACCGCCCTGCGCGCTCGGCGGGGCACCGGCCAGGTGAGACAGCATCGAGGCGAGCAGGTCCGGGGCAACCACGAGTGTGCTGATCTGCGGCAGGTTCCCAGCCAGGTCTTTAGCTGCCATCGCGAGCAGGGTGGCTTGCGGCAGGTCCCGGTAGGCGGCGGCGCGGGCAGCTTCGCCAGCGGCGGTTGCTTCGCCGAGCGCCCTGGTTCCGGCCGCACTGGCTTCGGCGAGCTTCTGCTCGCGGTCGGCCTGAGCGGCAGTTTCGATCCTGCTCGCGGCCGCGGTTTCTTCGGCCTGGCGCCGGGCATTGGTTCCTCGCTGGACCACGAGCTGCTCCTCGCGGCGTGCGAGCTCGATCTGGTTCTGCAGCTCGTTTTCGGCGATTGCCCTCTCCTGCTCCACCGCCTGCGCCCGCCGCTGGTAGGTCGCCCGGTCCGCGTCCTGCTGGATCTGTTCCCGGGCCGGGGTACGCAGCGCTTTCTCCACGTCTGGCTCTGGCCGTAGCGCGATCACGCGCGCTCCGATGACCGCGATCCCGGTCTCGGCCAGCCGCGGGTCAGCGGTCAGCCCGGTGAGCATCTCGCTCCGGATCTGGCCTGCGCCGTCTGCGAGCAGGGTTGCCAGCGGGCTGGCCGCGACCATGCTGAGCACCTGCTGCTGGGCGGTCTCGGTGAGCAGACCGGCGATCTGTTCCAGCGGCGTGCCGCGCCACCGCCCAGTGTCAGGGTCAATGGAGAAGTCGATTCTGGTGCAGGCAGTGGCCGGGTCGGTCACCCGAAACGTGACGCTGGCCTGTACCGCCAGATCCTGGAAGTCGGTCGTGCGGGCATGAAACAGCAGCGGCAACTCGCGGTCGTCGACCGGAACTTCGGACAACACGGCCGGCAGCGGGCGGAAAAAGAATGACAGTCCGGTCCCTTCGTGGGCCAGCGTGCCTCGGCGCAGGTGCCTGACGTGCATGGTGGGCACACCCCGCAGGTGACGTGCTAGCGGGTAGGTCTTGATGTCGGCCATCTCGGCAACCTCCTTTTTATCGTCACACCGACATTAAATCGACAGACTATTTCTCGTCAAGCTGACGATTATTAGAGTAGGCTGAGCCCGTGCAAAGCTATGACCCGCGGGCCTACCCGCCTGCCGCCGTGACGGTGGACCTGGTCGTCCTCACCATCCGCGCGGACCGGCTGGTCGTGCTGGTCATCAGGCGCGGGGAACCGCCGTTCAAGGGGCGGCTGGCGCTCCCCGGGGGCTTCGTCCGCCCGCACGAAGGGCTCGCCCAGGCTGCCGCGAGGGAGCTGGCCGAGGAAACCAGCCTGGTCGCCGGCTCGGTGCACCTGGAGCAACTAGCGAGCTACGGTGCCCCGCGCCGGGATCCACGGATGCGGGTCGTGACTGTCGCCTATCTCGCGCTCGCTCCCAAACTGCCCGAGCCCCGTGCCGGGACCGACGCAGCGGATGCCAGCTGGGCGCCTGCCGAGGATCTGCTGGCCGCCCGGCCAACCAGGCTTGCGTTTGACCATTACCAGATTCTCAGCGACGGCGTCGAACGGGCACGCGCCAAGCTCGAGTACACCCCGCTGGGGACGGCGTTCTGCCCGCGTGAGTTCACCGTTGCTCAGCTCCGCCACGTGTACGAGATCGTCTGGGGCAGCACCCTCGACCCCCGCAACTTCCACCGCAAGGCAACCAGCACACCCGGATTCCTCACTCCGGCCGGCTTGGCAACTACCGGCGAGCGCGGCAGGCCGGCCCAGCTCTACCGCAAAGGCGGGGCTGCCACTCTCTACCCGCCTCTGCTCCGCGTCGGCTCAAGCTGACGCTGCACCCCTCGAGGCGCCCGGCCGGTAGATCAGGATGGTGGCCGCAACGTCGGCCGGCTTCGCTGTGGCGTTTCAACTCCACTCCACGGTGCGGGGCAGGCCGAACTGGGGGAACAGGCTGTCGCCGAACCGGGTGATGGCGCAGACCTTGTCCCCGGCCAGCGTCAGCACGATGAGACCGTGGGCGTGCGCGATCGGTGCATGAGCGTCCTGCAGGTAGTAACCGAACGCGGGCTGGCCGTTGGCTCGGGTGGGCACCAGCTTGATGGGCCACGTGCCCCACCAGGTCCGGGTCACGTAGAACTCAGCGATTGCGGCGTGGCCCTGGTATTCCAGCGGCTCGGGCGGCATGCTCATCCACGCGTCGTCGGTGAGCACGCTGACGAGCCGCTCGATGTCGGCGGCCTCGAAGGCATCCACGAACCGGCTGACGATCTCCCGCTCGCGCGGCGAGCGGGGCGCGGGCGCGCGATCGCGGCCGGGTGAGGGGAACTGGCCGGCGAGCGTGGCGCGGGCGCGCTGGAGGGCACTGTTCACCGAGACCTCGCTGGTCTCTAGCATCTGGGCGGTCTCGGTCGCTGGGTAGCCGAGCACGTCGCGCAGCACGAGCACGGCACGCTGCCGCGGTGGCAGGCGCTGGAGCCCGGCCACGAACGCCAGCGCGAGCGCCTCCCTGGACTCATAGCGGGCTTCGGGACCGGGCGCGGCGTCCGGCAGACCTTCCAGCAACGCGTCCGGGTATGGCTGAAGCCATAGCGGCTCGCTCCGCCGGGTGGGCTCTGGCGGGGGGCTCAAGAATCCCTCCCCGGTAGCGGTCTTGGGGCGCCGGCCGGAGTCACGCAGCGCGTTCAGGCACCGGTTCGTCGCGATCTTGTACAGCCAGCTGCGCATCGAAGCCCGCTCTTCGAACCCGTCAAGCCCGCGCCAGGCTGCCAGCAGGGTTTCCTGCAGCACGTCCTCGGCGTCCTGGACCGAGCCGAGAATCCGGTAGCAGTGCAACTGCAACTCGTGCCGGTAGGGGTCGGTGAGCTCGCGGAATGCATCTCCGTCGCCTGCCCGTGCGCGAGCCAGCGCCGTCATGGTCACCATCGCATCCTCGCATCGCCTCGTCCTTCGCCTGATCTCAAAGGTCACGACACCAGCCGGGCCGGAAACTAACCGGTCAATCCCGGCTTCCCGCGGTGTCTCAATCAGCGGCATCACCAATCGCTGATCTGGAGGACACGTGGTTACCACGAGCAGGCAGCCAGCCGTGACCCGCGCCCAGGGCTGGGCCCTGGCGCTGACGTCGCTGGCCTCGTTCATGGTCGTGCTCGACCTGCTGGTCGTCGCGACCGCGCTGAACACGATTCACCGTGACTTCGGCGCTTCGATCGGGCAGCTGGAGTGGACTGTCAACGCCTACACCCTGGCCTTCGCGGTGCTGCTGATGAGCGCGGCCACCGTCGGCGACCGGTTCGGCAGGCGGCGAGTCTTCGTCTTCGGCCTGGGTGTGTTCGCCGTCGGATCGGCGGCGTGCGCGCTCGCTCCCGGAGCAGGCGCGCTGATCGCGGCGCGCACGGTGCAGGGCACCGGAGCCGCGATGATCATGCCGCTCGCGCTGGCGCTGCTGAACGCGGCCGTGCCGCCGCAGCGCCGGGGCTGGGCGATGGGGATCTTCGGGGCGGTGACGGCGCTGGCGGCGGTGATCGGCCCAGTGCTGGGCGGCGCGATCACCCAGGGCATCGCCTGGCAGTGGATCTTCTGGGTGAACGTCCCGATCGGCCTGATCGCCATCCCGCTGGCGCTGCGCCGCCTGGAGGAGAGCCGCGGGCCACGCGACCCGCTGGACTTTCGCGGCCTGGCGCTGGTCACCGGCGCCGCGCTCGGCCTGGTGTGGGGGCTGGTGCGCGGCAGTTCGGCTGGCTGGGCCAGCCCCGAGGTCGCCGGGACGATGGCAGCTGGCGTGCTGTTGCTGGTCGCGTTCATCGGCTGGGAGCTGCGCACCGGCGCGCCGATGCTGCCGATGCGCTTGTTCGCCTGGCGGGGCTTCTCCGCGGGTAATGCCGCCGTCTTCCTCTGGAACGCGTCGATGACCGGTGCGATCTTCTTCATGGCCCAGTTCCAGCAGGTCAGCCTCGGGCAGGACCCGCTCGACGCAGGGCTGCGGTTGCTGCCCTGGGGCGCGGCCCCGTTCCTGATCGCGCCATGGTCCGGGAGGCTGGCGGACCGGATCGGGGAACGGCCGCTGGTGGTCTCGGGCCTGTTGCTGCAGGGCGGCGGGTTCGCCTGGATCGCTGCGGTCGCCAGCCCCGAGGTGCCCTACCCGGCCCTGCTCGCGCCGATGATCGTCTCTGGTACCGGGATCGCCCTGGCACTGCCGGCGCTGACCAAGGTCGTGGTTAGTTCGGTCCCGCCCGGCGATATCGGCAAGGCCTCCGGCGTGTTCAGCACGATGCGCCAGCTCGGCGGCGCGTTCGGCGTCGCGATCCTGGCCGCAGTCTTCGCCGCGGCTGGCAGCTACGCCTCTCCGGCTGCGTTCAGCAACGGGTTCGCCCTTGCCATCTTCGCCGCGGGCGGCCTTGCCCTGGCCGCCGCGCTGGCCGCACTCGCCCTGGCCAGCCGGCGCAACCCGGCACCGGCCGTCGCTGCGGAGCTGGCCCCGGCGCTGCCCCCGGCCGGGAATCGGACGCTGACACAGCCAGCGGCGCCGGACTCTGTACATAACTTTATGCCATAAAGTAGGCTCAGCTTTATGCCATAAAGTAAAGGCCTGCTTTGTGGCCTGGAGTTGATCAGGGAGGGTTCATGAACCACACTCCCGGCGCTGCCGACACCACCCAGGGCGGCGGCTTCGATCCGCGTCAGGCCGCCGCGCTGCTTGACCAGGCCACGCAGCAGGCCCGTCGCGCGTTCACGCCGCTCACACCGCCGCTGTTTTCCTTCCGGGCGGTCGTCGTGCTGGTCGTGTTCGGCGGCTTCTGGCTGTCCGTGCGCGGCCAGCACCCCTACACCGGGCACATCAATGGCTGGGCCATAGCCGTCGCGGTCGTGCTCGTGGCAATCAACATCGGCTGGACAGCCCGGGTGATCGGGCGGGCGGGGACCGGCGTCAGCGGCCCGGCCCAGCGTAAGTGGGGGGCTTGGAAAGGCATTATGGTGGCGGCCTGGATCATCGGGTACGCGGTCACCGCGCCGCTGTACCACGCCGCAGTCAGCCACCCGGTCTGGGGCCTGTATCCGGCCAGCGCGCCGCTGCTGATCATCGGCCTGGCCGCCGCGGTCGTCGCGGCGGCATTCCGGTACTGGCCGCTGGCCGGTACCCTCCTGGCGATCGGCGTGGTCGCCGCGGCCGCCGGGTTCGCAGGCCCGGCCGGCTCGTGGCTAATCGTGGGCATCGGTCTGTGCGCGGTGTACCTGGGCATCGCCGCGTTCACCGCCTGGCGGCGGCACCGCAGCATGGTGCGGCCGTGACCACTGAACTGGATCCGCTGATCCACATGCCCACCCGGCTTCGCATCGTCGCCACGCTCGCGGCGCTGCCCGACGGGGACGCGCTGTCCTTCACCCGGCTGCAGGACATGCTCGGTCTCACCCCCGGCAACCTGATCATCCAGCTGCGCAAGCTCGACGAAGCGGACTACATCAGCAGCACCAAGACCGGCAACGGGTCCGCCCAGAAGACAACGGTCACCCTGACCAGCCACGGCCGGGCAGCCCTCAGCGCCTACACCCGCGCATTGCGCGACCTGCTCGGCGGCTTGGACATCGGCGCGACATCCCCGAAAACACCGCCTACGCAGCTAATGCGGACGATGCGAACCAGGCAGCAATCACCTGACCCGCAGTCTCTCTAGGTCCTGGCGCCTAGCGTGATTCGGGTCTGATGTCGCTCGGCTACAGGCCGATGTGCCCACGGCCGCCGCGCGCCTTTACTTATCTTGCGTGACAAGGCATCATGCCAGACATGGCAGGAGAAGGCGGCCTCACCGAGCTGCGCCGGGGCGTGCTCGGGCCGTGCGTGCTGTCACTTCTGGAGCTTCGCCCCCGGTTCGGGCTCGAGCTCGTGCGCGATCTCGCTGCCGCGGACGGTCTTTTGACCAGTGACGGCACCGTCTACCCGTTGCTGAACCGGTTGCGAGACGCGGGCCTGGTCACCAGCGAGTGGCAGGACAACGAAGGCGAGCGGGCCCGTCGTTACTACTCCATTACCGAAGCCGGGCGGCAGAGCCTCAAGGCCTTCCGCGCTGACTGGACGCAGTTCTCCGCGACAGTCGGCAAGGTGCTCAATCACACTGCCCCGGTTGACGGCGTCCGAGAGAAGGGACGCGAGCGATGAGCGGCACAGCACTCCATCATCACCTCGTCCGCGATTACCTGGCCGAGCTAGATGCGGCGATGCGCGATCTGCCGCCCGCGCAGGCGCGCGAGCTCAAGGAGCAGCTGAAAGCGCACCTAGACGAGGCCCTGCCACCGGAACCCAGCGACGAGGAGGTCGTCGCGACGCTGGCCCGGCTCGGCTCAGCACCCGAGCTGGCCGCCGAGGCCAGGACCCTCGCCGGAGTCACCGCGGCTCCGGCGCCACTCGGCGGCTTCTGGGGCCGGCTTGCCCGCGTTCGCCGGCGCACATGGGTGATCGCTGGCCTCCTCGTCATCCTGATCGCCGGAGCCGCAAAGTACGCCGACTACTACCTCTCAGTGCCTCCGCTTCAGTACGCCAGCGGCGGCGACTGGTGGTACCAGCAGGACGTCCGGCACCAGAGCATCGCCAGGACGGACACCTCGACGCAGAACACGACCCTGATCCGCTCCGGCCAGCGCCAGGGTTACCTGATCAGCATCTACAACCCCACGAATGTCACGCAGACGATCGTCGGAGACGCTTCGGGACCGCACATCGGCTGGGACAACCCGGGAGGCAGTCACGAGCAGATTGCGGTATCGCGTTCTAACGCTGACATCGCTAATGGCGTCATCGGAGAGGACGCGGCCCGTGGCGTCCGCTTCTCACTCCCGGTCTCGATCCCGCCATTCCAGACCCGGCTGGTACGGGTGCTATGGACCTCTGACGTCTGCCTCAGCAGCGGCGAGGGCGGCGGTATCAACCAGATCTTCTTGCGGGTACGGGTCGGATGGTTCACGGGGACCGAGATCATCCCGCAACAGGGCTGGTACTTGACAGGGCCTAGCCACGGCCGCTGCGTTTGATCCCGTCAGCGATATCCGGGGCGCACGACGCCGTCACGCAGCCGTGCCAGCGCGAGAAGGGCCGCCCGTCTCCTGGCCGGGCGGCCCTTCTTGCGATCGTCGTTACCGGCCAGCGGCTGAGATCACCTCCGGCTCCGGGCCCTGTGCGCGCGCTTCCGCCGCGAGAAACTCGGTCACTTCGTCGGGCACCTCCCTGGTACCGCGCCGCAGCCCTGGCAGCGCGGCCAGCAGGCCGAGCGCCGCGACGCCGGTGATCAGGTAGAGCGCAGGCCGGTACGCCGACAGCACAGTTGCCGGAGAGGTGAGCGTGTTCGCTCCAGCCGCGTCGACGACCGCGGTGACCACCGCAAGTACCATGGCGCCGCCGACCTGGAACGAGGTCTGGAACAGGCTGGCTGCCAGTCCCTGCTGCTCGTTCCGCACTCCGGAGGTCGCGCCGACGGTCAGCGCGGAGAAGCCGAATCCGAAGGCCACGCCTAGCAGGATCACGGACGGCAGCATCACTCCCGGGTAATCCGGCGTCACGCCTGCCCTCAGGAACACGGCGTAGCCGGCCACGAGCGCGGCGAACGCGGCGACGACCAGCGTGGCCGGGCCGAACCGGTTGAGCAGCCCGGCGACGCGCACCGACAGCACCAGCACGATGACACCGGCCGGAAGGAACGCCAGCGCAGTCGAGATCGCCGACCAGTGCGCTAGCGACTGCAGGTACTGAGTCAGCAGGAACTGGAACGACACATAGCTGCCGAATAGCGTGATCGCCCCGATCTGCGCCCGGCGCAGCGGTGCCGACCGGAAGATCCCGAACGGGACGAGCGGATGGGTGCTGCGCGTCTCGATGACCGCGAATAGCGCGCCCAGCGCGACGACCGCGGCGAACGAGCCGATGGTTCGCGCCGATCCCCAGCCGGCCTGCTGAGCGTCCACCACCGTGTAGACCAGCAGCAGGACGGCGGCCGTGATGACCGCCGCGCCGGGCAGGTCAAACCGGCGCCAGGCCAGGCTCGCGCGGCTGCCCGGCTCACTTCGCGGGATCAGCGTCACGGCACCGAGCAGCACGAGTGCCGCTGCCGGCGCGGACACCAGTAGCGTCCATCGCCAGCTGACCTGGGTGAGCAGACCGGACAACACCAGGCCGAGCGAGAACCCGCTGGCACCGAACACTGTGTAGACGCTGAACGCCCGGTTGCGCAGCGGGCCTTCCGGGAAGGTGGTGGTCAGCAACGACATGCTGGACGGGGCGGTGAAAGCCGCCGCCATCCCCTTGATGATGCGAGCCGCGATCAGCAGGCTCGGGCTTGACACAACGCCGCCGAACAGTGACACGACGGCAAACACCGCGACTGCGGCGACGAACACACGGCGGCGGCCAAGCAGGTCGGCGGCACGCCCGCCGAGCAGCAGCAGGCCGCCGTAGCCGAGCGTGTACCCGCTGACGATCCACTGTAGCGACGAGGTGCTCATGTGCAGCGCGCTCCGGATGGATGGCAGCGCGATTCCGACCATCGACACATCGAGGCCGTCGAGCAGCAGCGCGCCGCCAAGAACGATGAGGATTCCCCACAACTGGGGTGTCCAGGTGGTTTCTGTTGAGGTGGCCAGCGGCATCCGCTGGCTTCGGGAAGAAGCCATGTGGGCGACTATATGCATGTACGTGCAATG
>Ga0335075_10010031_pt1 | contig 14386 bp, 14 predicted proteins | sample Lox_Sample_24_FD_206723 | JGI IMG/M metagenome (GOLD analysis project Ga0335075, IMG submission 206723) | Soil microbial communities from Loxahatchee National Wildlife Refuge, Florida, United States - Lox_Sample_2.4 | ecosystem: Environmental > Terrestrial > Soil > Wetlands | place: USA...
AAACCCGGTGAACGAGATCCCGGCGAGCGCGCGCAGGAACGCGAGCGCCTCCCGCGGTTGGAGGCCGGCCACCTCGGGCGTGCCGGTGCCCGGCGCCGAGGCCGGGTCGAGCACGTCGATGTCGAACGACATGTACACCGCACCGTCGCCGATTCTCGATCGCACCCGCTCCCCGTAGGCCTCCGGGCTCAGCGTGATGAGCTCTGACCCCGGGATCACCTCGAAGCCGAGCTCGAGCGGCACGTCGATGTCCGCGGCCCCGTAGAGCGGGCCGCGCATGCCGGCCAGCAGCGATCGGGAGGGATCGAGCAACCCTTCCTCAACCGCGCGCCGGAATGGCGTCCCGTGGAAGTAGCGCTCGCCGTAGTACTGATCCCATGTGTCGGCGTGCGCGTCGAGCAGGACGAGCCCGACCGGGCCGTGCACCGCGGCCTGCGCGCGCAGCTCCCCGAGCACGATCGAGTGGTCACCGCCTATGACCAGCGGGACCGTCCCGGCGCGCAGGATGGGCTGCAGCGCGGCGTCGATCTGCTCGGTCGTACGCAGCGCGTTGCCGGGCGTGACCTCCAGGTCGCCGCCGTCGACGACGCCGAGCGTGGCGAACACGTCGACGTTGAGGGCCGGGTGGTAGGGGCGCAGAAGCGCCGAGGCCGAGCGGATCGCCTCGGGCCCGAATCGCGCGCCCGAGCGAAAGCTGGTCGCAGTGTCGAACGGGACCCCGATCACCGCGGCGTCGACCCCGTCGTGGGGTAGCGGGATGTGGGGAAGGCGGGCGAAGGTGCGGACGCCGGTGTAACGGGGCGCGACGCTGGCGTCCGGAGGTTGAAAGCGCGGGCGATCGGAGCTCATGGCCGCATACCGTATGCGCCAGCGCCGGGTTTCGCTGCGCGACCCGGAGCCGCGTCCTCCTCGCCGGGCGAGCCGCGTCCTCCTCGCCGGGCCCCGCTACACGCGGTTCGTGTCCCGGCGGTAGGCCCAGCCGGCCAGCGCCGTCAGGACCACCGTCCAACCCGCGATGATCAGCCAGCCGGTCGCGCCCCAGGGCGCCGCGCCCGTGCCCAGGTGGCCGGCCCGAGCCAGCCAGTAGGAGGGCAGGCACTGCCCGAGATCGTGCAGGAACCCGTGAGCCACGGGAAACCAGGTGCCGCCCACGAGCGCGAGCAGCCCGACCAGCCCGCCCATCGCCGGGCCGATGGAATCGACGTTGAGCAGGTGACCCATCGCGATCCCGAGAGCCGCGAACGGCAGCAGCCCGACGAGGATCAGTCCGGTCATCTCGAGCCACTGACCCGCCGGCAGGCTGACCCCCAGGATCGCGCCGGCGATGTACAGCGAAGCGATGGTGAGACCCGCCATGGCGTAGGCGGTCAGCACCTTGGCCCGGAAGTAGGACCCGGAGGTGAGCGGCGTGATGCGGAGCTGGCGGGTCCAGCCAGCCTGGCGCTCGCCGGCGATCCGCGCCCCGGTGGAGATCATCGAGCTCATCGTGCCGAACGAGACCAGTCCGGCCATGTAGAAGAGCGCCGCCGAGACTCCCGTGCCGGAGAAGTCCTTATCGCCCGCCTGCGATCCGGCGATCACGAAGTACAGGATGAGCGGGAAGCCGAGCGACAGGACGAAGAACCGGCGGTTGCGGAATGTGCGCACGATCTCGTAGCGCGTGTACAGCCGGCCGTTCATCGGGCCACCTCCATCAGATCAGCGGCCGGATCCTCGGCGTCCGGGTCGCGGGTCAGCTCCAGGAACGCCTCCTCCAGCGCGGCCCCGGTGATCTCGATATCCCGCGCATCGGGATGGCGCTCGAGCAGCGCGCGGATGGCACGGTCGGAATCCGCGCAGCGCAGGATCACGGCGTCCCCGTGGCGCTCGGCGGCGCTCACGCCGTCCAGCCGCGCCAGCTCATCGCGATCGACCCCGCCCAGAGTCGCGCGGATCGTACGATGTCCGATGCGCGCCTTGATCTCCGTCGTGGGGCCGTCGGCGACGATTCGGCCCTGCGCCATCATCACCGCGCGATCGGCGTTGGCGTCGGCCTCCTCCAGGTAGTGCGTGGCGAACAGAACGGTCTTGCCACGCTCGGCGTACCGGCGCATCGTCAGCCAGAAGTCGCGCCGGCCGTCGACGTCCATGGCCACGGTCGGCTCATCGAGCACCAGCAGCGCCGGGTTGGCCACCAGCGCCATCGCGAAGCGAACCCGCTGCGTCTGTCCGCCGGAGAGCTTGTGGGTGCGCTGATTGGCGGTGCCGGTCAGGCCGGTCAGCGCGATCACCTCGTCGACGTCGAGCGGATCCGGATAGAGCGAGGCCATCACCCCGATCAGCTCCCGCACCGCGAGGTCCCGGATCAGCGACCCGACCTGGAGCATGCCACCCACGAGACCGGCATCGACGGCCTCCCGCGGCGTCTGACCGAACACGGTGACCGAGCCGGCGTCGGGCTGGGTCAGTCCGAGCAGCATGTCGATCGTCGTCGACTTGCCGGCCCCGTTGGGGCCGAGCAGCGCGACGGTCTCTCCCGGCTCGATCGAGAGGTCGATCCCCCGGACCGCGGGCACCTCCCCGCCCGGCCCGCGATACGTCTTAGTCAGTCCCTGGATCTGGATGCCCGCGTTCATTGGCGACGAGAATAACAGACTCAGTCTAAGTTTTGACTGAGTGTATGATCTCTGACCATGAGCGGGCTCCGCGAGGCCAAGAAGCGCCGCACCCGCGAGGCGATCGCCCAGGCGGCGGCCGATCTCTTCCACGAGCGCGGCTTTGACGCCGTGACCATCGACGACGTCGCCCGCGCCGCCGACGTGTCGCGCCAGACGGTGTTCAACTACTTCCCCACCAAGGAGCAGATGCTGTTCGACCGCGAGGACGAGATCGGGGCCACGCTGCTGACCCTGGTCCGCGACCAGCCCGACGGCGCCTCCCTGGTGGCCGCGTTCCGCGGTCACACGCGAGCCTTCTGGGAGCGGTTCGGCGGGATCCTGCGCGCAGGCCAGCAGACCCACGGCTTCTGGGAGATCGTGCAGGCCAGCCCGGCGCTGCGTAACTACGCCGAGTCATCGTTCGGCCGCCAGGCCCACGACGTCGGCACCGAGCTGGCTCGGGCATGGGACCGGACACCCGATGACCCGATCTGCCACGCGCTGGCCCGAGCCCTGTGCGGCGTCAACATGGCAATTCTGGTCTGCGGGCTCGAGCGTCTCACCGCCGGCGAGGACTCAGCCGGGGTGGTGTCCGACATGCTCGCGCGCGCCGAGGAGGCCTACGACCTGCTCGAACACGGGATGGGGCACTACACGGCGAGGTGATTCAGCTGAGGAGCTCGGAGTCGTGCTCCTCGAAGATGCGCGCGAAGTCCTCGCGGTCGCCGGCGTGGAGCACCTCGATCAGATGATGCAGCCGCGGCGTCATGACGAGCAGGTACCGCGTCGGCTCGGCCACTGCGTTCCAGAACGAGTGGGGCGTGCCTCGCGGGACGAGGATCGACTCGCCGGCGGCCACCTCGCGTTCGCCGTCGCCCACGCGGAACCCGAGCCGCCCGCTGAGCACGAACCACGCCTCGTCGTCGGAGCGGTGCAGATGCAGGCCGGCGATCGGGCGCCCCGGTTCGGTGCCGGGATCGGTCCAGTCCGCAACCACGAACGAATCGCAGACGATCACATCGCCAACCCTAAGCCGCTGCCACCACTCCATGGGTCAGATCTGCACACTCGACCCACCGCGCGGCGGTGAACGTGCATTCAGGCACGTATGCGGATCACGAGCGCACGCTCGGGCGTGGTCGTGCTTCGAGTGTGCATCTATGACCCAGCTCACATCACCCCCCACACCGGTCAACCCGGGCCGAGACGCCGTACCCCTCCGGTGGTCCGGGCGCCGGGGCCGCCGGCGGCTCCCGCGTGCAACAGCGAACCGACGGTCTGTGGCGACACCGTGTCGAGCAGGCTGGCCAGGGCGATGAACACCTGGGCGGTGGTCAAGGCGTCGCCGAGCGCGTGGTGGGGCGCCTCCGGCGGCTGCCCCAGCGCCTCCGCCAGCCGCCCCAGGGCGATCCCCCGCGGGTAAGCGTCATCGGAGCTGTCGCGGTGGCGCAGCCACGCTCGTCCCAGCGCCTCCGTGTCGGCCGGTTCCGGCAGCCGGACGTGGCGGCGCGCGAACGGCCGCCCGAGAAAGGCCGTCTCGATCGCCGCGGTGTGGAACACCGGCACGCGCCCGGCCAGCGCCTCGAACAGCAGATCGAGCCCCTCGTCGAGGGTCGGGGCATCGGCCACGTCGGCCAGGCGCAGCTTGTGCACGAGCACGGCGCCGACCTGGGAGCGCTTTGACGCTCGCACCAGCGTGTACATCCCCCCTCCCAGAACCACGCGCCCCTCGGAGATCGGGACGGCGCCGATGGCCACGATCTCGTCGTTGCGCGGATTGAGGCCGGTCATCTCGAGGTCGATCGCGCACCAACCGGCATCCCGCCAGCCAAGACCCTCGCCCGGCCGAGGCGCAGCGTCGAACGCCGCGGCCGCGGTCCCCTGAGCGGCGCGCCGCAACCTCACGAACGCAGCCTCACCCGCGCAGCTCCCGCTGCACCGACGTCACGGCGCGGAACACGTCGCGCAGGTGGTCGCGCATCAGCGGGCTGATTCGAGCGGAGTCGATCCTGTCGTCCGGCGCCGCGCCGTCGGCCAGCTGCTCCATGTGGTGGGCGACGCGCAGCTCGAGCCCGAGCTCGAACGCGTCAGACAGCGTCCGCGCGTCCTCGTCGCGCAGCGCCCCGCCGGCTGCCGCCGCCCGCAGGCGCTCGGGCGTCGACCCCTCGACCACCCCCGACACCGCCGACCCCCACCGGGCCATCTCGACGATCGGCGCGATCGCCGCGCGCCGGATGTCGAGCCGGTCGCTGCGGGACCCGTCGGCCTCGAGCACCACGTCACCGTCGAATCCGGTCGGGGGCACGGCCGCCCGGGCCCGCGCGAGCAACGCCTGGAGAACCTCATCCCGGACGCGGTCGGAGACCGACGGCAGCGGATCGACCGGCGTGCCCCACAGCGCCCGCCGCTCGACCAGCACCGACAGCCCAAGCTCGTCGGCCGAACCGTGGACCGAGGAAGACCACTCGGCAGCGGTCCGCGCCACCACCTCTCGGTCCGGGAAACCGCACGCGGCCAGCGCGGAGGCGACCGATCCCGCCCACTCGGGCGGCACCGGACCGCTCGCGACCACCGCCCCGCGCGGGATCGACACCGGGGTGAGCTCTCGGCGGGCCTGGCTGCCCACGGCCACCCACACGACCCCCTCGGCGGCCGGCGCCGGCCCGACCAGCTCGAGCGCGCGCGTGGTCAGGGCGTCCATCAGCGCCGAGAGCACGCGCACTACCTCGAGCGCCCGCAGCCGTGCGGCGTGCAGGTCGGCGACCACCCCGGTCAGCCGCTTCGCCACCCCCGCCAGGTCCTCGACCGTCGCGGCGCGCGAGATCGACCGCCGCACCCCGAACCACGAACGGGACTGGGCCGCGAACAGGTCGGCGTCATCGATCACGCCGATCAGCTGCCCGTCCTCGCCCACCACAGGGGCGTGGCGGATGCCCCGCTCGAGCAGCTCGAACAGCACCTCGCCGCCGGGTCGTTCGGGCGGCACCGTGAACACTGGCGTGGTCATGACGGTCGCCACCGGCGCGCTCAACGGCAGGCCAGCACCGACGATCTTGGTCCGGATGTCGCGATCGGTGACGATCCCGAAGCCCTGGTTGCGCAGGTCCACGATCGCCGAGGTCGCGCCGGATTCGGTCATCCGCCTGGCGACCTCGCGGATCCGATCCATCGGCTGGCACATCACGGTGGGCGAGCGGATCATCCGCACGACCGCCTGGTGGCTCGGCGCCGCCGAGCCCACCTCAAGCTCGCGCTGCTTGACCCGGTCCAGGAGCGGGCGCGCTACCGCCACCGGGATCCGGTAGCACAGCGTGTCCTCGGCGGCTCGCGCCTCGAAGCCGGGCGGCAGCCCCGACAGCATCGCGGCGTGGCCGAACGTGTCCCCCGGGCCCAGCAGATCGAGCATGCGGTCGCCGTGGACGATGTCGACCGCGCCGGAGTGGACCACCCGCAGGAACGTGACCGGCCCGCCGTCCTCGGTGAGGATGGCGGCGCCGGCCAGAAAGAACTCGATCTCGGTCTGCGCAGCCAGCTCTCCGAGCTCCTCGGGGCCGAGCGCATCGAACGGCGCCCGCGCGCCCAGAAAGCGCGCGATCTCGCTCAGCGCCGCGTCCAGCGGGACCTCCCCACTACGCCAGCAGCCCCAGTCGCTGTCCGCGCTGCACGGCCTCGGTCCGGTTGCGCACGCCCAGCTTGCGATACACCGCGCTCGTGTGCTCCTTGACGGTGTGCTTGGACAGGTGCAGCTGCTCGGCGATCTCCGGGTTGGTGGCGCCCGAGGCCATCAGATTCAGGACGTCGCGCTCGCGCTCGGACAGCCCCAGGGCCGACGGAGACTCCTGGTGGTCGAAGACCATCTTGCCCAGGCCGACCATCCGCACGGCGCTTGCGATCTTGCGCGCCGGCCAGTCCTTGTAGGCGAACCCGGATGCGCCGGCGGCCCGGGCGGCCGGCGGGGAGATCTCGCCGGCGCCCGAGAACAGCAGCACGCGGGTCATCGGTTCGGCCTCGCGCAGCTTCTCGCAGATCTCCGCCCCGGATTCCTCGCCGATGAACAGGTCGACGAGCGCCACGTGCGGGCGGTACCGGACCGCCAGCTCGATCGCCTCGGCACCCGAGTGCGCGCTCAGGCAGCGGTCGACCCAGGGCTGCTGGGTGAGCATCAGGCGGATCCCCCAATGGACCACGTCGTGGTCGTCCACCACCAGCACGCTGAGGCGCTCGGGGCTGCGCATCGTCGCCTCACTGGTCAACCGGCACCACCAGTCTCACCTGCCAGGTCCCGGGCTCGCGCTGACCGAACTCGACCACGCCGCCGCTCTGGAGCGCCTCTAGCGCGGCCAGCCGCAGGCCCATGCCGGCGCGATGCCGCGTACCGGTCACCCCATCGTTGGCCACCTCGAGCACGAACGCACCGTCGCGGCGCTCGATCCGGACGCTGACCCGGCTGGGATCCGCGTGCTTGTGGGCGTTGCGCACAGCCTCGGCCAGGACTGACTGCGCGAGCGGCTCCAGCGTCGGCGGGACGTCGCCCTCGTCGCCGGCCTCGAGCGTCACTCCCAGGTCGGGGTGCTCGCGAGCCAGGCGCTCGACCTCGGCCACGAATGTCGTCTGGGTCGAGCGCGGCGCGCGCCCGAGCGGGCGCTGGATCGCCTTGCGCAGGTCCGACAGCGCCTCCTGGGTCTCGGCGGCGCAGCGCTGCCGCGCTTCGGCGGGCAGGTCGCCCTCGCCGTCGAGCGCCATCGAGATCCCGAACAGGCGCTGGATCACGCCCTCATGGATCTCGCGAGCCAAGTCGATCCGGTGCTCGAGCTGCCGCGCCCGTTCTCCCTGGGTGGCGACCGTGCGCGCCACCGACGCCAGCGCCGCCGCCTTGCCGAGCGTCCACAGCAGATGCCGCTCGGCGTCGTCCAGCGGGGGCTCCGACAGCAAACGGTCCGCGAAGATCACGCCCAGGTCGCGACCCGCCGCCGCCATCGGCGCGCACACCAGCCGGACGGGCTCGGGAAACAGGCTGATGTACTCGGCGGGGAACTGGCCGGTCATCTCGCCGGCGATCTCGATCACCCGGTCCTCGCGCAGCGACTGGGCGGCGACCGGCGCCGACTCGACGGTCACGTGCGCGTTGGCGAACTGTTCGAGGTTCAGGCCGTGGGCGCCCGCCGCCCGTACGCGCCGCCGCGCGCTGTCATAGCGGAAGATCAGAGCGCGGCGCATGTGGCCAAGCCGGCATACCGCCTCGCATAGCCGGTCGTAGAACAGCTCGTCCGACGCGGCCGGACCGTCGTCGGATTGCGACAGCACCTCGACGAACAGCTCGAGCGCGTCGACTCCTACTTCCGACCTCGCGGTCGTGGTCATGGCCCCGTTGCCAGGCAGGTCAGTCCGCGCCCATCAACGCGAGGCGCAGCGCCTGCTGCGGCTCCAGGTACACCCGCCAGGACTCCTCGCACCGTGGGCATCGGCATTCCACCGACGGATCGTATCCGTCGAGGGCAGCGTGCCACTCGAGATCGTCGCTGCGCAAGCACATCGGACAGGCGAGCGATGCGCGCACGAGCGCATCCGGGTCGTCGGTCCGGAACCTGGCCGTGTCGGCTAGCAGGACCACTGATTCGAGGATGCTCGCCGTCCGCCCCGCGTGCAACACGCCGATCCGCTCAACCCCCCGGCTGGGGGACTGGAAGTGAGCCGGTGTCACCTGACAGCGGCGCCTTATGGGGCCGCCTTCGGCGGCGTCCGTGGGGCCAGGAACCCCGTCCTGACGCTGATCAACATCCCCGCCCCGGCCGGCGGCCTCCCTCCTCCCTCAACCCCGAAATTTCCGCCATTACGGATCGCCGGTGCGCCTGGTTCCGGATTTCTTGGCTGCAACCCGAGAAATCCGTCCCTGGCGGAGATCCCGCGCCGGAATGGCGGAAATTTCGGCTCCGGTTGGAGCGCGGCGCCGCATGGTGGGTACTCGCGATCCGGGTCAGGATGGGGCGCGATGGCCCCACGGACGCCGAGCGGAGCGAGGCCCCTAGAAGGCGGCGCGCGTCTCGGCCCGGGCGATCGGGCGCTTGCCCCATCGGGCCCGCGTCGCGAAGTCGAGCAGCCGGCTCAGGTATTCGCGCAGGGGCGAGGCGCTGATCCCGGCCGGCTCGAGCCGGGCCCGCGTGAACGCGTCGTCGAACGTCGCGTCGACCGAGAAGTACGGGAAGTACGCGCTGCCCTCCTCGAGCACGGTCCTGGACACGCCGTTGGCCACCGATGCGAACTCGGCCGGCGGCACGAGTTTGGGCCCGGGGCGATGGAAGTAGCCGCTGGCGATGCTGACGATCTCTCCCATCGTGCTCGCGTTCGAGCCCGCGGTCAGGTGATAGGTCTGGCCGGACTCGCCGGCGCGCTCGCACAGTTCGTGGATCGCGTCCGCCACGTAGTCGATCGAGACGACGTCGACCGGCGAGGACGGACTCGCGGGCACAGCCGGAAACATCCCGCGCGCGAGCGCCCGCAGCGGCCAGTAGAGCACGTTGAAAGCCGACGTCCAGCCGCTGTGGCGGTCGCCCACGACGATGCTCGGCCGCAGAATCGTGAACGGCAGATCGTCGTGGTCCCGGACCAGCTGCTCCGCCTCCCACTTCGAGTGCTCGTATGAGTTGTGAAAGTCCTGACCCAGGTCGAAGTCGCGCTCGAAGAAGCGTCCGGCGTGCGTGCCGGCCACATACGCGGTGGAGATGTGGGCGTAACGGTCGAGCACGCCGAGCTCTCGGCCGCGCGCGGCGAGCTCGAGCATCCGGCGGGTCCCCTCGACGTTGACGGCGCGGGCCTGCTCGAGCGGCAGCGTGAACGACACCGAGGCGGCGCCGTGGACGATCGAGGTGACCTCGCCGGCCAGCCGCTCCCAGCGACCCTTGCCGAGACCCAGGCGCGGCGCCGTCAGCTCGCCGGCCACAGCGCGCACCCGCCCGCTGTAGCGAGAAGCGCGGTAGCCGAACAGATTCGCCAGCACGGCCTCAAGGCGGCCATGGGCGGCCTCGTCGCTGTCGGCGCGGACGATCGCGACGACCGGCCGGTCGGTGCGCTCCAGGTAGCGCGCCAGCAGCTCCATCCCGACGAACCCGGTGGCGCCGGTGAGCAGGACCGCCCCATCCGCGTACGTCATGCCGTGCTCCCCGACAGCGACCGGAACGCCCACGCCATGCGCTTGCGCGTATCCCCGGGGGCGATCAGCTCGTCGATGTAGCCGGTGGCCGCGGCGTTGCGCGGACACAGCTTGGTCTCGGCGTAGCTCCGGGCGAGCTCCGCCCGCGCCGCGTCCGGGTCCTCGGCGGCGGCGAGCTCGCGACGGTGGATGATCCCCACCGCGGAGGAGGCGGCCATCACGCCGATCTGCGCATCCGGCCAGGCGAAGACGTAGTCGGCGCCCAGGTCCTTGGAGTTCATCGTGATGTAGGCGCCGCCGAATGCCTTGCGCAGGATCAGCGTCACGCGCGGGACCTCGGCCGCGGCGAACGCGTGGACGAAATCGGCCCCGAAGCGGATCACGCCGGCCGACTCCTGCTTGGTCCCGGGCATATAGCCGGGCGTGTCGACCAGCACCATCAGCGGGATGCCGAACGCGTCGCACTTGGCGACGAAGCGAGCTCCCTTCTGCGCGGCGTCGGCGTCGATGATCCCGCCCAGGTAGTGCGGCTGGTTGGCCACCACGCCCACCGTGCGCCCGTCGATCCGGGCAAAGCCGGTGACCAGGTTGCGCGCCCACCCGGCGGATACTTCGAGCAGCTCGCCGCCGTCGACCACGGCGCGGATCACCTCGCGCACGTCGTAGACGCGGCGGGGGTCGGCGGGAACCGGGTCCGACGGGTCGTAGCCGAGGGGGTCGCGGGCCGGGACGGCCGGCGGAGCGGCACCGCGGTGGCGGGGGAGGTAGCCGAGCAGCTCGCGCGCCAGATAGGCGGCGTTCGCGTCCGTGGGCGTGACGAAGTGACAGACCCCGTTGCGCTCGTGGACGCGCGTGCCCCCCAGCTGCTGGGCGGTGACGTCCTCGCCGAGCGCCTCGCGGACGACGCCGGGCCCGGTCAGGAACATGCTCGACTGCTCGCTCATGACGACCCAGTCGGTCAGCGCCGGCGAGTAGGCGCCGCCGCCCGCCGAGAGCCCGGTGACGATCGACACCTGAGGCACCCGCCCGGACAGCTTCACGATCCGGTGGAAGATGCGGCCGTAGCCGCCGAGCGCGGCGACGCCCTCCTGCATCCGCGCGCCGCCGGAGGAGATGAACCCGACCACCGGCGAGCGCGCCTTGTCGGCGAGCTCGAGAACGCGCACGATCGTGTTCGCGTGCTGCTCGCCCAGCGAACCCCCGGCGAAGGTCTGGTCCTGCGCGTAGCAGAACACCGGGTGGCCGTCGATCTCACCGGCGCCGGCGAGCACCCCATCGCCTGGGCGCACCTTGTCGCCCATTGCCGGCGAGAGGACGTCGGTGCGGATGAGCTCGAGCGAGCCCGGATCGCACAGGGTCTCGAGGCGGCCGAGGGCGTCGAGCGCCGGCGGGGCCTCGGTGCTTCGGGTCTGTGGGGCGAGGGTCGCGCTCACGCGGGAGCTCCCAGACAGAGGACCGCGTTGTGGCCGCCGAACCCGAACGAGTTCGAGAGCGCGATCGCGCGTCCGCGGCCCGCGAGGCCGGAGGCCTCGTCGGTGCGGCCCGCGGAATCAATATGTCCGTTTCCGTTCACGACCATGGGCCGCGGTCCGTCCGGCACGTAGTCGAGGTCGAGCTCGGGGTCGGCCTCCTCGTAGTTGAGCGTCGGGGGTGCCACCCGCTCGGACAGCGCGAACACGGTCGCGATCGCCTCGACGGCACCCGCGGCCCCGAGCAGGTGCCCGATCGCGGACTTGGTCGAGGACACGGGGACGTCGTACGCGCGCTCGCCGAGCGCGAGCTTGATCGCCTCGGTCTCCGAGCGATCGTTGAGCGGGGTCGAGGTGCCGTGGGCATTTATGTAGTCGATGTCCTCGGGCGTGAGTCCGGCGTCCCGCAGCGCGCGGGTGATGGCAGTGGCCGCCGGGCGACCGGTCGGCTCGGGGGCGGTCAGGTGGTGGGCGTCGGCGGTGGCGGCATAACCGAGGACCTCGCCGAGCACACGCGCACCGCGCTCCTTGGCCAGCTCCTCGGATTCGAGCACGAGCACGCCGGCTCCCTCGCCCATCACGAACCCGTCGCGTCGCGCGTCGAACGGACGCGAGATGCCAGTCGGCGAGGTGGCCTCCATCTTGGCGAAGGCCGCCTTCGCGAGCGGGGTCAGGGTCGCCTCCGCTCCGCCGGTCACCACCGCCTGGACCTCTCCAGACCTGATCATCCGCATCGCTTCGCCGATGGCGTGCGAGCCGGACGCGCAGGCTGACATCACGCCGAAGGCCGGGCCCTGGAGCCGATGGCGCATCGCCACCAGACCGGCGGCGGCGTTGCCCATGATCAGCGGGATGGCGAGCGCCGAGACCCGCTCCGGGCCGCGCTCGAGCAGCACCTCGCACTGGGCCTCGAAGGTCGTCATGCCCCCGATCCCGGACCCGATCACGCTGCCCACGTCGGCGGGATCGGTCGGCGGCTGCTCGGAGTCCCACCCGGCATCCGCCACGGCCTGCGCCGCGGCGGCGATCGCCAGCTGGGCGAAGCGGTCGCTGCGCCGCGCCTCCTTGACGCTCATGAAGTCGGCGGGGTCGAAATCGCCGCAGGTGCCCAGGCCGTCCTCGATGCCGCTGCGGCGGGCGATCCAGCCGTCGTAGAGCTCGCGAGCGCCCACGCCGAGCGGAGTCACGGCGCCGACGCCGGTGATGACGACACGAGTCGGGGTCATGACACCGCGGGAGTGGGTACGCCCCAGCTAACCAGCGTCGCGCCCCAGGTGAACCCGGCGCCGAACGCGCCGAGCAGGACGAGCTGGCCCGGCTTCAGCCGCCCCTCTCTCTCGACGTGCGCGAGCGCGAGCGGCAGGGTCGCCGCCGATGTGTTGCCGTAGTGGGAGATGCAGTCGACCACGCGGTCGGGAACCAGATCGAGGCGCTCGCCCACCGCGCTGAGTATCCGGCCGTTGGCCTGGTGGTAGACGAACAGGTCGACATCGTCGAGCCTGGCGCCGGCTGCCCGGACCGCCTGCACCGTCGCCAGCGAGAGCCGGGCGACGGCCTCGCGGAAGGTCTCGTGCCCGCGCATCCGGATCGTCCCCTCATCGCGCGGGACGATGATGTGATCCGCGCCGTCGCCGTCGCAGCCAAGCACGATCGGCCCAACCCGGGTCTCCTGCGCGGTCGCCTGCAGCACCACCGCGCCGGCGCCGTCGGCGAACACAGCGGCCGTAGTGCGATCTTCGGGATCCAGGATCCGGGACATGAAGTCGGCGCCGATCACGACCGCGCACTGCGCCCGGCCGCACTCGATCTGGCCGGTGCCGACCGCCAGCGCGGTCAGAAAACCCGTGCACGCCGCCCCGATGTCGAACGCCCCGGCGCGCGTCGCGCCGAGCGCGTGGGCGACCTGCGGCGCGGCGTTCGGCATCACCTCATCGGGCGTGGTGGTCGCGACCAGGACGAGATCGACCTGCTCGGGCAGCACGCCGGCGCGGCGCAGAGCGGCCGCGGCGGCGTTGGTGGCGTGGGTGGCGAGCCGTTCGGACGGCTGGGCGACGTGTCGGGAGCGGATGCCGGTGCGGCGCACGATCCACTCGTCGGAGACTCCGATGCGCGGCGCGATGTCGGCGTTCGAAACGACCGTGTCGGGCACGCTGATCCCCACCGATGCGATCGCGGCGCCGGCCGTCCCGACCGGCAGGATCGGCGCCAGAGACTCGCTGGTGTCGGGGAGAGTCACGCTCACGCTCAGAACGGTTCCGCGTGACCGGCCGGATGCCAACGGCCACGGGCCGCAAACCCGACACGCGGGGGGTCGGTCGAATTTAGCGTTGCGCCAGCTCGACCGACCCCCGCGACAGTGTTTATGCGCGAGCTCGGAGCTCCTCGCGCGAGCTCAGGGGCGGTCCGGTCCGGTCCCACACGGGCCGCACCTCCACCGCGCCATAGCCGAGGTTCGGCATGCGCGAGGCATGGTCGAGGGCCGCGTCGAGGTCGGGGCAGTCGATCAGGTAGTAGCCGGCCAGGTACTCCTTGGTCTCCGCGAACGGGCCGTCGGTGACCTGCACCTGGCCGTCGCGCTCGCGGAGCGTGGTGGCGATCGCCGCGCCCTCCAGGGCATCGCCCCCGACGTGCACTCCGGCGTTCTTGAGTCCCTCGGTGTACGCGTCGAAGCGCGGCCCGACCTCGCCCATCTGCTCGGGGCTGAGTGGATTCTCGACCGGGTTGTAGATCAACAGCATGTACTGCGGCATCACGCCTCCTGAGGTTGGTTGGCCGCTCGCTCATTCTGCGGCTTCAACCCTATGACGGGCGAGCGTGCCAGGTTTCGACACGCTCGCCCGCCAATTTGGGTGCTTACCTCGGGGCTACCAGCCGCGATGCTGCCCAATGCCCGGGAGCACCTGAGTCCCTTCCTCGCGGACCGCCTGCAGGGCATCCGGGTCGAGCCCGAGCAGCCGCAGGACCGTGGGCGCCACCTGCGTGGTCTCGACCCACTGGCCCGATTCGTCGGGCCGGACCGTGCCCGGGGCGTAGACGACGAGCGGGACGTCCCGGTCGCCTGCGTTGTCCCCGCCGTGCTCGGCGATCTTCGAGCCGGTCGTGTAGATCGTGCCGACCTGCGCGATCGCGAACAC
>Ga0335075_10010032_pt1 | contig 14385 bp, 13 predicted proteins | sample Lox_Sample_24_FD_206723 | JGI IMG/M metagenome (GOLD analysis project Ga0335075, IMG submission 206723) | Soil microbial communities from Loxahatchee National Wildlife Refuge, Florida, United States - Lox_Sample_2.4 | ecosystem: Environmental > Terrestrial > Soil > Wetlands | place: USA...
GTGTGAGTTTGCGGTTGGGGATGTCGAAGGTGATGGTGTCGCCTTCGCGCACGGCGGCGATGGGGCCGCCCATGAAGGCTTCGGGAGCGACGTGGCCGGCCATGAGGCCGCGCGTGGCTCCGGAGAAGCGGCCGTCGGTTAACAGTGCAACTGTCTCCGACAGTTCCGGGATGCCTTTGATGGCGGCGGTGACGGCGAGCATCTCGCGCATGCCGGGGCCGCCGCGCGGACCTTCGTAGCGGATGACGAGGACGTCGTTGGGATTGATCTTGCCATGTTCGACGGCATCGAAGGCGTCCTGCTCGCGCTCGAAGACGCGGGCGGTGCCGGTGTGGTTGAGGCGTTCGTGGCCGGCGACCTTGATGACGCAGCCGTCGGGCGCGAGGTTGCCGCGGAGGATGACGAGGCCGCCGGTGGGCTTGAGCGGCTTGTCCCAGTTGTGTATGACGACCTGGCCGGGAGTTTCGACGGCGGCGTCGGCTTCGGCGAAGAGATTCTTGCCGCTGACGGTGGGGATGTCTTTCAACGAGCCGTGGGCTTTGAGGCGCGCGGCGAGGAGACGTGAGCCGCCGGCTTCCTGGTAGTCCTTTGCGGCGTACTTGCCGCCGGGCGAGAGATCGCAGATGAAGGGTGTGCGGTCGGAGATCTGGTCGAAGTCTTCGAGGGTGAGATCGATGCCGAGCTCGTGCGCGATGGCCTTGAGATGGAGAACGGCGTTGGTCGAGCCGCCGGATGCGGCGACGGCGGCGATGGCGTTCTCGATGGCGTCGCGCGAGAGGATGTCGCGCGGCTTGACCTGCTGGCGCGCGAGCTCCATGACCATGCGGCCGGCTTCGCGGCTGGCGGCATGTTTTTCTTTGGACATGGCGGGGACGCCGGAGAGCTGGATGGGCGAGATGCCGAGGAACTCGCCGGCCATGGCCATGGTGTTGGCGGTGAACTGGCCGCCGCAGGCTCCGGGGCCGGGGCAGGCTGCGGCTTCAACGGCCTCGAGCTGGTCGTCGTTGATGCGGCCGGCGGCGTGCGAGCCGATGGCTTCGAAGACGGAGAGGATCGTGATCTCTTTGTTGGTGCCGTCGGGCTGATGGAGCGTGCCCGGCGCGATGCTGCCGCCGTAGAGCATGAGGCCGGGGATGTTGAGGCGCGCGAGAGCCATGATGGCGGCGGGCATGTTCTTGTCACAGCCCGCGATGCAGACAAGGCCGTCGAAGGAGTTGGCGCGCGTGACGAGTTCTATGCTGTCGGCGATGACTTCGCGCGAGACGAGCGAGGCCTTCATGCCTTCGGTGCCCATGGTGATGCCGTCGTGCACGGTGATGGTGTTGAACTCCATGGGCGTGCCGCCGGCTTCGCGAATGCCTTCCTTGACGGCTTCGGCGACCTGGCGGAGATGGAAGTTGCAGGGGCCGACCTCGGTCCAGGTGTTGGCGATGCCAATGATGGGCTTGTGCAGGTCGTCTTTGGAGAAGCCGACCGCGCGGAAGTAGCTGCGGGCCGCGGCGCGCGAGGGGCCTTCGGTGAGAACGACGGAGTTTGTCTTGCCTGCGGGGAGATTGTTCTGGCTCATCATTATTTTCCGTCGTTAGAAAATCGTGTTTTTGTCGATTGTGATGCTCTTGTGGGCTGCGATTTGGCAGTTCCTGTATCGCCGGGAAGCTTGCCGTTTGCGAGAGTGTTCAGGTCATCGATCAGTGCCGTCACGCTCGTGTCAACGTTGTGCTGGAAGGTTTTTTCGCGATAGGCGCCTTGAAGGCCTTCATCGATCGCCCAGACCAGAGTGTGCGTCTTTATGTCGTAAATCTCGAGGTGCAGGTACGCCCTGTCAGAGGAATTGCCATTAGTAACGTCGATACCGCTCCGTGTCCCTATCGTCATCGAGAGGTCCGCTTTTGCAGGGGCATCGACGAGTTGATAGTGGTGCGTTTCAGAGAGTGCGTTGTAAAAGGTCGTGTATATCATTTCGGCGATTTGCTTCTCATCGCCACCCGATCCCGGAGCACCTGCGCTGGCTAGGAAGACAGTGTGAGCTGTTGCGAGCTGCGAAGGGACCGGGGTTTGCCCTGACAGTGCGGTAGCAGCGCAAAAAAGAGATGCGATAGCGAACTTTCTCATTCGGCTTCCTTCGTGGGGAATGACCTATGCGGCTTCGTCGGTCTTGGGTTTGGACCAGAATTTCTCGTCATGTGTTGATTCGAATTTGTTGAGATGTTCCTCGTGGCGGAGGGTGAGGCCGATGTCGTCAAGGCCGTTCAGGAGGCAGTATTTGCGGAACGGGTCGATTTCGAAGTGGGCTTTGAAGCCCTGGTCGTCGGTGACGGTTTCTTGTTCGAGGTTGATGGTGATCTTGTGCTGCGGGTTTTTGGTGGTTCGGTCGAGGAGGGTTTTGACTTCATCTTCGGAGAGGCGGCAGAGGATGATGCCGTTCTTGCCGGCGTTGGAGAAGAAGATGTCGGCGAAGGTGGGCGCGATGACGGCGCGGAAGCCGTACTGCAGGATGGCCCAGGCGGCGTGCTCGCGCGAGCTGCCGCAGCCGAAGTTCTTTTCGGCGATGAGGATCTCGGCGCCCTTGTGCTCGGGTTTGTTGAGGACGAAGTCGCGGCGCGGCTCGACGTGGTCGGGGATGTCGAGGTTGTAGCGCCAGTCGTAGAAGAGGAAGTCGCCGTAGCCGGTGCGCTCGATGCGCTTCAGAAATTGCTTCGGGATGATCTGGTCCGTATCGATGTTGGGCAGCGGCAACGGGACGGCGGTGCTTGTCAGGATGTTGATGGGTTCCATGATTCGTCCTTGGTAATCCGGTCAAAATACAGAGGTCCTTCGCCTACGGCGATGACGGCGGTTTAGTTACATGACTTTTCGGCGAACTCCCACTTGCGGATGTCGGTGAGGTGACCGGTGATGGCAGCGGCAGCGGCCATCTCGGGCGAGAGAAGGTGCGTGCGGCCTCCGCGGCCCTGGCGGCCTTCGAAGTTGCGGTTGCTGGTGGAGGCGCAACGCTCGCCGGGTTGCAGGATGTCGGGATTCATGCCGAGGCACATGCTGCAGCCAGGCTCGCGCCACTCGAAGCCTGCGGACTTGAAGATCGAGTCGAGGCCTTCTTCCTCGGCCTGGTGCTTCACTTTTTGAGAGCCTGGGACGACCATCGCGCGCACGGTGGTAGCGACGTGATGACCGCGCACGACCTTCGCTGCGGCGCGTAGGTCTTCGATGCGCGCGTTGGTGCAGGAACCGAGGAAGACGGCGTCGACTTTTATGTCCTCAAGCTTTGTTCCCGGTTGCAGCCCCATGTATTCGAGCGCGCGGGTAAAGGACTTCTTGTCTGCTTCGGTGGGCGCGTCTTCGGGGCTGGGGACTTTGCCGTCGATGGTGGTGACCATGCCGGGTGAGGTGCCCCAGCTGACGGTCGGCACAAGCTTGGTCGCGTCGATGTTGAGCTCGCGGTCGAACGTTGCGCCTTCGTCGGTGACGAGCGAGCGCCAGTTCTCCACGGCGCGATCCCACGCTTCGCCCTTGGGCGAGAAACGGCGGCCGTTGAGATAGGCGAAGGTGGTCTCGTCGGGGGCGATCATGCCGGCGCGTGCGCCGGCCTCGATGCTCATGTTGCAGATGGTCATGCGGCCTTCCATCGAGAGCGCGCGGATGGCGGAGCCGGCGTATTCGATCACGTAGCCTGTCGCGCCGTCGGTGCCGATGCGGCCGATGATGTCGAGGATGATGTCTTTTGCAGTGACGCCGTAAGGGAGCGCGCCTTCGACGTTGATGCGGAAGGTCTTGGGCTTCGACTGCGGGAGGGTTTGCGTGGCCATGACGTGTTCGACTTCACTCGTTCCAATCCCAAATGCGAGTGCGCCGAAGGCTCCGTGCGTGGAGGTGTGCGAGTCGCCGCAGACGATAGTCATGCCGGGCTTGGTGGCGCCGAGTTCGGGGCCGATCATGTGAACGATCCCTTGATTGGCGTCCTGAACGTCGAAGAACTCCACGCCGAACTCGGCGCAGTTCTTGCGCAGCGCGTTGACCTGCGCGGCGGAGACCTGGTCGGCGATGACGAGGCGATCGTGCGCGGAGGTTGTGGGCACGTTGTGATCGACGGTGGCAATGTGACGGTCGGGGCGGCGCAGCTTGCGGCCGGCCATGCGGAGGCCGTCGAAGGCTTGTGGCGAGGTGACCTCGTGAACGAGCTGCAGGTCGATGTAGAGAATGGTCGGCTCGCCTGCGGGTTCGGCAACGACGTGATTCTGCCAGACCTTTTCAAACATGGTGCGCGGCTGCTGGGTTGTGTTTGTTGTGCTCATGATGTTCTTCAATCTGAATTTAGTTACGAGGTTTCAGTTCAGTCGTGTGCGCCGGCTGATCGTCGAGCGCCGTGGTATCGGGCTGTGGAGCGATGGTGTTGGCTCCAACGAGTGAGGGGATGAGCGCGTAGGGGGCCCCATTGGGTTCGATCAGCAAGGCATGTCCGATGTGCGGGACGAGACGATGAGCCATAGCAAGGCGTGCATCCCAATGGGAGAGGCTCTCGGTGAAGGCTAGCGGAATGTCGTCGGCTGAGAGCTCGCGACTGGGGTAGATCCAGAGGTTATAGTTCGCGGCGGCCTCCTCAGTCGTATGGGATTCAGGCGACCAGTTGACTGCGGCGAAGATGACGAGCGGGTGCGGCGCGCCGAGGTCGAACCACAGCAGGCCGTGCGCGGCACAGAAGTCAGGCACGCAGCCATCGACGGTGAGATAGCGGTTCTGCTGCGTGGTGACAGTGCCGTAACGCGATAGGAAGAGGGGGATGATTGCGTCGAGCGGTTGATTCTCGCTTGGATCGGGGCCCCACATGGCTTGCAGCCGATGGAAGTTATTGGTGAGCAGAGCGTGAAAGCGAGGGTCGAGACGGAGGTCGGTGGCGCGGCCGATGGGCTCGGGTTTCGCAAACGCCCAAAGCCATTGCAGCGGGTCGGTCGGTTTGGAGACAGGACCACGGGCGGGGTTAGGTGGCGTTTTGGGGCCCATCGTGTCGGGATTGACGATCTGCGCACACATGCCGGCAGCTGCCGTGAGAAGCAGTATGAAGGCGGCGAGTTGGAGGAAGCGGCGCATTGTCGTTCGTTCAAACCCACGTCTCAAAATCGAGACGGAGGGTATACCCGCGCTTTAGACGGCGTGGAGTGACTGCTGCTTGTCGATGGACTCGGATAGTGCGCTGTGTACGAGGCGGCCCATCTCGTGTGTGGTGACGTTGGCTGAGGCGTTGCCACGAGCGATATCGGAAGTGCGGTGGCCGGCGGCGAGCACTTTATCGACGGCGGCTTCGATGGCGACGGCGTCTTCGTTGAGGTTTGCCGTGTGGCGCAGCAGCATTGCGGCGGTGAGAATCGCGCCGAGCGGGTTGGCTTTGCCCTGGCCTGCGATGTCGGGAGCGGAGCCATGCACGGGCTCGTAGAGGTTGACCTTGCCGCCGAGCGTTGCGGAGGGCAGCATCCCAAGCGAGCCGGTAATGATGCCGGACTCGTCGGAGAGGATGTCGCCGAAGAGGTTTTCGGTGAGGACCACGTCGAAGTTGCGCGGCACGTTCATGAGGTGCATCGCCATCGAGTCGACGAGCTGGTGCTCGACGGTGACGTCCGGGTATTCGGCCTTGAGCTCGTCGATGGTGGCGCGCCAGAGCTGCGAGCACTCGAGCACGTTCGCCTTGTCGACTTGGGTGAGCTTCTTGCGGCGCTTGCGTGCGAGCTCGAAGGCGATGCGGCCGACGCGCAGGACCTCATCCTTCGTGTAGCGCATCGTGTTGATGGCCTCGCCTGTCTCTTTGTTCCACCAGCGTGGCTGGCCGAAGTAGAGGCCGCCGAGAAGCTCGCGAACGAAGAGAATATCCACGCCCCTGGTGACCTCCGGTCGCAGAGGCGAGTTGTCGCCGAGCGCGGCGAAGGCGAGGCACGGGCGCAGGTTTGCGTAGCCGCCGAGTGCCTGGCGGATCTGCAGGAGGCCGGCTTCGGGGCGCTTGTCCGGCGTCAGGTGATTGAACTTGTTGTCGCCGACCGCGCCGAGGAGGACCGCGTCGGAGTCGAGGCAGATGTCGATGGTCTGCTGAGGCAGCGGTGTGCCGGCGGCGGTGATGGCGACACCGCCGATGAGGGCTTCGGTGAAGGTGAAGTCGTGTCCGCCGAATTCGGCGACGGCTTTGAGGATGTTGACGGCTTCGCGGGTGACTTCGGGGCCGATGCCGTCTCCGGCGAGGATGGCGATTTTGAGCTTCATGCTTTTCTCTTTTCGAATGTCGGCTAAATCGCTTTGAATACAAAGTGCGCTAGAGCAAGAACGACGACGTCATAGGTGGCGATAATGACGACAAGTTTTCTGTTGGCCCTCTTGCTTGGCGTCGCCCATAGATAAACGGCTCCTAGGCCAACAGGGACGATCAGCACGAGGAAAAGGACGTGCATCATGGAACGTTGGCGACCTCGGCCAGCGGCTCATGCAATAGTGCGATGATGTCCTGGTCGTAGATGGATTTCTTGCGGTCGGCGAGTTCAGTGAAGCGAAGATAAACAGCGTCAAGTTCAGGCTTCGAAAGCTTGTGGCCAAGTTCGGTGAGGCGATGTTCAAGCGCGCGGCGGCCAGAGTGTTTGCCGAGGACAATGTTTTGTCCGCTGAAGCCGACCGAGGCCGGCGTCATGATCTCGTAAGTGAGTGGGTTGGCGAGAACGCCGTGCTGATGGATGCCGCTCTCGTGTGCAAAGGCATTCTTTCCCACGACAGCTTTGTTGGGCGAACAGGTGAAGCTGATGATCTCGCCGAGGAGCTTTGAAGTCGGATAAAGCTCGGTCATTACGATGTTGTTCTTGTAGGGATAACGGTCGTGGCGCACCGCCATCGCGGCGGCGATCTCCTCGAGAGCGGCGTTGCCGGCGCGTTCGCCGATGCCGTTGATTGTGCACTCCACCTGGCGCGCGCCTCCGTCCACTCCGGCGAGGGAGTTGGCGACCGCCATGCCGAGATCGTCGTGGCAGTGAGTGGAGAAGATGATTTTGTCGGAGTTGGGCACATTGGCGCGGACCTTTTCAAAGAGCGCCTTGTACTCAGCCGGGGTGGTGTAACCGACGGTATCTGGGATGTTGATGGTTGTCGCCCCGGCCTGGACGGCAACGTTGACCATCTGGATGAGGAAATCGACGTCTGAACGAGTGCCGTCTTCGGTCGAGAACTCGACGTCGTCGGAGTAGCTGCGCGCGAGGCGGACATACTCGCCGACCTGGTTGATCGCCTGTTCACGCGTGATACGGAGTTTGGCTTCGAGGTGCAGGTCGGAGGTGGCGAGGAAGCTGTGGATGCGGTTCTTCTCGGCGGGTTCGACCGCGCGGGCGGCCGCCTCGATGTCCTCGCGCTTGCAGCGGGCAAGGGAAGCGATGCGCGGACCTTTAACCTCTTTGGCAATTGCTTGGACCGAGTTGAGATCGCCCTGCGAGGCGATGGCGAAGCCGGCCTCTATGATGTCGACGCCCAGGGACGCGAGCTGATGGGCCATCCGGAGCTTCTCGTTATGGTGCATTGTGCAGCCGGGAGACTGCTCGCCGTCCCGCAGCGTGGTGTCAAAGAAGACGATCTGGTTGGAGAGTGCCATGGCCGGTGACCTTTCCGTTGTTCCTAAGCATAACCTAGGCTTATGCTTGGCATGTTGAGTATTCGCATTTCTAATGCCCCTATAGTTCGGGCTCCCGGGCCTAAGTGGGCGACGCAAAAGGATAAGGATTGGAATGGACCTCTTTCAACTAGAGACATTTCTGGCCGTGGCAGAGGAACGGAGTTTCTCGCGAGCAGCGGCACGGCTGCACCGGACGCAACCGGCCGTGAGCCAGGTAATCGCCAAACTGGAGGCGGAGCTAGGCGAGACGCTGCTGGAGCGCAGTTCGCGTGACGGAACATTGACCGATGCAGGCGAGGTTTTGAAGGACTATGCCCAGAAGATGTTGAATCTGCGGGCGGATGCGAGTGTCGCGCTCGCAGATCTGCGGTCTATGCATACGGGCAGGTTGACGCTGGCGGCCAATGAATATACCTGCTTATATCTGTTGCCGTTGATTCATGCCTTCCGAAGAGAACATCCCCAGATAAAGGTGGCGGTACAACGTACGCTGGCGAGCAGGGTGGCGGATGAGGTTTTACAGCACTCCGCCGACATGGGCGTTGTGAGTTTCCGTCCTGAAGACCCCCAGGTCCGTTCTATTGCTGTTTATCGCGACGAACTCGTCTGCGTTGTCGGCCCGACGCACCCCCTGGCAAAGGTCGGTAAAGCCACCCTGCAACGGCTCGGCAGGGAGAGCTTTGTGGCGCACAATGTGCCGTCTCCTTTGCGCCAGAAGGTGATTGCGTCGTTCAAACGGCACAAGCAGCCACTGAAAATGGAGGTGGAGCTTCCGAGCCTGGAGGCAATCAAGAGGTTTGTGCAGCAGGGTGATGGTGTCGCGCTGGTTCCGAAGCTGACTGTGGAAAATGAGTTGGAGACAGGCGCACTGGTGGGGATTGCGGTGCCGGAACTGCCTCTCGAGCGCAGGCTGCGATTGGTGCTGCGACGGCAGGCTACGCTTTCCCATGCTGCGCAGGCGTTTCTGAAGCTGGTGGAGCAACACGCGGACGGACATGGAGACCCCTTCTGCTTTGTGACGGAACGAAGCTAAGTTACGGAAGGCAAACGTCTTTGGCCGTCTGAAAAATCGTTCATCCCGAGCGGAACTCTTTACATGAAGGGGCCGTCTATGGTGTAGTCGGAGCGCCCCGACGCGGGTCCTTGATTGGCGCACTTCGCTGAAAGCGAGTACGAGGATATGACAAGCAAGAAGATGATGATGGTTCGCTCGGCTGTACTTGTGTGCGGCCTGGGCGTCGCGGCGGTCGGTGCCGCTTTTGCGCAGGATCAGACGCCCCCGCCTCCTCCGCAGGGCCAGATGGGGGCGCCTCCGGGGGGCGGGCGCGGTCGCATGATGGATCCGGGCAACCGCGCGGACATGCTCAAAAAGAATCTCAACCTCACGGACGATCAGACATCGCAGGTGAAGTCGATCTTTGAGGACAGCCGGACGAAGATGGAGGCGGTGCGCTCGAATTCTTCTCTGTCGCAGGATGATCGCCGGTCACAGATGATGACGATCCGCAAGACAGAGAATGACAAGGTCAACGCGGTTCTGACGCCTGACCAGAAGACGAAGTACGCCGCCATGCAGGAGCAGATGCGGGATCGCATGCGTGGTGGGCCGCCGAACGGAGGGGCGTCGGAGCCGCCTCCGCCACCTCCGCCACCGCAGAACTGACCCTGAAGCGAATAATCGACGGGTGCGCGAGTGGCTCCGCGCCCGTTTTTTGTCTTGTTCGGAGCTGTGGAAAGAGCCCGGTTGCCTCCGGGCGACGTTTGTACAGGTACAATTAGGCATCAGAGCGCCGCGTCGGGATGCAAACGGTCCCGCTGGCACTTCGTCTTACCGGAAGGCCGATTTGGACCGGAGAGGAGTGTGCTCGATTGGTGAAGGGGTTTCGCTACGCATGAAGAAAATGATGTTGCTGGGCGCTCTGCTGCTGGGGTTTGTCGCAGCAGGACACGCGCAGGAGAGCCGGCAGGATGCCAGTATCAGCTTTCAAGGGGTTATGGCTCCCGACGTGAACGGGTTGGGTGTCTACCCGATGCATTCGACCAGTACCGGCGGCGCGCTGGTCAGCTACCGGTACATGTTAACGCCACGCAGCGCGCTCGAGCTGAACTACTCGTTCGCACAGAACACGATTTACTACAACAACGTCAGCTATGGTGGGCATGTGCACTCACGCCAGGAAGAGATTACGGGTGCCTATGTCTATTCACGTACTTATGGGCGGTACAACCCCTTCCTGCAGGCCGGGATCGGCGGCATGATCTTTACCCCCATCAAGGACAACGGGACGTCCAACCTCGATACCAAGCAGAATACGAATATCGGGGCACTGTGGGGTGGCGGATTGGCGTACGAACTCAGTCCAAGCTTTGACATTCGCGTGGAGTATCGCGGATTCGTCACGAAGGCTCCGGACTTCGGCGTTGCAGCCTTCAAGACAAACCGGTACTACCTGATCTCATTGCCGGCGGTCGGCATCGCATACCACTTCTGACTTAGGGTCCTCATTGATGGAAAAGCCCGGCCATGGCCGGGCTTTTCCTTTGGGTCGTTCGATTGTTTGGCTTTGCGGCGACCTATTTAGTGGGGCCACGGGCAGGGAAGTGGTAGGCGCCGCCGAAGGTGAACAGGTAAGGGTCAAGTCCGTTGGGCAACTCCCGGTCAGATGCGAACCAGTGCTGATACTCGAAGTCGGCACGAAGATTAATTCGGCTGCTTAATCGATAGTCCAGGCCCCCACCAAACGAGACCAGGTTATACCCGATGTTGTCGATGTAGGTCACAAAGCCTTCCGGAGTATTCATCTGATGCGCCCGAAAGTTGGCTACCCCGCGGCCGTAAAGTGCCTTTCCGTACGGAGCAAGCCGGCCATGGTAGTAATGCCGCACATAGCGTCCACCAATCTCATAGGTGGTTTCCGAGAAATGATTACTGGGAACCAATGGATCTGGATTCGGGTCGCGTATCCGATGGAAGTTGGCTTCGATACCGAACAGGCCCACGAGATCATAGTCGGCATAGAAGGCAAAGCCGCCGATATTGTTGGGCACATAGTCGGAGTGCGCATAGGTATAGCCCGCTCCGACCTGCAGGTCTGCACCGCGGCTAGCGGTGGGAGCGGCCTGACCGTTGGCGTACCGGGGAAAGATGGTCGCCGCGGCGATGACAGGAAGAAGATAGAAACACTTCAATAGAGCGGCTCCAAAAGGGGACTTTGGTGGACCCGGTCGAGCAAGTCTCTGAACCCTCTTGGACGCGCAAAAATGCCCTGAGGTCTCTCAGGGCATTGTACTGTGGCTCATTTAACTGGATTTACCGGAGACGATATGCGGCACCGAAGGTGAGTAGAGGCGGAGTCAGGCCGTTCGGTGGGAAGTTCGGCCAGCGCTGATACTCAAAATCCACACAACGGATATTCAGTTTGTTGGTGAGGCTGTAATCGAGTCCGCCGCCCAGTCCAAACAGAAAGTAGGTTCCCGGAGTGCTTCCGCCGACGATTTGCTGGGGAGTCTGTGCCGAAGCACTACCGAAGCCCACGAGGGCTTTGGCGTAAGGGGAGAACTTCCGATAGTGCTGCGTCCAGCGCACACCAGCGTCGTAGCTCGTCTCCTTGTAGTGGTAGTAAGACTTGAAAGCTGACGCGAGGTGAACGTCGCCCTCAATGCCCAGATGGTTGTTGAGGTCAAAAGTGCCGTAGATTGTCACTCCCTGAAGGTACTTGCCTATGTACTGGTCCTCATTCGAAACCGTGTAGGCGGCGCCAACTTGTGCAATCCCTCCCCTGGTAGCCGCTGCGGTTGCCTGAGCATGCAACGTGGCGGGAAGCAAGGTGACGAGGGAAAGAGTGAGTAACAGCAGACAGGTCTTCTTCATCACAGGAGACTCTCCTTTGCGCGGGCGTCCCTGAGTTATGGATGCAACTCAGGGACGCTGCGGGGGTCTGGTTGTTGGTGGGCCCGGTAGGTTTTCTGCCTAGTTCTGAGGCTGAGTGGCAGGAGACGAAGCCGGGGCCGCGCTGGCGTTGACAGCTGCCGCGGAAGCCGGAGGGTTAGAGCTGTCCGCTGGTGCAGGCTGTGCTGGTGCTGGTGATCCTGTTCCGGAGGCCGGCGCGGGTGCTGCCGCCGGAGCTGCGGGAGGCTGCCAGTATGCGAGCCTCAGGTAGACCGGAGTGATTTCAAACGGCAGCTTATCACGGGCACTGAGCAACGGCTCGTAAGCTGTATTCAGCTTGATCACCTGGTCCGTCCAGGGGTCTCTCCGGAGGAACTGGGAGAGAGGCATGGCGGCCTGCTGTTTCAGGTCGCTGTTGTTGAGCTTGGGTCCCTTGGCTATGAGAGCTTGCAGCCAGAAGGTGCCGTCGGGGCGAAGCAGACCGTCGCCGATTTGCGGATCGGTCAGCGCTTTCAGGCCCTTTTCGCGAGCCTGAAGTTGCTGCAGGTAAAGACTGAAGTATTGCTCACCACCCTCAAGTTCCTTTGCGCTGAGAAGCTCAACTGCCTTCTTCGCGGCCTCAGCGTTGTCTGCGTCCGTGTGATGCATTGGGAGCTTCTCAAACGCTGATTCGGTGGGGAACATCAGGCGGTCGCTAAACGCGTACTTGGTATCGATGTGATGACCAAGGACGATGTGCGCAACCTGGAATGCAAGCAGGGCATTCAGGTTGCCCATCTGCTGAGCTCCATCGGCCGTCGGCACAGCGGTTGTGTCGAGCAGACCCTTGGAGAGCAGAATGGTGTCACCGACCGAAAGCGACTCGAGCGGCTCGGTGAGCAGCGTACGAACCTTGATAGGACGGTCCAGCGGAATGTTGTTATACGCCAGAATATTGTTTGCGAGCGCTTCGAGAATCTTGTCGAACTCGCTCGGTGCGTCGATGAGGCCGGCCGTGTAGAGACGGTCGATGACGTTGTCCTCGGCCTGCTCCACCCACTGGCGTTGCGCCTGCAGCGGCGAGATGTCCGAGGCCTGCTGGCTCTGATCCTCGGCGCCAACGACCTGAAGGTCGGTTTGATCAGCGTCGGACTGCGGCACTTTCAGCGAGTAACCCCAGATGTGGTTGACCGCCTTGAACTTCAGCGTGCCCTGCGGGCTCTTGGGGTCACTCTCTTCGATGTACACCGACGTCGGCAGCCAGAGTCCGTCCTGCACATTCGTGCGCCAGGAGTCGAAGTGGTAGTACTCGCGGATATCCTTCTCCCCGCCGGAGAAGCTGCCGTTGAAGCGGACGATATTGCCGCTATTACGGTCGATCCAAATGCGTCCAGCGAAGCGGCCAACGGCAGACTTCTTCGTCGGCTGCACATCAAAGACAACCGTCGGGATGGTTCCGAGGAAGTCATTGCGCAGGAAGTTGAAGGTGTACATCTGGCGGTTGTAGCTGTTGCTGTCCACCAGGAGCATCTGGACGAAGCCGGTCTCATGATAAGTGAGGTGCAGGCTGCCCGAGAGGCCGGTCAAATAGCTCAGCGAGTGCTTGAGGAACCCCTTGTTGTCCTGCTTCTCCTGAACATAGCCCTGGTCGTTGATGACCTTGCCGAAGTTCACACGAGCGAGGAAGTGAACGTCGGAGTCGGGCACCTGACCCATGACGGGGTCCGGACGCATGTTCTGGATGTAGGTTTCGACGATCGGAGCACGCTCCCGGAGCGTCTTGATCACCACCTGCTCGCGAGCGATGGATTTGTCGATCAGGGCGCTCTGCGCAGGCGTAAGCTTGCGCGTCTCGTAGGCGGACTCCGCCTTCTTCTTATCTTTCCCGAAGACGGCGGCGGTGGCCGGCAGGGCGGTCGTCGCCACGAGGGTTGCGGTGATGGCTAGTGTGAGCCGGGTCTGAAGGTTCATAGTGCGGGGGTGCTCCTTGGGGTGCGGTGCCCGAAGCGGACTTCTAGTTTCGGCACGACGCGGGGACGTCGCGTTTTACGGTTTATAGACACACAATAATGCGATTCAACAAAAGTTCAGCAGAATTAGCTCATCTGGAAGTTCACTAAGACGACACCCTCCCAGTCGATGGCGTGTCCGGTGTTGTCCAGGGCGGGTTTGAATCGAGTCGCCTCCGTTGCCTGGATTGCGGACTGATCGAGGCCGTGGCCAAGACCATGCACGACACCTAACACCTGGACCTGACCGCTCGCCGTAACTCGGATGCGCAGCGAAACGTTGCCTTCCAGGTGCATTGCCTTAGCCTCCTCCGTGTAGACCGGGGTGGGCTTATAGGTAACCTTGGGCGCGGAGGCCAGCGTGGTCTGCTGCACCTGCGGCCTGACGGCCTGTGGCTGCATTTGCGTCTGCAACTGCACATTGACCGGCGCGTTTGAGTAGTTCTTCGAGTTCATAGGCCCTGTGCCGCCCGGAACTCCAAGCTTTACGCCCTGCACTGCATGAGCCGCGTTGTCCCGACCGTCCATACGGCCGTCGCGGGAACCCGAGCCCATGTTGACGGAAACGGCATGAGGACCATTTCCTGTGTTCGAGGCATTCATGCCCGGCATGCCGGCCGCACCCATGTTGACTGGGGATACAGCGGGACCGGTCAGCGGCTTCATCGGGTTAGTCGCCTGCCCTAGACGAACCGCTGTGGGGTTCGCATCATGGTTCGGCACCGAGGCGGCCATCGCCTGGCCGAGGTTCACCTTCACAGGTGCGGGTGGCGGAACGACTTTTTTGGGAGGCGCAGGAGCCATCACTACGGGCTTCGGCGTCGGCACCTCAACCGGCTTGATCTCTGGAACCTTTACCGGCTCCGGCATCTTGATCTTCGGCG
>Ga0335075_10010033_pt1 | contig 14385 bp, 16 predicted proteins | sample Lox_Sample_24_FD_206723 | JGI IMG/M metagenome (GOLD analysis project Ga0335075, IMG submission 206723) | Soil microbial communities from Loxahatchee National Wildlife Refuge, Florida, United States - Lox_Sample_2.4 | ecosystem: Environmental > Terrestrial > Soil > Wetlands | place: USA...
GCAGAGGTTTCGGTGGCGCAACAGCGCTTGATCCGTGCAGGTTATCGCAGAGATTCGGCGCTAAAGAACTTTTATGGCGCAAAAGTTGTGATTCCGCTGGTGCTGTGCCTACTGGTTACGGTGACCGGCGTCGTCCACTACAGCCCATTTTTCATCTATCTGCTGGCCGCGGGGCTTGGATTTCTGGCGCCTGATTTTTGGCTGGGACATCAGATCGCCAAGCGCCAGGCGGCCATCCGCCGCGGCCTGCCGGACGTGCTGGACCTGTTAGTCATTTGCATTGAGGCGGGCCAGAGCCTGGATCAGGCGACGATGCGCACCGCGGAAGAACTTCGTCTGGCCCAACCCGCGATCACCGATGAATTAGGTGTTGTTGTTCTGGAACAGCGTGCCGGACGTCCTCGCTCCGACGCATGGAGGAATTTTGCCGATCGTACCGGCGTCGACAGCGTGCGCAATCTGGTATCGGTGCTCGTTCAGTCAGAACAGTTCGGGACCAGCGCTGCGAAAACTTTGCGCATCCATTCTGACACTCTGAGAACTCAGCGTCGTCAGAAGGTAGAAGAGCAGGCGGCGAAGACCACCGTCAAGCTGGTATTTCCACTGGTGTTTTTTATTTTTCCGGCGCTTTTTCTGGTGACCCTGGGTCCAGCCATCATCATCATAACCGAGTCTTTCGCCAAGTATTTCAGCCAATGACAGAAGGGGGAAATTTGTGGATAACGTAGAGATCATTCGAATCGTGGCCGGTGTTTTTTGTGTTCTCATCCTGATCGTGTTAATTCAACGTCGCCGGACGCGAGTTCGCTAACTATTTTTCAGCAAGGCAACTGCTCCGGCAAGCCGCAGCGCGTGCCGGAGCAATTTGCTTCGATGCGAGCCGCTCTTCGCAGGAAGAATCTCATCTCTCCTATAGCGCAGGAGCGGTTCAGAAGCTTTTGTGGAAACGGCGAATTCTACGTGACTGCTCGAGACTGCTTTATCCAACTCGAGATGGAATACAACTTGCCATTGCAGTCAATAACTCATGGCCGGGGATGACATGGAACGACGGACCTATTGCGTATACAACCAGACACGCGAATGCTTCCTCAGCCTCGGGGTCACTCCGGCGGATACGGTTTTTACGCGCCTTAAGGGACTGATAGGCAGACTCAAAATGAGGACCGACGAGGGACTTTGGGTGATCCCTTCCAGTGGCGTACATACCTGGGGGGTGCTGTTTCCTCTCGATCTGATTTATCTGGGTGAAGATCTTCGAGTCCTATATGTATCGGAGCATTTCCCTAAGTTTAAAGTGGCGCCGCTCAGAATTCGGGCAGCAAGCGTCCTGGAATTGCCGACGCACACCATCTACTCGTCGCAAACCCAGGCTGGCGACCAACTGGTGATTTGTCTGGCGGATGAGATTGAGGATCGATTGATGCACGAAGTTCCGGAAGTTTCAGAGCAGTCGAGGTCCATGAGTCGAATGTGAAGGATGAGCAGCCACGCAAGAGCATCTGGCGGAGTTTGTTCGGAAAGGAACGTCGTAAGGCGGAGCGGCACACTGTACCAGGTCTGGTTGCGTATTACTGGGATGGCGGTCCACCGATCCCTCATCCCATCCGGGAGATCAGTTTGACCGGAATGTTTTTGTTGACGGATCAACGCTGGTACCCAGGTACGGTGATGATGATGCGGCTGCAACAAGAGGACGGAGCCGACTCAGATCCCGACCGCTCGATTACGGTGCATGCCAAAACCATCCGATGGGGAAGCGATGGCGTCGGCATGGCGTTCCTGGCGGAGGGACAGTCTTTTTCGCAGAACGGACACGATCGAAAGTCGTCCGCAGCGAACCAGAAGTCTCTGAAGAAATTTGTGAAGCCGGTTTGAACGCGGGAAGGCGGAGCGTATGAGATTCGCTGCAAAACTGAAGGACGAAAGCGGTCAGGCTATGATCCTTACTCTGCTCAGCATGACAGTTCTGCTGGGGTTTGTAGGATTCGCGGCGGACGTCGGCACGCTGCTGCGCGCCAAAAGAAATCTACAGATTGCGGCTGACAGCGCCGCCATTGCCGCCGCGGCGGAGCTGAATTATGCAGATTCGACGGCGGCGGGGCAGGCTGCCGCAGCGCAAAACGGCGTGGTCATCGGAACCAATGGAGGCGCCGTTGCCATCAATACGCCGCCGACGGAGGGCGCGTATGAGGGCCAAGCCGGCTATGTGGAAGCCATTGTTTCGCAAATCCAGCCGACATTTTTTATGAACGTCTTCAACATTTCTTCCCAGTTGGTTACGGCCAGAGCCGTCGCCACCGCCAGCACCAGCAACGGTTGCGTTTATGTTTTAAATCCCACGAGTACGGCCGCAATGGTGGTGCAGGGATCTTTCATCGTATCCTCAACATCGGGATGCGAGGTGGTTGTGGATTCAACCGATCCTGCTGCATTGCAGATCAACGGCGCCGGCGCACTTACCGCCGGATCGGTTGGCGTAGCTGGACCTTATAGCGCTCAGGGAGGAACCAGTACTCCCGCTCCGGTTCCAGGAATGGCTCAGGTGAGCGACCCGTTTGGCGGGATGACTGCGCCCACCCCGGCGGGATGCACTACGCCGCCCGGCGCTCTTACGGGTACGATAACCGCCGGCTGTTACAGTGCACCGGCCGGCAGCTCGTTGACGCTGACCAATGTCACGCTGGGTGCTGGAACCTATGTTTTAGAGGGGAACGTGATTCTCTCTGGAACCGTGACTTCGAGTGCCGGCGGCACAACCCTGGATATCGCGAATGGCGCGCTATCGGAAAGCCCCGGCACTGTACTGGATCTTGTCGCTCCAACTTCCGGCGACTACAACGGAATCGCCGTGATGGAACCCGCACCCAACGCCAACCCGATGGTACTGGATTTGGGCAATTCCAGCGGATTGATCGATGGGATCATCTATGCACCCGATGCGGAGTTGACACTGCAAAACAGCAGCGGCAACGCCGGCGCCCTGCAACTCACCACTGACCTGATCGTGAACCTGCTGAACGACCAGGTTGCAAGCCTCACCATCACGAATTATTCCCAGACGGTCAGCAACTCCCCGCTTACGAAAGTTGCGCTGGTGGAGTAAACCATGACGAACCTTGCGAACAAAGTGCAGAACGATCGAATGAGGGGTCGCAGAAGGGTGACCCCTGGCTCTCTGGAAAAGCGGGGCGAGCTGGGACAAGCGCTTGTGGAGCTGGCTCTGGTGTTTCCCATTTTCATCCTGCTGCTGGTTGGAGCTGCGGAATTTGGCCGCCTGGCGTACGCTGCGATCGAAGTCAGCAACGCTGCTCGCGCCGGGGCATCGTATGGATCCCAGAGTCATATCACCGCATCGGATTTTGCGAACATTCAGCTTGCGGCGACACAGGACGCGCTGAATGTTGCTGGAGTAACCGCGACGGCAGCCGATTCCTGCACCTGCTCCACTGGAGGAACCATCACCTGCTCGACGGCTCTGACGTCTTGTCCCAGCCCGGCCCGGATTATCGAATACGTCCAGGTCAATACATCGGGGACGATCGATCCCTTGTTCCACTATCCAGGGCTTCCGACGACGTTCACCTTGACTGGCCAGTCGATCATGAGGGTGCAACAGTGATGCGGCCGCAATCGACATTCCTGCCTGCACTGCTTGCGAGGATTCAGCAAAGCAGTCACCGAGCGCGTTCCGGTTTTGCGAGAGAGCAAGGCGCCTCGATCGTTGAGATGGCGTTCAGCATGCTGATTTTGCTAGCCATCATGTTCGGTCTGATTGAGGCGTGTTTCGCGCTGTATACGTATCACTTCATCTCTGACGCCGCGCGCGAAGGGAGCCGTTACGCCATCGTTCACGGATCGGCCTGTTTGAACGGGGGTGTTTCCTGCACGGCCACCACCGATCAGATTCAGACCTACGTAGAAAATCTTGGTTTTCCGGGAATCAATCCTTCGAATATGACCGTGACCACGACCTACGCGCCTTACCCCGCGGGCGGAACTTGTACTCCATCGGCTGCGTGCAACAATCCGGGCAATCTGGCGACGGTGACGGTGAACTATAACTTTCCGCTGTCCATTCCATTTGTCAGCAGCAGTGTGATTGCCATGAGCAGCACATCGTCGATGGTGATTTCGCAATAACAGCGCCAGTGCCAATCATCCGCTAAAGCAACAGGCCTATTCAGTTTCTTCGGGAATAATCAGCAGTACCTCGACTGGCGTCGATTTACCGTCCTGTGCGGCTGGCCGGAACTGCCATTGCTGGAGCGCGCTGAGAACGAACTGCGCTTGCGGGAACTGTACCGGATAAACGACGGCGAGCTTCTCGAATCTTCCATCGGTATCGATGAAACCGTGCACCAGCAGGGCATCGCTATCGGCGTCGCCAGGGGCGAGATGGGGCGCCACGATGACGTAGGGCCACGGTGCATCGGGCCGATTGGAGCTGGCTGACGCCTGATGTATGCGCGGCAAGCAATACTGCAAAATCCAGTTTCTTTCTTCTCCTACGTGGAGATACACGGTGTACGCAAGCCTGTCAGCCCAGATGCCCACCGCCTCAGGGTAGTCGTCCGCTACCGCATCTCCCACCACCACCACGCTGAAGTGACCGTCCCTGGGGCGAGTAATGCGGGCGACAGATGGGCCGTCTCCGGAGGAAACACCGGCGTCCGATCCTGAGCTGGAGCCTGTCGCGTTTCCATTTCCACCTGCAGGTCCGCTGCCGGCAGCGGACTGATCTCCGTCTCCGGATTGATCGCCGGAGACCGCGCCCGTCCCGGTTCCATCCTGCTTGCCGGGATTGGTTCCATTGCCTGTTTCGGAGCTGCTGTCCGGACGACCGGGCATGAATGAATCCGCGCCAGTGGCGGCTGCGGTCTGATTTGCCGGAGGCAACGCAACGACTCCTTGCGTGGGAATCACATCAGAGACAGATAATACTGTCGCTGGAGTCGGTTGCGCCGACGATCGCGATGCGGTCGCCGGAACCCGTGGCACCTGCACTCCTGGAACAACAATTGGCGAGGTCGTGCTCGCCTGAATTGGAATGGACGCTGAGACAAATGATGTAGAGGAGAGTTCCAAACTGGAGACCTGAATTTCATGGTTCGGCATGGCCAGCGATGGCCGTACATTGGCCATGACTTTTGGTTGGGGCGGACGAGGAACAATCTTGTCGACCGGTTTTTCCGGCGGAGTCCACATGACCACCACTGGAACTGCAGTCTTCAGCTGCGGCAAAGGAACCTGCGCGATATCCGGCTGCACCAGCGTAACCGGTGCGGAAGATTTATACGCGAGGAATTTTGGAGCGGCAGCGGCGGCTCGCTGTCCTCCGGAGTGGGCTGCGTGCATCTGCGGTTGCGGAGTCGAATGCCCCGCGCCTCCTGAGGGCGACCAGTGCAGTCGAGGTTCTACGCCTTGCAGTTTTACCAGCTTCGTTGTATATCGCCGCGTGAATTGGTCGTCGATTCGAGGAGCGTTGTCGATCGCGAAAATCGCGAAGCCGAGGATCAATCCATGCGCCAGCATGGAGACCATAAAGAAGCCCGGACGCGTGCGCGACCGCGGCGGCATTGAGAAAATCGTATTGATTTGCGAAGAGCTCAATTCGATGCCAACTCCTCTTCAGGCAGCGCCTTCTGGTGTTTATGACAGACAGGCGCATGCCTCCGGCAGCGTTCCGCGGTGACACTTCAGGGATCGCTGCTTCCACGGTTCAACATCAATGCAGCAATTCTCTGGCCAACCGTTATACGGGTAAGTTCCTGCAAATTTGAGACCCCCTTGGCCGGGCGTGTCTGCGTGGCTACACCAGCCATGCCGAGTGGTATACACGTGTTCACACTCGTTTTCCCGCTGGTTGGCTAAACCTCTCATTTGGCGACTCTCCTGTCTTTGGCACAGCAATTGCCATCAGCTGTACGGAAATAGGACTGACTGTAAAGCCAGTTCGAACAGGTGCCTGAATGAGTCGAAGATTAACGGGTATTCTCCTGATCGCATTTGTTGTGGCCGTGGCATGCAGCTATCTGGTCTTCCGCATCATCGGAAATCGACTGGGATCGGCCCAACACAGGGTCACGTCGGTCGTCGCCGCGGCAGGCGATATCAAGCTGGGAAGTGTTCTGCGCAATGCCGACCTAACCACCATCGATATTGCCGGCCCGCTGCCCCAAGGCGTCGTGTTGAAGCCTGCGGACGTTATCGGCAGAGGCGTAATCGCCGACATATATTCCGGCGAACCTATTTTGGAGAGTCGGCTGGCGCCGAAAGGCTCCGGCGGCGGATTGGCGGCCATCATTCCAGATGGAATGAGGGCGTGCGCGGTGAAGGTGGATGAGGTTGTAGGCATCGCTGGATTCGCGACACCGGGAATGCGCGTCGATGTGTTGATCTCCGGTGATCCTCCCGGAACAAACAACTCGAGCCCGCAAGGATCGCAGGTGCGAACGCTGCTGCAGAACATTCAGGTTCTTTCCGCAGGGACAGATATTCAACGAGACGCCGAAGGGAAACCGCGACAGGTCCAGGTGGTTACTTTGCTGGTGACGCCGCAACAGGCGGAGGCATTGAGTCTGGCCAACAGCCAAACAAGGATCCAGCTGGTTTTACGAAACCCTCTGGACACAAAGCTGGTGGACGTCTCTGGAACCGGCCTGGCCCATCTTTACGGAGCGCCGAACGTGCAGCCGATCCCGCATACAGGCCGGCCAGCTCCAAGGGTGGTCTCGCCAGCTCGCGTGTATCTGGTTGAAGTATTCAATGGATCGAAAAAAACTGAAGCTAAATTTGCCTCGCACGAGGATAAAAAGTGAGAGCCAAAGTCGCAGTTGCAACAATTTGCTGTTGTGCATTGCTTTCTGTGATGGGTGGAGCGCCAGTTCTCCGCGCACAGACGCCAGGTTCTCCTCAACAACCGACCGGCACCACAGGTGTGGACACCGCCAACGACTTATTTGTCACAGTGGGACAGTCGGTGCTGGTCGACACGACCCAGCCGATCGTGCGCGTGGCGATTGGTATGGGCGATATCGCCGAAGCAACTGCGACCAGTCCGACCGAAGTGATGGTCAACGGCAAAGCTCCAGGGGTGACCAGCCTGATCGTGTGGGAGTCGGGAGGCGGCCGGCAATTCTTCAAAGTGATGGTTCGTCCGAGTTCCTATGTGGAACAAGACACCATGCACGGGGTTGAGCGCGAACTGCGTTTGGAACTTCCTGGACAACATTTGCAGGTCAGCTCCGAAGGAGGACTGATTTTTCTGCGCGGCACCGCCAAGGACCTGAATAGCTCTCAGCGAGCCGTGCAGATTGCATCCACGGCAGGCAAGGTTGTCAATCTTTTGTACGTCGACGTTCCTCCTGCGCAACCGCAGATTCTTTTGAAGGTCCGCTTTGCCAGTGTCGACCGAACCAAGCTGAGGCAACTCGGCCTGAACATTTTCAGTGTTGGTGCGGCGAATCTGTTCGGCACCGTCTCCACTGGACAATTTCCGGCGCCTACGGTTTCCACTCCATCGGCTGGACCCGCGATAGCGACCATTTCGAATGCCCTGAACCTCGCCATATTCAGCAGGGATCTCGGTTTAGGAGCGACGATTCAGGCGCTGCAAAATGACGGCGTGATCCAGGTTCTGGCCGAACCCAATCTATTGGCCGCGGATGGCAAGCAGGCGAGTTTCCTCGCCGGCGGCGAATATCCCTATCCGGTTGTGAATGGAGTCACCGGGGGAGGCGTAGGCGCGGTCACGATCCAGTTCCAGGAGTTTGGCGTGCGTCTGAACTTTATCCCGACGATTACTCCGCGCAACACGATTCGTCTGCAGGTTGCGCCGGAGGTGAGTTCTCTCGACTTCAGCAACGGCGTGCAGATCTCGGGGTTCACCATCCCGTCACTCGATGTTCGCAAGATGAATACCGAGGTCGAAATGGCCCAGGGACAGAGCCTCGCCATTGGAGGGTTGCTCGACAATCGCGAGACCCAGAATTTGGAGAAGGTTCCGTTCATCGGAGACATTCCGATCCTCGGCAAGTTGTTTCAGTCGATCTCGAAGTCTTACACCAACACCGAGCTGATCGTGATTGTGACGCCGGAAATCGTTGCTCCAATCCCTGCCGGCACACCTTTACCGGAGTTGAATTATCCGGAGAAATTTCTGCCGCCGAATTCCAAGATACCGATGACAACTCCAGGCGCGGATGTAACCGGCGCGAAACCGTTGCCGGCTTCGCCGCCAAAAGTTCCCATCGAGCAGCTGATGGACAGTATGAAGCCGGAGAAGCCGCTGATCATCCAAACCGGGTCAGGAATGTCGGGTGGCGGCGGAGGTTCCAGCGGAGGCGCGATGCCGCAGTAAGGCGTCGTGTGTGAGTGCAAGTGCTTTCGAGGGCGCTTGGGCATGCAAATTTGCAAAGAAATTTCCTGACGGGGACTGCGGATACGCAGCGCCAGGTTGGAAATCGTAGGGAGGCATACATGTTAGATTGTCGTCATTTCAGAGCGATTGCGTTCAGCTGTCTGGTTCTGTTCCTTGCCGGATGCGGCAGCTCAGGATTGAATTCCGTTCAGGTTTCGCCGACGAGCCAGTCGCTGACAGTCGGACAGACTGCGCAATTTACAGCCATCGGGACATATGGAAATTCGAGCCACTCGTCGACAGAGAATATCACCGGTACGGTGACCTGGACCTCCAGCGTTCCTGCTGTCGCGACCGTGAGTTCTTCCGGCGTCGCCACAGGTGTCAGTGCGGGCACAACAGTCATTACAGCCAATGCAACCGCATTCAATGGTCCCGTCAGCTCCAGCGCGACTCTCGTAGTTACAGGCACAGGACAAGGCGCAGTTGGCGGCGGAGTGCTGGTTTCGCTCACGATTATTCCCAGCTCGATTACGGTTGGCAACTTGCAGGACACCGGACAATTCCTGGCCATCGGAACGTTTTCGACCGCACCAACCGTCAGGGATCTGACAAACTCACCCACGCTGACCTGGATTTCTTCCTTTCCAAGCGTCTTCCCGGTCAACACGAACAGCGCCGGAAATATGGGAGCCACAGCCGGGATCGTCACTGCCTATGGAAGCGGGAGTGCCAATATTGTTGCCGAAGCAACAGGCAGCGATGGATCTATATTAACGGCCCAGGCAACCTTCAACTGTCCGCTGGTTCTTCCCGACCCTCCGTCGACCCCGGGTTCATGCTATCCAGGTTCGGAGACGCCGTCGTTGTTGGCAACCTTGACTGTCTATAACGAGGGCTTGAATACAACCAACTGGCTGGTCACGGCTCCCTCTGCTACGGGAACGCCGAATGTGATCAATTGCGGCCCAGCTGCCGGAGCAGGTGCCTCCGTCTGTGTTGCAACGTATCCCGTAGGCACCACCGTAACTTTGACAGCGCCTGCCACTGGGGCTGCATTCGGCGGATGGTCCTCCAACTGCGTAAACATCGGAACGATTACCGCAGCTGGACCCAACAGTTGCACGGTTACGTTGACCACAAACGATACCGTGGGAGCGATCTTCAATTAAGGTGGAACGATCAAAGCGAACAACGTGAACCTAGCCAGCCGCATCCTTGGAGAGTCTGACGGCGGCCATCGAGAGCCGGATGCGCGCTGGCGGGTTTTGAATCTAACCCGTCAGACCGTGCTTGCGGAGCGGGTCGAGGTGGCGGATCGCGGAGCCAAACGCAGGAAGGGCCTGCTGGGGCGCAGCGGGCTTGGGCCGGAAGAAGGCTTGTGGATCGTGCCCTGTGAGTCGGTCCACACTTTCGGCATGCGGTTCGCGATCGACCTTGTCTATGTGGATCGCAAACTGCGAGTGCGCAAGGTGAGGAGCGGTGTGCCGCCATGGCGAATGTCGGCTTGTCTTACCGCGCATTCCGTCATCGAGCTGGCTTCCGGCGCAGCGTTCGCATCGAAGACCCAGGTCGGCGACCAGCTTGAGTTTTCTCCCTCCCAGTCAAATAGCAGCGGCAATCTACCGCAGGAGTGAACCAGGGTGCAAGTGCTGCCGCCGCTATCTCAGGAAAGGAGCCGGCTTGCTTCAAGGCTGGCGTTTCCCTACCGCTCGGTTGCTCCGTGGCTGACAAAGTGGAAACTGCGGTCGAGTAATCGATAGTGGGTCGGCAGAGGAATTCGAGTGAGAGTCACGACATCGGGATGGAGCACCGGCCTGGGTTTGGCATTCTGCGTCGCTTTCGAGTCTGGCGTGGCGCCTTTGGGCGTCTCGGCGGTCAGGATCAAATGGTTCACGTCGGGCATCCGCCAGTCGTAGCTGACCGGGGGCCTGTCGAAGAATGGTTTGATGAGAAGGGTATGGGCGGCGGAATTCACCGTCAGGATCGCGTACCAGAGGGTGCCGTCCTGGGACCGTCTCATTCCGCGCTCGACCGTGTCGACATAGAGTTCCGTCGCTGGACCCGTGGGAGTGATGAAAGCTCCTGTGGCGGGATGCGTGGAGTCAACCTGCCACCCGCCCAGCAGTGGCGACTCGATACGGGCAACGACCCGCCGGTGGTACCACATAGCGCTGTCTACCAACGGATCGATGGTGAACAACGCGGCAATAAAGATGACCTCCAACGCCCGGATGTAGAGACGGAGGCCGCGGCTTGTGGCGGGCGGAGTCCAGATGCCGGTTTGCACGGCGGGCTCATGCCGCCAGAAGAAGTTGAGTAGCGGCTTCAAGTCCGGTAGGACGATGAAGACCGCAGCCAGCAGGAGGTTGATAGCGAACAACTTTACCGATACCCCGAAAAAAAGGTTATAGAGCACGACGTTGCTCATCAAGAAAACTGACATCAGCGCGCCTGCCAGCGCTGTGCGGCGGAAGAGCACAAGGCTGCCCGCAAATACCTCCGCCATGCCGCAGATGGACTGATAGAGCGGGTACAGACCGATGGCCGACCAGAGAAGAATTTCGGGCGTCATCTGCCCTGCGGGTTGGTTGAGTACAGCAACGGAAATGGGCGCCATCTGCAAGGGGAAAACCTTGACCATTCCGTAGCCGATCATGAAAAACCCGACCGAGAGGCGCAGCAGGAAGCGGAGCCACGCCAGCAGCGTGTTGTACTCCGTGCGGCGGCTGCCGCGCAGCCAGGCAATCCCGGTCCACGCCAGGCCGCCGATCAGCGCACCGGCGATGGCTATCCTGTCCAGCACCCAGTTGATCATCCGGTCGCCAACGTGAGTTACATGCCAGTTAGCGGGAACGTTGGCGAGATGGAAGATGTGGCGTCCAGACCAGATCGCGACGTGGTCTATGGGCCACTTGATGAGGTTGGTGATCCAGCTGCCGAAGATGAAGCCGTTAATGAAAATGCTGCCGTTTCCGTACAAAAGAATGAAGCCGATGAAGTAAATGAACGCGATGCGAAATCCCAGGCGGGTGAGCGGGCGCCAAGGGGCAGACGCAGCAACAGGTTCGGGCGCGCGAATCGCGTCTTCGGCGGCGGTGGTATGCGAAGGAATGCTTTCGAGGGTATCCACAGCAGATCTCGATCTTCAATGGTGCAAACTGCGTGCCACTTGGCGGTCGATCCACGCGGGTTCTCACTTTGAATGGGAGATCTGAAAAGCAAGGGTGATACGGGTGCGCCGCGTTTCCGGCAGCCGGGCATTCTAAGCCGGGCACGAAGGCCCTGGCGGCCGGCTGGGCTGCGAAATCCTTCACTTAACTGTGTTTGAAACCGGGTTGTACTGCGGTTTTCCCGGCAGGCCATGGCCGGTTGCGAAGCGAGCCGCGACGGATCATTCCCGTCGATTTTGGGCGCGAGCGGCTGAACCAGCCGCGGATATTGCCGTTCCTTCAGGGCTCTTATAGCACGCATGTATACGCGGCGTTTCTGTGTGGCGCGGAGATGTAAACAGGCGTTCACGCCGCCCGCGACCGCCGAGTTTCTAAGCCCATCATTATCAATGGTTGTGTGTTTTTTTGGATTGGTTCTCCGTTTGCAATATGAGGTGGTACTGCCAGCCTCGGCTGGGGCATCAATCCAACGGAATGGGGGAATACGTCACATGAAAGATTTACTTATCAAGCTTTCGGTAAAGCTGGACCTGCTGAAGGAATCACTGAAGCAAGACGGCGGCCAGGATCTGATCGAGTATGCGCTGCTGGTTGCGTTAATCGCCTTCGCAGCAACCGCGGGCATGACGACGCTGGCTACCGACATCAACGCTGCGTTCGTGAAGATCGGAACCACGCTGACTACCTACACTGCCTGATTCTCAACAGCGACGGCGTTTTCCGACGGAGAGCATTTCGCCCGGGTCGGCTTTACCGGCGAGCTCTTCCTTTCTAATCTGCCGGGTTGCGTCACGAGCGTGTGTCATTCGTTGCCACCGCTGCCGAACTCGACCTGTACAACACGCTGTAGGCCGCACGCTGGACGTTGTGATTTGCAAGAGAGCTGAACGAGAAGTGCTTACGGGAAAAACTCCGTTGCAAAAGGGTCGAAATCGATTGAAGGGGACACGGGTATACAAAATGAAAACGAAATTCAACATGAAAGACGTATGTGCCAAGTTGTACGTGCATTTGTACCTGCTGCGCGATGAGCGCGGCCAGGACCTGATTGAGTATGCGCTACTGGTTGCGTTGGTTGCCTTTGCGGCAACAGCGGGGATGAAGACTCTGTCCACCGACATCAACGCTGCGTTCGTGAAGATCGGAACCACGCTGACTACGTACACCGCATAACACGAAGGTGAGCGGCAAATGAAAGTGCAGCTCTGACGTTCTGGGAGCGGTACCCAGGGCCAGATGCAGGTCGCCGCTCTTCCCCCCGATCGGGTTTTCTGGCAAGGGTGCGGATCGACGGCATCTTTGTCGGACTGACCTGTTCAGACATGCTGTGGGGCTCAACCTTGCAGCTTGTCGATTTGTGATCCACGAGTGAGAAGCATCGAGGGGTACCAGGCCCAGTGCAACTGGGTCAAAATCAAACGAAAGGGCATGAGTAGGCGAGGACTCATGGGAAGTTCCAAATGAAAAACTTATTGGCAAAACTGTACGTGCAGTTGTACTTGTTAAAAGATAATCGCGGTCAAGATCTGATCGAGTATGCGTTGCTGGTCGCCTTGATCGCGTTTGCGGCCACCGCGGGCATGTCGACGCTGGCCACTGACATCAATACTGCCTTCACAAAAATCGGTACCACGCTGACCACCTACACCGGCGGCGGTGGTGGCACCGGCGGTGGCACCGGCGGCGGCTTCGGCGGGTTTCTATAGAGCGCGGCTGACAGCCGAAGGTGATGTTCCCAGGCACAACGGCCCGCATACCAGCTGGCCGTTGATGCATGGTTAAAACAGCGGCAGCTACGGGTGTGTCTCCGCGACGCTGAAGAGCGGCTCTGCGGGCATAACGTTGCTGGAGCATTTTCATCATTTCGTGTGATGCCGGTGTCCATCTTTCACGCATTTTGCGATGAGAGTGAGGCGGTCCAGCCTCGCACTATTGAAGCTTTGAAAATGCTTTGGATCTTGCTGTGCCAATATTTCGGGGAACAACTTCATGCTGCTTTCCATCGTCATTCCGGTTCTGAATGAAGCGCAATCCGTGCCGCTATTGCTGGATCGTCTCCGCCAGATTCTTCAGGGAAAGAACTGGGAAGTGATCTTTGTCGATGACGGCAGTCAGGACGCCACACCGAGTCTCCTGGCGCGTGAGGTGCTGCGGGATCAGCGTGTCAAACTGCTCCGCTTCAGTCGCAACTTTGGACATCAGACTGCAGTCACCGCTGGCCTGGACTTTGCCAATGGCGACGCTGTGGTGGTGATGGATGCGGATCTGCAGGATCCTCCTGAAGTGCTTCCGCGAATGCTGGCATTGTTCGACCAGGGGTATGACATCGTTTCTCCGCAGCGCAACACGCGCGAAGGAGAGACTTTGTTCAAGCGCTGGACGGCGAAGGTCTTCTATAAATTTCTGTCGCGCATGGCCGACCAGCCACTCACTCCCAACGTAGGAGATTTTCGTCTGTTCAGCCGAAGGGCTGTCCTGGCGATTCGTTCTCTTCGGGAACAACATCGTTATATGCGCGGCATGGTGGCGTGGCTGGGGCTCAGAGAAGCGATTCTTCCGTTCGATCGCAAGCCCCGCGCTGCCGGCTCGACTCATTATCCGTTGCTGAAGATGTTGCGTTTCGCCTGGACCGCAGTGACTTCGTTTTCCGCATTTCCGCTGCGCATCAGCATCGCGGCTGGATGCGCGCTGAGCGGCGCTGGATTCATCTACCTGCTGCGAGTGGTGTATCTGGCATTGTCGACCAACACATTGGTGCCCGGTTGGGCGTCGGTGGTTGCGCTGCAATGCGTTTTTTCCGGAATGATCTTGTTGGCGCTTGGTGCGATTGGAGATTACGTCGGTAGAAAT
>Ga0335075_10010034_pt1 | contig 14384 bp, 13 predicted proteins | sample Lox_Sample_24_FD_206723 | JGI IMG/M metagenome (GOLD analysis project Ga0335075, IMG submission 206723) | Soil microbial communities from Loxahatchee National Wildlife Refuge, Florida, United States - Lox_Sample_2.4 | ecosystem: Environmental > Terrestrial > Soil > Wetlands | place: USA...
GACGGCCCAGCTCTCTGGCGGAGGTCCGACCATGACTAAACGCTAACGCCGGTGGTCACTAGGCGGGGATCTCGAGGCCGCCGTGCAGTTCGAGCACCTGGCCGGTGATGTAGTCGGAATCGCCCGAGCAGAGGAACGCGACCGCCCCCGCGACGTCCTCGGGCGTGCCCGCCCGTCCGAGCGGAACCTGAGCCGCGACGCGGGCAATCAGCTCCGTCGGCTTGGCTGCGGTCAGCTGCGTGCCCGCGATCAGCCCGGGAGCGACCGCGTTGACGTTGATGTGGTGTCGGGCCCATTCACGCGACAGCGCCTTGGTCAGGCCGATCAGCCCGGCCTTCGCCGCCGAGTAGTTAACCGTCCCGGGGGCGCCGTAGATGCCGACGCTCGAGCTCATGTTCACAACTTTGCGGTGGTGCTCGGGCGGCGCATCACGCGAGCCCCGCAACAGCGCTCCGGCCGAGCGGCACATGTAGAACGACCCCCACAGGGCGACCTGCTGGACGAGGCTCCAATCGTCGTCCGACATGCGATGGAGCGGGGCATCGCGGGTCACTCCGGCGTTGTTGACCAGGATGTCGAGCCCGCGGAATGCGTCCTGCGCGACGGCGACGACCGCCTCGGTAGCGGCCGGGTCGGTCACGTTGCCGGGCGCGGCCACCGCCCGCCCACCGGCCGCCTCGACCTCCTCGACGGTCGCCGTGCAGGCGTCCGGGAGGACGTCGTTGACGACCACCGCGGCGCCTTCGGCGACCAGGCGGAGCACGATTGCGCGGCCGATACCGTGCCCGGCCCCGGTCACGAGCGCGACCCGCTGATCGAGCCCGGCGGTCATGGCCGGCGTCGCATGGTCAGTAGCGCACCGTGTCCGCGAAGAATGGCAGCCGCGTTCCGAGCACCGCCTCGGCCGCGGTGATCCCCGACCTGGCCGCCTTGTCGATCCCGATGCCTCGGGCACGCGTCGTGTCCCCGGTCAGCCACAGTCCCTCGATGCCGCGAACGTAGGTGTCCGGTCGCACGGACCCGACCAGCCCGGGCTTGCAGATCACGCCGTAGGTCGTCACGAGATGCGGCTTCTTCCACAGGGCGTGCTTGGCCGCGGGCAGCATCTCCTCGATGTCCAGCCACAGCTTGTCGAACGTCGACTCGTACCAGCGCCTATCGCCGTAGTGCTCGGTGGCGTCGAAGGCAGCGCCGAAGCAGGTCAGATACTCGCCCGGCGGGGAGATGCCGGCATCGTAGCCGGTGAAGTTAAGCGTGAATCCGGGCATTCCGGTCCGTGGCGTGGCGAAGAACGACGCCATCTCCAGTTCGCTCATCGCGATCACGGGCTCCTTGGCCGCAATCCAGTATCCGAGCCAGCAGGCCTTGTTGCGATTGTTGGCGAGTAGCTTGATCCGCTGCTGGAGATCCCAGGGCAGGACGTCGTCGTCGAACAGCTTGTGCATGTCCCACACCGGCGCGTTGACCACGACCTGGTCGGTCTCGATCACCTCGCCGGGCTGCGAACGGTCTTCCTGGTTACGCAGCGCGAGGCCCTTCACCTGTCCGTTCTCGACGAGCACGCGCTCGACCATCTCGGGTTGGCGTACCGTTCCTCCGTTGGCCTCGAAGCGAGCGGCCATCTCGTTCCACAGGCTCTCCCAACCGCCCATCGGCCAGAACGAGTAGCCGGCGGTGCGCTTCTTGTCGTAGTGGAGCTTGCGGGTGTAGAGGTTCTCGGAGGCCGAGTGCTCCCACCACCGGAACGTGATCTGCTCGAGCACCGAGATCGCTTCCCAGACCAGGAACACGCCTTCGTCGCTCGTGTACTGGGACATCCACTCGCGCAGCGAGGCGTGATCCCAGGTATCGAAGTCGCGGTACTCCGACTGCGTGACCGCCTCGATGCAGCGCTTGAGGCCCTGCCTGGCCGCTCCGCCGTAGAACTCCTGGATTGGCTTCCAGCCGGTCCGGTCCCAGAACGGCATCGAGTCGCTGCGCTCGGAGTGCTGAACGGGGATGCCCACGTACTCACAGGCGCGGGTGAGGCTGTCGCCCGGATCCTCCACGAGGTGCGAGCCCAGTCCGAGCTCGTGCCCTCTGTAGCGATGGTGCATGGCGCGGCCGCCGAGGTATCGATGGCTTTCCACCAGCGCGACCCGTTTGCCTTCCTTCGCCAGCAAGGAGGCGGTGACCAAACCTGCGACTCCGGCGCCCACTACCGCAACGTCGTACTTCATCGGCTCCTCGCGTTCTGACCAATCGGTTGGTAGGTAATCTCGCATCCTATATCCACCAGGGGAGATGTTCAACCAGCGGCCGGCGCCCGCTTGCCAATCAACCGTTGGTTTGACAAACTGACAGCATGGCGACCGCCGAGGACCCGCCCCTCGAGCAGATCTGGATCCCGGAGGGCGTCGTTCCGCTCGGGCAGATGTTGCTCCGCTCCGCCCGCCGGTCGCCCAAGCGCGAGGCGCTGGTCTTCCCGGATGTCCGCCTGACCTATGGCGAGCTCGCCGCTCGTGCGTGGGCGGTGGCGCGCTCGCTGAGCGGGCTCGGGGTCCAGCCGCGCGAGCACGTCGGCGTGCTCATGACCAACCATCCGGACCTCGTGACCGCGGTGTTCGGGGCGTCGCTAATGGGCGCCAACGTGGTCCCGATCAACGCGCGCTACCGCACTACCGAGCTTCACTCGATCGTCGAGGACTCTGACGTCGTCGCCCTCTTGACCCACGACAGCGCGGACGAGTACGTCGACTTTACTGCGCTCCTGCACGACTCGCTGCCCGGCCTGCGCGAAGCGGAGGACCCGTTGCAGCTGCGACTCCCCGACCATCCGAAGCTGCGCAACGTGGTCATGATGGGATCTCGCGCCCCCGAGGGAATGATCGGCCGCGACTCGTTCATGGCGCTGGCCGACCGGGTCGACGAGAAGCGCCTGCGCACCCAGGTCGAGGGGATCAGGCTCCGCGACTTCGCCCTGATTCTCTACACGTCCGGCACCACGTCGCAGCCGCGAGGAGCGATGATCACGCACGAGGCATTCGTGCGCGGCTGGATCGGCGTCGCCGGGATCTGGCACACCACGCGCGACGACCGCCATTACACATCTCTGCCGCTGTTCCACGTGACGGCGTTGGGCTGCCTTACGTGGGTCCTGGCGACCGGCGCCACCTTCTTCAGCGACTACACCTTCGATGCGGCGCGATGCCTGCAAACGCTCGAAGCGGAGCGGATCACCGAGTTCTATCCCGCGTACCAGCCCGTCATGGAGGGCGTGCTGGCGCATCCTCACTTTCCGGACGCCGACCTGACCTCGCTGCGCATCTTCCAGAACGTAGCGCCCCCGGAGGTGCTCGCCAAGTTCCAGAACCGCCTCCCGCACGCGGTTCAGCTCACTTGCTATGGCGGGACCGAGGGCGGCGTGGTGACGATGACCCGCCCCGAGGATCCACCCGAGGTTCGACTGAACACATGCGGGACGCCGCAGCCCGGGGTTGAGCTGCGGGTGGTCGACGGGCAGGGCCAGCCACTCGGACCCGGCGAGCGCGGGGTGATCGAGTTCCGTGGCTTCAACACGCTGAGCTATTACTGGAAATCGCCCGAGAAGACCGCCCAGTCGATTCGCGAGGATGGCTGGGTGACGATGCAGGATCTCGGCGTGCTCGACGAGGGCGGCCGCGTGCTCTTCCTCGGTCGCCAGAAGGAGACGCTCAAGGTCGGCGGCGAGAACGTCGCCCCGCAGGAGATCGAGGCGCAGCTTTCGACCCACCCGGCGGTGAAGCTCGTCCAGGTGGTCGGCATCCCCGACGAGCGGCTGCTCGAGGTCGCGGCCGCGTTCGTCGAGCTCGTCCCCGGCGGCGAGGCGAGCGAAGAGGAGCTGATCGCCCACTGTCGCGGGCGGATCGCCTCGTTCAAAATCCCAAGGATGGTGCGGTTTATCGACGGCGAGGAGTGGCCGATGTCGGCGACCAAGATCCAACGCTTCAAGCTGCGCGAGCGGCTGCTGGCCGAACTGGAGTCCGCGCCCGAGGTCGCGCAGCCTGCGTCATGAGCCGGATTACGGTCCTGCGCCCCGATTTCGTCGAGGGCCCCCGCGATGCGTTGGTGCTGGCCCCCCGGACCGAGCTGCCCCGGCAGCTCGTGATCGGCCTGATCTCGAACGGGAAGCCGCTTGCGGCCGAGCTCCTGCAGGCGCTGGCCGGGGGTCTGACCAGGCGGCTGCGGCGTGAGGCTACGACCGAGATCATCCGCAAGCCGTCCGCGGGTTCGCCGGTCACCGCGGTCCAGGCGGACGGGATGGCGGCACGGGCGCATTTCGTGATCACCGGGGTCGGTGATTGAGGCGCCTGTTCGTCGTGCAGTCTGCACGATGCCGTGTTGATCGAAGAGCGCGGCACGCCCGCGACGGTGGTGATCACCGAGCCGTTCCAGACGTTGATCGCCACGCACGCGGCCAAGCTGGGCGCCCCCGGCTTCCACGCCATAGCCGTCCCTCATCCGGTATACGGAAAGACGGAGGCGCAGATCGCGGAGCTGGCCGCCACGATGGTCGAGCGGGCCGTGGCGCAGCTGACCACTGAGGATCTGAACCAGGCCGCTGGGAGCTGACCCATGGCATCGACCGCACCCGAGGAATCGCTCGAGCTCGAGGAAGCCGACGTCCAGGAGGAGTTCTTCGCCCGCGGCTGGACCGATGGACTCCCCGTCGTACCGCCCACGCCGGAGCGGGTATCGCAGATGCTGGCCGTGCTCGGGGACGAGGACCCGGAGCTTTTGATCGGGTACCTCGCCGTGCGGGGGCGGGGCGTGACGCTCGAGAAAGCGGCGATCAACGCGGTGATGGCGGGCTGCCTCCCGGTTTACTTCCCGGTCGTCGTGGCCGCGCTCGAGGCCATGTTCGATCCGGAGTTCAACCTGCACACGGTGCTGACCAGCACGGGCGGGGCCGCGCTGTGCACGGTGGTGAGCGGCCCGATCGCGCAGGAGATCGGCATGAACGCGCGCCACGGCGTGTTCGGTCCGGGCTACCGCGCCAACGCGACGATCGGACGGGCGATCCGCCTGGTGGCGTTGAACGTTCTCGGATCCGTACCCGGCGAATCGGACGCATCCTCGTTCGGTCATCCCGGCAAGTACACGTTCTGCTTCGCCGAGGATCCGCCGCCGGAGCCTTGGCAGCCGCTGCATGTGCAGCTCGGCTACGAGCCGGGTGACACGACCGTCACGATCCTCCCCACCGAGGGGCCGCGCCAAATCGCTCAGCAGATGACGCGATCGCCAGAGCTCGTGCTCAAGACGGTGGCGAGTGTGATCCGCAGTCCCGCGACCTTCTCGACCGGCAAGGCGGGTCAGGGCATGGTCGTTCTCGGTCCCGAGCACGCCGGCTTCTGCATCGACGCGGGCTGGACGCAGCTGGATGTGCGCGATTTCCTGTTTCGCGAAAGCCGCATCGCCCCGGAGGAGCTTCTGGCCAACGGCGTGCAGATCGTCAGGGGAGCGTCGTTCGAGGAGATTCCCGACGAGGAGGGCAAGATGCGCTCGGTGGCCTCGGCCGACGACGTGTACCTGGTGACTGCGGGGGGCGAGGGGGCCGGATGGTCGGCCTGGATCCAGAACTGGGCGCCGATCATCACGGCGGTCGCGACGAGCCGGCGGGTCAGGCCGATCGGCGAGCCGCTGCCTGATTGCGGCCCCGAGGGCTGCATCGTCCCCTGGGCTAAGGGCTGATCAGCCCACGACCCCCACTGGGGGCACCCCACCTAGGGGGGCTGATCACGCGCCCGCGCGTGTCGGCGGGCTGATCTTCGGAGCGGATCGGATTCCGGCGGCCTTGAGCTCGGATGCGATCTGATCGCGCAGGCGGAACTTCTGGACCTTGGTTCCCGACATCGGCCACTCCGTCACGACCCGCAGGTAGCGCGGGATCTTGTACGTGGCGATCCGCCCATAGCAGTACGCGAGCAGCTCGTCGTGGTCGAGCGTCGCGCCGGGACGGAGTGCGACGAACGCGCACGGCACCTCGACGTAGCGCTCGTCCGGAGCCGCCACGACCTGCACCTCGGCGATGGCCGGGTGTTCGGCCAGGAATCCCTCGATCTCGGCGGCGGCAACGTTCTCCCCGCCGACCTTGAGCATGTCCTTCAGTCGGCCGATGAACGTCAGCCGCCCGTCGCCGTCGACCGAGCCGAGGTCTCCGGAATGAAAGAAACCGTCGGCGTCGAACGCGGCGGCCGTCTCCTCCGGCTGTCTGTAGTAGCCGTCGAACAGCGCCGGTCCGCGATAGATGATCTCCCCGCGCTCGCCGGGAGCCAGCGGCGCGCCCGTGTCCGGGTCGGCGATCCTGACCTCCATGCCCGCGAACGGCCGGCCGGCAGAGCCGACGCGGTGCTCGAGCGGATCGTCGAGATGGCTGAGCGCGAGCACGCCCCCGCCCTCCGTGGCGCCGTACGGCGAGATCTGGGTCAGCCAGGGCGTCTTGGCCGCCATCATCGCGAGCTTCTCGGGCACCCCATTGACGTTGACCAACCGGATCCGCGACAGGTCGGTGTGAGCGAACCGCGGATGATCCTGGACCGCGATCCAGATCAGGTCAAAGGCGGCGAACGCGCACGTGCAGCGTTCGGACTCGAGCACGCTGAGGGCCTCGCCCGCGTCGAAGTGGACCATTCCCACGTAGGTCGCGCCGGTCTCGAGGCAGCCGTTGAACGGCAGGATCGAGGCCAGGTGGAACAGCGGCAGCGGATCCCAGACGCGATCCCCGTGCCGGGTCGGGAACCGCTCGAGCCCGAAGATCCGTCCCGTGCGCACGAGCGACTCGTGCGAGATCAGGCAGCCCTTCGGGTTCGACGTGGTTCCCGATGTGTACATCAGCATCGCGGGGTCGCGGACGGCGATCCGCTCCTGGATACTCTCGATGTCGTGTGGGGACACCCCGCGGCCGCGCTCGAGCATGTCCGCCCAAGCAACCGCGGCCCCGGGATCGTCGCCGTGGACCACGACCCGCGGCGCCGGGGCGGCGGGCCCGTCGAGTGCCGCGTGCACGATCTCCGCGGAGGCGTCGGAAGCGATAAGCACGGTTAGGTCGGCGTGGGCCACGACGTAGCGAAGCTCGCGCGCCTTGAAGCGCCCGTTGATCGGAACCGGTACGGCCCCCGCACGGGCCGCGCCGTAGATCGCGGCGAGCATGTCCGGGACGTTCTGCATGAACACGCCGACCTTGTGCCCGGGCTCGACGCCGAGGGCGGCTAGGCCCGCGGCGACCTCGCGGGTGTGCTCGGCGAAGGCGGCGAAGGTGAGGCGCTCATCGCCGAATACGAGAGCCTCGGTCGTGGGCCAGCGCCGCGCCGCCCGGTCGACGTGGTCTGACAGTGTCCAGCACGCGCTGGGCGGCGCGTCGTCCATCAGTCGGCCGCGGCGGCGTCCCCCGCTCGCAGGCCAAACACCAACGCCGGGCCGAGGGTGCCCCCGGCGCCCGGATAGGCCATCCCGAATGCGCTGGCCGAGACGTTGCCCGCGGCGTACAGTCCGGGGATCGGATGCCCGTTGTCGACTGATCGAACCCGTCCTTCGGGGTCGATGCGCGGCCCGCCTTTGGTGCTGAGGCAGCCCGGAAGGATGCGGAGCGCGTAGTACGGCCCGTCCTGCAGCGGACCGATCCGTCCGATGAAGCGGTCATAGGGGTAGCTGCCGCGGCCGAACTCGTCGTCCTCGCCGCGCCTGGCTCCGTCGTTGAATCGCTCTACCGTGGATGACAGGTTCACCGGCGGCACCCCCATCCCGTCGGCCAGCATCTCGAGCGTGTCGCCCTTGACGAGCCAGTCCGGATCGGGAGCGGTCTTGCGAAGCGGCCCCAGCCGGTAGGACGTCCGGTAGTTGGAGTCGAACACGAGCCAGGCGGGCACGTGCGGGAACGAGTACTTGGCCGGGTCGAAGTTCTGTAGCGAGCGTCCGAAGTCGTTGTAGTTCTGAGCCTCGTTGGCGAACCGCCGGCCGGTGCCGTCGACGATCAACGAGCCGGGACGGGCACGCTCGCCGAGGATCAACCTGAACATCGGGGTTCCGTCGATCGTCTCGCCAGGGACGCTGATGCTCGGGCACCACCACGCCTCGCTCATACAGCCCAAGGACGCGCCGGCGGCCATCGCGATGCGCAACCCGTCCCCGCGCGAGCCTGGGGCGCCCACCGGGCCCAACATCGGCCCGCGTAGGAAGGCGCGGCTGAGCCCGGGGTCGCGCTCGAAGCCGCCGGTGGCCAGCACGACGGCGTCGGCGTCGGGACGCGCGCGCACGCGCGCGCCGGTTTTCACCTGCACGCCGGCGTCGAGGCAGGCCTGCAGCAGCCCGGCGAGCAGAGCGCGCCCCAGCGTGAGCGTTCCCGTGGCCCGGCGTTCCTCGAGGGCCTGGCGGTCGATTTCTCCGGTGGCGAGCTCGACGTAGGTGACGGGGCCCTCGACGTTAGGGGCGTCGCGCAGGAGCGCGCGCACCTCGGGGGAGGGGTCGTAGGGCATCGGCTCGAGCGTCCGGCCGCCCTGAGAGCGGCCGCCCTCGCGTTCGGCGTGATAGTCGCAGTAGGGAATCGCCTGAAGTCCCAGCGGCGTGGCTCGCTGGATCCGGGCCGCGGTCGGCCCGGACTCGCGCGCAAACACCTGGAGCAGTTCGTCGTCGGCATCGCCGAGCGCCAGCGAGCGGAGATAGCTCAGCGCAAGCTCGGGCGAGTCGTCCTCGAGCTCCCCGTGGGCGGGCAACCAGGCGTTGCCGCCCGACAGCGCGGTCGTCCCGCCGAGCCGCCCGTCTTGCTCGTAAACGGTCACCCGCGCGCCGCCCTCGGCGGCAGCCAGCGCGGCGGCTAGTCCTGCTGCTCCACTTCCAATCACCGCAACCGTCTTCATCGAACGCTCCAGAATCGTGCTCAGGTCCGCTTGTCTCCAAGCGCGCGAAGCGGTAATTTATCAACCAATCAGTTGTTTGAGAAAATAACCTCGATCCCAACCCCGAGATCCGAACACCAGGAGGGACGCGATGAGCGTGACGGGTTTCTTCCACTCCGGAGTGACAGTGTCCAACATGGACGAATCGCTGCGCTTCTATCGGGATATGCTCGGGCTTGAGGTGATTTCTGACGGGTGGACCGGCGGACCGAGCGCCGCGCGGGTGTGGGGGATGGAGCCGGGCAAGGTCCGCATCGTGTTCCTGCGGGTACCCGGCAGCGACACCGTGCTCGAGTTCTTCGACTTCCAGACGATCGAGCGCCACCCGGCGTCGGCCCGTCCGTGCGACTACGGCGCCGGGCACCTGTGCCTGTACGTGGACGACGCCGAGTCGCTGCACACCCGCGCGGTCGAGCACGGCTTCCGCTCACGCGGGGGCGAGGTGGTGTCGATCGACCGGGGGCCGCACGCCGGAGCCAAGGCGGTGTACCTCGTGGACCCCGACGGCTATCACGTCGAGCTGTACGAGTTGCCCAGCGACAACGGCTCGGACTGACGCGGCCTTGACGTGCCAACGATGACGACCCTGATCGTCGATCGCCGCGACGACGGCACGGCGCTGATTACGATCAACCGGCCCGAGAAGCGCAACGCCATGAACCACGCGTTCTTCCACGACCTGCCGGCCACGCTGGCGGAGCTCGACGACGACCCAGGTATCCACGCGTGCGTGATCACCGGAGCCGGAGAGGCGTTCTCCGCCGGCGGTGACATCGCCGACTTCGATCGGCTGACCGACGTGCCGTCTTACCGGCGCCAGGTACGTCTCGCGCTCGGCGCGTTTCAGTCGCTCGAGCGCTGCGAGACGATCACGATCGCCGCCGTCAACGGCCTCGCCTTCGGGGGCGGTACCGAGCTCACGCTGGCCTGCGATCTCGCGCTCGCGGCGACCGATGCCCGGTTCGCCTTCCGCGAGGTCTCGGTCGGGCTGATGCCGGGCTACGGGCTCGTGCGGGGTCCGGAGACCTTGGGTCGAGGCTGGACCCGCTGGATGGCTCTGACCGGAGAGGAGGTCGACGCCGAGCAGGCGCTGCGGATCGGCCTCGTCCATCGGGTCACCCCGCCCGATCGCCTGATCGAGGAGTCACTCGCGGTCGCCGCGCGGATCGCCGCGAACCCGACCGTCGCCGTCCAGTTCGGAAAGCAGTTCCTCAACCGCGACATGGCGAGCATCAACGAGGCCATCGACGGAACCGCACTCCTGTTCACTACTGCCGAGCACAAGGAGCTAATCGCCGCGTTCCTAGAGGCCCGGGGCGGTCGCCCCACCCGGGGCTAACCCTGACGAGAGGCCGATCGTGGAGCCCTACAACACGCTCGAGCTCACCCGCGAAGGCGGCTCGGCCTGGATCACGCTCAACCGGCCCGACCGACTCAACGCGCTCACCGGCGAGATGTATCTCGAGCTTGAGCGGTGCGCGGCCGACCTCGCCGGCGATCCTTCGGTCGGGGCGATCGTGGTCACCGGCCGGGGTCGCGCGTTCTCGGCCGGCGCCGACCTGCAGTCCTACTCGGACGAGGTCGACATGACCGATCCGCACTCGGTGCGCGACCGGATGCGGCTGATGGGGCGCGTGGTCAGAGGCTGGGTCAATCTCGACAAGCCCACGATTGCCGCGGTCAACGGACTGGCGATTGGCGGCGGCGCCAATCTGGCTCTGATGTGCGATCTCGTGCTGATGCGCGAGGACGCGAAGATCAGCCAGAACTACGCCAAGATCGGTGTCGTCCCGGACATGGGCGGCACCTACTTCCTCCCGCGTCTCGTCGGGCGGGCCCGGGCGATGGAGCTCGCGCTCCTCGGCGACACGATCACCGCCCCGGAGGCCGAACGGATCGGCATGGTCAACCGCTGCATCCCGGTCGACCGTTTCGACGAGGAGGTGCGGGAGTACGCCAGGCGAGTCAGCTCGATCTCGCCCCGGGTCTCCGAGCTGATCCTAACCGGGCTGCGCCACGCACCCGTGATGGACCTCGACACCACGCTCGAGTGGGAGGCGAACGCGATCGCCATGGCTGTCTCCACCCGCGAAGCCCGTGAGGCGTTCGCCTCATTCAGGGCCAGGGCCCAGCGCGCCTGAGCCAGGCGCTAGCTCTGGTCGGGTATGCCGATGATGTGGATGCCGGCGTGCGTCTTGTACCGGCCGTTGATCGAAATCAGGAGCGGCGTCAACTGCTCGGTGTAGCGCGAAAGCTCGAGCCGGCCGCAGTCGATGGCGCGTAGCCCGGGGACCTGCTGGACGATCTCGGCCACGCGGCGCTTATCGTCGCGTTTGTCGCCGCAGATCAGGACGTCTTCGTGCAGGTCGTGGTCGAGGTCGGTGAGGGTGGCGGCGCTCACGGTGTGAAGCGCGGATACCACGCGAACGCCATCAGGCACGAGCGCCTTGGCCTGCTGCGCGGCGGAGCCGTGCCACACGCCGATCGTCGCGGTGGGCCGGCCGCCGAGCGCCGTGGCCAGCGGCACGGTCGCGTCGACGAGGATCTGGCCTTCGCGGAAGCTCGACTCGAGTCCCTTGAGGGTCTCGGCGTGGGAGGCGAAGGGCACGCTCAGGACGATCACGTCGGCGCGCTGCACCGCCTGATCGTTGGTCGTCCCCTCGACGTTGGCGTCCGGCACCAGCTCGCGGGCGCGCTCCGCGGCGGCCGTCGCGCGCTCGGCGCTGCGGGACCCGATCACGACGGGGACGCCGTGGCGCGAAAGCCGAAGCGCCAGCCCGAAGCCCAGGTCTCCGGTGGCGCCGAGGATGGATACCAGCGTCGGGTCAGCAGCACTATTTTCCATGTGCCGGACCATACAGGATCTACCAATCATTTGGTAGACTGGCCACCGGTCCTAGACTCGCCCACGGCCACACAGACAAGGAGAGCGGTATGAGCGTCACGCTTGGAGTTCCCGGCCGGATCATGCCGCCGGCCGACAAGGCGGTCGAGTTTGCCCAGAAGGCGGAGGCCGACGGTTACGACGCCGTCTGGTGGCCGTGCCATCTGATGGGGTGGATCCCGGACTCCGTGTGGACCGAGGACATGACTGGACTGGCCAAGTACCAGGCCAATCCGCACTTTCACTTCGACCCGCTGACTATGATGGGCGCCGCCGGCGCGGCGACCGAGCGAATCCGGGTGGGTGTGAACGTCACCGATGTGATCCGGCGACACCCGGCGATGCTCGCCCAGACCGCGCTCACCGTCGACCACCTGGCCGGCGGCCGTTCGATCCTCGGGCTCGGGTCGGGCGAACGGATGAACGTTGTGCCGTACGGGATTGAGTGGCGCAAGCCGGTGGGGCGCCTCGAGGAGGCGATCAAGGTCATCCGGCTGCTGTGGGAGGCCGAAGGGCCAGTCGACTTCGACGGCGAGTTCTTCAAGTTCGACGGTGCGGTGCTCGGCCTCGATCCGTACGAGGGCAAGACGCCGCCGATCTGGCTCGGCGCTCACGGGCCGCGCATGCTCGACATCTGCGGGCGTCTGTGCGACGGGTGGCTTCCGACCAACATCACGCCCGAGGCGTATGCCGAGAAGCTGTCGGTGATCCGGGCCAGCGCCGAGGCGGCCAGGCGCGATCCCGATGCGATCACGACCTCAATGCTTGCCTACGTGATCACCGCGCCGGACGAGGAGACGCTCGAGCGGCTGTGCAACCAGCCGCTGGTGCGCATCCTGTTCGCGGCGGTAGACCTCTCGCCCGAGACCTATGCGCGCCACGGCTCGACTTCTCCGTTCGAGGGCGGCACCGGGTTTCACAGCTTCGTCCCGACCAAGGTCTCGAGGGCCGAGGCCGAGCGGGTCATCTCGCACATCGCCCCCGGGATCGTCCGGGAGGGAACGCTGCATGGGACGCCGCAGCAGATCGCCGATCAGATCCGCGCCTACGAGGACGCCGGCCTGCGTGACGTCGTTCTGTGGAACATCACCCCGTTCGCGGATCCGGAGCTGTCCGGCTACTCGTTCAAGGCCATGAAAGAGGTCAAGGAACTGGTGGGAGCCGGCGCGGTGGCCGAGCCGGCCGGGTGAAACTGCTCGAACCGATCTCCGTTGGCTCGGTGGAACTGCGAAACCGCGTCGTCTCCACCGCCCACGGAGCCTTCCTGTCGTTCTATCGGCCGGGCGAGTCGCCCGACCGCTACATCGGCTATCAGGAGCGACGGGCGGCAGGGGGAACCGGGCTGATCATCCTCCAACCGGTCCAGGTTCACCGATCCAGCCAGGCCACCGGGCACTACCCGTACGAGCCCGACGATCTGCGCCGGAAGCTGCGGGCAATGAAGACGGCGCTCCACGCTCACGGCGCGGCGGTGTTTATGCAGCTCATGCACTTCGGCGCCGAGTTCCGTTCGGACGCCAGCTCTGATTTCACCCCGCTATGGTCGTTCGGCGGGACGATCTCAGCCAGCGGGAACGAGGTCGCCCACGAGATGACGGCCGACGAGATCGAGGAGCTCGTCGATGCGTTTGTTTCCACCGCGGTGCTGGCGCTCGAATCGGGCATCGACGGGGTCGAGCTGCATGGCGCGCACGGGTATCTGATCCAGCAGTCGTTTAGCCCCTGGGCCAACACGCGCGGCGACGAATGGGGCGAGCCGCTGCGATTCGTGACCACGATCCTCCAGCGGCTGCGGGCCCAGGTCGGCTCCGATCCCGTGGTCGGGGTACGTTTGTCGGTCGACGACTACCGGCGACCGGCCGACGGCGGCCTCGGGCCCGAGGGCCTGCGCGAGGTCGCGCGGGCGCTAGTTGGCACCGAGCAGATCGACTATCTCAACCAGTCATCCGGGTCGCGCTCGTCGCACTACGCCCGAGCGGTCGCGAGCTATCGGCATTCGCCCGGAGAGCTGCTGCCGCTGATCGCGCAGACGCGGCAGGCCATCGACGGCCGCGTCCCCGTGGTCGGCGTCGGGCGTGTGACCACCACCGAACTGGCCGAGCGCGCGCTCGAGGACGGGGTCTGCGACCTGGTGGCGATGACTCGCGCTCAGATCGCCGATCCGGACGTTGTGGCCAAGCTGCGTCGCGGGGAGGCCGGTCGAATCCGGCCGTGCGTCGGGGCGAACCAGGGCTGCGTCGACCGCATGGTCGGCGGCATGCCGATCACGTGCCTGCACAATCCGGAGGTCGGGCGCGAGTACCAGCTGGGTCTGGTACCCGAGCCGGCGGCCGAGGAGCGGCGGGTTCTGGTCGTCGGCGCGGGGCCGGCCGGGCTGGCCGCCGCGCGCATCGCGTCGCTCCGCGGTCACCGCGTGCAGGTGGTCGACCGGCGCGCGACGCTCGGCGGGCGCCTCAGCCTGCTGGCCGACAGCGGACCCGCGTCGGAGCTGCTCGAGTCGGTTCGCTGGCTGCAGGAGGAGCTTGAGCGGCTCAGCGTTCGGCCCGAGCTCGGAGTCGAGCTCGACGTCGATGGCCTGGCACAGCGCCAGG
>Ga0335075_10010035_pt1 | contig 14383 bp, 7 predicted proteins | sample Lox_Sample_24_FD_206723 | JGI IMG/M metagenome (GOLD analysis project Ga0335075, IMG submission 206723) | Soil microbial communities from Loxahatchee National Wildlife Refuge, Florida, United States - Lox_Sample_2.4 | ecosystem: Environmental > Terrestrial > Soil > Wetlands | place: USA: Florida...
CAGCAACCCTCACCCCGACGATCACGCTCCGGCCGAGCGCGGGGAAGCCGAAGATTTCTTCGTAGCTGCGGTCGAACAGGTTGGTGACTCGCCCGAACACGTCGACCTGGTCGAGCAGTCGTACCGAGGCACCGAGGTCGGCGGTCGTGAAGCCGGAATTGTCGAGGATGCCCAGGCTGGCGCCGAACGACGGGTCGATGTCGCGCGCCTCGCCACGCCCGTCAACACGGAAGAATCCACTGACGCGTCCGGACGAGAACACGAGGTCGGCGAATCCGGCGAGCTCGGGTCGCCGCAGCAGCGCGTCGCCGACCTGGAACGGGTTGGGCGCATCGGGCCGGCCGTCGTTGGCGAGAATCCGCGTCCGCTGTGCCGTCAGGCCGCCGCGCACGGTCAGTGCGCTCGTCGGACGCACGGCCACCGAGATCTCGGCGCCCTGGGCCCGCGCGTTCGAGATGTTGTCGCTCCGGTACGAGGTCGTGCCGGGAATGCGGTTCACCGTGACGATCAGGTCGTCGTAGGCGTTGCGGAAGTACAGCGCATCGACGACGAGACGGCCGCCGAGCCAGCCGGCTTCGGCCCCGGCATCGAGGCTGAGGGTGCGCTCCGGCTTCAGGCCCGGGTTGTCGGTGAAGGCGATCTCGAAGGCGCCGGGCGCCCGCATGCCGGTGCCGGCATTGCCGTGGAGTCGAAGCCACTGGCTGTCGCTACCGAAGGCGCGCCAGCTCGCGGAGACGCGCGGGTTGACGACCGAGACCGTGTCCTCGGCGAACGTCGGGCGCGGGCTGAAGACGGACTGATTACCCTCGATCGCTGCGCGCGCGACATGCTCGAACCGCAGGCCGGCCTGCAGCGCCAGGCGACCGGTCTCGATGCGCGCCTCGCCGAACGCGCCGATCTGCCGGCGTTCGACCGGGAGCTCCTGGTCCTGCAGCCCCGTGATGAACGTCGAGCTCGCCCGCTCGTCCTGGAACTCGCCGCCGGCCGAGAAGGACACGCCGGACCACGCGGCATCGACGGCGCCTCTTCCCGACAGCATTCGGTTGCCGGAGGTGGACGGATCGTCCGGCGAGAAGACGCTGATGAACGTGCTGTCGCGGTCGGCCCAGGCGACGCTGCCGCGGACCTGCGCGGTCGGACGCAGACGGTAGGTGACCGATCCGCCGGCCGCTGTGGTCTCGTTCTCGCCGCGCGAGACGAGGTCGACGCCGCCGTAGGTGTCGTTGGGATCGCTCCCGTAAGGACCCGGATTACCGCGGTCGTTGCGGCCGACGCGCAGCAGGCCGGTCAGCTGCAAGCGGTCCGTGCCATAGCCGACGCTGCCGGTGGCGTCGGTGCGCGTGTAGTCGTCGTTGCCGACCGTCTCGCCGGTGCCCGGTGCGGTGCCGGTGAAACCGTCGCTCGAGAGCCGTTCGACGCCGCCGCCCCACTGCAGGCGTCCGCTGCTGCCGGCCGCCGCCGCGTTGGCGCGCCACGTGCCGAACGAACCACCCTCGAACAGCGCGTTGCCGCGCATCGGCCCGCCGCGCCGGGTCACCAGCTGCACGACGCCGCCGACGGCGTCGGACCCGTAGAGCGCGCTCTGCGGGCCGCGCACTACTTCGACGCGGTCCAGGTCGAACGAGGGCAGGTGCGCCGCATCGAAGCTGCCGCCCATGTCGTTCAGGCGAATGCCGTCGACCAGCACCAGGGTGAAGTCGCTCTCGCCGCCGCGCGGGAAGATCGACGTCACACCACCGCGGCCGCCGCTGCGCGACAGGGTGAAGCCAGGCACCGACCGCAGCGCGTCGAGCGTCGACTCGAGCTGACGGGCGCGAATCTCGGTCTCGTCGAACACCGTCAGCGCGGCGCCGGTGCCCGAGCGCGTGACTGGCACGACGCCCGCCGAGACGACCACCGACTCGGTCACCGCGGCCACCTCGGCCGATACGTTCGCGGTGGCTTCCCTATCGTTGGACAGCGACACCTGCTGCGCTGGTGCGCTGAAGCCGTCGGCGACGAGGCGGAGCGTGTAGGTGCCGTCCGGGGCGTCGAGCGCGAAGGCGCCAGACGATGTCGTCCGGGTGGTGGCGATCGGTCCGGTCGGTCCTTCGAGGACGACACGGGCATCGGCAATGGGCTGACCAGCGGGGGTGCTGACGGTGCCGCTCAGGCGCGCAGCCGACACGGGCGTCGACAGCAGGGCCAGCAGCAACCCGGCCAGCGGCAGGGCATGACTGCGAATCATTCGACCTCCTCGGCGTTTCCACGCGCCGACCCTGCGGCGCGACATGCGCCGACCAGGCGAGAGGACTTGCCCGACGGAAGGTTTCCTGACTTGGCGGCGACAGAAGCGGCTCGACGCCTTCCCACAACCTTCGACAGGTTGCAGTGGCGGGACAGGCCTGATGGCGTGTCCGTGACGAGACCGGCTCACCGCGTCACAGTGGCGGGACCGTGTGGGTATTGCACCCAGCTTCCCTTCGACAACGTCGGGTTGTCAGGCTCGAGCATAGCACGCGGGTTGCAGGGCAGCGGGCTCCGGGCCGATTGGATCGACGGCCGCATGAACGCCGACGACACCATCGAATATCTCGACCGCTTCTGGTTGCGCACCGCCCGTCAGGTGATGGCGGTGACCGCGCTGGCGACCTACGTCTGCTACCTCGTCTACAGGTATCGCTACACGATCAGCACGGAAGCCCCCATCTTCGGGTGGCTCGTGTTCCTCGCCGAGGTGCATGGGTTCTTCTCGCTGTTCTTCTACTTCTTCCAGATCTGGGCGCCGATCCGTCGGGTGTGCCCGCCACCGAGCGGGCGGTTCACGGTCGACATCTTCATCACGACCTACAACGAGGACCTGGCGCTGCTCCGGCAGACCGCCCGGGCCGCCATCGACCTGCGCTACCCGCACGAGACCTACCTGTGCGACGACGGGCGACGGCCGGCGGTCGCGGCGCTGGCGCGCGAACTGGGCTGCGGGTACATCACGCGCTCCGACAACACGCACGCCAAGGCCGGCAACTGGAACAACGCCTACGCCCAGACCACCGGCGACCTGATTCTCACGCTCGACGCCGACCACGTCGTCCAGCCGCAGCTGCTCGAGCGCACCCTCGGCTACTTCGAGGATCCGCGCGTGGCGCTGGTGCAGGTGCCGCAGCAGTACCACAACCTCGATTCGGTCCAGCATCGCGTCGATTGGGACGAGCGCCGCATGTACGGCGAGCAGGACGTGTTCTTCGACCTGGTGATGCCGGGCAAGGACACCTGGAACTCCGCCTTCTTCTGCGGCACCGGCGCGGTGCTGCGGCGCGAGGCGCTGGTGCCGCACGGCGGCATCATCACCGGCAGCATCACCGAGGACATGCACACCGCCATCGTGCTGCACTCGGAAGGCTGGAAGTCGGTGTACGTCAACGAAGTGCTGGTCACCGGCCTGGCGCCGACCGACGTCTCGTCGTTCCTCAAGCAGCGCCTGCGCTGGGCCGAGGGCAACCTCAAGATCATCTTCGACATCAACCCGCTGACCTGCCGCGGGCTGTCGATCCCGCAGCGCATCAGCTACTTCGCGTCGATGTACCACTGGACCGTCGGCGTGCCGAAGCTGGTGTTCTACCTGTCCCCACCGTGGATGCTGGTGTCGGGCACGTTCCCGATCGCGCCGTTCACGTCCGAACTGCTGACCATCTACCTGGCCAATCTGGCCGCGATGTCGGTCGCCTACAAGTTGAGCAGCCGCGGGCGCGGACGCCTGCTGATGGACGAGTTCTTCAACATGTTGAACACGTTCACGCTGCTGCAGGCCCTCGGACGGCTGTTGCTGCAGGGCAAGAAGATGGGTGCGTTCGTCGTCACCAGCAAGAAGGGCGGCGACGCCTCGACCGGGGCGGTGATGCCGCATCTGGTACTCCTCGCGGCATCGGGCCTCGCGATCAACTGGAGCCTCATGGGCCTGGGCTTCGGGGTCACCGAGGACTGGTTCGGGGCTGGCATTGCGATGTTCTGGACGGTCTACAACATGTCGCTGGTGGCGATGGTCGTCCGCCTGGCGACGCGGCCCCGTCAGAAGCGCGATACCTCCCGCTTCCGCACCGCCGTCGCGGTCACCAGCCGCGGCGTCGCGGGTGCCTCCGCTGTCGGCGTGACGATCGACCTCAGTGAAGGGGGGTGCCGACTGCACTGGCCCGAGGCGATGCCGCTCGGCGCCCGCCGCCGTCTCGACCTGCACCTGTCCGGAGGCGTGCTGACGCTCGACGTCGAAGTCGTCAAGGCCTTCGCCCGCACGAACGACGGCTGGTGGCCGATCGGCGTCCGCTTCGTGGCGCCCTCGACGGCCGACGTCGACGCATTGAACGACGCCATCTACGACACGGTCGTCCCCGAACTGCTGCATGGGCTCCGTCGGTCGTCGATGCCCGTGCGCCTGATGAATCAGGTCCGGCTGACCGTGCAGCGGCGATTCGCGCCGAGGGCGATCCGTCGCGCCTGGCGCGTGCCGGTGCGATTGGTGGCGCCCACCGGCCGTGCCATCTTCGGCACCTCGCGAGACACGAGCGCCAGCGGCATCTCGCTGGTCGCCTCCGCCGCGTTGCCGGTCGGTGCGGTCGTGAGCGTCGACGTCGAAGTGCCGGGCCGTCGCCAGACGCTGGTCGGCGAAGTGGTCCGTTGCCGTCCGATCTCCGAGGCCACTCGTCGCAAGGGCAGCTGGGACATCGGCCTCCGCGTGTCCGCTGACGCACTCGTCGCCGTGGTCGATGAGGCAGAACGGCAGGTGGCGTGATGGGACGCCGATTGCTGCTCAGCGGCCTGCTCGTCCTCGTCATCCAGTTCGGCGCGTTCCGCTTCATCAACCGCGATGCGTTGTGGGTCGACGCGCACGCCGCCGACCATCCGACGGCTGCCGCCATCCGCACGTCGGCCGACGGCATCCTGCAGACCCGCCACCCGTCGCGGCGTCACCTCGAGGCGCTGATCCGCGTCACCGACCGTGACGATCTCCGCGACGTGCGGGCCGCCGCGCTGCTGCGCCTCGCCGAGCGTGAGCCCGACGACGCGCACGTCCAGTTGCGACTGGCCGACGCTTTGCGTCGCGCCGGACGTTTCGATGAATCGACCCGCGTGTTCGAGCGGGTGGCAGGTCTCCGATGATCGCGTTCCGTACTCTCGTCCTCGGGCTCGCCGTGATGCTGCCCGCCGCCGCCACGGCTGACGCACAGGGCACGACGCCCCTCGCCAGCGTGACGACCGAGCAGCGCGCCGAAGCCCTGCTCGGCCTCGGACGGGTCGCGCGCGACCGCGGTGACCACGGCACGGCTCACCTGCGGTTCCAGGAGAGCGATCGCCTGCGCCCCTTCGACGCGACACGGCAGGATGAGCACTTCTGGATCGCCGTCCATGCCGACCGGACAGCGGCGTTTGCCCTGGCCCGACGCCTGACCGAAGGCGGTACGGCATCGCGCGCCGTCTGCGAACGATGGGTGGCGCTCGCGTCGACGTCGACACTCGACGAGTCGCGTCAGGCCATCGAACTGGCAGAACGACGGCATCCGGATTCGCGGTGGGCATCGGCGTGGGCCGCACTCGCGCTGCGGGCCGAAGGTGTCGGCAACATCGCCACGGCATCGCAGGCGTGGGCGAAGGTGCCCGCACCCATCCAGGAGTCGCGCGACGACTGGCACGCGTCGTCCCTGCGGGTGGCCGTCGCCGGTCAGTCACGCGCGGCGTTGGCCCCGGCGCTCGACGCGTACGTGCAGCAGCACGGCGACAACGTCGGCATGCGACGACTGGCCGTCGAGGCGTGGGCGGACGCGGGCCAGCCGGCCCGGGCGCTCGACCGTCTCGAACCCCTGCTCGCGGCCCGTCCGGCCACCGCCGACGTGCGTCGGGCCGCCGATCTCTCGCTCGCCGCTGGCGATCTGAATAAGGCGCGTCGTTTCTTCGAGCGTCTGGCCTCGCCGACGACGGCCTCGGTGGACGACGTCAAGGCGCTGGCCGGCGTGCTGGCAAGTCAGCGGGATGGGGCGGCGCTGCGGCGGCTGTTCACCAACCGCGCCTCGGCGCCGTGCGCGGCCGATCGCGTCACGGCCCTCATGGCCGCCGGCGACGAAGAATTGCTTGCCGACCTCATGCCTTCGCTTTCATCGTCGTGCCCCGTCTACCCCGAGGTGGCGCGTCGCGTCGCCGCGACGTGGCTGGCGCGTGACCGCGCCGGCGTGGCGGAGACGTGGCTGGCGGCCGTGGCCCCGGGCGACATGACCGACGCGCACCGGGTGCTGCTGGCCCAGGCCCTGTCGGCCCGCGGCGCATGGCGTGAGGTCGATGCGGTGCTCGGCGCGGTGACGGCTGCCGACGGGACGGCCGTCGCTGCCGACGCGGCCGCCCTGCGCGTGTGGGCATGGGCTGGTCAAGGGCGTGCGGCCGAGGCCTGGGCCCTGGCGCAGCGCACGCAGACGCCCGCGTCGGCGACGGCAGCGGGCCAGGCAGGCTGGGCCGCGCTCGCATTCACGGCCGGCGACCTGACGAGCGCCGAGAGTCTGGCACGTACCGCGATCGGATCGACCCGGGATGTCGATGCGCGCGCCGTCCTGGCCTCGCTGGCGGCCGTCGAAGGCCGTCCCGCCGAGACGCGTCGCTGGTTGGCGCCGGTCGCGTCGTCCCTGCGGCAGCCGGGCCATGTGCGTCTCTGGCTCGACGCCGCCGAGGCGATCGGCGGCGCTCGTCTGGCCATCGCGGAAGCTGGTGCCTACGCGTCGATCGTGGCCGGTGACGTCGACCTGCTCGCACGACAGGCGCGGTGGTCTGCCGAGACCGGCGACATGACTGCGGCTCGTCGCGACGCGTCGCGGGTGCGTGCGCTGTCGGCCGATCGCGCGACGTACCTCGATATCGTGATCCTGCTGGCGTCGGGCGACGCCGTTGCCGCCTGGGATGCACTGTCGCGACCTGTCACCGCGGCCAACGCCGCAGTGACGAAGGCGGAGTGGCAGCGGCTCACGCTTGATGCGGCGGTTGCCGCCGAGCGGTGGAGCGAGGCTCGCGACGCACTCGCCACGCTGGGCGACGAGTTGACGCCAGCCGAACGTACTCTGGCGACCGGACGCATCGCGCTCGGCGCCGATGGTCGACTGTCGACTAGCCTGCGCGCCGACCTCGAGGCACTCGTGGCGCGCGACGCCTTCGCTGCCCCGGCGCGCATCGTCCTCGCAGGCGCCGATGTGGCCGACGGCGAGCCGGCGCGCGCCCTCGCGCGGCTTGGCGTGCAGACCGGTGACGACACTCTCCGGCGCGAGCGCAACGACCTGCGGTCCGTGCTGGCCCAGGCTCTCCTCGGTCTGGAACGTCCGGCCGACGTCCTGACCGTGGTGGCCGACGCCGCCGCGGAACCGTCGTCGCTCCGCGTCCTGCGTGCCCGCGCCCTCGTGCGGCTCGGTCGAATCGACGAGGCGCGTCGCGGGCTGGAGACGCTGGCCCGTTCGAGCCGCGGTGTGGACGCCTATCTGGCGTGGGCCGAAACGGCGGCCGACGCTCAGGCCCGCGTCGCGATCCTGCGACAGGCCCTCGAGGCGCATCCGGCTCGCGTCGACGTCGGCGAACGTTACGTGCAAGGTCTCGCCGACGCCGGTGATCTCGCGGCGGCGTCGACTCAAGCGGCCCGTCTGCTCACGCAGTCGCCCTCGTCGCGGGTGGCGTGGCAGGTGCAGGTGCGAGTGGCCACGACCGCCGACGATGCGACGCTGGTCACCCGGCTGCATGAAGCCTGGGAGGCGCTGTCCGGCGACGCCGAGCGGGCCTTCGTGATCGGGGAAGGACTGGCGCACGCGTCGCGCGTGCCGGCACCGGCGCTCGCGCTGGCGGACGGCTGGCTGATTGAACGCGGCGACGATGCGCGGGCGGCCCGGTTGCGCGCCCGTCTGGCCGTGTCGGCTGGCTCGTGGACGGTGGCCGAGCAGGCCCTGGCGTCGCTGCAGCGCGTGGCGCCGGACGAGCCCGGCACGCAGCGGCTCGCCGCGCAGGTGGCGGCCTGGAGCGGTCGGCACGGCAACGCCGTCCCGCTGTACCTCGCGTATCTGGATCGTCGTCCGGACGATGCCGATGCGTGGCGCGAATATGCGCGCCTGCTCACGTGGCGTGGTGACGCGCCTGGCGCCAGCGACGCGTACGCACGGCTGATGACGCTGACGACGGCGCCCGCCGTGAGTGCGGAAGCCGAGACCAAGCGTGCGCTGTCGCGACACGACTGGCCGGCGGCGGCGCAGGCCGCCACGCGCTGGGGCGCACTCGAACCGTCGTCGCTGGATGCGGCGGTCGATCTGGCCCAGGCGCTCGATCAGGCCGGGCGCGCGCTGGCGGCCGACCTCGCGTGGGCCGACGTGGCTCGTCGTCCGGGGCTGCCCGACGTCGTGCAGCGGTCGATCGACGCACGGCGGACGCGCAATACCGCGACCGTCGTTGGTCGCTACGACGTGGTGTCGACCGACGCCTTCGGTGGCCAGCGGCTCGTCGAGACCCGCCTGGCCGGCGTGGCTGGCGAGATGCCGGTGCGGCCGGGCGGTGCGCTGTGGGTGACCGGTCAGGTCGATCAGGGGCAGGTGCACACCGCGGCGGCCACGAGGGACCTGCAGCAGGGCGATCTCGGCGTGCGCGGCGTCTTTGGCGCGGGCGTCCGTGGCGTTGCGCGCATCGGCGCGGTGCGCGTTGGCGATGACGACCAGATGCGGGCCCAGGCGCAGGTGTTCGCGCCGGTCACGCGTCGGCTCGGTGTGGCCGTCGACGTGGCGCGCCTGCCGTTCTGGGAGAACGGCGCCACGGTCGCGGCGGGCCTGCAGGCGACGACCGCTGGTGTCGGCGTGCGGCTCCTGGCTGCCGGCGACGTCGATGCGTCGTTCAACCTGTCGCAGGGCGCCATCTCCGACGGCAACACGCGGCGTCAGGTCGACGCGACCGTCGGCCGGCAGTTCGGGGGCGGCCGGCAGGCTATGGAGGTTCGCGCGTCGGGCTTTCTGTTCGGGTTCGACCGGTCGACCTCGGCGTACTTCTCGCCGGACAGCCTCGGTCGGGTGGACCTCGAAGTCGGCATGACCCGCTGGCTCGGGCAGGGCGGTACCATCCGCGATGGCCGTCACGTCGTTCGCGCCCGCACCGGGTTCGGCGTCGACTCGGAAGGCCGTGCCTATGTGCTGGGTTCGGCGGGTGTCGTGGTGCCGCTCGGCGGGACCGTGGGGCTCGGCCTCGACGGGCGTTGGACGTCCTCGCGCGTGTATCGGGCCTGGCAGTTCACGGCGGGTCTGCAGGTCGGGCTCGGCCGGGGTACCACGAACGCCGCCGCCTCCGCTGCCTCGGAACGGCCATGATTCGCCACGATTGACCTCCCCGGCGCCATCGCCGGGCCCCGGCGGTCCGGTGCAATGAGCGTGACGACTTCCGGGCACGGCGGCCGGAGGGCCGGAGTGGCGGCCAACCCGCACCTTGCCCCGACCATCCGCGTCATAGCAGGAAGGCCCCATCGAGCGGCAGGGGCCTCGGGAACGCGAGCCCATCAGTTGCGACGGGTCGGGCATTTCGCATAACATTCCCGTTTCGTGCGTCCGGCGGCACTCAGTCGCTGGACGTCTTACGCCGTCAACGAGGAGCGCATGAGCAAGAGTTCCACGGTGACCGTCCGCGAGACGCCAGTCGCGGAGGTGACGACCGTTTCTGCCGGGGCATTGAAGATTCACGGCGAGACGTTCGTCATCGAAACCGACGAACGCGTCGACGTGGTCGACCTGACCGAACGCATCATGGAGCTCGTCCGGGGCCTGAACGTGCGCGAGGGCATCGTCAGTCTCTGGTCCCTGCACACCACCTGCACCGTCTTCATCAACGAGTTCCAGACGGCGCTGCTGTCCGACATCAAGCGGTTCCTCGAGAAGATGGTGGCTCGCGACGAGGCCTGGGTGCACAACGACCCCGACTTCAGCGACTGCGACCGGATGAACGCCGACAGCCACCTGCGGGCCCTGTTGCTGGGGCACAGCCTCACCCTCCAGATCAGCGGCGGCGACGTGGTGCTCGGGCAGTGGCAGCGCATCCTGATGGGCGAGCTCGACGGTCCCCGCTCGCGCACCCTGCGCGTCCAGGTCTGGGGTATCGCGTAAACGCCGGTCACTGATTCCATGCGCAGCCGCCTGCGTGCGGCCGGGCTGCTCGATATCGCAGACGCGCTCGACGCCCGGCAGCGACTCTCGGCCGAAGACGGCCTTCGTCTCTTCGAACATCCGGATCTCCGCCTCGTCGGCTGGCTCGCCAATCGTGAGCGCGAGCGCCGGTTCGGCGACCGCACGTTCTACAACTACAACCTGCGGCTCGAGGTCACCAACGTCTGCCAGGCGTCGTGCCTGTTCTGCTCGTTCGCCCGTCTCCAGGAAGGGCAACCGGGCGCCTACACGATGTCGCTCGAGCAGGCCTGGGACAAGGTCCGTCATCGGGCCGGGCAGGCGCTCACCGAAGTCCACATCGTCAACGGGCTCCACCCGCACCTGCCGTTCTCGTACTACACGGAGCTGCTGGCGGGCTTCAAGCGGATCCGGCCCGACATCACGCTGAAGGCGTTCACCGCCGTCGAGATCGCGTTCTTCGCCGACCTCTACGGCATGACCGACGAGCAGGTGTTGCGGGCGCTCATGGACGTGGGGCTCGAGTCGATCCCGGGTGGCGGCGCCGAGATCTTCGCCGACCGTGTACGTCGCAAGATCGCGCACGACAAGGCCGACGGCGAGCGCTACCTGTCGATCCACCGGATCGCCCACCGGCTCGGCATGAAGACCAACGTCACGATGCTGTTCGGGCACATCGAACGGCTCGACGAGCGCGTCGACCACATGCTGCGGGTGCGCGAGACGCAGGACGAATCCGGCGGCTTCCAGGCCTTCATCCCGCTGACGTTCCATCCCGACAACAACCAGATGCGCAAGCTGCCGCCGCCGACCGCGGCCGACACGCTGCGCACGATTGCCGTCTCGCGCCTGCTGCTCGACAACGTCGACCACATCAAGGCGTTCTGGATTGCCACCGGCGTCTCGGTGGCGCAGGCGGCGCTGTGGTTCGGCGCCGACGACCTCGACGGCACGGTGCAGGAAGAGCGCATCTACCACATGGCCGGCTCCGACACGCCGGACATCCTGACGACCGCGCAGCTGCGGCACCTGGTCGAGGCGGCCGGCCGCACGCCCCTCGAGCGCGACACGATGTACAACCTGGTCGGGGCGTAGACACCCGGCCTTCGTCGGTCGGCCTTCGGCTTTCGAACTCACACGCACGCTCTCGCACTTCGTAGCGGTCGCCGGCCTGGTCGGCCGGCGCCGATCTCATGGGCCGTTCGGGGAACGGCCCCTACCTGCGGGATTCAGAATCTCGCGTGACACCGTGTGTGTCGACCCGCAGCCCCGCGGGCTGCGCGCCGTGGGCCCTTGCTCTCGACATTCGCATTTCCGCATTCCCGCATGCGTATCGGGTAGCCCGTAGCCCGTAGCCCGTAGCCCGTAGCCCGTAGCCCGTAGCCTGAGGCCCTGAGGCCTGGAGCCCGTAGGCTGCAGGCTGCAGGCTGTAGGCCGTATAGTCGTCTCGTCCATGGACATCAGCCAGAAGCGATTCGCCAATCGCGCCACGTTCGGGTTCGGCGACAGCGAACTGCGCTACACCGTCAGCGATGCCAGCGGCAGCAACACCGTCACCGTGCCCTACGCCGAGATCGAGCGTGGGCAGGACGAGATGGTCGAGCGTAATGCCTGGCTGCGCAACGCCGGCCTCTTCTGGATCTGCCTCAGCCTGCTGATCGTCGCCGTCAGCGACACCACGCCGCGGCGACTGCGCGGTGTCGGCTGGATGATCATCGGGCTCGGCTGTCTCGTCGCGTACCGCTTCCGCACCACGACGTTCACCGTGCTGCACTCGTCGAAGGGCCGCATCTTCGTCATCCGCAACGACGCGACGCACGACCAGGTCCTGAGTGAGATCGACACGCGTCGTCGCAGCCAGCGGCGTGACTGGTACGCGCACGTCGATCTCGACAACGCCCCGGCCCGCGAGACGGCGAAGTTCGACTGGCTGAAGGAAGAGGGCGTCATCTCCGACGACGAACACGCCGAGGCCGTCGCCGAGATTCACGGTCATCACCACGAGCCTGACGCGCCGATGCCCGGCAGCACGCGCCTGCACTGACCCGTCCGGAGGAAGCAGTTCATGACGACCAACCCCTCGGCGTTCCTTGCTGCATGTCGTGCCGGTGATGTGCCGGTGATCACGGCGACGCTCGACGCCGACCCGGCGGTCGCGCGGGTGACGGACGATGCTGGGCGAACCGGCTTGCATCTCGCACATGGCCATCCGGAGGCGGTGCGACTCCTGCTCGCGCGCGGGGCCGACCCGAACGCCCGTGATCGGGGCGACAACATCACACCGCTGCACCTGGCGGCCGCCAACCGGATCGTCGAGAGCGTGCGGCTGCTGCTCGACGCCGGCGCGGACGTGCACGGCACCGGCGACCTCCACGAAGGCGATGTCATCGGCTGGGCCGCCGCGCAAGGCAACCACGATGTCATCGACCTGCTCGTGGCCCGTGGCGCGAGGCATCACGTGTTCTCGGCGCTGGCGCTGCGCGACCACGATCTGCTGCGACGCGTCGTCGACGAGAATCCGGCGGCCCTGGCCAGGCGACGGTCGCGCTACGAGAACCGCCACACCGCCGTGCACGCGGCATTTGCGGCGCCGGACGGCCTGGGCTACCTGGCGGGCACGCCGGACATCGCCGCGCTCTCGCTGCTCATCGAATTGGGTGCCGACGTCGACGCCACCGACGACCGGGGTCGCACGCCGCTCGATGTGGCGCTGCTGCGCGGTAATGTCGAGGCCGCGCGCCTCCTGAGTGACGCCGGCGCTCGTCGCGGCGCTGGCGCGGCGCTCGAGCCTCGTGCCGATGTTGCTGCTGCGGCTGGCGCCCTCGCCGATACCGTCGTGGCGGGTGAACCGATGTTCCGCGTGGTCGATGGCCGGACGACCGTCCGCTGGTTCCAGGCGATCGGCTTCGAGGTCCTGGATGCGTACCAGGAGGACGGCGACCTGCGCTACGCGCGTCTGGGGTTCGGCCGTTGCCGGTTCGCGATCGCGCCAGGCGGTGGTCCGCCGCGCGGTGCCAGCCTCTGGGTGTTCACGACCGACATCGACGATCTCCACCAGCTCGTCGTGCAGCGACAACTGCAGGCCGTCTCCGATGCGCTCGCCGATCCCTCGGCCATGCAGTGGCCGTTCGACGAGGACCTCTACACGCCGTTCTACGGCGGCCGTCAGTTCAGCATCCGCGATCCGAACGGCCTCGTCGTGGTGTTCCATCAGCCGGACGGCGTCGATGGATCGGACGACGCCGACCCGTAGCGGAATTTTTGCGTAAGTCGACAGGCTGCCGCGGGCCTCGTCGGCCCGCGCGAAGATTGATGGTTCTGTCGGCTTTGCTGCCGCGACGAAGCACAACGAAATTGGGTAGGGACGGCTCGCCGAGCCGTCCGCCTGGAGACGCGATGGATCGACGACGGTTTCTGCAGGCATCGGCGACGCTCGGCGTCGCCGCGACATCGGGGATGCAGGCCTCTGGCTTCCCGCAGGCCACTGCCGGAGCAGGCGCCGCACAGGGACCGCCGCTCCAGCAGTACGACGCGCACGCGCCGCTCGTCATCGAGCGGGCTCGCGACGGCAAGCCGCGCGCCGGGCAGGTCGTGCTGGCCATCCAGCCGCACTCGGACGACATCCCGCTGTTTGCCGCCGGCACGGTGCTGAAGTTGATCGACGAGGGCGCGACGGCGTACGTCATCCGCGTCACCAACGACGACATGGCCGGGCCCGGCTCGCACGCCGAGACCGTCATGGCCAACTGGCGCGACTCGGAGGCCGTCGGCAAGGCGCTCGGCGCCACGAAGACCTTCGACCTCAACTACAACAACCACATGATGGACAACATCGCGTGGGCCGAGCTGCGCCAGCGGTTCATCTTCCTCTTCCGCCTGCTCAAGGCCGACATTGTCGTCACCTACGACCCGTGGGGCGCGTACGAGGAGAACCCCGATCACGCCGTCACGAGCCGGTGCGTCGAGGCCGCGGCCTGGATGGCTGGTGGCACGAAGGATTACCCCGAGCACTTCGCGGCGGGCCTCGCGCCGCACAGCGTGAAGGAGAAGTACTACTTCGCGCGCTTCCAGCAGCGGGTCAATCGCGTCGTCGACATCGGCCCCTGGGTCGAGCGCAAGATCGACATCAATCTCGAGAACAAGGCACAGGGACCGGCGGGAGAGAACGGTCAGCGGCTGCGGGCGAGACTGACGGCGGAGGGCAAGCGCCTGCCGTTGCTCGGCGACGACGATCGCACGGCCAACCG
>Ga0335075_10010036_pt1 | contig 14382 bp, 16 predicted proteins | sample Lox_Sample_24_FD_206723 | JGI IMG/M metagenome (GOLD analysis project Ga0335075, IMG submission 206723) | Soil microbial communities from Loxahatchee National Wildlife Refuge, Florida, United States - Lox_Sample_2.4 | ecosystem: Environmental > Terrestrial > Soil > Wetlands | place: USA...
AGGGGGAGGGCTACGCGTCGGTCGCCGACTGGCGCGCCGCGCACGAGCGGTACTGGCATTCCGAACAGCTCCGCGCTGCCCTGGACGACCCCAGTTTCACCGTCGGCGACGACACGCTGGTGGTCGCCGAGGAATTCCGCCTGGTCGGCGGCGGCACGGGCTAGTCGGGAATCGTCCAGGCGGATTCCGGGGTGATGCGGATGGCCTGGCCGTAGTTCTCGTCGTACGACCGCGTCGTGCTGCCGATCGCCTCGAGGGCGGGCAGGTACTTGTCGAGCAGGCCCGGGAACTTCGACGGCGGCGGGGCGTCGGGGACCAGCCGGGCGCGGCCGGAGATCACCACGATGTCGCCGCCGCCAGGTCCGGAGTCGAAGTTCATGGACACCTTGTCGTTCGCCGCGATGTGCCGCTGCTTGGCCCCGCCGTTGACGCCGTAGACGGTGATCGTCGAACCGTCCCACACGAACCAGACGGGCCGCGGCGCCGGCCGTCCGGACGGGGTCACCGTGGTCAGCCACGCGATCTGGTCGCTGATGAGGTGCCGCTCGATCTGCTCGGTGAGCTCGAATGCCATACGGCCCATCCTTCCAGGCGCCGGCCGCGAGCTAGCTCCCGCGGTACGTGGAGTAAGCGAACGGGGACAGCAGCAGCGGCACGTGGTAATGCCCCGCGGTGACCGTGAACGTGACGATCACCTCGGGATAGAACGCCGCCACCCCGCGGCCCGCGAAATACCCGCCCGTCCCGAACACCAGGCGGTACATCCCCGGCGCCGTCTCCGCCTCGAACCGGTGCCGGCCGTCCGTCCCGGTCGAGCCGGACTCGACGGCCACCCAGCCGTCGGCGGCGGCCGCCACCAGCGACACGGCGACGCCGCCCGCGGGCGTGCCGAGCGTCGCGTCGAGCACGTGCGTGGAGACGGTCATGCGCCCAGCGCCTTGCGCACGCGGAGCAGAGTTATCTTTTCGAGCTCCGCAGTCGCCACCTTACGTTCGGTATAAGGATCGTTTTCCAGCCTTTCCTCGAGAGCGGCCCGCATCTGCTCGCCGGTGAGCCCGGTCGCGCAGATCAGGAAGACGTGCCCGAACCGCGCCTCGTAACGGGCGTTGCCGGCGGCGAGCCCGGCGCGGGACCCCTCACCGACCCCGGACTGCTCGGCCGCGGACTGGCCGGCGGCCTGGTCGCCGATCCGCGGGTGCGCGGACAGTGCCTCGAGCACGTCGTCCCACGTCAGGGTGTCGAACGCGCGCGAGACCGCGAGCTGCGCGGCGGCCACCGACGAGTACGGGCGGCCGTCCGCCATGGTGGCGGCGAACCGCCGGGACGCGCAGCACGACAGCATCACGGCGACCGCCTCGTCGGGGGACGACGCGTTGAACGATGCCAGCGTCACATCTGCCTCCCTTCGCACAGAAGTATGGTCAACAGCCAAGCACGCCGGGGCTCGGCGCGCGAGCCTGCCTGGCCGGCCTACCCTGTCCCCGTGACCATCGACATTCGCTCGGGTCTCGTCGCGGACGCGGCGGCGATCACGCGGGTGCGCCGGGACAGCTGGTTCGCCGCCTACACGGGCATCATCGACCGCGCCCTCATCGACCGCGCGACGGCGACCGGTGGCCGCGCGCTGGAACCGCCTTCCTACCGTCGCACCCTGGTGGCGGTGGGCGGGAACGATTCCGCCGTCATCGGTTACGCAGCCTTTGGCCCCGAACGTACCGTTGTCTCTGCCCTCACCTCCGTTACCCAGGCGGGCGGGGACGTAACACCGCGGGGCACGCCGCCCGCCCCGGCTCCGCCAGATGATGACCTCACCCCGGCGGGTCACGCGGGCGACACGGGGGAGCTGTACGCGCTGTACGTGACCCCGGCGTGGTGGTCGGCCGGGGCCGGCCGGGCGCTGATGGGGTCGGTGCTCGCCGCGCTGGGCGAGGCCAGGTACCTCCGGGTCGTGCTCTGGGTGCTGGCCGACAACGCCCGCGCCCGGCGGTTCTACGAGCGGGCCGGGTTCGCTACCGACGGCGCCACCAACGTCCTCGCCGGCCTCGGCGGCGTCCTGGAGGTTCGCTATGTCCGCGACATCTGAGCGGACCGCTTCCGAACAGCAGTGGCTCCGTGTCAACGCCTACCTGCACCGCAACCGCCACGACCTGTCGGTCCGGTCCGCCGCCGGGTACCCGCCGGCGGACCGGGTGGCGGGCACCCCGCTGCTCGCGCACCCCGCGTGGCGGCTGCCGTCACTGGTGCCGCTCGGCGAGATCCGGCTGGAGTGGCGCGCGGAGCCGCCGGCGCCGCGGATCAGCGACCTCGCGGACGTGGCGCCGCACCTGCTGCCGCGGCGCGCCGACGGCACCCGCTACCGCCGGTACTCGCAGGTGATCGAGGAGCTCGCGAGCCCCGCGATCTGGGAGAACCGGAGCACGTACCGGCTGATCGGCGCGGACCTGGCCGGACCCGCCCCGCGCCTGACGTTCACCCGCGGCCGCTTCTTCGACGGCGTCGACATCGGCGGCGCGGCCGGCTACGAGTTCGCGGCCGCCGAACTCGGCCTGGGTAACGGCCCACGGCTGCGCGAGGCCCTCGGAGACCCGTCCGACCTGGCCGCGCGCTCGGCGCCGATGGCGGTCGGCGCGCTGACCCTCCGCCACGACCGCGCGACCGGCGCGGCGTCGTTCCCGCTGCACTGGCGCGACCCGGCGCGGGTCGGGCACGCCGGCGGCATGTACCAGGTGATCCCCGTCGGCATCTTCCAGCCGTCCGGCGAGGCCCCGTGGAACGAGGCGAACGACTTCAGCCTGTGGCGCGGGCTGCTCCGCGAATACGACGAGGAACTCCTCGGCGCCGACGAGGACCACGGCAGCGAGTCGGCCCCGATCGACTACGGCCGGTGGCCGCTCGCGGCGGCGATGACGGCCGGGCTGGGCGACGGCCGCGTCCGCGCGTACTGCCTCGGCCTCGGCGCGGACCCGCTCACGTTCGCGCTCGACCTGCTCACCGTGGTGGTGATCGACGCGCCGCTGTACGACGAGCTGTTCGGCGACCTGGCGGAACGCAACGCCGAAGGCACCGTGATCAAGCCCCGCCCCTTCGACGAGGCGACGGTCGCCGAGCTGACCACGCGCAACCCGGTCCAGGCGGCCGGCGCCGCCCTGCTGAACCTAGCCGTGGCCCACCGGCGGCTGCTGCTCGGCCCGTTACCAGCCTCGCTCGCCCCACTCGGCCAGGTGCGGCCGCTCCGCGCCGGCCCCTGAGAAATTGAACTCGGCGTTAGCCTCGGCAAAAAAGGTCGACGTCGGCGGACGGGCGGTCAAGGAACCCATGGGCCTGAACGGCATACCCTCCGGCCAGCGCGAAGCCGTACGAGGCTGTCACCTCCAGCGCGACGCGGGCGAGGCGCTCGTGAAACGGGTCCATCCCGGGATCCGCTCTCCCGCCTACGCCGCCACCCGCAGATCGGGGAACCGCTGCTCCCAGCTCTGCCGTACGCCTCGCGGGAGGAAGAGCAGGCTCCATACCTGGCGGAGCACGGACTCGTTCAGATATGAGCGCAGGTCGTCGGCCCGCGTGGCCTCCCTGATCACTCGCTCGTACATCAGGTTTCGCTCTGCCGGCTCCTCGAGGTGGAACACCATACGATCCGACCAGTCCAGCCGCAGCGGCAGCTGAACGACACCAGCCACCGGCCCGTCCAGTTCGCCCAGCGTGTCGGGCAGCAGGTACGGACGGTTCTCCGCGTAGGTACGACCGGCCATGTCAATAACGTAGCGCGCCGGTGTTCTCAGCCGCCCGTTCCGTCAGATGACCGGAAGCTTGACGGCTATCTCATACCACGGGGCATGCCGCGCGCGACTACGCGAATGTCCACCGCGAGCGAAAGCCTTGACTCGTGGCCTAGCCCGCTCGCGCCCCTACCAGCCGCGCTCGCCCCACTCGGCCAGGTGCGGCCGCTCCGCGCCGAGGGTGGTGTCCTTCCCGTGCCCGGGGTACACCCCAACCCCGCCGGGGAAGCGAGTTTCACCCGCGTTCGCTCATCCACACAGAGGGATCGGCCCGGCAGGGCCGCTTTAAGTCGGCGACGTTCCGAGCAGTCCGAGCAGTGACCTGAGGATATCTTCCATCTGGTCGAAGCTGTCTTGCTGGCCGTCGAACCTGGTCATGTGGTCACGACCAGCTTTGTCGCGGAACGCTAGCCTCATCGTTAGCGTCGTCACTCCGTCGGTTTCGTGCAGCTGCATGGTCTCGACCGCCTCCGCATCCGGCCAGCCGTCGAACAGCCACGTCTTCACGGTCCGGATCGGCGGCTCGACCTCCAGGTAGGTTCCGCGGAACGAGCACTCGGTTCCATCGCCGGCTACGAAGACGTGGTGGTAGGCCCCTCCGACGCGAAGGTCGATCGAGCACTCCTTCGTCTGGTCCGGGGGTGTAGCGCCCCATTTGCTCACATGCTCGGGCCTCGTCATTACGTCGAAGACGAGAGCGATCGGAGCGTCGAACTCTCGTGTTATGAGGACGTCGAGCTCGTTCGGGAATTCGACCCGTGCCGATCCGTGCCTACTAGGTGTCACTGCTGCTCTCCCGTCGTTGTAGCTCTTGGAGGTAGTCGTCCATCCGGTCCAGGCGCTCATTCCACATCTGCTCGTACCTGGCCAGCCACTCGTGCAACGGCCGCAGAGGCGCGGGCTCCAGGCTGTACAGCCGGTGACGCCCCTGCGCCCGGCACTTCACCAGTCCCACCTCGCTGAGCACCCGCAGGTGCTTGGACACCTGAGGCTGGGACAGCGACAGGTCGGCCACGATCGTGCCGACCGCCTTCTCGCCTGCCATCAGCGCGTCGAGGATCTCGCGACGGCGCACTTCGGCGATCGCGTTGAAGACGTCCGAGGTCGTGGGGGAGCGGGCCACGACTCAAATATATTCCGATATAGGAATGAGTCGAGGCCATTGAGCCGTCGGATAGGCCACGCCGACGCAGATCAGTACATCTGTCCCTGCATGTGGAAGCTCATGGTTCCACAGACCGCTCCCGTGACGAGGCAGCAAAACGAAGGGACCGGCCTACGGCTAAGCGCGGATGCCCGCCCGAGCAGAACCCCCGACTCGGGGCCTCACGCGCTCGCGTCCTCCTTACCAGCCCCGGGCGTGCCATTCCGCTAGGTGCGGGCGTTCGGCGCCTAGGGTGGTGTCGTTGCCGTGCCCGGGGTATACCCACGTCGAGTCGGGCAGCCTGCCAAAGAGCTTCGCCACCACGCCGTCGTACAGCGACCGGAAGCGCTGCGGGTCCTTCTGCGTGTTGCCGACCCCGCCGGGGAAGAGGCAGTCCCCGGTGAACAGGTGCGGCTCGGGCCCGTCCGCCTGGTAGACCAGCGCGATGCTGCCCGGTGTGTGACCGACCAGGTGGATCACCGACAGGGTGGTGTCGCCGAACCGGACCGTGCCGCCATCCTCGACGAGCTCGTCGGTCGGCACCGGGATGCCCGGCGCGTCGGCCGGGTGCGCGACCGTGGCCGCCCCGGTGGCGGCCTTCACCTCGGCCAGCGCCTGCCAGTGGTCCTGGTGCTGGTGCGTGGTCACGATCCGCTCGACGGGCGTGTCGCCGATGACCGCGAGGAGCCGGCCGGGTTCGGCCGCCGCGTCGATCAGCAGTCCCTGCCCGGTGCGGTCGCGAAGCAGGTAGGCGTTGTTCTCGTAGGGCCCCACGGCGACCTTGGTCACCGTCACGCCGTTGATCTCCCGCGTGTCTGACGGGCCGCCGACACGAACGTCTCCGGTGTAAGTCACGAGACGAATCTATCCCTCGTGCAGGTAACGTTTGCGGCGTGGTTGAGACGACGTGGTTGGATGCCACCGCACAAGCCGAACTTGTCCGTCGTGGCGACGCGAGTCCCCGGGAGCTGACCGAGGCGGCGATCGCCCGGATCGAGGCGGTCAATCCGAAGCTGGACGCCGTGATCCGCACCCGGTTCGACGCGGCGCGGCAGGAGGCCGACGGTGAGCTGCCCGACGGCCCGTTCCGTGGCGTGCCGATGCTGTATAAGGACCTGGGCTGCATGGTCGCGGGCGAGCCGATGGCGTTCGGCCTCGGGCCGCTGCGCGACCTGCCGTTCCCGGTGACGTCCTACCTGGCGGACCAGTTCCGGGCCGCGGGGTTCGTCCCGCTGGGCCGGACCAACGTGCCGGAACTCGGCACCACGGTGACGACCGAGCCGATCAGCTTCCCGCCCGCGCGGAACCCGTGGGACCCGGGTCATTCGACGGGCGGGTCGTCCGGCGGGTCGGCCGCCGCGGTGGCGGCGGGCATGGTGGCGGTCGCGCACGCCAGCGATGGCGGCGGCTCCATCCGCATCCCGGCCAGTGAGTGCGGGCTGGTCGGGCTCAAGCCGACCCGCGGCCGCGTGAGCCAGGGACCGCTGGTCGGGGAGGCCTGGGCCGGCGGCGTGATCGACGGAGCGGTCACCAGGACCGTCCGCGACGCGGCCGGTGTCCTGGACGTCATCAGCAACCCCATGCCGGGCGAGCCGTACTACGCGCCGCCGCTGCCGCGCCCGCTCGCGCAGGAGGTGGGCGCCGATCCAGGCCGGCTGCGGATCGGGGTGCTCGACCATCCGGGCGTGGAAGGCTATCTCGACGATCCGCAGTGCCGCGCCGCCGTGGCCAGCGCGGCTCAGCTGCTGGAGTCGCTCGGCCACCACCTCGGTCAGTCCGCGCCCGCGGCCATGTTCGAGGAGGCGATCCTCCCGCATTTCAACACGATCATCGCCGCCGACACCCACGCGACGTTCCAGGCCTTCGAGATGCTGCTCGGCCGCCCGATCGGCGAGGACGAGATCGAGCCGCGCAACGCCGCCTACCGGCGGGCCGGCCGGGAGCTGAGCGCGGTGGCGTACCTAGAGAGCCGGGCCTGGTTCGGGATGTGGGCGCGCCGGATGGCGGAGTGGTGGAACGATCACGACCTGCTGCTGACGCCCACGGTCGGCGCGCCCCCGCCCGAACTGGGCTGGTTCACGGCCGCCGGGCCGCAGATGGAGGGTGCGCGGGTCGCGAGCTTCATTCCGTACACCGCGCAGTTCAACATGACGGGCCAGCCTGGTGTCAGCCTCCCGCTGCACTGGACACCCGGCGGCCTGCCGGTCGGCGTGCAACTGGTCGCCGCCTACGGGCGCGAGGACATCCTGATCCGGGTCGCCAGCCAGCTCGAGCAGGCCGCGCCCTGGCACGACCGGCACCCACCGGTACACGCGTAGCGGGCCGGGGTCACCGGCCGGTGCTGCCGTCGATCAGCTCCCGGATGATGTCGGCGTGCCCGGCGTGCCGGGCGGTCTCCTCTAGCAGGTGCATCAGCACCCAGCGCAGGCTCACCGGCTCGCCGGCGTTCGGCCGGCGGCACAGCTCATCGAGGCTGGCCCCGCCGAACGCCACGGCATCGACCCGCCCCCAGACCTGCCGGTAGGCCCCGACCGCGGCCTCGAGCGTTCCGGCGTGCGGCTCGCCGTCGGCCGGGCTCGGCTCCTGCCCGGCGAACCGGCGCAGCACCCAGGTGACCTCAGCGCCGGCGATGTGCTTGACCAGCCACAGCATGCTGGTCCCGCTGTGGACGGGCGACCAGTGGGCGGAGATTTCATCCAGCCCGCCGACCTTGCGCACCAGCGATTCCCGCTGGTACTGCAGCAGGGCGTGCAAGGTCTCCGCCTCCCCGCTGGCCAGCCGCGGCGGCTTGTGGTCGGGCACGATCACAATGTACGTCTGTGACCTCGGGCGTGGATATCTCGCGATTCCGCCGGGCCGACACGGCCAGTTCCAGGGCGGCGATCACCAGCAGGCAACCGATGAGGCCTTGATAGCCGCAGGTGGCGATGACGGCGCCGGCGATGAGCGGGAACCCGTAGAGTCCGGCGAAGTAGGCGAGGCTGAAATACCACAGCGCCCAGTGCCTGAGCTGGTCCGCGACGCTGTCCGCCGCCTGGGCCTGGATCAGCGGGTAGGTCAGCCCGTAGCTGACGCCGAGCAGCGCCGAGCTGGCCGCGTAGATGGCCGCATCGTGACCGGCGAGACAGAACCCGGCCAGCGAGGCGCACATGACGGCCAGCAGCACAGTGGTGGTCGTGGCCGGGCGCACCCTGGCGAGCATGCGGGTCATGGTGAACCGGGGGATGATCACCCCGACGGTGTAGCAGGCGAAGAAGACCGACGGGTTAGTCCCCAGGCTGGCCGCCAGCGCGGTCTGATAGGTGGTCATGGTGGTGAACACGCAGGCCCCGAGCAGCACCATGACCAGGTACTGGCGGGCCCTGGACGCGAGCAGCAGCCGGGCCGGGCCGAACACGCTCCGGGCCGCGCTACCACCGGGCACGGGGCTGGCGTGGGCGCGCGTGGTGGCGGCGAGCAGGCTGAACAGCCCGGCCGCGGCCAGGCTCGCGAGCGCGGCGAGCGTGAACAGTCCCTGGTAGGAGACGCCGCGGTCGAGCAGGAACTGGCCGGCGATCGGCGCCGCGCCCATGCCCGCCGCGACGCAGCCGGTGATGACCAGGAACCGGGTGCCGGCTGGCGCCGCGCTAGGGAGTTGCGCGGCGGTGAGCGACGCGCTGGTGAGAAACAGCGCCCAGCCGGCGCCGAGCAGCACACCGGCCGCGCAGGCGCCGCCGCCTGGCCCGCCGGTGTAGGCCAGAATGCCTGTCGCGGCCGCGTACAGGCCGCAGCCGCCGGCCGCCACCCAGGCGCCGCCGACCCGTCCGGCCAGCCGCCCGCCCAAAAGCAGCGCTCCGCCAGCACCCAGCGCTCCGCACCAGTAGATCAGCCCGGCCTCGGCCGGGCTGCCCCCGGCAGCCTTGACCCACGCCGGAAGTAGCAAGGTGAAGCCGTAAGCGGTAGCGGCCAGCGCGCAGCCCAGCCACAGCATGACCAGGCTGCGGGCCGGGGCGCGGACGGCGGAGTTCGAGGTAGCCATATCCGCACCGTAAGCAGAAGTGGAATCTTCATCGAGCCCCACTTTGAGGTCAGAATTAAGACCCACTTTTGGCGAAGGGCCGCTATGGAGCGCGGGACCGTGGAGCTGCCGCTGACCGCGAGCAGGGACCGGTCGGCGTCGCTGGCCGCACAGCTCGCGGTCCAGCTCAGGGCGGCGATGATGGAAGGCAGGCTCACGCGGGGCGAGCGGCTGCCCGCCACCCGCGCGCTGGCCGCCGAGCTCGGGGTGAGCCGGACGGTCGTCAAGGGCGCCTACGCGCAGCTGTTCGCCGAGGGTTGGATCGAAGGACGCCACGGGTCCGGCACCTACGTCGCGGAAAGCGCCTCCGCCCCTCAGGCCCCGGCTGCCGCGGGAAAGCAGTTGTCGCCGGGGAGGGGACTGGCCGCCGCCGGCACCACCGGGCCCTACGCCCAGCCCGCCCCCGCCGCCGGAGGCGCACCGCCCCTGGTTGACCTGCGGCCCGGCATCCCGTGGACGGCCGGCATCGACCGGGCCGCCTGGCGGCGGGCGTGGCGATCCGCGAGCTTCCAGCCGCCCGGCACGGCAGCGGACCTGGCCGGGATCCGCGAGCTGCGCGCCGGGCTCACCGCCTACCTGCGGCGGGCCCGCGGCATCCAGTGCACCCCCGGCCAGATCCTGGTCACCAGCGGGGTCGCAGCCGGGCTGAGCCTGCTCGCCGCCACTGTGCTGCGGCCCGGCGATCGTGCTGGGGTCGAAGAACCCGGCTACCCGATAGCCCGGGCGGTGCTCGCCGCGCACGGCGTGCAGGTGGTGCCCTGCCCGGTCGACGCCGACGGCCTGATCGTCAGCGACCTGCCGGCCGGGCTGAAGCTCCTCTACACCACCCCCGCCCACCAGTACCCGCTCGGCGGCCGGCTGCCCATCGTGCGCCGCCAGGCGCTGACCGCCTGGGCGCGCACCCAGGGGGCGATCATCGTCGAGGACGACTACGACGGCGAGTTCCGCTACGACGTCGCGCCGCTGCCCGCCCTGTCCGGCCTCGACCCCGAGGTGGTCGTCTACCTCGGATCCGCCACCAAGACCCTCACCCCCGCGCTACGCCTCGGCTGGCTCGTCGCCCCGCCTCCGCTGATCACCCGGCTGGCCGAAGCCGCCGGCCAGCTGGGCGCGTGGGCCGCCGAGCCAGCCCAGCACGCCATCCTCACGCTGATCACCACCGGCGACCTGGAACGCCACATCCGGCGCATGCGACACGAATACGCCCGCCGCCGGGCCGCGGTCACGAAAGCCTTCGCCGACGGCACAGCCGGCCGGCTGCTCGGCGACCAGGCCGGCCTGCACGTCGTCCTGCAGACCCGCCACGAGGCCGATGCGCTGGCCGCGACCGCCCGCCGGCACGGCGTCGCGGTCGGCACTCTGACCCGCTTCCACGCCAACCCGGTCCCCAGTGGCGGCCTCGTCATCGGCTACGGCGGCGCATCCCTCCCCGACGTGGCCCGCGGCTGCCACATCCTCCACCAGATCCTGTCCGGCACTACGCGCTGACGATCAGGGCCCCATGCGCCGGGCTGGGGACGCTGGGGGAGGGACGCCGGGGTGAAACTGGGGGCATGGGTGTGCGCCTCGTGCTGCCCCTGCGGGTACTGCTGCCGTGCCTTGCCGTGGGGCTGGCGGCGGCCGGCGCGGCCGCTATCGGCGTTGCCGCGGTATCGGCGGCCAGCGGGTTTGCGACCGGGCGGGCCGACGACGCGGTGCGGGCTTGTGCCGGCAGCGTGCTGAGTCACGGCCCGGTGACCGTGCCCGGCTACGGCCTGGTGGCGGTGCCCGGCTCCGGCCTGGTGCCAGGCCCGGCCGGATCCGGCGCCTGCGGCGCGGAGCTGGTAACCGCGAGCGGGCAGGTGCTGATACCGGCCGTGTCCGCGCCCGGCAGCCCGGCGGTCCCGGCCAGCGGCTCGTGGCTGGCGGCGCACCTGGCCGGGCCGGTCACGGTGCCGGGCGCGGGGGGCGGCGGGCGCTGGCGGGTGCTCATCACGGCCGTTCGCTACCAGGCCCAGCACATGATGTTCGTGTACGGGCACGATGACACCAGGTACGTGATCAGCGGGCAAGCCGGCCACGGCTCCGGCGGCATGCTCCTCGTCATGGCAGGAGTCGCCGGCACCGGCCAGCTCGCCGTCGGCGCCGCCGCCGCGGCCGGCACCGTGCTGGTGCTGCTGGCGGCCGCGGCCTTCGTCGCCATCTGGGCGATCCTGCGGCCACTGCGCGCGCCCGGGGGGCTCACCGCGGACGCCGGCCAGGATGCGATCGGCGCGATCGGCCGGCTCGAGGAGGCGCTGGCACGCGTCGGCGTCCCCGCCAACGGCCCGCCCGGGCAGGACGCCATGATCCTGGCCGGCATCCGCGAACGGCTGCGGGCCAGCCGCGCGGACGAAGCCGCGGCCCGCAGGTCGGCAGCTGGCCTGGCCGGTCAGCTAGCCCGGACATGCCTGCAGCTGCGCCGGCCGGCCAGCATCGTGGCCGGCTACGCCGGGTACCTCCGCCAGCGGCACAAGCCCGAGCCAGCCAGCCCCGGCCCGATGCTGCACCAGGTCATCGGGGAAATCACCCGGCTGGAAACGCTGATCGAAGGACTGCGGACGCCCGCGGCCGGTGACCCCGCCGGAACCGATCGCCAGCCCGGCCCGCCCGCCGGAACCGATCGCCAGCCCGGCCCGCCCGCTGGAACCGGTCGCCAGCCCGGCCCGCCCGCCGGACGGTCACGGGATGATTCTGATCGCGGGGTGCGTTGACCTAGAGGACACGACATATCGTGTTCTTATGGCAGGCCCGGGCCCTTGAAGGGCTCTTGGTCTTGAGAGGTGAGCGTGATGACCGGTTGGTACGCGGAGCGGACACCGGACAGGTCGGGCAGGGCGGTGATCGCCGTGACCCTGCTGGCGCTGCTGCTGGTGGCGGCCGTGCCGGTGGCCCTGCTGGCCGGAGTGGTCCTGATGGCGCTGGGACACGTGGTCGGCGGGCTGGCGCTGTTCGGCGGCTCGGTCCTCGCCGCCGGCGTCGCTGTCGCGCTGGCGGGCATGAGCGGGATGCGGCACCTGCGCAAGCTGGTCTCCAGGAGTAGCTTCCGTGTCGTGCAGCTGGACGGCAGCCAGTACGCCGACGTCGCGGAGCCAGGGGACAGCGACCATGGCAACGTCGTGCAGCTGGACCGCAGCGAGTACACCGAAGTCAGCTGACCTCAGAGTTCCGTCCGGTCCTAGCCGGGGCAGGTCCGGTCGGTTAGTTTCTGGGAGCATGACGTGGCAACCGGAACTGGACGAACTGCGCCGCCGCCAGGAGCTCGCCGAGCGGATGGGCGGGCCGGAGAAGATCAAGCGGCAGCGCGACGCCGGCCGGCTGACCGTCAGGGAGCGGATCGCCGCGCTGCTGGATGAGGGTTCCTTTCATGAGATCGGGGCGCTGGCCGGGACCGCTGGCTACGACGAGTCCGGCGAGCTCGCCAGCTTCGTCCCGGCCAATTTCGTGACCGGGACCGGGCGGCTGGACGGCCGCAAGGTGGTCGTCGGCGGTGACGACTTCACCGTTCGCGGCGGCGCGGCTGATGCCGCGATCATCGGCAAGCAGATCTACGCCGAGCAGCTCGCGAACGAGCTGCGCCTGCCGATGATCAGGCTGGTCGAGGGCACCGGCGGGGGCGGCAGCGTGAAGACCCTCGAACAAACCGGGCACACCTACGTGCCGGTCAACCCCGGCTGGGATTACGTCGTGGACAACCTGTCGGTGGTTCCGGTGGTCGCGGCCGGACTCGGCCCGGTCGCGGGCCTGGGGGCCGCCCGGCTCTGCGCGGCCCACCTGTCGATCCTGGTCGAGGGCACGGCGCAGCTATTCGTCGCCGGTCCGCCGGTGGTCGCCTCGGGGGCGGGCGAGCACGTCGACAAGGAGCAGCTTGGCGGGTCGCGAGTGCACGCCAAAAACGGCGCCGTCGACCTGATCGCGGCGTCCGAAGCCGAGGCGTTCACTCTCATCAGGCGGTTCTTGTCCTACCTGCCGCCGAGCGTCTTTGCGTTGCCGCCGGTCGCGGCGAACGCGGACCCGGTCAGCCGCCGCGCGGGCGAACTGCTCGCGGCGGTGCCGCGCGACCGGCGCCAGCCCTACCGGATCCGCCCGGTCCTGGCCGCGGTCTTCGACGCCGGCTCGGTCATGGAAGTCCAGCGCTACGGCGGCTCGATCGTGACGGCGCTGGCCCGGCTGGACGGCCATCCGGTCGGTGTGGTCGCGCCTGACCCGTACGTGGCCGGCGGCTGCCTGACCGTCGAGGCCGCCGAAGCGGTTACCCGGCTCGCCGATCTCTGCTCAGCGTTCCACGTGCCGGTGGTGACGTTCACCGACCAGCCAGGGCTGCTGATCGGTACCAGGGCCGAGCAGCGCGCGACGATCCGGCACGGGGTGCGGGCGATAGCCGCTGTCTACCAGGCCCAGGTGCCGGCCGCTGAGATCATCATGCGGCGGGTCTTCGGCGTCGGCGGGGCGGGCCTGACCAACCGGCACCGGCTCACGCGCCGCTGGGCCTGGCCCTCCGCCGACTGGGGCTCGCTGCCGGTCGAGGGCGGCATCGAGGCCGCCTACCGGGCCGACCTGGAACAAGCCGACGACCCGGCCGCGCTGCTGACCGAGATCCGGGCCAGGCTGGATGCGGTACGCAACCCGATGCGGACCGCTGAGCGGTTCGGGATCGAGGAGATCATCGATCCCCGGGAGACCAGGCCGCTGCTGTGCGACTGGGTCCACGACGCCTACGCCGTACTGCGCGGCACCTCGCCCGGCCGCCCCGCGTTCGGCCTGCGGCCCTGACCGTCCATCTCTCTGGAGCAAGATGGAAACGTGGCCGATCACCCGCAGCGCTCGCGTTCCCCGTTCACGCAGCTCGAGATCCGCGAAATGTGGACGTACAGCGATGGCGCCCTCACGGTCAAGGGGTACTGGCGGCCGGGTGGCGCTGCCGGAGCCGGGAGCTGGGTCCTGGTCGACCAGCGGACCGGGAATGTCCAGGGTACGGAACCGGCGGGAGAATTCTCCCGCCGGTTCCGGCCGGTGGACGTCTTCGCCGCTGTGCCCGCGCTTCCCGGCTATCTGGGCACGGTTGCCGCGCCCGACGGTACTGCCCTGGTGGACCTGGTCCTCGATCGCAACCCCTTCATGCTGGCGAACGGGCCCCGCCGGGCGGCCCGGCCCCATACGCTCCTGGTGCCCCGCCGTCATCGCGACGGATGGTCCTCGGCCACGGCTTCGGAACTGGCGGCTCGTCAGACGGCGATGACCCTGGTCGCCGCCTGGTACAGCAGCCTGGACGGCGGGCACGTAGTGTTCTGCGCCAATGACAGCGCACCGAACCTGGACTACCTGCGTGACGCGGAAGCCGCGAGCGGGATCCCCGCCGCCAGCCTCCCCGATGGGGTGATCACCAG
>Ga0335075_10010039_pt1 | contig 14381 bp, 10 predicted proteins | sample Lox_Sample_24_FD_206723 | JGI IMG/M metagenome (GOLD analysis project Ga0335075, IMG submission 206723) | Soil microbial communities from Loxahatchee National Wildlife Refuge, Florida, United States - Lox_Sample_2.4 | ecosystem: Environmental > Terrestrial > Soil > Wetlands | place: USA...
CGACGAACAGGATGACCATCGTCAGCAGCACGGTGCCGATGGACCGGTAGACGAACATCAGCATGATCGCGATGATGATGATGGTGATGATCGTCATCTTGGCCAAGCTCGCATCGCCGACAACGATCGTGTCCGCGGTCAGGGCTCCCTGACCGGCGACGAACGCCTTCACCCCTGGCGGCGGCTTGGAGTCCGCGACGATCTTGCGAACCGCGGCAACCGATTTGTCGCCGACGGCTCCGCCTTGGTCACCGCGCAGGTTGACCTGGACGTAGGCGGCCTTGTGGTCGTAGCTCTCGACACCCGACGACGTGAACCGCTGCCCCCAGAAATTCAGCGCGTGCTCGACGTGTTCGTGGTCCTGCTTGAGCTTTGTGACCAGATCGTCGTAATACCGGTGAGCGTCCTGGCCAAGAGGTTTGTCACCGACGAGGGTCACCAGGACGAGGTTGTCGGAGTCATACTCCTTGAACTTCTCCCCGATGTGCTTCATCCCGGTCACCGACGGCGCGTCGGATGGCGAGAGCGGCACCGAGACTTCCTCGGCAACCTTCTCCAACTGTGGGACAAAGATATTCACCCCGACCGCGAGCAGCAGCCAGATTATGACGATCGGCAGCCCCAGGACGCGAATGGTGCGGGCCAATGGCGGTTTGCGCTCAACTTCGTAGTGCGGCGCGACGGGGATTTCTTCTGTGTCGCTGGTGTCGGTGGTGTCGTTGCTGCCGCTGGTGTCGTCGGTCACGCGGATTTGTCCAAGCAGGAAACCTGGGCGTCGCGCGTGTTGACCTGTTGTTGATCGACCAATTTGCCGTCGACGGTGATCCGGCAGCCGATCGAGGGGCCGTCACCTTGGGCGACGACGTAGGCGAAGATGCCGGGCATCTCGGCGACGATCGTCTTCGACCACGGCAACGTGGTGAAGTTGGCCTTCTGCGGTAGCGACTCCGCATCCATCCAGTTGACGACGCCGGTCGTACCGGGTGGTCCGAGGATTTCGTAGATGGCGGTCTTGGCCGCGTACGGCGGGGTCGCATCCCGGGGATCGGGCTTGGGCAAGCCGGGTCCTGGGAAGACGCCGTTGAGTCGCTGCACTGCAACGCCGCCGATGATCAGCGCCACGACCACGACCAACGGAACCCAGGCCCGCTTGAGAAGCGTCAACACCATGCCCCCCGATCAGGAATGCCGGACGGGCTGATATTAAGGCATTTCGTCGCGTGCGCCACCGCTAGCCGAACGCCATAGCTGCTGAGTTAATTCCTGCGGTGCGCCGTGGCCTCGACGCCGCGCCGCCCGCCGGACCCGTAGCCACACCGCTCGTTTCGCCCCACCAGATCAGTTTGCTAGGTGACGACGTACGCCAGTGAGGGCGGCTCGCGTGCCCGAAGGCCCTCGGAGGCGGTTGTCGAGTCGAACGCATGAAAACGTATGCACCACAGGCTATTTCGCCGCAGGCGCTGATTTTCTGCCCGCTGACCTGTTGCCCGTCGATCTCATTGAAATGACCGCGCGGCCGTGTCGACCCGCGGCGATAGCGAGAATCGAAGACCGGCTGAGTTAGTTTCAGAAAGTAATTAATTCGCTGGCGCAAACGATGCTGCTTCGAATTGCGGGTCACGTGTTTTGCGAGACGATTGAGGGCCATGGCGCGTACCCTGAGCGGTATGGCTACCAAGACGAAGGTCAAGACCTGCGTGCATTGCGGCCACACGTTCGATCCGACCGACCGACATCGTGACCTGTCCAATCCGGACTGGTTTCCGGCCGCATCAGTTTATTGCTCGCATGATTGCAGTGACCGATACCATTGCGAAATGGGGCATTGCTGCTCGACCCACGTGAAGGAGAAGGCTCGGCGCGAAGCCGCCAAGGCCGCGCGCTGATCCGCGCTTCCACCGGATCACCGGACTCGCCATTTTCTGCAACGAAATGGCTATTTGAAGCGTAACTCCACCATGAGGGAGCTTAAGAATATATACGCGAGCGGGATATTCCCGACAATCGAGTCTTCACGATAAATGTCGGTTTCGTGCACTCTGACGGCTCGGGTCCTGACGTCCTCAAGAATGTCATCGATTTCAATCGCCCACGAGTGCGCCAGGAGATCCACACCTCGTCCGCATGACTCAACGCCCCACTGGACGAGTTGAGGTCATAGATCGCGCCGTTACAGCAGCCTTTGCTTGACCGGATTCGAGTGATGGGCTTTGACCATGCAATCGCACAGACAGTGCCCGTCAGCAAATTTGCCAGCGAGATCTAGGGCGCGGTTACGCTTATGCGGCGCAAATGACACGCGATCGACCGGAAGGGACCAGCCCGACCGGAACAATTGGGAGAGCGAATCGCTTGCGGCACAACGTGAACGGGGCGTGAATCGGACCCGGCAGGAATGGACATAACCTGCCAGGTCTTAATCAGCGGGTCCGCGGTTCGAAACCCTGACGGCGCACTAGATCAGAGAATATCTCTGGCGACGAACCGGCTTCCAGGGCCCGCTTATGCGCCGCTCGCCGGCCGTATGGGGTTTGTCACGCGGACGGCAGAGTGCGCGGTTCAGATGTCGTCGGCCGATAAGAGTCTATCGACTTCTGTCGTGATCTCATTTGCGGAGCGCCTGGCGTTGTTGCACCCCGGTCACCAGCGGCGGGCGTTGGGCACCACGAGCGCGCCCGGATGCGTGCGCCGCGATGCGGGACGAGCGTGACGTGCTTGAGCTTCTGCCGTTCGTCAGCTGCCGTGGTCGTGCTCAACTCCACTTTCAGCAGGACCTCGCGCAGCACGACGCGCATCTCGACCATGGCGAACGTCGCACCAAGGCAGCGGCGGTTCCCACCGCCGAACGGCAGCCACGTGGTCGGGCTCAGTGCAGCGCCGAGCATCCGGTCCGGGTCGAACCGCTCCGGTCTCGGGTAATGCTCAGCGCTCGTGTGTACCAGCGTGATCCCCGGAACAACCACCACTCCGGCGGGTAGCTGGTAGCCGGCCAACTCGACCGTCTGGGTCAGGACCCGGCCTACGTCAAACACCACTGGCCGGACGCGCAGCGTCTCCTTCGCCACCGCGTCGAGATAATCATCGCCAGCTCGATCGCCCGCTGCGCTCGCCTCTGCCGCCCGCACTGCCGTCGCCAACACAGCCGGATGACGGGTCAGCCGCTCCAACGCCCATGAGAGACTGGTCGCAGTGGTGTCATGCCCAGCGACGAGCAACGTCATAAGCTGGTCGCGCAATTCGCCGTCGGTCATCGTGCGTCCTTGGCCATCAGTGGCTGTAATCAGCATGGCAAGTAGGTCGTTGCGCTCGGCCAGGCCGGGATCGGCACGATGTTCGGCGATTTCGGCATAGAGCAGACGATCCGCCTGCTGAAGGCGCCGAGCCAGTCCGCGCCACGGACGATGGCGCTGCAGGCTAGGTTTAGCAACGGCCAGCGACGCCCACGGACCGAGTTTCAGTAGCCGCGGCAGGAGCTTCCGCAATGCGGCCAGTCGCGCGGGATCGCTGGCCCCGATCATTGTCTGCAGGATCACGTCAAGCGTGATTTGCGACATTTTGGGCGCCACCGCGAACTCGGTGTCGACCGGCCACTCGGCGATGTTAGCTGCCGCAATCTCGGCAATCATCGCGGCCTGGCGCGCCACCGCGTCGCGATGGAATGGCGCCATCAATAGACGGCGCCGATCCCGGTGCACATCTTCATCGAGCACCAGCACGGAGTTCTCGCCAACCAGTCCGCTCAACATCGAGTTGGCTTCACCGGCATGGAAAATGCTTGGGTTCCCGGCAAACACCGCCTTGATGTCGTCGGGGTCGGCCAGATACACCAGCGTGCCCATGGATGGTATCCGCAGCGTGAACACGCTGCCGTAGCGCCGCCGACACACGGCCACAAAACGCGGCGCAAATATCAGCAGGAGTGCTGCCTGAGCCCACCCCGGCAAGGGCGGACCTGGCGGCAGCACGCCCGATCCGGGTTTTCTCATCAGTCCGCTCCTGAGAACTCAAGTTGGTAGTTTCGTCTCCTCGGCGATTCTGTGATGCATTGCACGAGCGCCGATCTCAGCGATACGCTGCCGAGCGCACTCGTCAGAGCCGATGTCGAACCGGTCATCAGGATCGTGCGGCCGGAGAGCGCGGCCCGTGCCATCTGCTCACCCCCCTAGTGGGCCGATGCCCGTTTGGGGACGGAAGGCCACCATGGGCAGCTGGCGCACCAACCGTTCGCGCGCCTGCTGACTGCCGTCGTAGCGCCACCCGACCAGTTTGCTCAATAGGAAACGGATGATCGGCTGGATCCAGCGGTTACGCCGTTCGTAGTCCGCGATCACCTCCACGGCTTCGGCTTCGTCAAGCAGGCGGTCCTGCGGTAGAAAGCGGTGTCGGCCGACGACGACCTCACCGGCAAGGTTGACCGCGATGTTGCGGTACCAATCCGATGAGGTACCAAACGCAGCCATGACCACGAACTCACTCACCGTCGGCGTTGTTCCGACGACCTCGAGCACGGTGCGATATCGACGCCCGGATTTTCGGCCGAAGTGTGTCAAGCACAGGAAGCGCTCCCCCAGAAGCCAGCCAAGACCCGCGTCGTACAGGCCGATGGGCGCTCGGAATACTGCCCGCAGCATCGGGCCCCGTTGAAGCTCGCTTATCGATCTCATCGATATCCCCCCTGTTGGATCTCGGCAAAGCGACGTGTGCCTGCCCGGTGCAGATCGACAATCAGCCCGCTGGATTTTCCAGCCAGGGTCTGCGAAATCACACTGTCGATGAGCGGTAGCCGCGCCGCCCGTAGCACCACGCGGCGCAGCAATAGCTGCCACGTCGAGGCTGGCAAGAACCAGCGAGCCCCGGAACGTCCGACCCTCTGCTTTTCCTCGGCCACCGGCCGCCACAGCCGCTCGTAACCGTCGAGCGCCTGGTCGACCGTTGGCGCGGAAGCCAGTTGGTCAGCGAGCACGTAAGCGCCGGCCATGCCCAGCGACGCCCCCTGCCCGGCGATCAGCGACACCGCGTAGCACGCGTCGCCGAGCAGGACGACCCTGCCCTTGCTCCAGCTTGGCATCACGATCTGCGCGGCCTGGTCGTAATACATCTCGTCGGCCGGCGGGCAGGCTTGAAGCACTTGTGGCACTACCCATTTGAGGTCACGATACGCTGCACGCACGGCCGCCCGGGCGTCGTCAGGCAGGGTGGGATCAGGGGTGCGGTGGACGGCGAAGACCGCGACGCGACCGTCCCGCAGCGCGTAGAGGCCCACTTGCCTGTCGACGCTGTCGGTCAAGCAGAACCGGCCGCTTAGCGCAGAGTGGAGTTCGGGATCCGAAAATGTAAACGCCGCAGTATGAAAGCCTAAGTAGCGCAGGAAGTCTGACTCCTCACCAAAGATCAATTCGCGTACGGCCGAATGCAGCCCGTCGGCGCCTACGACGAGGTCCGCCTCGAGTTGCGTTCCGTCGTCGACAGTGACCCGCACCGCGTCACCATGGTCGGCAATCGCGACGGGGCTGACGCCGAATCGCAGGTCGACCGTCGGCGGCAGGCTCTCGCGCAACACGTGCTCCAAGTCGGGCCGCATGACGTCGAGCAGCGGTCCGTCGGCGAACTGGGACGGCCGAATCACCGCGCGTCGTCGACCCCGATCGTCCAAGAGGTTTGCTTCGTCAATGCGGTATGCCACGTCCTTGATGGCCGGTAGCAGGCCCATCGCCTCAGCCGTGTCGTAGCCGGGTCCGAAGAAATCGATCATGTAGCCCTGGAGACGCGGGGCCCGCGACCGCTCCAGCATGACTGTCGCAACTCCGAGGGCAGACAGCCGGTTAGCCAGTGTCAGCCCCGCAATACCAGCCCCACAGATCACAACCCTCATTTCGCGTCTTCCCTTATGCAACAATCGACTACACGCTCAGTGAGAGCTACACTACTCGCAATCATTGCGCATGCGCAATTAAATTTTTAAGTCGGCGGATGCCACCCGAGAGACAGCATGTTGTCACCGGAAGGCTCACCCGCGGCCGTCGCGAATGCACTCAGGGCCGTGGCTAGCCGGTCACGCTCAAGCGTAGACATCTTGCGCAGCACCCGCTCGATGGCCACGCGCCGGTGCCTAGTCACGCTGTCGACCAGCCGCCGACCGGCGTCCGTAAGCGTCAGGGTCACGTTCCGGCGATCTTCTGGTAGCTCCCGACGGTCGAGAAGCCCGGCTTTCGACAGTCGGTCACAGGTGCGGCTCGCGTTCGACGGATTGACTTCCAACCCCGCGGCCACAGCAGCGAGATTCAGCGGTCCTCGGGTATAGAGCATGACCAAGACCCGAAATTGGGGCACGGTAACGACGTCGTCGGATTCCGCGATGGACACCGCGGCGAGCCCCACCAGTGCGCGAGACGCGCGCAGCACAGCATCGATCTGGTCAGCCGACGGCCGATCGGACGACGGCCGACTCCTTCGCACCGCGGTCATGCCCCTTCATCCTGCCTGTGAGGGCTCGTTAACGACGACCATTATCGCATCCGGAGACGTGGGTGGGTTCGACCAATAATTGCGTTGATACAATTATTGCGCTGCGAACGCGTCGAGCCTGGTAACGCGCGGCTGCCCAGAACCGGCCGCGGTCCCTGCGAGCCTGGCTTCCGAAAAACGGGCGCGGCCATCGGTCTCGCCCGTCGGTGCCGGCGGATCAGCGGAGCGCGTACATACACCCCGTCGCCGCACGATCGCAGGACGGCGGATTGTCCACTGCCGATTTCGGCGTCGCCGCAGCAGCGCGGTACGGCTCTAGCGGAGGGAGAGCAAATTGTTTGATTTCACCGAATCGGTGCTGATCGAGGCCCCACGCCTAGGAGTCTGGGAGGTACTCAGTGACATCGACGGCTGGTGGTTGGCCTCGAATCCTGAGCACGAAAGCCTGGAACTGGGCCACTTTTCCCAACCACCTGGCCGGGCGCCTCGCTGCGTTCGCGTTTGCCCACGTGCTCAACGGAGTCGAAAAGGATCGTGAACATGCACGAACGGAGCTGCGCTACCTCAAAGGCCTCATCGAACGCCCATAATCGCGCCGGTGCACTGCACGCCTGGTCGAGATTTTCTGCTATCGACCATGGAGCGCACCGATGAGATCACGTTTCCAGCTTGAGTCGCCGCGCTGACCAGCCTGACGTGCGCGGCTGGTCATCGGTTGCGAATCCTGCGGACCAGCAGGGCCGCGGCCAGTGCCGCGATCCCGGCGAGCGAGATCGCCACCGCCGGCTTCTTGACGAACCCGATCGCCCGCGCTTTGGCGTCGTCGGCGAGTCGGCGGGGATTGGCCCGCTCAGCCAGCGAGTCGACGGTCGATGCGAGCTGGTTGCGCGCCTGGTCGATCTCCTGCTTGATGGTGTCGGGATCCCGCTCCGCCACTCTCGTCCTCCCTCTCCGACCGGCTCGGTCTAGGTTGGTGCCTGCCGACCTACCCTAGATCAGCCGACACCGATCCCAAGTGCCGGTGAACAGAAAGGCAGCTTCCTTGACCGACAACGCACGCCTGGCGCCCGGCGATAAAGCGCCCGCCTTCACCCTGCCCGACGCCGACGGGAAGAAGGTGTCGCTGGCCGACTACAAGGGACGCCGGGTCATCGTGTACTTCTACCCGGCGGCCTCGACACCGGGCTGCACCAAGCAGGCTTGCGACTTCCGCGACAGTCTGGCCGAGCTCAACGGCGCAGGCCTCGACGTCGTCGGCATCTCCCCCGACAAGCCGGAGAAGCTGGCCAAATTCCGTGACGCCGAGAAGCTGACGTTTCCGCTGCTGTCCGACCCGGACCGCAAAGTATTGACGGCCTATGGCGCGTACGGCGAAAAGAAGATGTACGGGAGGACCGTCCAAGGCGTTATCCGTTCGACCTTCGTCGTCGACGAGAAGGGCAAGATCGCCGAAGCGCAGTACAACGTGAAGGCCACCGGCCACGTCGCCAAGCTGCGCCGCGACTTGTCGGTCTAGTGGCGATCGCAAGCGCGGCGAAGCCGATCGCACCATCCGGCCTAAGCTCCCTCGGCCAGGTTCGCCAGCAGTAACGCCTCAGCCATCGCGGCCCGTTCCAGCACGCCTAGGTCCAGGCTCTCGTTGATGCTGTGCGCCTGGGTCGCCGGGTCCTCCACACCGGTGACCAGGATCGCCGCCTTCGGGAACGCAGCCGCGAACTCGGCGATAAACGGGATCGACCCGCCCATCCCCATCTCGATCGGCTCGACGCCCCAGGCTTGCCGGAAGGCCGCCCGGGCGGCGTCGTAGGCCGGGCCGCTCGCGTCGATGGCGTAGGGCTGCCCGATGTCGCCGGGCGTCACCGTGACGTGTGCACCCCAGGGAGCATGCTTTTCCAGATGCGCGCGCAGCGCGTCCAAATGCGCGGCCGCGTCACCGCCCGGGGCTACCCGCATGCTGACCTTGGCGCGAGCACGCGGGATCAGCGTGTTCGACGATGCGGCGATGGATGTGGTGTCGATGCCGATCACGGTGATCGCGGGCTTGGCCCACAACCGCTTCGACACCGAGCCGGAACCGATTTCGGTCACGCCATTCAGCAGGCCCGACTCCGCGCGCACCCGCTCGGCAGGGTAATCCACTGCGGCGGCGGTGCTTTCGTGCAGACCCGCCACCGCGACGTTGCCGTCGTCGTCGTGCAGGCTGGCCAGCAGACGCACCAATACCATCAGCGCGTCCGGAACCACGCCGCCCCACAGGCCGGAGTGCAGGCCATGGTCGAGCGTGGCGACCTCGACCACGCAGTCGGCCAGCCCGCGCAGCGAGACCGTCAGCGCAGGGACGTCGGTGCTCCAGTTGTCCGAGTCGGCGATGACGATCACGTCGGCGGCCAACACGTCGCGATGGGCAGCCAGCAGACGGCCCAGCGACGGTGAACCGGACTCCTCTTCACCTTCGACGAACACCGTCACTCCTACCGGAGGTTGGCCGCCGTGCGCCCGAAACGCCGCCAAATGCGTTGCGATACCAGCCTTGTCGTCGGCACTACCGCGCCCGTAGAGTCGGCCGTCGCGTTCGGTCGGCTCGAAAGGCGGCGACGTCCACTGGGCGGGATCGCCTTCGGGCTGGACGTCGTGGTGCGCGTACAGCAGCACCGTGGGCGCTCCCGGCGGCGCGGGATGCCGGGCGATGACGGCGGGTGCACCGCCCTCGCTGACGATCTGCACATCGTCGAAACCGGCCTGCGCCAACAGATCCGCCGTGGCTTGGGCGCTGCGCTGCACCTGAGCACGGCGGGCCGGGTCGGCCCCGACCGATTCGATGCGGACCAGGGCCTCGAGATCACGGCGCACCGACGGCAGGAGCTCGCGGACGCGTTCGACCAGATCGCTCACGAATTCGAGGTTAGTCGGTCTCCAGGATGGCGACGGCGGCCGCGGTATCGCCTTCGTGGGTCAGCGACACATGGATCGTGACGTCGGCAAGATGTTTGGCGATGGCCCCGGTCAACCGCACCCGCGGTCGTCCCCACATGTCGGTGACCACTTCGATGTCGCGGTGGATATCCTCGCGAAGCACCGGCCGCTGGGAGAAGCGCGAACCGGACCAGGCCTTGATCACCGCCTCCTTGGCCGCCCAGCGTGCCGCCAGATGGCGTGCCGCCGACGAACTCTTGTCGGAGGCGTCCCGGCGCTCACCGGGCGTGAAGGTTTCGGCGAACACGGTTCCGGGCTGGTCGACCTGCTCGGCGAAATCAGCAATGGAGACAACGTCGATCCCCACTCCGACAATGCTCATTGGCGCCGCTCTCCCCCGCAAGCGGGAGGTGCCCCCACCTCATCGCACAGTTCCATATCGTCACAGGCGCGGCTCATGGGTTGCGAACCTATCGGACCGTCAGCGGGCGTAAAGATCCCCGTCGCCCAACCGCGCCTCCGCGTCGAGCAACATCGCCGCCTCCTGCAGTTTCTCGGGCACCTCGTGGTCGAAGCGACGGTCGGCGGGTCGCTCGTACATCGGGCGGCCGCCGGCTATCGCCGAGGCCAGTCGGCGCTGGCCGGCGAGCAGACGAGCGTCGGCCCGTTGCTGGTAATCGGCACGCTGGTCGGCGTCCAGCGCGGCCAGGAAGGCCTGCGGGTGCACCAGTGCGACCAGGCCGGATACGTGGCCGAACCCGAGGCTGGTCACCAAGCCGGCCTTCAGCGGGATCTTGCCGCCCAGTCGCAGCGTGTCACGGATCCAGACGAAGTGCGCCGAGCCGGCCAGTTCGTCGTCGACGCAATCCAGGCTGCGGTTGGGCGGGATCACCCCGTCGCGCAGGATCTGGCACAGCCCCATCATCTGGAAGACCGCCGCGCCGCCCTTGGCGTGCCCGGTCAGGCTCTTCTGCGACACGATGAACAGCGGCGCGCCCGGCGAGCGGCCGAGCGAGTCGGCCAGCCGCTCATGCAGTTCGGTCTCATTGGGGTCGTTGGCCAGTGTCGAGGTGTCGTGCTTGGAGATCACCGCGACGTCGTCGGCGCCGACGCCCAGCTTGGCCAGCGATCGGGCCAGCTGAGAATCCTTGCCGCCACGTCCGGCGCCCAGCGCGCCAAGGCCCGGGGCCGGGATCGAGGTATGCACGCCGTCGGCGAACGACTGCGCGAAGCCCACCACCGCGAGTACCGGCAGACCCATCTTGAGTGCGAGGTCGCCGCGGGCCAGCAGGATGGTGCCGCCCCCCTGCGCCTCCAGGAAGCCCAGCCGGCGCCGGTCGTTGGGCCGGGAGAACCGCGCGTCGCTGATGCCCCGGCCGCGCATCATGCCGGTATCGGCGGTGGCGGCCATATCACCGAAGCCCATAATGGCCTCCAGCGTCAGGTCGTCGAAGCCGCCGGTAACCACCAACTCGGCCTTGCCGAGGCGGATCTTGTCGACGCCCTCTTCGACCGACACCGCCGCGGTGGCGCACGCGCCGACCGGGTGGATCATCGCGCCGTAGCTGCCGATGTAGGACTGGACCACGTGTGCGGCAACGACGTTCGGCAGCACTTCCTGCAAGATGTCGTTCGGCTTGCTCCGGCCGAGCAGATTGCCGTGATACATCGTCTGCATCGACGTCATGCCGCCCATGCCGGTGCCCTGGGTGCTGGCCACCAGGCCCGGGTGCACCCATCGCATCAACTCGGTCGGCGTGAAACCGGACGACAGGAATGCGTCGACGGTCGCGACGATGTTCCACAGCGCCACCCGGTCGATCGAGGTGGCCATGTCCTGGCTGATGCCCCACACCGTCGGGTCGAACCCGGTGGGGATCTGCGCGCCGACCGTCCGCGACAATTTCGTCTTGCGCGGCACGCGAATCTCGGTGCCCGCCTTGCGAGTAACCTGCCAGTCGCCGGAGTCGGGGACCGGCCGGACCACCGTGTGCTCGGGGTCGAACTGCGCGAACCCGCGCGCGTCGGCCTCTGAGGAGACGACGAACGTGAAGTCCTTGTCCAGGAACACGCTCACCAGCAGCGGCGACGCGTGGTCGGGGTCGATCGCGCCGTCGTCGACGAACTCGCGAATGCCGACGCGTTCGATCACCGCATCGTGGTAGCGCTCGACCAGCTCGGCCTCGTCGACCAGGTCACCGGATTCGTTGTCATACCAACCCGGTGTCGGATCGTCCTCCCACTTGATCAGTCCGGTCGTCCAGGCCAGCTCGAGCACACCGGCGGCCGACAGTTCGTTATCGACCTCCATCTCGAAGCGGGTGCGCGACGAGCCGTATGGGCCGAGTTCGGCACCGCCGACGATGACCACCAACTCCGACGGGTCGACGTCGAGGTCGTCCCATTCCGGCGGCGGCGCCGGGGCGTAGCCGCGCGGCGGCGACGGCAACGCGGCGATGGTGCCGTCGGCACCGGTGTCGTCGACCCCGTCTTCTGCGGCGTTCGCCGCGTGCTCCTCGCGCGCTTTGGCGGCCAGTTCGGCCATATCCAGCTCGACGTCGCCGAGCCCGCCGGTCAGGTCGACTTCGAGCGGCGCGCTGGCGGCGGCGGCCTTGGACTCGATGTCGCAGAGCGCCAGCAGCATACCGGCCATCTGATCGGTGGAATACGTTGTGACACCGGCTTCTTCGACAGCACCGACGATCGCGTCGTTGTGTCCCATCAGCCCGGTCCCGCGGGTCCAGCCGATCAGCGCGTGCACCAGGCTGACTCGCTGCGCCCACGACGACTCGGCTTGCCAGCGGGTCACCACGGCGTCCAGCGCTGACTTGGCTTCGCCGTAGGCGCCGTCGCCACCGAACATGCCGCGGTTGGGCGAGCCGGGAAGCACGACGTGCAGGCGCGAGGCGATGTCGCGCTCTGCGCCGATTCGCGACAGTCCGCCGATGAGCCGCTGCACCGCCCACAGCAGCACCTTCATTTCCATCTCCGAACGCGAACCGGCTTCGGTCAGGTCGCCGGCGACACGGGGTGCCGCGAACGGGAACAGCAGCGTCGGCGTCTGCGCGTCCTTGATGTGAATCGACTGCGGGCCAAGGCTTTCAGTCTGCTCGCCGCCGACCCATTCGGCCAGCGCGTCGATGTCGGAGTAGGACGCCATGTTGGCCGCCACCACCCACAGCGCAGCGCCGAAGCGGGCGTGATCGCGGTAGAGCGTCCGGTAGAAGGCCAGCCGCTCGTCGTCGAGCTTGGATGTCGTCGCGATGACGGTCGCACCGCCGTCGAGCAGCTGTCCGACCACCGACGCGGCGATCGAACCTTTCGAAGCGCCGGTCACCACCGCGACTTCGTCGCTGTAGCGGCCGTTGTCCGGGTTTTCCGCGCCGGCAGCGATGCGGCCGTACAGCGAGGCGTGGATCTGACGTCCGGCCGCGAGCGCCTTGCCCTGCCACCAGGTCGCCTGGGTGGCCACCACGTGGCCGGCACCCTCGAACCGCTCCGACAGCCGCGCCCAGTCGGCGTTGGCCTCGTCATCGTCGATCAGCCACAGCTTGACCAGGTCTTCGCGGGCGCTGGCCCAGCGGTCGTCGAACACCACGGCCTTCTTGCCGTCGAACACCGGCGCCACCAATCGCGGCCAGTCCGCGCCCAATTCGGTGCTGACCAAGTCGATCAGCTCGGCGTCGGTCGCGGCCGGCGGCACGGTGGCAGCGTCGTCGAGGCCAAGCTGGCCCAGCACGAGGCGCGCCGCCGAGGCGAGCACCCCGTCGCGGCCGGTGATCTGTTCGGTGAACTCACCCAGCGCCGCGGCGTCGACGGTGGCACCACCACCGCCACCGGACGACGGCAGCGCCACCGCAATCCCGCGACGTGCGGCCACCGCCGCCACCGCGGCGTCGATGACCTTGTCGACGACGGCGGCGTCAGCCAGTGCGCCCTCGTGCAGATTCCCCATGGAACCGCCGCGAACGCTGGTCCCTTCGCGGGTTCCGAGCGCGACCTCGACGGTGACGTGCTTAACCCAGCCGTCACCAAGCTCCCAGGTCTTCTTCACCCGTTCGGCGATCGCCGCGGGTCGCTTGCCCGACGGGCCCAGCACCGTCCGCAGCTGGTCGTTGATCGCGTCGGAAAGCACTGGCCCGTAAGGCTTATACGTGCGTGCCAGTTTGGCGACCTGCGACCGCAGGCCGGCCAGGTCGGCCTCGGCGGCGCCGTCGATGGCACCGAGGTTCAGCTCGGAACCCAGGTCGACCAGCAGTTGGTTACGCCGTGAGGACGCACCATCGGTGATGGACTCGATGGAGTCGAGCTCCTCGATCTGGTCGATGCGCATCTTGGCCGACAGCGCGATCAGCGCCAGCGTGGCGTCGGCCGCGTCGAACGGAAGGTCATCTGGCCGCGGACCCCCGGACGGAGCTGCGGCAGGAGCCGGAGCCGCGGCGGGGGCGACATCGGCTTGGGGCGTCCCATCCGCTGCGGCCGCGGCGGAATCGTCAACCGCCTCGACCTCGTCTTCGGGCTCGGGGTCGGTGTCGGTGGCGAACAGCACCGCGGCGTCGCGTTCGGCGTTGAGCACTTCCACTGTGCTGTGCGCATATTCGGACAGCTTGAGGGTGTTGGTGGCCAGCCCGGCGACGGTCGGCGCCGACTTCACGCCGATCTCGACGAACCGCTCCACACCCAGACCGCCTGCCGCCTGTTCGGTGAACAGCAAATCCTGGGTTTCGATCCACCGCACCGGGCTGGCGAACTGCCAGGCCAATAGCTCGATGAGCACCGTCCGCGTCATCTCCCGGGGCCGTTCGTGGCGCCAGGTGTCGTAGTCGGCCAGGATCTCGTCGAGCGGTTCAGCGGGCACCAGGTCGCGGATCTCCTGGATGAAGTCGCGGTCCAGGCTGAACGGACGCGGCACCAGGTTGGGGATGTAGCGACCGATGATCAGGTTGGGATCCTTGTCGCGGGGCATGACCCGCTCCAGCGACCGGCGGAAATCGGCCACGCCG
>Ga0335075_10010040_pt1 | contig 14381 bp, 13 predicted proteins | sample Lox_Sample_24_FD_206723 | JGI IMG/M metagenome (GOLD analysis project Ga0335075, IMG submission 206723) | Soil microbial communities from Loxahatchee National Wildlife Refuge, Florida, United States - Lox_Sample_2.4 | ecosystem: Environmental > Terrestrial > Soil > Wetlands | place: USA...
CGAGACGGGCCCTCGCTTTCGCTTTCCGTCATCTGAATCGGTCGTCCTCCCGCAAGCCGCGCGTCATGCGTTCGATCGCCTCGGCCGCGCGGCGGGTCATCACTTGGCCCCGGTAGAAAACCTTGCCCTCCTCCACGGGATTCCCGTCCGCGTCCACCGTCGCGAATTCGATCGCAGCAGGCGCCGCGTGCGCGCCAGCGGAGGTCGACGCGTTTATGCTCGGGGTGGCTTTCGCCTCGTCCCGAGTGACGGCTCCACCCAGCACGCCCGACACCAGAGGCGGACGCCAATCCGGAGAAATTCGTGAAGGATACTTGCGCCTGCGCTGCTCCCCTGCGCGGCGCGCCCCCTCGACCTCGACGTCGCGCCCGACCCGCCGCCACACCTTCAAAGCGGCATTTGCGGTGAGCTTCCCGCCGTCGCGCGCCGTCACACCGTCTCGCGCCATCGCCTCAACGAGGCTTGGCCAGGACTGCTCACCGCTCTTCAGCGCCCTGGCAACCTGATCGTGATAGGCGCGCAACCAGGCATAGACTTGGCCGCGGCGCGCGTAATCGCGCACACGGCGCTTCCTGAAGCGGTTGTCGGGCTTCGCATCGGACATGCGAAAAGGTTCGCCCCCCGTTTTGCGAACGGGAAGCGGTTCGGTCGCATTTTTTGCTGGCGCACTGCCGTGGCCGTGCCATCGGTGTGCCGTCGCCGTGTCGTCAATGTGCCGTGCCAGGGACGTCGAGGGTGGGACTATGCACCAATGCACCTTCTGGTGCTTTGGTCCGGACTTGAGAGCGGCTTTGGATCACTTGCTCGCAACCCGAGCCCCTCCCCACCGGGATTACTCGACGATCCCCCTTTCGCAGGACGGTAACGCCTGGAAAGCGTCGAACCAGACCTCGACACCCGCTTGCGTGCAGCAGCCAGTCTTGATCCCTCCACCGCATTTCCGACACCGCCTGACGGGCCAGCGCTACCCCAGGATCTCATCCAGACCAACCGTCTCTATCGATAGATAGGGCTTGACGGTCGCTATTTCGAGGCCATTTACAGTGCAAACCTATCGATAGATAGCCACGAAGGAAAATGGCCGTGCGTTTCCAGGATAAAGTCGCAGTCGTCACCGGAGGCGCTTCCGGGATGGGCAAAGAGGTCGCGATCCGGTTCGTCTCCGAGGGCGGTTCGGTCGTCATTAACGCCCGCGACGCCGTCAAAACCGCGGCGGCTGCCCACGAGATCGATCCGACGGGCGAGCGTGTCGCGGTGCATATCGGCGATGTCGCCTTGCCGGCGACCGGTGAGGCAGCCGTGAAGGCGGCGCTAGACCGTTTCGGTCGCCTCGACGTGCTGTTCAACAATGCCGGCATTTTCGCGCCGAAGCCCTTCCTCGAGGTCGCTGAGGCCGAATATGACCGCTTCCTTGACATCATTCTCAAGGGCACGTTCTTCACCGCGCAGGCCGCCGCAAAAGCGATGAAGGCCGCCGGGCGCGGCGGCGCGATCGTACAGACCGGCTCGATGTGGGCCCTCCAGGCGATCGGCGCCACGCCGTCATCGGCCTATTCGGCGGCGAAGGCTGGCGTCCATGCTCTCGTCAAGAACCTCGCGATCGAGTTGGCACCCGACAAAATCCGCGTGAATGCGATCGCGCCGGCGGTAATCGAGACGCCGGTGTTCAACACGTTCCTGACGCCCGAGCAGGTGGCGGCCGTGCTGCCGACCTTCAATGCGTTCCACCCGCTGGGGCGCAATGGCCAGGTGGCGGATGCGGCGGAAGCCCTTTTGTTCCTCGCCTCGGACCAGGCGAGCTTCATCACCGGCGTCGTATTGCCGGTCGACGGCGGCGTCATGGCCGGCCGCCAGTAACCGATGACACCACGGTCATATCAATCCTGGAAATAAGCGATCAGCTGTGTTGGACGACAGGAAAATCGCCGGCGCAGCCCATCGGAGCGGCAGTGAGCAAATTCTGCCGATGTTGTTGTTCGGCAGCCTGGATCTTCGTTCGGAGCTCTAAACGCTTCGCGAACAGACCAAACGAGGGACTCGATGTATTACCAAGTGATCTCGCAGTGTGTGCAGATGCTGAAAAATCTCGAGAGTTGGCTTGATAAGGCTGAGGCGCATGCGGCCGCCAAGAAGTTTGACGTCGGCGTCCTGATGGCCGGCCGCCTCGCGCCCGACATGAAGCCTTTCGTCTACCAGGTCCAGAGCGCTTGCGATTATGTCAAAGCCGCGGCGGCCTGGCTCTCGGGACAGACGCCGCCCAGGCATGAGGACACCGAGCAGACGATCGATGAGGTGCGCACCCGGATCCGGAAGACCGCCGATTTCGTGGAGAGCGTGAAAGAGGCCCAGTATGCGGGAGCCGGCGAGCGCAAGGTCGGCATGTCGTGGGCGCCTGCCGGCAAGGTCCTTGGCGAGGAAGACTATCTTCTGCAGATGACCATCCCCAATACCTTCTTCCACGTTGCGATGGCCTATGCCGTTCTCCGCCATAATGGAGTTGAGATCGGCAAGATGGACTTCCTCGGTCCCGTCAACTGGATCGACGCCTGATCGGGGCGCGGCCTTGCAGTCCTGGTCGCCGGGGTTCGGTTCGTGCTGCCGCACGCTGACGCAGCAAGTCACCGGTGGCACGGTCATATGCGGCGGTATCGCCGAGGGCATTGGCAACGACGAGGGCGCCGGTGATGGTCGACAACACTTCGGCTGCGTTGGTTGGCGAGAGCCCTTCCGCGACCAGCTTGTCCAGGCACATCTTGAAAAAGGCCTTCACTTCCCGCGCGACTGCGGGCGGCAAATCCTGCGCGGCGGCGCCGAGCACCGTGCAAGGGCACATATGTCCTTCGGACAACGCAGTACCTCGGAAGGCATTCGTCCACACACGGACGGGGTCCGGGTCCTTCTCCAGTTCCTCATCAATAAATTTAGCGGTCTCTTCGGCCCAGCGCCGAATGACGGCCGCCGCGAGGTCATCTTTCGTCGGGAAGTGGTAGTGGACGCTCGAACTCTTTATCCCGACATCCGCCGCGATCTCGCGAAAGCTGAAGCCGCCGAAACCGCCGGCCTGCATGCGCCGTTCGGCGGCGTCGATGATCGCAGTCTTGACATCACTCACGCATCTCTCCTGTACTATCTTTTGATAGATAGTCCCTGCACGAAGGAAAAGACAACGGCTATCAATCTACCTCTCGATAGAACCGGCAACGAGCACGGCGCGGCGTGCGCCATCGTCCGGAACAGTGGAGGGAACCGCGCCGTTCTCGCGGCGTGACGTGAGGCAATCCGGGGCGAGGGCGATGTTCTCGGTGATCTTCGAAGTTCATCCCAGGCAGGAAAAGTTCGACCTCTACCTCGATCTGGCGAAAGGCTTGAAGCCGATCCTGGAGGGGATGGACGGCTTCATCGACAATGAGCGGTTCGAGAGCTCGCGCCGACCGGGGTGGATCTTGTCGCACTCGACTTGGCGCGACGAAAAGTCGGTCGTGCGGTGGCGGACGGTCGCGAAGCATCACGACACGCAGCGGCGTGGCCGCGGCGAGGTGTTCCAGGACTATCATCTGCGGGTAGGCGAGATTATCGCGGATACTGCACCGCCCGCAGGGATGTCAATCATCGAGCAGCGGCTGGACGAGACGGAGATCGGGCGGGCCAGGTTCGTGACGCTGACCGAGGTCCAGCACCAATCGGGCGTTACCGCCGCTGAGCTCCCGGATAGGCTGCAGTTCGATCGGCAACAGGCAGACCTGATCGACTACGACCTTTTCGCCAGCATCTACAACAAGAGAAAATTCGCTCTGTTGGTGTCATGGCCCGCTCTCCCGAACTGGCGTCAGCGGTACGTGCCACCGCATCGTGCGCGTGGTCCGGGACTACGGCATGTTCGATCGGCGCGAGAGCCCACAATACTACCCCGCGGTCGATGAGGGATCAGCAGCAGGGCGCCTGGAATTCTAATCGCACCTCGTCGGGAACAATGACCATGTTAGAGCTCCGACCCAATTGCGAGTGTTGCAACAAGGATTTGCCGCCCGATGCCACGGATGCCATGATCTGCAGCTTCGAATGCACTCTCTGTCGAAACTGTACGGAGACGACCCTGGGAGGGCGTTGCCCGAACTGCGCCGGCGAACTCGTCTCGCGACCCATCCGGCCGGCCGAAAAGCTTGTGCAGCATCCAGCGTCGACGGCTCGCGTGGTCAAATCGGGCGGCTGTGCCGCTACCCCGGCATAGGGCGATTACGGCCGAAGTGAAGACCCGGCCGCATATCTGCGGGTCGCTGTCACATCGCCAGGGGCGTTCGTGCCTGGAGCGGCGCCGAGGAGCGTTGACCGAAATTCAGCATTAGAACCAGCTGCCATTGTGGTCGCGTGGTACGCGGCGCGATCTGGAGGCTGTCTATCGATAGATAGAGATTGACATCTCCATTCCACGGCCCTATTTAAGCGATGCTAACCTATCGATAGATAGAGATTGTTTGCGCTGAGCATGGTCAGTGACGGCAAGTGGTGCACATCGCGGGGCCCCGGGTCTGGAGTTTTGGCATCGGCCGCGTGTCGAACCCGACTCCGCTGCTGTCGACCGAACCAGGAGGACGCAATGAACCAGACGGAAAAAGCCAAACGCTTTGCTGAGCTGCATGTCAAAGGCACGCCGCTGCTCCTGTACAATGCGTGGGATGCGGGCAGCGCGAAAGCCATCCTCGCTGCCGGCGCAAAAGCGATCGCGACAAGCAGCTGGTCCGTTGCGGAAGCCCAGGGCTATCGCGACGGCGAATCCATCCCGATCGCGCTCGCCCAGAAGATCGTCGCGCGTATCGCGGCGACCATCGACGCGCCCGTCACGGTGGACTTCGAGGGCGGCTACAGCGAGGACGACGGCGTACTCGCCGAAAACATCTCGCGTCTTCTCGATACCGGGGTGATCGGCATCAACTTCGAGGACCGGGTCGTCAAGGGCTCCGGGCTTTACGGCATCGACCGGCAGGCGCGCCGCATCGCCGCCATTCGCAAGTCGGCGGAGCAGAAGAGCGTCGATCTCTTCATCAACGCCCGCACGGATGTGTTTTTCGAACACGGCGGCAGCTCAGGCTGTCGGAGAAGCTTTCGACAGAGCCAAAGCGTATGCGGCTGCGGGGGCGTCCGGCTTCTTCGTTCCCGGCCTGGTGGACGATGCGCTGATCGGGCAGATCTGCGAGGGTGTCATGCTGCCGGTGAACGTCATGGTCATGGACGGTGTGCCGTCGACTGCCAGGCTCTCTGAGCTCGGCGTTGCGCGCATCAGCTACGGTCCGATTCCCTATATCCGCGCGGTGAAGGCGCTCGAGCAGGAAGCGAGGACGATCTCGAGCGAAGCCGCCGGGCGTTCGGAGGGCTGAGTCATGAGCAGTCAGCAAACCCTGACCGGGACGCACAGCGTCGAGACACCCTCTGGACGCATCAGCTACGCCGCCGCCGGCTCCGGTCCGGTAGCGCTTTTCGTCCATGGGGTGGTGTTGAATAAACATTTGTGGCGCCACCAGTTGATCGGGCTTTCCGACATTCGCCGGTGCATCGCGGTCGATCTCCTGGCGCATGGGGACACCGAGATTGCGCCGGATCAAGATGTCTCCGTGACCGCCAACGCGAAAATGCTGAAAGAGGTGCTCGATGCCCTGAAGATCGATGAGGTCGACCTCGTCGGCAATGACAGTGGCGGACGGATTGCCCAGATTTTCGCAGCGCTCAATCCTGAGCGGGTGCGGACATCGACCCTTACCAACTGCGACACCCATGACAACTGGCCGCCCGAGGCGTTCAAGCCATTCGTAGATATGGTCAGAGCGGGTGGGCTGCGCGACACGCTGAATGCCATGCTCGCCGACAAGACGATCTTTCGTTCACCGGATGCGCTTGGACCTGCTTATGAGCGGCCCGAGACCGTCACAGACGAAGACATCGACACTTATCTCCGCCCCCTGGTGCGGACCGAACAGCGAACGCGCGACCTGCAACGCTTCGTCTTGGCTTTCGACAACAAGCACACGCGAGTGATCGAATCGCAGCTTCGCAAGTTGCACGCTCCGACCTTGATCGTCTGGGGCACGGATGACGTCTACTTTCCGGTGAAGTGGGCCCATTGGCTCACCGAGACGATCCCTGGAGCGAAGCCCGCGGTGGAGCTGAAGGGGGCTCGGATCTTCTTCCCGGAAGAGCGAGCAGACGAGTTCAACCGGCTGCTGCGGGACCACCTGCTGGCGCAACAGGGCGATGCCGTCAGATGCGCACGACCGATCGACGGCCCCCCATGGGACGCGCAAGAGTGTTTGCTACGGGTGAGAACGGCGCGGTGCTTGTGATTTTGAAGGCTGAGGCGGCCAGTCAGTAGAACCGCCTTTCGCCTGAATGAAATCCTAGGCCGCACTACGCGGAGATCCTCGACGGGCCGCGGCCAGCCTGCCGAGCTGATACACAAATTGTGCGCGTGAATCGGCACGTCATGTGCGTGTTTTGTCTCTGTACATCTATTGGTAGATAGAAAACGGCACCTGATTGATCACACAAAGGCAACGATGAAAACAGCATTCATGCGATCAGCCCCTCGATCCCCGACCGGGCCGGCTTCAGACAAACCGGGCGCCAAGGCTTGGGCCGGTTCGGCTGCCGCGCTCGCTATTCTCGCGGGGGCTGTTATCGCGGGCCCGCGTCTTCTCGCACCGCACAGCGAACAAGCCGTGAGGGCGCCGCCGCCGCTTGTCACGGTCAGCACCCCGCTTCTGCGGAATGTCGACAGCAAGCTCCAGTTTTTGGGCCAGTTCTCGGCCGTCGACAGCGTCGAATTGCGCGCCCAGGTCGGCGGTACGCTCACCCAAATCGCCTTCAAGGACGGCGATCTCGTCCACAAAGGCGATCTCTTATTCGTGATCGATCCGACGCCCTATCAAATCAAGCTGAGCGAGGCGACGGCTCAGCTGGAAACAGCCCATGCGCGGCTCCGTCTCGCCAACCGCGAGCTCGTGCGTGCCGAAAGGCTAAAGCAGACCGGCTTTGGCACCATCGAGAACGCCGACCAACGAACTGAGCAACAGCGGGCCGACCAGGCGGCCGTCGACGAAGCGGAGGCGCTTGTTCAGGACGCGCAGTTCGATCGCGATCACTGTCGCATTACGGCGCCCTTCACGGGCCGCATCGGGTCTCATCTCGTCTCGGTTGGGAATCTTATCGCCGGCAGCCGGGCAGCCAGCAGCCCGACCACGCTGCTCGCGACGCTCGTCTCGATCGATCCGATCTACCTGAACTTCGATATGAGCGAAGCCGACTACATGACGTTCCTGCGGTACCGTCAGCAACAAAAGGGGCCGCTCGCGGACAAGGTGAAAGTGGCCGTGAGCGACGAGAAGCGCTTCACCCGCGAAGGAACGCTGAACTTCATCGATAACACGCTCGATCGGTCGAGCGGCACGATCCACGCCCGGGCCACGATACCGAACAGCGACCTGCTTCTGACACCGGGCGGCTTCGCCCGTGTCCGCCTGGAGGTCGCCCCGCCGGTGCCTGCCTTGCTCGTCCCGGATGCTTCGGTATTGCCCGATCAGTCGGGACACACCGTCCTGACCGTTGGACCAAACGACGTTGTGACGCCAAAGCAGGTCCAGCTGGGCGATTTCCGCGACGGCCTCAGGGTCATCCGCTCGGGCCTCTCTCCCACCGACCGCGTTGTCGTCGACGGCATCCCGATGGCCCGGCCGGGAGCGCAGGTGTCGCCGGTGACCGGATCGATCTCCCTCGCTGATCAGAGCCGCGGTTTGGTCGACCCATGAAACTCTCGCATTTCTTTATTGATCATCCGCGCTTCGCTGCGGTGATCAATATCTTCATCACCGTGTTCGGCCTGGCGGCCGCGGCGTTCCTGCCGGTCGCGCAATACCCGAACATCGTGCCGCCGACGGTCCAGATTACGACGGCCTACCCCGGCGCTACGGCGGAGACGATCGCCCGCACTGTTGCGACGCCGCTCGAACAAGCCATCAACGGCGTCGAGAACATGGACTACATCAGCAGCCAGTCGACGAGTGACGGCCTCCTCACCATCACTGTGATCTTCAAAATCGGCACCGATATCAACACGGCCCTCATGCTCACGAATAATCGCGTGCAGGACACGTTGTCCCGGTTGCCCGAGGAAGTCCAGCTCGAGGGCGTGCAGGTGAAGAAGACGATCCCGGCCCTGCTCCTCGGCGTCCATCCGTATTCACCGGATGGATCGCGCAGCGCCGAGTACATATCAAACTACATGATTCTTCATGTCAGAGACGAGATTGCGCGGCTTCCGGGTGTGGCGGATATCTGGACTTTAGGCCAGCGGCAATATGCTATGCGCATCTGGATCAATGCGGACAAGGCTGCCGCGGACAACATCAGTGCCAGCGATATCGTGAGCGCCATTCGGGCCCAGAACGCTCAGGTGTCGGCCGGCGCCCTCAACCAGCCACCTGTCTTGAGAAACGGAAGTGCAGCCTACCAGACCAGCGTTGAAGCACTGGGCCGACTGAAGACGCCCGAGCAATTCGGCGATATCATCGTCAAATCGGATTCCCAAGGGCGCGTCACCCGCATTCGCGACATCGGCCACGTCGAACTGGGCTCTGCGGATTACAGCTCGATCGCTTACGCGGATCGGTATCCGTCGGCGCCCTTCTGGGTCATCGCCACCCCCGGCGCCGATGTCGTTAAGGTGGAGCACGAAGTGTGGGACAAGATGGCGCAGCTCAAGAAGAGCTTCCCGTCCGGTCTCGACTACATCGACATCTACGACCCGACCACCTTCGTCAGCCAGTCCATCCATGAGGTGATCAAGACGATCGGCATCGCGATCGTCCTCGTGGTCGGCGTCGTCTATCTGTTTCTGCAAAGCTGGCGGGCGACCATCATCCCGATGATCGCAATTCCGGTATCGCTGGTTGGCGCTTTTTCGATCCTCGCCGCGCTCGGCACCTCGATCAACAACCCGTCGCTGTTCGGCCTGGTACTCGCCGTGGGCATCGTGGTCGACGATGCCATCGTTGTGGTCGAGAACGTCGAGCGCAATATGGCTCTCGGCATGTCGGCTCGCGAGGCCGCGCACAACACGATGGACGAGGTGTCCGGGGCGTTGATCGCCATCGCATTGACACTTTGCGCCGTCTTCATTCCGACGGCCTTCATCTCCGGTATCTCGGGCCTCTTCTTCACGCAGTTTGCGACCACCATCGCGGCCTCCACGGTGATTTCCTGTTTCGTCTCCCTGACCCTGAGCCCGGCGCTCAGCGCGGTCCTTTTGAAGCCCCACCATGCGCGCAACGCGCAAGCCACGCGGCGCGCCATCGGCTGGATCGTGCGCGGCGTCTTCAGTCGCTTCAATGCAGGTTTCGAGTGGTTGTCGTCGAGCTATGGGAAGATGACCAGCCGCCTGGTCCGGGCAACCACCATTATCCTCGTTTTTTATGTCGGCCTGATCTCGCTCACCGGCTTCCAATTCTCGAAGATGCCGACCGGTTTTATCCCGGATCAGGACATCGGCTACCTCGCCGCCGTCGTCCAGCTCCCGCCGGGTTCCAGCCTCGCCCGGACCGACGCGGTGGTTCGGGAAGTGAACGACATCATCCTGAAAACCCCTGGCATTGAGCACACTTCCCCGGTGACTGGTTTCGACGTCACGACAAATACCAATGCGCCCAACGTGGGGACGATCTTCCTCGGCCTGCCGTCGCTATACGGTCGCCACATTCCCGGCGTGAACGCCGCGACGGTGCTGGCAGCCGTACGCAAGCGCCTAGCCGTGATCAAGGATGCGTTCGTTCTCGTAATCAATCCTCCGCCCGTCCAGGGTTTGGGCGCTGCCGGCGGCTTTAAGATGATGGTCGAGGACCGGAACAATCTCGGCCTGCAAGCCCTCGCCAATGCCACCAACGCGCTGGTTACGGCCGCCAACAGGGATCCGGATTTTACCGGCATCTTCACTCTCTATAATGCCGGCTCTCCCTCCCTCTATGTCCATATTGACCGTCTGAAGGCCGAGAAGCTCGAGCTGACGCCGACCGATGTGTTCTCCACTCTGCAGCTCTACCTCGGCTCGGAATACGTGAACGACTTCAACTATCTCGGCCGCACCTTCCAGGTGATTGTGCAAGGAGATGCGGCGTTCCGAGGGACGCGCGAAGACATCTCGCAACTCAAGATCCGCAATGCCAGCGGCAAGATGGTGCCGACCGGTACAATCGCGACTTTCCATGACGAGACCGCGCCCTACCGCGTGCCGCGCTATAATCTCTATCCCGCCGCCGAGGTCATGGGGGCCGCAGCTTCGGGCGTCTCGTCGGGGACGGCCATGGAGCGCATGGCGGCTCTTGCCAAGGAGGTGCTTCCGACCGGCTTCACCTTCGAATGGACAGACCTCGCGCATCAGCAGGAGCAACAGGGGACACCGACGTTATTGATCTTCGTAGCTTCTGCCGCGTTCGTCTTCCTCGTGCTCGCAGCGCAATACGAAAGCTGGAAGTTGCCGCTGTCCGTCGTACTGATCGTGCCGATGTGCTTGTTGGCCTCAGCGACCGGCCTGCGCGCGAGAGGCATGCCGATCGACATCCTTGCCCAGATCGGCTTCGTGGTGCTGGTCGGCTTGGCGGCGAAGAATGCGATCCTGATCGTGGAGTTCGCGCGGCAGCGGCAGGATCAATACGGTGACGAACCGGAAGAGGCTGCGACCGCGGCCGCCCGAACCCGTCTTCGCCCCATCCTGATGACCTCCTTCGCCTTCATCCTGGGTGTCGCACCGCTCGCGGTCGCGACCGGGGCGGGCTCGGAGATGCGCCAATCCCTCGGAACCGCTGTGCTCTTCGGAATGATCGGTGTGACCGTTTTCGGCCTCGTATTCACACCGGCCTTCTACACCTTCATCCGCAACCTCGGCACAAGGAAAGTAGAACGACCCGGACTCTTGGATCGGGATCGGTGGGATCGCGCCGAGCAGCAAACTGCTCAGCCCCATCTGCCCGACCGCCTCGCATGATCTCGGCTGTCGTGTCATGCCTTGCTGCATTCACGCTTCGCTGGCGGATCTGTCGTGTCGTGGTCGGGCGACGCGACGAAACTTCCCCGGCGTGAGCTCTTGCTGTTCCGTGTAGGAGGATTTCGGTAGCGGTGCACAACCACACGACAAGCGCGATGCCGTCGCCCCCCGATGACCTGATCGCGACCCGCCACCATCAGATGTTCCCCGTGCTGGAGGCCTCCGAGATCGAGCGCATCGCTCGACTTGGGGAGCGCAGAACCTACGCCGCGGGCAGTCGTATCTTTACCACCGGCGAAGTCGCTGCAGGCGCTTTTGTCCTCCTTTCGGGTCAAGTCGACATAACGCAGCGCGATCGCCACGATGAACCTGAATTAATCGTAACCCACGGGCCCGGTTCCTTCATGGGAGAGCTGGCACAGCTGTCGGGGAGGCCATCCCTGGTCGACGGCATAGCGACGCAGCCGGTCGAAACGCTGGTTATTCAGCCCTCGCGGCTCCGCGATCTTCTTGTCGAGGAGGCGGAGCTCGGCGAGCGGATCATGCGCGCTCTGATTTTGCGCCGCATGCGCCTGCTGCGGAGCGGAGCCGGCGGTCCGATCATCGTCGGCGGCGCCGACAACGCAGACGTATTACGGCTAGAAAACTTTCTGGACCGCAATAGTCACCCGCACCAGCGGCTGGATCCCAACAGCGATCTCTGTGCGCAAGCCTTGATCGAGCGGTTCCACATAACGTCGCGAGAATTGCCGATCGTCCTCTGCCCCAACGGGGCAATACTGCGAAATCCGACCGACGCGGAGCTGGCGCGCTGTATCGGGATGGTGAGGTCGCTCGACCAGGATCGCGTCTACGACGTGGCGATCGTCGGCGCCGGGCCCGCGGGCCTGGCCGCGGCGGTCTATGCGGCGTCCGAAGGGCTGTCGACCCTTGTCCTCGACTGTCGCGCGTTTGGTGGGCAGGCCGGCGCCTCGGCGCGCATCGAGAACTATCTTGGCTTTCCTACCGGCATCAGCGGCGTCGCCTTGATGGCGCGAGCCTACAACCAGGCGCAAAAGTTCGGCGCGGAGATGGCGATCCCCGACGAGGTCGGCCGGCTGGATATGCAGACCGAATTCGGCCGCTTTCGATTGACCCTGGCCAACGCCGAACAGGTTCGGTCTCGGGCCGTGATCGTCGCCAGCGGCGCGCGCTATCGCCGGCTCGACCTAGAAAATCTGGCATCGTTCGAGGGGGCGTCGGTGCACTACTGGGCCTCACCGCTGGAGGCCCAGTTGTGCGGCGGCCAGGAGGTGGCGCTGGTCGGCGCCGGCAATTCCGCGGGCCAGGCCGCCGTGTACCTGGCCGACAAGGTCGCCAGGGTTCGGATGATCGTCCGCGGCCCCAGCCTCGGTGCGAGCATGTCACGCTACCTCGTCAACCGCATCGCCGCGACTCCGAACATCGAAGTCCTGTACAACACGTCGGTCAGCGCGCTCGATGGCGGTGACGGAATGCTGCAAGCGATCCGCTGCCGGTCTCATCTCTCCGGTGATGAACGCGCCTGTCGGGCCGCCATCTGTTCCTGTTCATCGGCGCAGACCCCAATACCGACTGGCTCGCGGGCTCCGGCATCGCACTCGACGCCAAGGGCTTCATCCGTACCGGCGGCGACATTCGAGGTGTGCTCGAAACCAATCTGCCCGGCGTTTTCGCGATCGGCGACGTACGCTGCGGCTCGGTCAAGCGGGTCGCCGCCGCGGTCGGTGACGGCGCACAGGTCGTCGCAGCATTGCACGCGTTTCTGGCGAAGGCCGACAGCAAGGCGGCGCCGGCCGGGATCGGAGGACCTGATGGACGATAGATGTTCTCATGAGACAGCTATTCGCGATGTAACACCGAGCGCGCTCGGGTGCGAGGAGTGCCTGAAGATCGGCTCGCCTTGGGTACATCTGCGCCTGTGCCGGACCTGCGGCCACGTCGGGTGCTGCGACGACTCGCCAAACCGGCACGCGACGCGCCACTTCCACGCGACGGGGCACCCGGTCATCGAAGGTTACGACCCGCCCGAGGGCTGGGGCTGGTGCTACATCGATGAGGTGATGCTCGATCTGAGCGACCGCGCGACGCCGCATGACGGACCGATACCGCGCTATTGCTGAGTCGCTTGCTGCACACCCCAACCAGTGCCGAGTTGGCTTGGCCAACCCACTCCCGCACCTTCGCGATGTCGCCCTGGTGATCGAGCGCGCTCGTCCCTGCCGTCGCCCGCTCCGCGCGGCCCCCGTTTCGAAGCCAAACTCAGCCGAATACCATCGCACTAGCACGGCTAGAGACCCCCCTATATCGGGACGGCAGGCCATTGAGACGCGCTGCGGCAATGGCCGGATACGGGCATAGCCCGCCGTCTCGGTAGCGGCGGCCCGCCGCTACCACTAACGAGCGCCGAGACCAAGCCTTCGGTGGCTCTGCGCTCGGTGATCAACCATCGATGCCACTCTCGATGACACAAACACAGCCGTCTCCCGCTTGACGACACGACAACAATCACAGCGAGTAACTGCGTCTCCAGAGGTTCCCCGGCCCGGGCTTCTACCGCGAGCCAGACCGAACCCGCGGGCTTAGGCCTCTCCGTTCGCAAGCCAGCGCGCGACGCTTCGCGCGCATTGGACGGAGGCGAAACATGGCCCGGGATGCCGAGCCGGCGGCGCTGCCGCTCGAGGCCGCCGATGACGACACCCGCGCGGCCCTCGCGACGATCCAGGATCAGACCCGCCAGACACTCGAGTTGTTGCGGTCGCTGGTCGACCTGCTTCTTGATCAGCACAGCCTTCGCGAGGGGCCCCCGCTCGAAGACCTGATCGCTACGCTGATCGTCCAGCAGCGCCAGATCCTGACGATCGCCCAGCAAATACAGGGTGACCTACGGGTTCTCGGTAACCGCCTCGCCGATACTGGAACCACTGGTCCGAACGCTCATGCTCCGTCGGACAGCAGAGGGCCGGCGTGCTGAATTTCCGCAAGATCGCGGCCGCTTCGCAGGGGCGGCTGATCCTGCGCTACCTGACCGAGGACACCCCCGAGCCGATCCACCCGCCGGCACTCGACGAAGCCGGCCGCATCCTCGAAGAGGGCGGCCGGCTCACTGCCTACTACACGCTTCGCGATAGCCGGGCGACTTGGCGGCCGGACATGCCGCGGCACGTTGCGCGGGCGATCGGGATCGACCCGTACAAGATGCCGCGCGACGCCGAGATGTCGCGCCTGTTCGAGGCCCGGCGCGCCGATGACGGGCAGCCGTGGTCTCCCCACAAGCGCAAGCTTTCGGGTCTCGACCTCGTGTTCTCGCCGCACAAATCGGTGAGCCTCGCCGCCGAGTTCG
>Ga0335075_10010041_pt1 | contig 14381 bp, 16 predicted proteins | sample Lox_Sample_24_FD_206723 | JGI IMG/M metagenome (GOLD analysis project Ga0335075, IMG submission 206723) | Soil microbial communities from Loxahatchee National Wildlife Refuge, Florida, United States - Lox_Sample_2.4 | ecosystem: Environmental > Terrestrial > Soil > Wetlands | place: USA...
CCGCCGTCCGGCGATCTACGCCACGATCGGCCTCGGCCCGCACGCCATCACCCGCCAGCACACCTCCGCCCAGGAGGCGCGGTGACCGCGACGCGTCCTACACCCAGCGTGGTGCGCGCCGCCCCTGCAGATCTTGAGGTCCTCAGCGATCTGATCGCCACCGCGTTCCACGACCTGGCACCGTCGCGGTGGCTGATCGCCGACCCCGAGGCCCGGCGCGCCATCCTGCCTGGCTACTTCCGTCTGCTCATCATCTACGCGATCGTCAGCGGGCTGGCGCACACCATCCCCAGCCGCGACGCCGTGGCCTTGTGGCTGCGTGCTGGGCCCGGCACACCCAGCCCGCCGACCGGCCATCGCGAGCGACTGGCCGCCGCGACCGCGCCGTGGACCAGCCGGTTTGCCGTCTTCGACAAGATGCTGGAAGACCATCACCCGGCCGGGCCGCCACACCAGCACCTCGCGATCCTGGCCGTTCACCCCCAGCGCCAAGGCCAGGGCATCGGCACCGCGCTGCTGGACGCCCGACACCACGACCTCGACCCCGACCGCGTGCCCGCCTACCTGGAAGCCTCCAGCCCGCGCGCCCGCGACCTGTACCAGCGTCACGGCTACACCACGCGCCCCGGCGCCCCGTTCCGGCTTCCCGGCGGCGGCCCGCCGCTATGGCCGATGTGGCGTGAACCCCGGCAGCCACTGCCGGCAGCGGTGCCCTAGATGAAGGGATATCCGGATGAGCCAGCTCCCGCTAATCCTTGCCGAGACGCCTGAGCAGCGCGAGGTGCTGCGCCAAGCGTTGGCCGACGCGGTCTATTACCGCGACCCTCCCGTGTCGTGCCCTGCCTGCCCGACACCCGACCAGCTGTGCGAGGAATGCGCGAACGGTTTGGCCCGCGCACGCGCATATCTAGCCCTCGGCCGCGCACTGGGGCTCGAGACGATTCCGTAACGGACGGCACCGAGCTGTTCGCGGCCGGATTATCTGAACACCCCGCCATGATCAACGGCAACGTTGTCCCGTGCACCGGTGGCCTGCACGGTCAACGTTCCGTTCAGCGTAGACCGGGGTTATGCGGATGCCACGTCGACGCACACAGGGATAGCGGGTTGTTGGTACGCAACGTGACCAGGCGCACTGGCTCGCCGGTTATCGAACCGGAGCAGATCGATGCTCTGCACGCGTGAGACTTGGTCCGACTGGGCAGGCATCTATGCGCAGATCGACCATTACGGCGCGCTTCCCTGCCTGTTGTTGGCGCGCACCCGAGCGGGGTTGGCGATGTCAATGTCTGGAGGCGGCGCGCCTCGGCTGTGCGTAGCGACGGGTTGAGGGGTGAGGGACTAATGACCGCGTGGCAAGACCCTTAGGATCTGCCCGGCGGCCGTCATCTCGGCGCACCCTGGTCAGCACGTATCCCTGGAGGCGATAAGGATGCAGAGCACGAGTCATCATCGCGCCGGGAAAGGCCTGCGGGCCCGGCTGGGACGGCATGGAGCGGCGGCCGGTCTTCCCGCCAGTGAGGCGCCCGCGCCCGGCTTCACCGCGATCGACGCGTATATCCGCAGGCAGATGAAAGATGCTCGCATCCCGGGCCTGGCGCTCGGTATCGTCCGGGACGGCCACCTTGTGCACATGCGGGGCTTCGGCAGGGCTGATGACTGCGGGCGGGCGTTCACGCCGCAGACACCTTTCTTCATCGGGTCGAACTCCAAGTCCTTCACCGCCCTGGCGGTCATGCAGCTAGCCGAGGCCGGGAAGGTAGATCTGGATGCGCCGGTCCAGCGCTGCATCCCGTGGTTCCGGGTGGCTGATCCGGAGGCGTCCGCGCAGATCACCGTCCGTCACCTGCTGAATCAGACGAGCGGCCTGACCGAGCGCGCTGGCCGCGGCGCCACGCTGGCGGCGGGGATGCACCCGCTGGAGCCCGCCGTCCGGGCGCTGGCCACGACCGGGCTGGCCCGTGCCCCCGGCGCGGCGTTTGAGTACTCCAACCTCAACTACACGACGCTGGGGCTGGTCGTGGAGATGGCGGCCGGGGAACCATTCGACGCCTACCTGAAGGCGCACATCTTCGAGCCGCTGGACATGCACCGCACCTACACCGCCATCGAGGACGCCAGGCGCGACGGGCTCGCGTCCGGCTACCGGTACTGGTTCGGGTTCCCGGTCGCCTTCGACGCGCCCGGGCACGGCGGCACAGTCCCGGCCGGCGGCATCATCTCCACAGCCGAGGACATGAGCCGCTATCTGGCCATGTACCAGGGCGGGGGCCGCTATCACGGCCAGGTGGTGCTCTCCCCGGCCGGCATCGCCGAGATGATGCAGCCGGGCCCGCCGCAGAAACGAGGCGCATTCGCCGGCGCAGGCTACGGCATGGGCTGGTTTACCGGCCCCTGGGGCGGGGTGGACGCGTCCTACCATCCCGGCGACGAACCCGGCGCTCATGCTGGCATGGCCCTGGTCCCGCACGGGAACTGGGGCGTCGTCGTGCTGTTCAACGTCGGGACCCACGGCGGCGCGCTGCCGGGACTGCTGGCGATCGAGCAAAGCGTGACCGGGATGGTGGCCGGCGGGACAGTCAGGGATACCGGTATCGGCGCCTTCTACGCCGGGTTCGACGCCGCCGTGGCCGCCGCCCTGGCGGCCGAGGGCTGGTCGCTGGCACGGCTGGCCCGGCAGCCCGGCGGCCGGGCGCAGGGCCGCCGCCGGGCCCTGCCGCTGCTGTGGGAGTTCGGTATCCCGGCAGCCGTCGCCGTAATACCGACCGCGGTGTTCAAGGTGAACTGGAAGGGGCTGTTCCTCTACGGCCCGGACATGAGCTGCGCGCTGGCCGGGATCGGCGGGCTCTCCGCCCTCACCGGACTCCTCCGGCTGATCAAAACCGGACAATCAGTACGCAGCCGACCGCCAATCCGCCAGATGCCTGCAACGACCCAGCACAGGTGAACCACCGGCCGTCAACGGGAGCCAGGCCGCCTGCGGCAGCACGCAAATCACCCAGTTATGCGTAACCATGGCGGCTGGTCCACTCTTCGCAGCCGCGCATAGCGGCGGGACTGTGTGCGGCCCGCGCCTCGTCGGCAGTCACGCTCAGTGAGCAGGAACGACGGCCGGACAACGGAGGATCGCTGACACCCATGAGGGCAAAACGGTCTACGCCGTGCTCATCGATCGTTGCCAATCCGTCTCCATAAAGCGCCGCCGCCGGATGTGCAGATAGCGAGGACGGTAACCCGAGCCGCTCATGACCGTCCGCGCGGCACGGCCAGCCGACACCGACACATTGCGCCCGAGACACCGATGCTTACTTCTGGTCGGCAGGCTCTGCGATGCCAACGGTCTTGAGCAAAGCGGTGGCAACTGCCCGCGCCTCGCCGGGGGTGAGATCGACGTACATGTCGGTGTTCTCCTCGGCGGTGGCCAGCTGCAGCTCGATACGGCACGGCCCGGGCTCAGCATCAAGGGGTGCGGTCCATGCCTTGAGGATTATCTTCACGACCGACTCCGGATCGTGGCGAAGCCTGCGGTCGGAGGTCGGTATCGCGATCTCGGGCCCGACGTGATGGAAACCATCGTCGGCATAGACCACGTCGTCATCGGCGAAGTGCCGGCTTTGGCTGCACCAGGGCGGGCAGGAGCGCAGCTTGACTGCACCGCCCTCCTGAGGGTGAACGATTTCCGCCACGTTTCCGCCTTTGCTGCTAGTCGAAGTGCGGGCAGGGTTGCTGCTCATCAGTCCAAGGGCTGGTGCTGCTCTGGCGGTAACGCTCATAAAAACTCCTCGCGTGCTGGAACTGCCCGGTCGTGTACCAGGTCAGGTCGGGGTGACGGGCCTCGAGCTGGCTGAGCGCCAGGCGCCCGAACCCGCAGAACTGCCAGTCAGGGGCGAACTCGATCCGGTACAGCATCCCCGTGCCGCAAGGCCGGCAGATCCCATAGGTGACGTCGCCAAGCGATTCACCTTCGCTGACAATGGAGAACTCGAAGGTCGGCACTCGCTTGCCACGCTGAACCTGTCGGCTCGGGGTCGGTGTCGCGCGTTCGATCGCGTTCTGCCGGGCGCGGCGGGCTAGCTCGTAGAGGCGCCAGGCGAGATCGAGATCGGAGCCGTTGATCGTCGTTGGTGCATGGCCGGGTGGACCGGCGCTGCCTTGGGCCAGCAGGCCGACCAGGTGGGCTCGCCATGCCTGAGCAAAGGAAGCTGGAGGCCGGTGCTCCCTATCCTGCTCGGCCACAGTCGCCAGGTACGCCTTCCGCACGAGTGCCTGGACGGACCGTGCGCGCACGCGACGATCGGCCTGCGCTTGCACTGACTCCGGTTCGGTGTCCTTGCCCGGCGCCATCGCCGGGTCACGCGGTGGCGGGAAGAGCCACCGCTCGAAGGCTGGGAGCGACTCGGGCAGCGGGCGCCACAACAACTGCGTCAGAAGCTTCGCGCTCACCTCGCCTCCGCTGACCTCGCTGGCGAACATAACCACACGCGTTCTATGCGAGCTTCAGAACAAGCTCATCGAGGGTTCCGATCGTCATGGACGGGGCGCCGTCAGGAAGGCTGGCCCCTGGAGGCTTGCCGGGCTGGAGGATGTAGCCCCACGGACCGCGGCGCAGCCAGACGGTGAACAGCCCCGCCTGGGCGGCGGGGGCGATGTCGTTGTCCAGCCGGTCCCCGACATAGGCGGTCTCGGCGCGAGTGTGACCGGAGACGGCGGCCATCTTGTCGAAGAACGCGGCGCTGGGCTTCTCCGCGCCCCATTCGTCAGATGTGGCGAGCACATCGCAAGGCAAGTTCAGCTCCCGCAGGAACCGGCCGGCCCGCGCGGTCTGGTTGCCCGCTACCCCGACGAAGTAGCCCGCGTCCCGGAGTGCCTGCAGACAGGGCCGCGCATCGGGGTAGAGGTCGTGACCGCTCAAGAACTCCCCCAGGCCCAGATCGAGCCGCGCCTGGCGTTCTGCACGAAGGTCGAACCCGGGCCGGAAGTGCTGGAACACCTCCCGGTAGTCGCCACCAAGGGCGATAACCGCCCCGAACACGGCCGAGAAGGTGTGGCGGGGGACGCCGAGCCAGTCGGCCCAGGTGCCGTATTCGCGGCTCTCGTCGATCAGGGTCTCGCCGACGTCGAACCAGACAGCGCGGATCGCCACGGTCAACCGTTCTCCCTTCCTCATCCGAGCGCGGCGAGCTGCTCGTCCAGCGCTCGCACCGGCGTCGAGTCCGACCATGGCCGCACCGCGTCGCGGAAGTCCCGCAGTCTCCCGAACCCGATGGCGTATCCGGCCAGCCGGAGCTGCTCCGCGGCGTCGCCGGCGGTCGCGCACGCCCGGTCCAAGTCGCCGCTGGCGAGCTCGACCGACGCGACGTCGGCCAGGAACACTGCTCGCTGCTTGACCGCGCTGCGCGGCATCCGGCCCAGCGCCCCGGTGAGCGCGGTGCGCGACTCCTCGAACTTGCCCGCGTGCAGCAGCGCATAGCCCGAGAACCCGGACAGCCGGGTGGCGTCGTAGTAGTCGAACCAGGGCAGGCTGGCGCTCAGCCCCGGCTTGTGCAGCGTCTCCAGCGCCCGGTCGATCGCGGCCAGCGCCGCCGGGTGCGAGCCGGCGTTGGTCTGGATCTCCGACTCCACCGCGTACAGCCACGAGGCGACCCGGGTGTCCGGATGCTTGGCCACATGCTGGGCCGCGGCCTGGATGTAGTCCAGCGCGGCGCCGAACCCGTTGTCGGCCGCAGGGATGAACGCGGTGTGCGCAAGCGCGGCGGCAGCCTGCAGATGGTCGCCCGCCTCGCGCGCTGACTCCAGCGCCAGGTTGTAGTAGCCACGCGCGGCCAGCGGGTCCCTCAGATCAAAGAACGAAAGACGCCCGGCCAGTGTGGCCACGCGCGCCCGGTTGGTCAGCAGCCGGCGCCGGATGGCGGGGGTGCCGCCCTGGCGCAGCAGGTCCCGCAGCGTCTCCAGGTGCGCGACCACCGGCGTCATCAGCACGGTCGGCGCGGTCGAGTGATACAGCACCTGGTACCGGTCGGCAAGTTGATCGAGATCCTGGGCTGTCTCCGCCGTCGGCCGCCCGGAACGCGAAGCATCGGCGCTGGTCACGGACGCGAATCCCGCTGCCCCCGCGGCACCAATAAGCTTCAGCATGGCACGGCGCTGCATGAGTTCTTCCTTCCAGACATCGAACATTCGCGGCTGTAAAATCGCCCCGGCCGCTCCCATCTGATCCAGCAGGGACGCCGCGCCGCCGAGCGCCGCGATGAGCGACCCGTCATCCGCTTCGGGGCGTGCCCCAATCGCGGGCTGGCCGGCCCCTCCAATGCCCAGGGTCTGGGCGTCGGCCCCGTAAAGCAGGCACAGCAGGTCCCGATAGCGAGGGCTCGGGCGCTTCTCGCCGCGCTCCCACTTCGCGACCATGTCGGCGTTGACGCCGACCCGTTCCCGGTGCCGCAGCCAGGCAAGACGCGCGACCTGGTCCGCGACCTCCTGCTGCGTCCAGCCGCGCTCCTCGCGTAACGTCCGCAGCCGCGGTCGTGTACTCGTCATCGGCGATCTCTTTCATCGGTTTGCTGCATTGCTGCTTCGGTGTCGAGCGTAAGCGGGACTTGGGCCGCCCGACAGATGGGACTACCGAACGGACTAGTGCGGGGCTAGTCCGCAGACGGTCTGCCCGGCCTGGTCCGGGGATTCCATGAACATGCCGAACCACTCACAACACGAGTGCCGGTATCACCACCCATCTGGAAAGGCACGCACGTGATCACCAGCTTATTCATCGCGATTACGGTTCCGTTAGGCCTTCTGGCTGCCGTCTTACTGCTCGTGCGGATTGCCATCCGGCAGGAGCGCAAGCGTTGGTTGTCCAACGAAGCACCGACACGAATTACTGCCGTGGCACGCATTATCTGTGGACTGTATGTGCACACGCCAGAGCGCGACGCTGACACCGATTACCTCAGCGTTCGCACCACCGGTCATCCCCACGATTCGTCGGCTGGCCGGCCCCAGGACTCCGGCGCCAGCCACGACACTAATCGGTGAACTGAGGCGAGATCCCAGAATGGAAGCTCGAGGAAACCGAACGTACCTGTCCACCAGTGGTAGCAGCGACACAAGGCACCACCGCCATGTCAGGCACAGTAACCGCCCGGGGATCGTGGCCGGCGCCGTACTGCACAGCGCCCGCCTGTCCGCCGACCTCAGCCAGGAAGACCTGGCCACCATGACAGGCGTGAGCGAGGAAACGATCCGGGCATGGGAAGAAGGATCTTCCGCGCTAGCTTCCGTACCTCTCCCCCACGTTTCAGCGCTTGAGGCATCTCTCATGGCGAGCGGAGCGGATCCAAATCTCGTCGCGGATCTCGGCATCGCGGCCTGGTGCGACCTGGTCATCCTCGCCGTCGCCCAGCACGAGGACGCCGCCTGCCTGATGGCAGACCCAATTGCCGCCGATCCCGTCTTCGCCGAATTACTCGCATGGTGCCTGACAGGACACGTACCTGAACGCCATCAGCCCTACGCAGAAACGGGGCCATTACTGACCGACCCTGCCCTGACTGAGCAAGCAACAAAGACCCTGTCCTCGGAGAGATGATCGTCCAGAACATCGGCGACGCGCGTGTTGCAAGTCGTCCGCTATGAGCACGGAACGCCGCTCCAGATGGGGTGGCGCCAAGAACTGGATCAACTTCTTCGACGGTCTGGTCCCTCGTCTCGGGTGCACGGGACTGTCAACGACAGCTTTGTTGGAGATGATCTTTCCTGGCACTGGCTAAGCTGGGTCTGAGTCGCTGTGTCTGTCAGACGCCGTGTCGTCGCGGGGCTGGCGGCAACTCCGGTAGCCCAGAGGTCTTCTCATCCCCGGCTGCCGGAGACAAGGCAGGTTGGCGGCTTCTCTGCCATTCTTATCGATACGGTCAGGACTATGGCTGCAGACCTATCCGTTGATGGCTTCTGCGAAAGCGCGCAGAACTTCGCAAAGAGCGCCTTGCAGGCTCACTACACGAAGGACTACCAGCGGGTGGCATTGGATGCGGGAACAGCGCTAGAGCACCTAGCGAAGGCGGCCCTCTACGGCCGGTCACCTGCGCTGCTGTCAGAGCTTCGCGGTGAGGGGAGTTTCCCTCACCTGCTGCGCCTGCTGGACATCAGCAAGGACAAGGCGTCTCAGCCATTGCGGACAGTCAGCCTGCGGAACGCTCTGGAGCGGGTCGAGGATTTCATCACGTCCCACGCATCCCGTGACGACTTGAAGACTCTGGTTGATCTGCGTGACGGGACGGTGCACGCCGCGCTGGCTGACGCCGTCGAGGAACGAGTGGTAGTGGCGTTTTTGCAGCACGCGGATGCTCTTCTTGATGGCTTGGGTCGTGACCGTGCCGGGTTCTGGGGCGAACAGGTTGCGGTCGTTGATGCGCTTGTGTCTGATGTCACCGACAAGGTCGCGCATGACGTGGCCGTGAAGATCGCTCAGGCGGAGGCGTTCTACATGCGGTGGATCAGCAACGTGCCCGAGGAGGTAGTAGACGACGCTATCGCCGCGAGACAGGCACCTGAGGATCCGGCGGGCGAGGAGGTGCCGACTAAGTGTCCGGCCTGTGGGTGGCTTGGTTCGGCTACCGGCAGCCGCGAGGTCCAGTGGTTCGATGACGAGGCAGACGAAGAAGGCGCCGTGTTCGAGCCCGCTGGGACGGTGTGGTTCAGGCCGTCCTGGTTTGGGTGCGATGTCTGCGGCCTGCGGCTGGAATCACCCGCTGAGATCCACGCTGCAGGCATGGGATGGGAGTGGCAACGGGAACACGAAGATCCGCTTCAGTGGGAGCAGCGGCTGGCCAAAGACAGGTTCCGGGACGACTACCGGGACAGCTATTAAGCGGGAGGCCTCCGACCTGCCGCGGGTTGAAGCCGGGCGCATGCAGTGGCGGATATGAACGTGGCCGCCACGATGGCGTGTATCGGGTTTAGTCCCACCAGAACTGCCAGAGGGCAGGCTGGTTTAGCAGAGCGGCGGCGATGTCGCTGACGGGGGCTTGGCCGATGTTGTCGTATTCGTCGGCGAAGGCCCAGTGCTCGGCGGCGACTTGCTGGACAGCCTCGAGGCTGCGCGGCGGGCGCTGCACCAGCAGCCGGATCTCGGCGAATCCAATCTCTAGCAGTCTCGCACCGAAACGATCTTCCCAGGACCGCAGGACCGCGGCGACGGGCAGCGCACTGGACTGGTCGGAGGGTGTCCAGCCGAGCAGTGGCAGGACGTCGGCGGGACGATCGGCTGGCACCAGGCCAAGGCGCCTGGCGCCCAGCGAGCCAAGGATCTCGTCAAGCTGCTCCGGCCCCATGACCGTATCCTCGCCCGTGGCCAGGCCGGGGAAGTGGTCGCGGGAGAACGGGGCAAGCGTCATTGCCAGGTGCTGGAGGAATTCTGGGTCTTCAGTCTCGCCTGGCTCGAGATATTCGTGTGTCTCGCCGTCCCATCGCTTCTGCAGCACATCGGCCGCTTCCACCTGGTCAAGCTCACGGGGATCGAGCGGGCTGTGGAATTCCTCGCTATCCCATGGCCGCGACGGCTCTCTCCGGAGCGTGCCGAGCAGGAACGGGATAAGGCCTGTCTTCTGCTGCGCGTCGGACAAGGCTGCCCACACGCGCCCAGCATCTGGCACCGCCTCGCGGGTGACCCAGGCGACCGGCTGCTCGCCAAAGCCAACGGGAACCAGCCTGCCGCCTTCCCGTCTTGTCGACCAGGTTTTAGCCCGAATCTTCTTCCCGGCTGGCAGGCTTACCGGTCCGATGCTCAGTTGTCCGTCTTCTGGCAAACTGGCGGTGTTCATGGACGCATCCTTGCCGACCCAGACACTGGGGTATTCGCTCGCACTTCATCATTCTTCCGGCGCAGACCCGCCGGGGCCTTCGCATCTCCACCGGCACGTGGACAGCATTTCGCCATAACGCACGTAACGGCCGGTGCGGAACTCCCCGGTAGCCAGCGCGATCTGGAGCGCGATCGCGGTCTCGACGTGCAGCCGGAGGTACCGCCACTCGGCATCCAGCGACAGGTTGACGTCCCGGTTCGGCCACTCGGCTTCGGGCACGTCCAAGATCTCCGCGATGTCTCCGTAGACGTTCGAATTGCCATACGGGCGCTTCGGATTGATCGAGGGGGCACCGAATTCGCCCTCGTTCCAGAAGACATGGGCGCGGCGGAGCAGCCACAGGTGCTCGTCAGTGACCGTGAACTCCTTGACGTGATGGATGACGTCAAACAACGCGCGAGTGTCGGTGACGTTCTGATGCCACCGAAAGCTCAGCCGAACGCCGTGCTCGCGGCAGAGCCGGTCGAACGCCTCGATCTGAGTCAGGCCATCGCCGAGCTGGGACGGGTGAGTGGCGAATACACCATCGTGGCGACCGGCGGCGATCGCTTCAGCCAGGGCAGCCAGCTGACTGCCGGGCGGTCCGGCGTCAGCGTACACGGCGGGCTCCGGCCAGCCCAGTTCGTTCTGAGCCACGCTGATCACCATGTTGCGGTCCCGGGTCATGTCAGTGCCGTCGCCCGCGGTGGCGTACCGGTCCCGGACGTAGACGGCGGGACGAGAAGGAATCATGGGACGAGCAGGAAAGTTGTCCATTCGATCAGCTCCCCAGGTACTGCGCGTTCCCTGACATAAGCGGACGCTAGCTTGCGCCACTGACATCAGCCCTCCCCGAGCCGCGATACACATTCGGATGTCGCAGGCCGGCTGGCGGACCACGGTCGCGTATCAGCTCAGCGTGGCGGGCCCTTGCGAACGATTGATGCGGTCCGGCGGTGTGGCGCAAGGCTCCCCGGCGATGAAGCCCGCCTGCGACATATCGTGGGATCCGCCGACAGTCCGGTGCGGAACAGACAGGCGGGTGCTGGGATGTTCGAGAGGTTTACCGACCGGGCGCGGCGGGTCGTAGTCCTGGCTCAGGAAGAAGCCAGGATGCTCGATCACAACTACATCGGCACCGAGCACATTCTGCTCGGCCTCATCCGCGAGGGCGAGGGCGTCGCCGCCAAGGCGATTGAGTCACTGGGGATCAGCCTGGAGACAGTACGCGAGCAGGTCGAGGAAATCATCGGCCAAGGGCGGCAGGCGCCGTCGAGGCACATCCCGTTCACGCCCCGGGCCACGAAGGTGCTGGAGTTGTCGCTGCGCGAGGCGCGCCGGACAGGCCACCACGACATCGGCACCGAGCACATTTTGCTGGGGCTAGTCCGCGAGGGTGAGGGTGTGGCGGCGCAGGTGCTTGGGTCCATGGGCGCGGACCTGACCCGGGTGCGCCAGCAGGTCATCCAGCTGCTGGCGGGCGAGCACGGCAAGCAGTCCTCGGCAGCAACGGGCACCGCGGGCCAAGACGGCGCGAATGGCGGAGACGGCCCGCCTGGTGACGGACCGGAGCCGCGACCTGAAGGCGGGCGGCCCAACCCGGAAACGAGTCCTGCGTGACCCCGCTGGAGCGGCGCTTCCGCTGGCTGCTGCGCCTATCCCGCCTGGTACTGGCGTCGACGGGGCGAGGAAATGCTCGTCACCCTGCTGGCGGCCAGCCCGCCCGTGGCGGGAGATGGCCTTCCCTCCGTGACGCGCGGGCATTGGTCACCCGTTGGCTGCGCGTCCGGGGCTGGACCTGGTCGCTGTCGATGCTGTGGGTGGTGATAGGAGCAGGCGGAGCCATCTATGCCACTGTCGCGTTCGGTCACCCTGGCTACGGCGAGGGCTTGCTCATCCCTCCGAACATTCAATGGCCCGGGGAGCCACAGATAATAATCGATGTGGGCGTGATAGCGGAGCTGGTATGGGGGCTGCTGTCAGGTCCGCTGCTGGTTGCCGGGTTCGTCCGGCTCCGTGGCTGGCGGCCGCGCAATTGGCTCCGGGCAGCTGGCTGGGCCGGTTCGTGGGTGGCGGGCCTGGCGCTGATGAACCAGGCCGCGGACTGGGCGGCTGCCGGGATGGGCGGCACCAGCCGCGTTCTGAGCGTCGGAGAGATGGCAATCTGCGCCGCGTGGCTGATGCTCGGGGCCGTGATGACCTGGATCCTGGCCGCGCCAGCTCCGCCCCCTGCCCGCTGCGTGCCCGATAAGACGGCCACAGGCGTGTAGCCAGGGTCCGCCATGGCACTCGCCGATCTACGATGACTGGGTCCCCCGAAGCGACCAGAGGGACCAATTGCCAATCCTGTTCTTCGGCCCATGGCTGGCTACGACGGTTCGCTGCGCTCAGACGGTCTTGCCTGCGACCGCTGGGACACAGTTGACGCGCCTGCAGGCTGGGCAGTCGCCCTGGAGGCACCGGCCCACGGCGCTGCATGAGCACCCCACGTTCCGTTCCGGGCAGTCTTCGAATGTCGCGTGGCCGTGCCGGTCGACCGGGGGTGCCGGGTTCCAGGCGGCCAGCCACAGGAAGGTCTCCATGACCGACTCCTGACGGCTGGCGCGCATGGGGTCGCCAGCTTCCCTCGCGAGCCGCACACCGGCCATCGCCCGGCAGGCGTCCAGCGACACCTCATACAGCGTCGGCCGGCCGGTGACGCGGTTGCCGGACAGCGGGCCTTCGCCGGCTTCGGCGCAGGCCCAGGCCAGCAAATTCACGGCGCCGCGCGCCCAGCCGAAGGCGATCCGGTCGCCAGCTGGGGCGGATGCGTCACACCAGGGGTGTCGGTGCTGAGCCAGCAGCGCCCAGGAGTACACCTCCTCGATCTCCGCCCTGGTACGAGGATGCTTCGCGCCGTCGGTGACGTGCAGGCCCTTCGCACCGCCGTTCCACAGCGGCAGCGAGTCGATCGCCCCGGCCAGCCACTGCAGCACGAAGCGAGCCTGCATGACCTGGCCGCCAGGGTCCGTGGCATGGCATGCAAGCTCAGCGTCAGCCGCAGCCTCGGTCAGGACCTCGCCGAGGTCCGGCGGCCGTCCGCCGGGCACGCTCAGGGTCACCGGGGAGGGGCAGGTCCCGGTCATTGCCCAGCGCCACGCCAGCGCGGTCCGGCCATCCGACCCCTGCTCGCCGAGGCTGCGGGCTAACACCGACCAGACCTGCGCGGGCGACCTGGTGACAGCGTCCGGCAGTCCGTCCAGGAGCTGCAACATGCCCATGGATTGCACCATAGCCAGACCGGATCGGCCCGGCCAGATCGGTGAAGCCGACAATCTCATGACGGCTCGGGTTCGCGGGCGGCGGTGCGTTCCTGGGCTCGCCGTACGATCTCACTCGCCGGCGTGATCTGCGGCCTGGGGGGTTGCAGGATCGCGTCGCGGTCGCGGCGGGCCAGGACGTCCCAGGCGAGGCCGAGACCCGTCTCGTCGGGGTCTTCGCTTGGTACCCGCGTGTCCCGCAGGTCGTCGATCCTGGCCTGGGCCGTGCGCATGTTCTCGCGGATTCGGTGGAGCTGTGGAGGAATCGCTTCGTTCACGGTGTCCGGGGTGAGGCCGAGCGCGGCCTGACCGAGGACATCACGCTGCCGACTCCACGCGGCTTCAGTGGGCTGAGATTCCTGCTCTACAGGGACGCCGGGCTCTGCCGACGTCAGCGGGTCGCGGTCCGCATCTGGGTGACGGCGGCGCAGCTCAAGGTCGGCCGCCACGGCGATCCGCCGGGTCGGTTCGGTCAGTGCCTCCCATTGCCGCCGGGTCTCCTGGGCCTCGGCCAGCAGGCCCGTGACGGTGGCGGCCTTGGCTTGCATAGCTCGCCACATCGCGGCGAGCTGCTCGTGCCTGCGGGCTGTTCCGGGATCGGCCGCCGCCCGGGCTTCGTGCTCCGCGCGGATCGCGTTCTCGAACGCGGTGCGGATCTGCAGCCGGGCCAGGCGCAATTCCTCTCCTACATAACGGGGCGCCCAGCCGGTCTCCTGCGCATAGGTCCCGCGCCGCAGCCTGAGCTGGGCATCGCTGCACCCGCGCAGGTCGATCCCGTCGATGTTGCCAAGTGCCTTGAACGCGGCGTGCCAGTCGGCTCTGGCTTCAGGCGAGGTTTTTCCTGGTCCGGGGCCTATCGCGTCGGCGGGCGCGGTGTAGCCGTACAACTCCCGGTAGGCACCGAGCCTGGCCGCGCGGTCTTCCCAGGCCGCTCGCGCGGCCGGGTCGTCCGGTGGCTCGCCGAGTGCCTGGACCGCCCACTGCGGGCGGGTCTGGGCGGTGTGCTCTCCGATGCGGCGCACCCGGTCGTCCATCGCGGCGGCGAGCTCTTCCATGTAGCGGTTCAGTTCCGGGTCCCCCATGTGTGGCACCCGCTCCGCCCACGACCCGGCTGGTAGCGGCACCGCGCCAGCGAGCATGCGGCGTATCCGGACGTCGAGTACCCGGGCCTCATGTCTTGCCCCGGTCAGTGACCGGACCGCGATCGCGTCGCGGAGGACCTGGCCGCCGTCCAGCCCCGCTGCTTCCG
>Ga0335075_10010044_pt1 | contig 14380 bp, 12 predicted proteins | sample Lox_Sample_24_FD_206723 | JGI IMG/M metagenome (GOLD analysis project Ga0335075, IMG submission 206723) | Soil microbial communities from Loxahatchee National Wildlife Refuge, Florida, United States - Lox_Sample_2.4 | ecosystem: Environmental > Terrestrial > Soil > Wetlands | place: USA...
GCGTAGATGCTGATCAGCCGCTGCCCGCCGAGGTCGGGCGCCTGCTCGGGAACGAGCGCCCAGGGGTGGGTGATCTCGGCGATCTTCGCCTTCATCGCATCGAGCCGCAGCCCCGCCTCGGCGACCGGCCACTGGTCAAGCGGGTGTCCGCCGCCAGTGCCGTCGGAGAGGCCGCCAGCGGACGAGGCGACCGGGGACGCCGCGGCGAGCGCCGCGTTGAACGCGCGACGGGCGTCGGAGTACTGCACGCTCGCCAGGATCGAATGGCCCCAGGCGATCGCGCTGGTCGTGAACACGTCTGCGGGCGTGCCGACCGGCTGTACCCGCGCGATCCGCAGCGCCGGGGTGCAGCGCGAGCCGCGCCCGGCGAACGCGATCACCGAGTCGGGCCGCGCTGCCGGGTGGACCGCGTGGACCGCGATCCAGTCCCAGGCGGGGGTGAGCGAGGCGAGCACTCCGGTGTCGCGGAACCGGTAGCCGCTCTCGCCGGTGATGTCGCACCGTGAGTGCGGGTCGGCGAACTTCAGGTCGCCACCCGGGTCGCTGGTGCCGTGGCCGGCGGCGAACAGCGCGCCGCGCGCGGCCTCAAGCAGGATCCAGCGCGCCGAGTCGTCTCCGGCGCGGTAGGCGTCCGCCGCGGCGCCGGTCCAGTACAGGTGGGCGCTGACGGCCAGCGCGGTGAGCGGGGCGCTGCGCGCGAGCCGCCGCTGGCCGCAGGCGGCCTGCCGAAGCGTGCAGCCGAGGCCGCCGAACTCCGGCGGCAGCGCGACGTTCAGGTATCCCACGTCCGCGATCCTGGCGATGTCCCGCCGCAGCGCGGCGGCCTGCGGCTGCACCGGGAGGGCCGGTGCCGGGGCCGTCCCGCCGTGCGCCGACATGATGGCGCCCGCCAGTTCGCTCGCGCTCTCCGAGGTCCCGCCGAGCCGCTCCAGCAGGTCGTCGGTGAGCAGGTCGCGAGGCCTGATTACTGCCAAGACCGGCTCCCTCCCTGGAGTTCTCCCCGTTTCGTCAAACGACATCACGGCGGCGGCTAGAAGTCAACTTAAGTGATAGGAAATATATGGTTCATCCCCCGTTGGCAACGGTTCCTCATCATAGACGTCGCAGGGCGCGCTCGCGATACTCTGCGCCGGGCTGCTGGTACGGTCTTGTGCCATGACTTGGCTGGACGCGCTGGCTGGCAAGGCCCTCAACCGTGAGCTCCCCACCCGCGAGGAGGCCCTTGCCGTCCTGGCGAGCGGCGACGACGAACTGCTCGACGTGGTGGCCGCCGCGTTCCGCGTCAGGCGCCAGTTCTTCGGCCGCCGGGTCAAGCTGAACTACCTGGTCAACATCAAGAGCGGGCTCTGCCCCGAGGACTGCTTCTACTGCTCCCAGCGGGTCGGCTCCGGCGCGGGCGTGCTCAAGTACAGCTGGCTGAAGACCGACGAGGTGATCGAGGCGGCCGAGGCGGGCGTCGCGGGCGGCGCCCGGCGGGTCTGCCTGGTAGCAAGCGGCCGCGGCCCGACCGACCGGGACATCGACCGGGTGGCGGACACGATCTCCGCCTTCAAGGCGCGCAACCCCGAGGTGGAGGTCTGCGCGTGCCTCGGCTTGCTCTCCGACGGGCAGGCGGAGCGGCTGGCCGCGGTCGGCACCTCGGCCTATAACCACAACCTGAACACCTCCGGCGGCCACTACGCAGACATCTGCACCACGCACGAGTACGCCGACCGCGTGTCGACCGTCTCGGTCGCCAAGGCGGCTGGCCTGTCGCCGTGTTCGGGCCTGATCGCGGGCATGGGGGAGACCGACGAGGACCTGGTGGACGTCGCGTTCGCGCTGCGCGCGATGTCCCCCGACTCGGTCCCGGTGAACTTCCTGATCCCGTTCGAGGGTACGCCGCTGGCCGGTCACTGGCAGCTCACCCCGCAGCGCTGCCTGCGCATCCTCGCCATGGTCCGGTTCGTCAACCCCGACGCCGAGGTCCGCCTGGCGGGCGGCCGGGAGATCCACCTGCGCACGCTGCAGCCACTCGCCCTGCATGTGGTCAACTCGATCTTTCTCGGTGACTACCTGACGAGCGAGGGTCAGCCGGGCGCCGCCGACCTCGCGATGATCACCGACGCCGGCTTCACCGTCGAGGGCGCGGAAGAACTGCCAGCCCTGGCGAGGGCTGCGTCCGCGGCGTCCGGTCCCGCGGCGTCCGCGGCCACGGCGCCGGCGCCTGCGGGCAGGGCGGCGCCTGCGGGCAGGGCGGCGCCTGCGGGCAGGGCGGCGCCTGCGGGCACGGCAGCGCCTGCGGGCACGGCGACGGACGCCGCGCCGCCCGTCGCCACACCGTCACCCGAGTCGCCCACCGCTGCCCGCCCCGACCTGGTCCACCTCCGCCGCCGCGGCGCGGGCACTACACTCCCCGCCAACACCTGACCGGACCACCCCATCCGAACCACGGCTCACGCCAGCCCCGCGGGACGAGTTCACCACGGGCCACACCAGCCACTGCTGTTCACCTTGTATGTGCGCTGACCTTTATAGCAACCGTTTTGTCACGCTTTGCCCCTGCGGGACGCATACAAAGGGCCTGCGCACCATTAACATGCGGGTTCACTTGCCCTGGCGGGTGTCGTTGTCGCAGCCGTCGGACGGCGGCGACGCCGCTGCAGCAGGATAGGGGATAGTTAGGCACACCCCGCTGTGCCTAACTATCCCCGGTCTTTGAAAGTACGTCTGGCACGTGACTGGTGAGCACCGTGGTGTCCGGCTGGCCTGCCACATCCGTGGCGCCCAGAAATGGAACCCACGTGTTAATCTCCGGCGGGCCCAGAGAAGTTCGCGGCGATCCCGATGGGGCCTTGCTAGTACCCCGTGGGCGCCGCAAGGGCGGTGCGGATACGCTCGACCACCAGCCCCGGTGTTCTAAAAAGTTCGGCCCAAGTGAAATGGACGACCTTGAAGCGGGCGTCACGGAGTCGGATGTCGCGCCGGATCTGTTCCCTGGCCCTCCTTGGGTCGTCATACTTGGCCATCCCGTCGGCTTCCGCGATCGTCCGGTACTGCTGCCAGTAGAAATCGGCGCGGCCGACGAACTCGCCTCGATCATTGGCAATGGAGACTTGCAGGAGCGGAGGTGGCAAGCCGGCTTCGGCAAAGACAACCCGAGCGCAAGACTCGAGAGCCGACTCAGCGAGTTCGTTGCTGAACGCAACGACACGCCTCGCTTTGTCGATCCCCGGCCACCGGGCACAGGATCGCAACATCTGAGCCAGGCCGAAGTCGGTAGTCCTGCCCATTCTCAGCGCCGAGTCGGCGGTGACCACACCGTTCATGAACGGCACGATCCGAGCGAGATCAACCACCGTTCTGGTCGCCGTCGTCACCCGGACGCCGTGCCGCATCATGACGTGATCGCGCGGCAGTCGAGCGGAATAGAGGCGGACGCCAGGCACTGACTGGCCGCGGTACCCGCCCGGTGGCCGAGTTAGCCAGACCGTGTCGGCGGCCGGTGCGGTCAGCAGGTCGAGGCTGTGAATGAGCGCCGCCGACTGATGACTTGCGACGGCCGTGCGTCCCGACTGGGCGGTCGTGACGGCCGCTACCCGGAGCGCATGCGCCGTCGCCTCGTTCGCTGCTGCCCTCTTGAGACTTTCCTCGCGTACGTAGACACCGGGCCGGTAGCGAACGAGCACGCCTGCGTTTACTAGTGATCGGAACCTTGAAACTGTGAGTCCGGCCGCCCGCCACTGCCGGACAGTGCCGATCTCGATACTCACTGCGTTCAATTCATTACTTAACGTCATATATCCAGTATGCCGCTACTGGCGGTCGGCCGATCCAGGGTCATGGGATCCTAGCGTGATGCCATCGATCTTCGAGCTTGAACGAATCGCGGCGAAGCACTGGCGCGGGTCAGAAGAGGAGTGGCACGGCGACTGGCTGCTGCGGGCCGCTGCCGGTTTCACCGGACGGGCGAACTCCGCGCTCGCGCTCGGCGACCCCGCACTGCCGCTCGACGCCGCGCTCGCGGCGGTATCCAGCTGGTACCGCTCGCGTGGCCTGCCGCCGATGATCGCCGTCCCGCTCTCCCTCGACCCGTCGGGAGCCGGTCATGAGCTGGACGCCGCGCTGGCGGCGCGGAACTGGGGGACCAGGCCGGGGGAGGCCTATGTCATGGTGGCCGACCTGCCGCTCGGCGTATCCGGTGCCGACGCGGGTGCTCACCATGAGCTGCGGGTCAGCGGCCAGCCGGACGATGGCTGGCTCGCCAGGTACCACTACCGGGGCGCCGACCGTCTCCCGCCCGTTGCCTGGAACGTGCTGACCTCGTGCGAGGAACAGGCATTCGTCAGCCTGCGCAACGGCGATGAGGTGCTCGCGATCGCCCGGCTGTCGATGGCGGAGGGCTGGGCGGGCATCACGGCCGTCGAGGTGCACCCGGACTACCGCCGCCACGGCCTGGGCACCGCCGTCACGGCCGCCGCCTGCCGGGTGGCCGGGTCGCGCGGGGTTCTGGCCGTGTTCTTGCAGGTCGAAGTCGGGAACGTGGCCGCCCGGGCGCTCTACGAGAGCATCGGCTTCCGCTATGCCCACCTGTACCACTACCGCGTCGCCCCTGAATTCCCGCAATAGGGCCTCGGAGCGAACGGGACAGATAGGAATAAATCAGGCAGATTAGCGACACGAGCTCGTGCTCCGGTCCCTGGTGCTTCGATACTGGCGAGGTTCTGGTTACGTTTGTCAGTATGGCTACCTCTCGGTCCAGGGGCGCGGCTGGCTCGCGGAGCGGGCGGTCCAGTGATGTCGACGACACGTACTTCCGCGACGAGTCGCCCGACGTGATACTGCCGAACGTGCCGCTCAGGGCGTCGCGACGCGATTCGGGCGGTTCCCGCGGCGGTACTGGGTGGACCGCGAGCTCCGCCAGCGCCGGGGCGGGAGCGCGCTCGTCACGTTCCCGGTCGACGGCCAGCGGCAGCAATCGCGGCGGCAATCGCGGCGGCAGCAGTGGCAGCGGAAGCAGTGCCGGCCGGGGCAGCAGTACGGGCGCACGTGGCGGGAACGCGGCCAGCCGCGGCCGGGCTGGAAAGAACGACCGCCGCACCGGAAGCGGCACGGCCAAGGGAAGAACGGCGAAGAACGCCAAAAGGGCCAAGCGGAACGCGCCGCAGCCGACCCGCGACCCGGTTGTCATCCTCGCCCGCTGGGTGGTCCGCGTCGTCTCGCAGGGGTGGCAGCTCCTCGCGTGGCTGGTGGGATCGACGGCGCGCCGGTTCGGCCGCAACGCGCGCGAACTGCACCCGGACCACCAGCGTGACGGCCTCGGGCTTGCCTGCCTCGGGCTGGCGATCGTGTTCGCCGCGTCGATCTGGGTCCGCATGGACAACCTGGCGGGCCAGGGCATCTACGACGCCACGAGCGCCGTCGCCGGCCAGGGGGCGTGGGCGATCCCGGTCCTGTTCGCGCTGCTCGGCTGGCGGTTCTTCCGGCATCCGGACCGGAACAGGGCGCTGCCCCCGACCGAGATCGGCTGGACCGCTCTCATCATCGGCGGGCTCGGCCTGTTCGAGATAGCGAAGGACATCCCCACCCTGACGCACGCCGGCGGTGGCTGGCCCGCGGTCCGGTCGGCCGGCGGGTTCGTCGGCATGGTGACCGCATGGCCGCTGTCGAAGGGACTCACGCCATGGGTGGCGACGCCGCTGCTTGGCCTGCTCGCTGGCTACGGGCTGCTCGTCATCACCGGCACGCCGGTCCGGGAAGCCCCGGCCCGGTTGGCCGTCCTCCTCGGCCACCGGCTCCCGGACGATTATGAGGAGGAGTGGGACTCCGACGAAGAGTACGAAGGCGAGGACGGCGAGGGCGCCGACCAGCGGCGTGGCGGTGAGATCCGCCGTGGCGCGATCAAGCTGAAAGGTGCCATCGAGTCGGGCGACCACCGCAAGCCCTACGACACGCCGGTGCTCGGCCCCGGCGGCCGTCGGCTCGACACGGGAGGATCCGCGGGGCTGCCCGAGGCCCGGATCGGTGACGGCCTGCTCGAGGACCTCGGTTTCACGACGTCCGCCAGCTCCGCGCCGGACACCGGAGCGCCGGACGCTGGAGCGCCGGATGCCGGAATATCAGATGGCGGAGTACCGGATGCCGCCGTGGGGGACGAGATCGAGATCCCCGCTGCCGTGGCCGCCAGCGCGCCCCGCCCGGTCACGCCGAAGCCAGTGCAGCCCGGCGAACAGCTGCCGCTGACCGGGGCGGCCGCCGGCACCTACGAACTGCCGCCGCCCGCTCTGTTGCGCCAGGGCAGCACGCACAAGGCGCGGACGCCGGCGAACGAGGTCGTGGTCAAGGCGCTGCGGATGGTCTTCGAGCAGTTCGACGTCAGCGCCGAGGTCGCCGGGTACAGCCGCGGCCCGACGGTCACCAGATACGAGGTCGAGCTCAACCCCGGCGTCAAGGTTGAGCGAGTCACGGGGCTGTCGAAGAACATCTCCTACGCCGTCAAGTCATCGGACGTCCGCATCCTGCCGGTCATCCCGGGCAAGTCGGCGATCGGCATCGAGATCCCGAACGCGGACAAGGAGATCGTTAGCCTGGGCGACATCCTCCGTTCGGACGCGGCGCTCGCCGACCACCATCCGATGGTGGTGGGTCTCGGCAAGGACGTGGAGGGCAAGACGGTCCTGGCCAACCTTGCGAAGATGCCCCACGTTTTGGTGGCAGGAGCTACCGGAAGTGGGAAAAGTGTTTGCCTCAATAGCCTGATCACCTCGGTGCTGACCCGTGCGACGCCGGATGAGGTGCGGATGATCCTGATCGACCCCAAGCGGGTCGAACTGTCGATCTACGAGGGCATCCCGCACCTGATCTCGCCGATCATCACCAGCCCGAGGAAGGCTGCCGAGGCGCTGGAGTGGATCGTCGGTGAGATGGAGCGCCGCTATGACGACCTGGCGGCATCCGGCTTCAGGCACGTGGACGACTTCAACAAGGCGGTGCGGGCGGGCAAGCTGACTGCGCCGGCCGGCTCGGAGCGGGTCTACGAGCCGTACCCGTACCTGGTCGCCGTGGTGGACGAACTGGCCGACCTGATGATGGTCGCCCCGCGCGACGTCGAGGACAGCATCGTGCGGATCACCCAGCTCGCCCGGGCGGCGGGCATCCACCTGGTGATCGCGACCCAGCGGCCGTCCGTCGACGTGGTGACCGGCCTGATCAAGGCCAACATCCCGTCCCGGCTGGCCTTCGCCACCTCGAGCCTGACCGACTCGCGGGTCATCCTCGACCAGCCGGGTGCGGAGAAGCTGGTCGGCCAGGGCGACGCCCTGTTCCTGCCGATGGGCGCGTCCAAGCCGATCAGGCTGCAGAACGCGTACGTCTCCGAGAAGGAGATCCGCGACATCGTTGCGTACTGCAAGCAGCAGGCTCAGCCCGAGTACCGCAATGACGTGCAGGCAGCGCCGGAGAAGATGCGGGAAATCGATGCCGAGATCGGCGATGATCTTGATCTGCTGGTCGCCGCGGCCGAGCTGATCATCACCAGCCAGTTCGGCTCGACATCGATGCTCCAGCGCAAGCTCCGCGTGGGGTTCGCCAAGGCGGGCCGGCTGATGGACCTTCTGGAGAGCCGGGGTATTGTCGGGCCAAGCGAAGGTTCCAAGGCGCGAGACGTACTGAAAAGACCTGATGACCTCGATGATGTGCTCACGTCGTTGCGGGGCGGGTAGCGCCGGACTCCTCCGGTACGCCTCGGGAGTGACCGAGGTATGCCGGGACTACCGACGCTACTGTGAGTGACGACGAGCGTTCGCTGGGTAGGAATAGTTCAGGACGGGATTTCCCTGGATGGAGGCGCCGACGTGAGCATCGGAGACACCTTGGCGGAAGCCCGACGTCATGCCGGTCTCACTATTACGCAGGTAAGCCAGCAGACCCGGATCCGGGAATCGATCATCCGGTCCATCGAGCAGGGTGACTTCTCGCCGTGCGGAGGCGACTTCTACGCCCGCGGCCACATCCGCTCGATCGCTGCTGTTGTCGGGGTTGACCCGGCGCCGTTGATCAGGGAGTACGACGAGGAGCACGGTCCGCCCGGGTCGATGCGCGCGTCGCAGATCTTCGAGCCGGCCACGCCGATCAAGATCCGCGAACCTCGCCGCTTCCACCTCGGCCCGGTGCTCGGGCTCGTGGTCCTCGCGGCAATCGGCTACGGGGCGTACCACCTGGTCTCGTCGCACACGCCGCACTCGTCGGCGAACGCGACGGACACGCTCCGCCCGGCGGTGACGACCACTCCGCGCCCGACCGTCACGGTCACCCAGTCGCCGGTCACGCACAACACGACTCCGGCCAAGCCGGAGACGGTCATCAAGCTCACCGCGCTGCAGGCCTGCTGGATCGGGTTCGACAACCCCACCACCGGCCAGTCGCTGTCCCAGGTCACCGTCCAGGCCGGGCAGACGATGACGTGGCATGAACTGAGCCCGGTGTCGATGGTGATCGGCAACCCGCCGGGGATTCAGCTAACCGTGAACGGCAAGCCTGAGCCGCTGAGCACGGTGAACGTCGTCACGCTGAAGATCAACCCGTTGAGCAACCCCCAGGTCACAGTGGGCTAAACCGGCAGTCAGGCCAGCCGGCGGGACCGGTGACCTAGTGACCTGAGGGCACCGCCCGATCACGTACGCTCTCCATGTGTCTAGTTCGCGTACCGTCAGCCTCGTCACTCTCGGGTGCGCTCGCAACGAGGTCGACTCCGAAGAGCTTGCCGCCCGGTTGGCGGCGGGCGGCTGGACGCTGCGGGACGAGGGTGCGGACGCGGACGTCGTGCTGGTCAACACCTGCGGTTTCATCCAGGCGGCCAAGCAGGAGTCCATCGATGAGCTGCTTGCCGCTGCCGACTCCGGCGCCAAGGTGGCGGCCGTCGGCTGCCTGGCCGAGCGGTACGGTACCGAACTGGCCGCGGAGCTGCCGGAAGCCCAGGTACTCAGCTTTGACGACTACGCGGACATAGCGGAGCGGCTCGACGACGTCCTGGCCGGCCGGTCCCGGCCGGCCCACATGGCACGCGACCGGCGGACGCTGCTGCCGGTGAGCCCGGTCAGCCGCCAGCGGGCTGTGCCGCCCACGGGGGCCAACCCCCCGGTGACCCCCCGCTCGGAGGGACCGGTCCCCCCCAACCCCCCCTGGGGTCCCCCCGTGGTCCGAAAGCGGCTCGCGGGCGGCGTCACGGCGCCGCTGAAGATCGCATCTGGGTGCGACCGCCGCTGTTCGTTCTGCGCGATCCCGTCCTTCCGCGGGGCGTTCGTCTCCCGGCGGCCGCACGAGCTGCTCGCCGAGGCGCAGTGGCTGGCCGGAGAGGGCGTCCGCGAGCTGGTGCTGGTAAGCGAGAACTCCACGTCTTACGGCAAAGACCTGGGCGACCTGCGGCTGCTGGAGACGGTCCTCCCCGAGCTGGCGAAGACCGACAGGATCGAATGGGTGCGCGTCAGCTACCTGCAGCCGGCCGAGGTAAGGCCCGGGCTGATCGACGTGATGACCTCGACCCCGGGCGTGGCGCCCTACTTTGACCTGTCCTTCCAGCACGCCAGCGGCCCGGTGCTGCGCAGGATGCGCCGGTTCGGTGACCGGGCGCGGTTCACCGACCTGATCGAGCGGGTCAGGGCGCTCTCTCCGGACGCGGGCGTGCGGTCCAACTTCATCGTCGGCTTCCCCGGCGAGACGGCCGAGGACCTCAGAGAGCTTGAGCTGTTCCTGAGCGAGGCCAGGCTGGACGCGATCGGGATCTTCGGCTACTCCGACGAGGACGGCACCGAGGCAGCGGCCTTCGACGACGGCGACAAGCTGGCCGAGGACGAGGTCGCCCGCCGGGTCAGCGAGTTCGCCGATATCGCCGAGGAGGTCATGGCCCAGCGCGCGGCCGACCGGGTAGGCGCGACGGTTCAGGTGCTCGTCGAGGAGGTGCTCGGCGACGGGCGCTTCGAAGGGCGCGCCGCGCACCAGGCGCCGGATGTCGACGGGTCGACGACACTGCTCGCGGACCGCCCGCTGGTCCCCGGCGACCTGGTGACGGCCCGCGTGGAGGGGTCGGTCGGCGCTGACCTGGTCGCCCGTGAGCGTCACCTCTGACCCGGCCTCCGGAGAAGCGCAGGTGCCGCAGCCGGGCCTGCTGAACGTCGCCAACATGCTGACGGTGGTACGGATCCTCCTCGTCCCCGTCTTCGTCATCTGCCTCGTCCACGGTGGCACCGGCTGGCGGCTGGCGGCGCTCGCGGCGTTCGGGGCGGCGTCGCTGACCGACTTGCTCGACGGGCAGCTGGCGCGGAACCGCGGCCTGGTAACCGACTTCGGCAAGATCGCGGACCCCATCGCGGACAAGGCGCTCACCGGGGCGGCGCTCATCACCTTGTCGGTGATCGGCGAATTGCCCGCCTGGGTGACCGTGCTGATCCTGGCCCGTGAGCTCGGCATCACCGCGCTCCGCTTCGCGGTGCTCAAGCGCGGCGTCATCGCCGCAAGCCAGGGCGGCAAGCTCAAGACGCTGCTCCAGATCGTCGCGATCTGCCTGTACGTGCTGCCCCCTTCCTTCGGGCTGCCCGCGGTGGTCCGCGAGGTTGTCATGGGGGCGGCGCTCGTGGTAACGCTGGTGACGGGCGCTGACTACGTGGTACGGGCGGTGCGGCTGACTCAGGCCCCCCGCGTGACGCACACCGGCGAAGGACGGGCGGATGACGGAGGGCGTGGCCGGGCGGAGCGCCCGCGAGCTGGCCGCTGAGGTTCTCGGACTGCTGTCGGCGGCCGGCCAGACGCTCGCGGTGGCCGAGTCGCTGACCGGCGGCCTGGTCGCCGCCGCGATCACCGACGTGCCGGGCTCCTCGGTCGCCTTCCGCGGCGGCATCGTCGCCTACGCGACGGAGCTCAAGGCGGAGCTTCTCGGCGTGGACGCCGCCATGCTCGCGGCGCACGGCCCGGTCTACCCGGCCGTCGCGGCGGCGATGGCCGAGGGCGTGCGCGACCGGCTGGGCGCCACGGTCGGCGCGGCCACCACCGGCGTCGCCGGTCCCGGCCCGCAAGACGGGCAGCCGGCCGGCACCGTGCACATCGCGGTGAGCATGACAGGCAGCCTCGCGCACGACAATGTCGCGCCCGACAATGACGAAACGATTGTGCGCTCGATCGCGCTGACCGGAGACCGGGACGAGGTACGTAGACTGACTGTGGAACGGGTACTTGGTTTGCTGCTAGGTCGCCTTAGGGAAGAGTGTCCGTGATTACAGCGTTACGTCAGGAGCGAACACACCTGGGAGCGGTCTCGCCGGTTCACCCTACGGAAAGGTACGGTGGAATAAGCGAGCTTCGCCAACAGCTAACTTCGCTAACAGACCGGCAAGCGGTTGCGCCTCAGGAGGGAGTGCGACGATGATTCTGCTTCGTCAACTGCTCGGCGACGTGCTGCGTCGGCTCCGCGTCCGACAGGGCCGCACTCTGCGCGAGGTGTCCGCATCCGCACGCGTGTCGCTTGGCTACCTGTCCGAGGTGGAGCGGGGCCGCAAGGAGGCCTCCTCAGAGCTGCTCGCGGCGATCTGCGCCGCGCTTGACACGCCGCTGTCGAGCGTGTTCCGCGAGGTTTCCGACAACTTCGCCCTCGCCGAGCTCCAGAACGAGCCGGTGCTCTCCGGCGCGCTGCGCGAGCCGGGCCTGCGGTTCCCGGTCGGCCGACTGGGTGCCGAGCGGGTGCCGGTCGATGTGCCGGAGGCGTCCGAGCCGCTCGATGACGGCCTCGACCAGCTGTCGTCGGTGGTCGGCGTTTAACGGCAGCAGACGCAGCAGACGCGCCAGACCTAGACCCAGGCTTGCGGGCTGTCGGTGAGCAGCTGGATCGCTTCGGGCAGTTCGCCGTTGACGATGTCCGCGAGGGTGACCTTCTCCAGGACCAGCCTCTCGTTCGCCCGCAGCGCGATCCACACCCGCTGCAGCGGCTCGGCCGCGCCCGGGTAGGAGACGTTTTCCGGCCGTTCGCCGCGCACGCCGAGCAGCTGGCCGTCGATCGCCCGGATGATGTCGGCGAGCGAGATCTCGGTCGCGGGCCGGGCCAGCCAGAAGCCGCCGTCCGGGCCCCGCTGGCTGCGCACGATGTTGCTGCGCCGCAGGTGGGTCAGGATAGTCTCAAGGAACTTGCCTGGTATGTTCTGCGCCTGGGCCAGCTGCTCGGCCGTGACATGGCCGTCTTGCGCCGCGGCGAGCTCGATGGCGGCGCGCAGCGCGTAATCGGCGCGTGCAGACAGTCGCATGACCGTCATTATGCAGCTTCCCGACCGGTTTAGTGACATCGACCCGCCTAGGTCTATGCTGCAATCGATCGCATAGCACCCGTGGCAACATGTGTGAACGACTCTCAATATACGTAAAGTGGACGCGATTAAAGGATCTGCCCATGCCCGCAGCACGAGAGGTCACCGTCGAGGTCGTGGTCAACGGCACCCGCCGGACCGCCACCGTCCCGGCCAGGACCCTTCTCGTCCACTTCCTCCGCGACCAGCTACGTCTCACCGGCACCCACGTCGGCTGTGACACCACGCAGTGCGGCGGCTGCACGGTCGCGCTCGACGGCGTGGCGGTCAAGTCCTGCACGGTTCTCGCGGCCCAGGCCAGCGGGCACGAGGTCACCACGATCGAGGGCCTGACCACGCGCCCCGGTGACCTGCATCCGGTACAGCGGGCGTTCCAGGACGAGCATGCCCTCCAGTGCGGCTACTGCACGCCCGGCATGGTGATGGCGGTCCGGCAGATCCTGGCCGATAACCCTGACCCGACCGAACACGACATCAGGCACGCGCTGGCCGGCAACATCTGCCGCTGCACCGGCTACCAGAACATCGTCGCCGCTGCCCTGAAGGCCGCCCGTGTTTCCCGCTGACTTCGGCTACGCGCGGGCCACCTCCGTCCCGCACGCCCTCGGCTTGCTGGCCGAGGCGCGGGCCGCGGGCGAGGAGGCCAAGTTCCTGGCCGGCGGCCAGTCCTTGCTGCCCATGATGAAACTCCGCCTAGCCGCCCCCCAGATCCTGATCGACCTGGCCGGCATCGACGACCTGAAGGGCGTCAAGGGCTGCGACGCCGATGCCGCGACATTCGGCGCGCTCACCACCTACCGGGAACTCGAGCGCGACGCCACCGTGACCGGAAGGGTCCCGGCCCTGGCCGACGCCCTCGCTGGCCTCGCGGACCCCCAGGTCCGCGCCCGCGGCACCGTCGGCGGCGCGGTCGCGCACGGTGACCCCGCGGCCGACCTCCCGCCGGTCCTGCTCGCCCTGAACGCGAAGCTCACGATCGCGTCGCCGGCCGGCACCAGGCAGGCGCTCCTCGACGACTTCCTGCGCGGCGTCTTCACCACCGATCTGGCGCAGGACGAGATCGTCACCGCGATCACCGTCCGCACCAGCAGCGCCCGCGGCAGCGCCTACGTGAAGTTCCCGCACCCCGCCAGCCACCTCCCGCTCGCCGGGGTGGCCGCCGTCGTGACGATGGAGAACGAGCGCATCGCGCGGGCTGAGGTCGCCGTCACGGGCATCTCGGCTCGCCCCTACCGCGCCCGTCATACCGAACGGACCCTGGCTTCGAGTGATCCCGGCCCGGTTCTGCTGGCCGAGGCGGCGGCCCAGGCGGCCGAGGACGTCGCCCCGCTGTCTGACCAGCATGCCTCGGGACCGTACCGGGTGCACCTGGCCCAGGTCCTCGCCCGCCGTGCGATAGCGACGGCCATCAGGCGCGCCCAGAACGCGGCGGCACCGAACGGGGCGGCGCAGAGCGGAACGGAGCAGCCGTGAGCCATCCTCATCAGCTGATCGGGCAGCCGCTCATCAGGCGGGAGGACCCGCCGCTGCTCACCGGGCGCGGCCAGTACGTCGACGACGTGACGCTGCCGGGCACGCTGCACGCCTTCGTGGTCCGTTCGCCGGTGGCACACGCGCGGATCACCGGCATCGATGTGACCGACGCGCGGGCAGCCGACGGCGTCGTCGCCGTCTTCACCGCCGCCGACCTGGCCGGCGCCGGAGTCGGCCCGCTCCCCGGCGGCGAAGGCCTGCCGCCCGGCGCGCACAACCCCGCCTACCCCGTGCTGGCGAGCGATAGGGTGCTCTGGGCCGGCCAGCCGGTCGTCCTCGTCGTCGCGGACACGCCCGAACTGGCCGCGGATGCGGCCGAGCTCGTGGTCGTCGACTACGACGAGTTCCCCGCCGTCACCACGCCGCTCGACGCAGCCGCCGCCCCCGCCCCCCGGCTGCACGAAGACGCGCCTGGCAACATCGCCTTCCGCAAGCGGCTGACCGCGGGTGACGCGGCGGGCGCGTTCGCGCGGGCGGCCTACCGGGTCGGCCAGCGGATGACCAGCCAGCGGCTCGCCCCGGTC
>Ga0335075_10010045_pt1 | contig 14380 bp, 15 predicted proteins | sample Lox_Sample_24_FD_206723 | JGI IMG/M metagenome (GOLD analysis project Ga0335075, IMG submission 206723) | Soil microbial communities from Loxahatchee National Wildlife Refuge, Florida, United States - Lox_Sample_2.4 | ecosystem: Environmental > Terrestrial > Soil > Wetlands | place: USA...
CGACCGCACGCACTATACCTACGCGCGCCACGTGGCCTGGACGCGCGCCTTGATCGAGGCGCTCGGACTTGAGCGAATCACGCTGCTCGCCCAGGACTGGGGCGGCCCGATCGGGCTGCGGATATTGAGCGAGCTGCCCGCCCGCTTCGCCGGCGTGGTCGTCGCCAATACGCTGCTGCCGACGTTCGAGCCGCCGCCTTCGGGGATAGCCGACTGGCCGGGCGAGGCGATCCGCGCCTGGAGCGCGAGCACCCGCGCGCTCGGCGACCTGAACGTGAGCGCCCACGTGTTCGGCGTGGCGCCCGAAGCCGCGCGCGCCTACGACGCCCCGTTTCCCGATGCGAGCTACAAGGCGGGAGTGCTCGAGTTCCCGGCGCTCATTCCGGTACGGCCCGACATGCCGGGAATCGCGGAGAATCGCCGCGCATGGCGCGTGCTGGAACGATTCGAGCGGCCGTTTCTCACGGCGTTCAGCGACGGCGATCCGTTCACCAAGGCCTGGGAGGCGGTGTTTCGCGCGCGCGTACCGGGAGCGCGCGGGCAAGCACACACCGAGATCGCGGGCGCCGGCCATTTCCTTCAGGAAGAGCGCGGCGAAGCCCTGGCGCAAGTGCTGGTCGAGTTTCTCGGGCGCGTCCATGGACGAGGGCAAGGCATTCGACGGGATCAGTGAACAACCATAAGTCGTGAAAAAAGGCCGCCGCACGCATGCCCGGGATGACCCGGCGCGCGGCAAGGCGGCTTGGGGGATATCGCAAAATGAAATCGAATCGCTCGTTCATCATCGCAGGCCGCGCTCTGCTCGCCGCCGGCACGCTCAGCGCGCTCAGCGCGCTCACCGCCCTCAGCGCGCAGGCCGATCCGGCCGCGCCCGCCGGCAACGAACAGAGCGCGGGGCTCGAGGAGATCGTGGTCACCGCAACCAAGACCGGCGCGACGAATCTTCAGGACACGCCGATCGCCATCGAGGCATTCAACTCCGAGCAGCTCACGGCGCGCGCGATACAGAACATCAACGGCGTGGCCTCCTACGTGCCGGGCGTGCAGATATCCGATCTCACCGGCTATTCGCAGATCTTCATCCGCGGAGTCGGCTCCAACACGGTGTTCATCGGCGCGGATCCGAGCTCGACCGTGCAGCTCGACGGCGTCTACCTCGCCCGCCCGCTCACCTACATGATGGATTTCATCGACGTCGATCAGGTGGAGGTCCTGAAAGGCCCGCAGGGCACGCTCTACGGCCGCAACTCCGTGGGGGGCACGTTGAACGTCACCTCGCGGGCGCCCTCGAGCACCCCGACCGGCGAGCTGCTGCTGTCGAGCGGGAACTACGATGAGTTCGGCGCGCAAGGCTATCTCAGCGGCCCGATCACCGACAACGGCATTCTCGGCAGCTTCTCGTTCATGCGCGAGACGCACAGCCCCTATCTCGACAACGTGTCCACCGGCGGAGGCGTCGAGGATGAGGACCATTTCGGCTTTCGCAGCCAGCTGCTCTTTCCGTTCGGCGCGGCGACCACGCTGACGCTGCGCGCCGACTACGAGTACTCGAACGATTCCTTAGGCGGCGACCCGAAGCTGATCCAGCCGGACGGCGTGCCGCTCGACGATTCGGTGCTCGCGAACTTTCACAAGGTCTCGCTCAACGATCCGGACCTGACCACGCTCAGAACCTACGGTTTCGCGGCCGACCTGAAATCGCAGCCCTTCGAGAACTTCAACATCCGCTCGCTCACGGCCTATCGACATCTCAGCGGCACCATGTACCTCGACGCCGATGCGAGCAGTCTCGACGTGCTGCGCACGCTGATCTCGCCGATCGACGAGCAGCAGCTGAGCGAGGAGCTCGACTTCAACGGCAAGGTCGACGCCCTCACCTACGTCTTCGGGCTCTACTATTTCCACGAGGACGATGCCGAGCCGCTCACCCTGGCCGTGCCCGCCTACGGGGTGTCGAACGTCGTGCGCGGACACCTGCGCGATGAATCGGAGGCCGCGTTCGGGCAGATCGAGTATCACTTCACGCCGCAAATATCGGCGGTCGCGGGCCTGCGGTACACCTACGAGACCAAGCATTATTCGGTGCTGAGCGAGTGGACCGCCTCGGACTCCTTCGATCCCACTGTGGCGGCCGCCGCGCCGGTAATTGGGCCGCCGTATTTCCCCGCCGCCTTCGACATCTCCACCTCGCGCAACTACGATGCGCTCACGCCGAAGTTCGGCATCAACTACCGTCCGCAACAGGACGTGCTCGTCTACGCATCGGCGACGCGCGGCTTCAAGAGCGGCGGTTTCGATTACGGCGCGCCCGATGCGGTCGATGCGGTGCGCGGCTTCCAGCCCGAGTATCTGTGGTCGTACGAGCTCGGAGCCAAGTCGGATTGGCTCGACCGGCGCGTGCGGCTCAATCTCGACGCGTTCCTCTACCACTACTCGAATCTGCAGGTGGAGGTCTTCGTTCCGCCCGCCAACGCGGTCACCGAGAACGCCGCCGCCGCACGCATCGAGGGCGTGGAGTCCGATCTCGCGGTCAAGCCGATCCCCGAGCTCACGCTGTACGCGAACCTCGCCTGGCTGCACGCGCGCTACACGAGCTATCCCGGCGCGTACGTGACGGCATTCGGAACATTCGACGCGACCGGCAAGGCGCTCAACCATGCGCCCGACTTCACCTCCGTCTTCGGAGGCACGTACACCGTCCAGCTGGCGAACCGCGGGTCGGTGTTCTTCGGCGTCGACTATCACTGGCAGTCGCGCATGTATTTCACGCCCGCCAATCAAGGGGTCGGCGACGTCACGGACTACCCCGAGCAGCAGGCGAGCTACGGCCTGCTGAGCGCGAGGCTCGGCTGGAACAGCCCCGATGAGCGCTGGCTGGTGGAGATTCTCGGCTCGAACCTGACCAATCGGGACTACATCACGGGCACGGTGAGCTACGGCGTCGGGATCGCCGGACGGCCCGGCGATCCGCAAGTCATCCGCGGCCAGGTGTCCTACCGCTTCTGACTCACCGCGGCGGCGGGCGCAGCCGCATCAGTGACCCGCGCCGTCCCCGCGCCGGCTGGCCTCGTACAGGAACCAGGTGCGCCGCTCGGTCTCGTCGATCCAGTTCTCGATGAGACTCGCCGTGGCGATGTCGCGCACCTCGTCGACCACGTCGTGCACTTCGCGCAGCCGGGCCGCGAGCCCCATGTTGTCCTCGCGCAGCTCGGCGAGCATGTCGAGGGGATCGACGTACTCGGCGTCGTTGTCCTTGATGCGCTGCGTACGCGCAATGTGCCCGATCGAGCGCAGGGTCGAGCCCCCCGTCTTGCGCACGCGCTCGGCGATGGGGTCGGTCATGGCGTAGATCTGATCGGCCTGCTCATCGAGCAGCAGATGGTAGTCGCGAAAATGCGGGCCGCTCATGTGCCAATGAAAGTTCTTGGTCTTCAGATACAGCGCGAACACGTCCGCGAGAATGCCATTCATGCCCGCGGCAATGTCCTTCGACGCCTCCGCGCCCAGATCGGTGGGCGTCACCAGAGGCGCCGCGCGGCGCCGTCGCAACTCATCCAGTCGGTCCGGGTTCTTCTTTGCGCTCACGTTCTTTGCCATCGTCGTGCATCCCCTGTTGCTGGCCATGTGGGAGCCCAATGAGTGGGGGCAGTATTGCACATATCAATGGATCCCAAAGCGGGGGTCATGCGCGGGGCGAGCACCGCCGTGCGCCATGGCCAGGGGGCCATCGATTGTGCGATGCTTCAGGCAGGCACGCTCGGCGACAGCGAGCGAGGGAAATGGGACCATGCGGCTTGCGGCGCGATTCGCGGTCATCTACCTCATGCTCGCGAGCGCGGCGCTCGCCGAGGTCGGCGGCTACGTGACCGAGATCGAGAAGTGGCGCGAGAATTTCGATGCCGACGTGCGTACCGGCGGTTGGCTCGCGCTGGTCGGTCGCAGCAAAATCGATCAGGGCAGCTGGACGCTCGGCAGCGACCCGGGCAGCGCCGTGGTACTCCCCTCCAAGGCACCCGCGCGGATCGGGGTGCTGAGCCGGCGCGGCCGCGTGTTTCGATTCGAGCCCGCGAAGGGCGTCGAGACGACGATCGGCGGCAAGGCCGTGAGCGGTTCCGTCGAGCTTCATACCGAGCACGGCAGCGATCGGCTCTGCATCGGCGATCTGAGCATCGCGGTGCGCGCGGTGGGCGATGACTACTACGCACTGGTGAGCGATGCCAAGAATCCGGCGATCGGGAAATTCAAGGGCACGACCTGGTTTCCCATCGTCCCGACCTATCATGTCCCCGCGAGGTTCGTGCCCTACCGGCGGCCCCGTACGGTTCACGTGCCGCTCACCCACGTGGACTCCCGGGAGAGCATGCGATCCACGGGCGACATCGTGTTCCGGCTGGCGGGAAAGACCTATCGCCTCAAGACCTTTACCGACGAGGACGAATTGTTCGTGATGTTCCAGGACGCAACCAACGGCAAGCGAAGCTACGGGGGCGGGCGTTTCGTCTATGCCCCAAAACCCGAGCACGGAGTGACCGTGCTGGATTTCAACAAGGCGTTCAATCCGTACTGCTCGCTCAATGCCTACGTCATGTGCCCGATACCGCCGCCCGAGAATCGACTCCCCGTGCAGGTCGCGGCGGGAGAGACGTTCTTCGCGCCATGAGGGCGGGGCGCCCGGCTACGCCGAACGCTTGCCGATGCCGACCACCACCAGAACCACGCCGGCCGCGACGCCGACGCCACCCACCCACGGCGGAATGTCATGGTGCTCCTCGACCTTGGCCTCGACGTTGCCGACCTTGAACAGGCTCTTGTCGGAGGGATAGCTCGCGCCCCTGACGAGCACGTACAAGCCGGCGGCGATCAGCAGCACGCCGATGATCTGCAACACCTTCATGGTCGACACCTCTTATTGTGTGGTTGCTAGCGGATTCTGGCCCGGCACGGGAATTGTATACGCTATCGGTCCGGGTGCGTCCCGTGGGCCAGCCCCAGGGTGGCGGTCAGAAAGCACCGCCCGCGTGCGTCGGCGGCCGCCTGACTCGCGGGATCCGAAGAAGCACAGCAAAGCCAGTCCGATGGGCGCATCATGGGCGCCGTAAGCTTGATTACCGGTCTGCCGGGAGGGGACTTGAAACAGAATTACCGCCAGAAAAAGAAGCAGAAGGAAGACGCCCGCAAGGCGCGCCAGCTCGACAAGCTGCAACGCCGTCAGGCGCGTGTGCCCGGCGCGCCCGAGAGCGCGGCCGCAGCGAGCGAGCCGAGCCCGACGCAACCGGCCGAGGGCGCGAGCGAGGCGGCCAAATAAGCAGCCGGCCCGCGGCTGGCAGGCCGGTCTGTTACAATCGACCCCGGATCTCGACACCCCCACGACTGCGACCAATCGAAGCCCCGCCCCCGCGGCGCTTGCGGTGGCTCACCCTGGTGGTCAAGTCAGCTGCGAGACCTTTTTGCAATGCGCGGCATCGCGCAACTTTTTGCCTTTGACCGGGGAAGACCATGAAGTCATTCAGACCGATTGATGCGAGCGCCGACGCGCAGGGATTGTCGCCCGTCGCGGGCGAAAGCAATCTGGACTATCGCGCCCGCATTGCATTGCGTCATGCCGAGGTGCAGCGACAGCGCCAGCAAGAGCTGATCGAGCAGAACTCGGTCGACAACACGCCCACGGTGCGCATCCGCATCTGGGAACGCGTGCATCAAGTGGCGTTGCCGCGCGACCCCGCTCACAAGATCCTCAAGGTGATTGCCGACAACACCGGTCTGAGTCTCGAGGTCGTGCGCGCCGAGCAAAGACAGCGCACGATTCGGCCCGACAAGTCGGCAATGTGAAAGTGCCGTCCCGCAAGGCGGCCAGCGCCAGCGAGCAGCGGCGCCACCACCGGCAGGCGGAGCGCGCCCAGGCGCTGACGGTTCGCGAAGCGTTCCCGAATGTCGGCGCGGTGCACGTCGAGCTGAGTTTCGACGATCACGAGGGGCCGGTGCCCTCGCCGCAGCGGCATTCGCTCTACCCCGCGGCGCGCGCGTTTTTCCGCTTCGCGTGCCCCTGTGCCGATTGCGACGGAGAATTCGACCTGACCGACGCCTCGCGCGAGCTGCTGCGGGCGGACGCCATGGCGAGCGAGGCGGATGCGTGCGTCGCCGGTCGAATTTCCTGCCAGGGAACGCGCTTGCGCGAGAAGGACCGAAGCGCGGCATGCGGCATGGAGCTGCGCTTCCGGCTGGTGAGCGTCATCAGCGCCGAGCCGGCGCACTGAGGCCGCCGCAGAAGATCCTCAAGCGCTCGGCGCGCCGCCGTGGGTCCCCCGCGCCAAGGTCCGTCCGCCGGCGGCCTTGATGGCCTTCAGGCCCAGTACCCCGTCGCTGCCGGTTCCCGACAGCACGATCCCGGCCGCCTGATCACCCAAGGATGAGGCCAACGCGTCGAAGAAGCCGTCGATCGGCCGGGACACCCGGCTCTCCTCGCCTCGGTGACACGCATCGAGGTCCAGCGCGCCAGGATCTCCCGGGACCGGCGCACGCAGCGCCCCGCCTCACGTTCGAGACGGGTCGCAGAGGCTCATCTGGCCGCTTTGTCCTGGCTGCCGGGCACGGCCGCCTCGGCGGCCTTGAAGCCGGTTTTCGAGTGCGTACCGTCGCAGAATGGCTTGGTGGTCGAGCCGCCGCAACGGCACAGGTAGAAGGGGCGCTTGGCCACCGAGTAGGCGGCGCCGTTCCAGTCAACGACGGCGGCGTCCGCCCCGTCGATGAGCAGCGGCCCGTTCTGCAGCACTTTGATCGTCGTCATGAGTGGGGTCCCCTCGCGCTAAGTAGCTCAAGGATAGCACGGGCAGGTCACCGGAACATGCGCTGCAGATTCGCTCATCGCTTTGCCCCTCGCGCAAGCTGCTTGATCTCATCGGGATACGCCGCGAGGCGTTCCTTCACCCTGTCGAGCTCGCGCTCCTCGATGACACGCGCCCCGCCGGGCTGCTTCATGGCGCGTTCGAGTTGCGCTTGGCGCATGAACAACTTCAGAAGCTCATTCACCGATTCCATGCAGACACCTCTATGCACCTCGTGATCGCCCCTCTCGCGCCCCCATGGTGAGGCAGCGCGTTGCGCGCGCTGCGTGATCCATCTCCCGGTACCGCGCGCGCGCTCAATTCTGTAAACCGGCCGCGCCATCGTTGTCGCCGGCGGCAGACTGGCGCAACGGCACCTGACGCGATGCGCCCCGGGAGTGACAAATAGTGTCACCGCGAGCGCCTCGCCGGGAGTGCCCGCATTTCGGCAAAGCGTGATCCTGTTATCGCCAATACGACCGTTCAACGCGGACGGATCGATGGATATCACCACGAGGATTCTGGCATCGTTCGCAGCGCTTGAACGGCCAATGGAGGACGCGCGGCATGGCAACCCGGAAAATCGACTATCACTACCTGAGAACCAACATAGAGCGCAGCGAGCCGCGCAAATATCCGTCCCTGGAAGGCGCATTGGCGGCGATCAAGGATCTGCTTCACCTGCAGCAGGGCCGCGGCTTCGTCACCACCCGCGAGGCCGACGGCAAGCACAGCAGCCGCCACCCGGATGGCCGCGCGGTGCAGTTCTGGGCGGAGAACGCGCAGGGTGTGATCGTCAGCTGAAAGCTCGCGCCGGCGCAGCCGGCCTGCGCGCCGCGAAACCTTATCTGCCGGCGCAACTCAATCTTGACGCGGCGTGTAGTGCCCCGGGCGCCCGCGCCGGAAGCCAGCGGCGCTATGCTATGGTCGAGAGGGTTCCCGCCACCCGCGACAGGACGGTTCGAGCATGCAACCGCTGAGCAGCTACACTCTCGCCGATCCTAAGGTCATGCAGAACCCTTATCCCTACTACCAGCGCCTGCGCGCGGAAGATCCCGTGCACTTCGATCCGGGCATCCGCACCTGGCTGGTCACGCGCCACGAGGACATCCTGGCGGTGGCCCGCGATACCGAGACCTATTCGGACGAGATGCGCGTTTCCCCCTCGATTCGCTCGCCCTTCCAGGGCGAGGTCGACGAGTACATGCAACGCGAAGGGTTCATGGCCCTGGACCCCTCGGACAGCTTCAAGCTCGACGGCGATCTGCACACGCGCCGGCGCAAGCTGGTGGCGCATGCCTTCACCGGGCCGGCCGTTGCGGCCATGGAAGCGCGCGTTGCGGCGATCTGCAAGGATGCGGCGGCGGCATTCCTCGCGCGAGCAGAGGCGGACCTGGTCCGGGAATACGCGATGCCGATACCGATCCTGGTCATCTGCGATGCCCTCGGCTTGCCGATGGACCATGTCGATGAGATCAGCCGCGGAGCGGACGCGATGGTGGCGCAAGTCGGCGCGGGCGCGAGCCGGGAGGAGGCCTACCAGCGCGCGCACCACCTCATGCGGCTGCACCGCTTCGTGCGCCGGGCCATCGAGGAGCGCCGCCTCGAGCCCGGCACCGATCTCATCTCATTGCTCGTTCATGCGCGCATCGAGGACTCCTCCACGCCGCAGCTGACCGACCGGGAGCTGATGGCCATCGCGACGGTGGCGATTGCAGGAGGGGTGGACACGACCCGCAACGGCATCTCCTTTGCGCTGCATGCGCTCGCGACCCGGCCGGAGCTGATGAGGCGCTTGCGGGACTCCCGGGAGCAGGACAAGGACATCCGGCGCTTCAACGAGGAGGTATTGCGCTTCTATGCGCCGGTGCCGGCGCTGCCGCGGATCGCGCGCAAGGAGACCGTCCTCGGCGGCAAGACCATTCCCGCAGGGGCCTTCGTTTTTCTCTGCTGGGCCTCGGGCAATCGCGATTCGCAGCGCTTCACGGAGCCCGACAGGTTCGACATGGACCGCTCGAACACCAACCAGCATCTGGCCTTCGGCACCGGAGTTCACTTCTGTCTCGGCGCCATGCTGGCGCGCCAGGAGATGAAGTGCGCAGTGAAGCAGATCGTGAGCTGCCTCGATTCGTTGCAGCTCGCGGTGCCGCCGGAGCAGCTCGACCTGAGCGCGAGCATGGTCATTCTGCGCGGCCTGAGAACGCTGCCCGTGCGGTTTCGGATCCGCAGCGGCTGAGGGATGCATTCACCGGCGCGACTCGTTAGGATGCGTGCCGATGCCCATCCTCCGAGGTCCCTCGATGTACCCTACACTCGCCACGGTGATCGTCCTGCTCGCAGGCACGGAGATGCTGTCCTGCGCACGCCCGAGCGAGGCGGCGCCGGTATCGAAGCCGCCGTCGCAAGCGGTGCTGGAGGGGAAGCTCGACGCCGCGATCGACAGCGACGAGATGCGCGGCTGGCTGCAGCGCATGTCCTCCGAGCCCAATCACGTCGGCTCGCCGCACGACAAGGCCAACGCCGAATGGGAGCTCGCGCAGTTCAAGTCCTTTGGCTGGGACGCGCATATCGAGACGTTCGAGGTGCTCTATCCGACGCCGATCAGCGAGACGGTCGAGCTGCTCGGCACCCACCCCTATAGCGCCACCTTGCAGGAGCGGCCGATCGCCGGGGACTCCAGCGCCACGGCCAAGGATCCGGCGCTGCCCGCTTATCTCGCTTTTCAGGGTGACGGGGACGTCACGGCGCCGCTGCTGTACGTGAATTACGGCATGCAGGACGACTACAAAGCCCTGCAGCGCCTGGGCGTGAGCGTGCAGGGGAAGATCGTCATCGCGCGCTACGGCTCGGGCTGGCGCGGATTGAAACCGAAGCTCGCACAGGAGCACGGGGCGATCGGCTGCCTGATCTACTCGGACCCGGCCGACGACGGCTATGCCGTCGAGAGCACCTATCCGGACGGTCCGGCGCGACCCCCGCAAGGCATCCAGCGCGGCTCGGTGCTCGATATGACGCTGTTCGCCGGCGATCCCTTGACGCCAGGTATCGGCGCGACGGCCGGCGCCGCGCGGCTGAAGATCTCGGACTCTCCGGTCATTCTCAAGATTCCGGCGCTGCCGATCTCTTATGCCGACGCGCAGGTGCTGCTCGCGACGATGGGTGGGCAGGTCGTGCCGAAGGAATGGCGCGGCGCATTGCCGATCACCTATCGGGTCGGTCCCAGCGCGGTGCCCGTGCATCTGGCGGTCAAATCCGACTGGAGCCTCAAGACCATCTACGACGTCGTGGCGCAGATCAGGGGCTCGCAGTGGCCTGATCAATGGGTGATGCGCGGCAATCACCACGACGGGTGGGTGTTCGGCGCGGCCGATCCACTGTCGGGCCAGGTGTCCTTGCTCGAGGAAGCCAAGGCCATCGGACGGCTTGCCAGCACGGGGTGGCGGCCGAAGAGAACCATCGTCTACCTGAGCTGGGACGCCGAGGAGCCGGGGCTCCTGGGTTCCACCGAGTGGGTGGAGACGCATGCGGCGGAGCTGAAGCGCGACGCCGTTCTCTACATCAATTCGGACACCAACGGCCGCGGCTTTCTGCGCGCCGGCGGCAGTCATGACCTCGAGCATTTCGTGAATCTCATCGCCGGCCGCGTGGCCGACCCCGAAACGGGCGTATCGATCGCGCAACGCCTGCGCGCGAAGATGGAAGTCGATGGCGCGAAGCGAGGGGCGACGGATGAGGCGAAGGCGGACGCGAAAATCGCCCTCGATCCGAGCAAGGATTTTCCGCTCGAGGCGCTCGGCTCCGGCTCGGACTACTCGGCCTTTCTCGAGCATCTGGGCGTGCCGGCGCTGGACATCGAGTTCGGCGCAGAAGGCAGCAACGGCGGGGTCTACCACTCGCGCTACGACACATTCGAGCATTTCGAGCGCTTTGGCGATCCGGGCCTGGTGTATACCGCCCTGCTGGCGAAGACCATCGGGCGCATGGTGCTCACCGCTGCCGATGCGGATCTGCCGATCCAGCAGACCGGCAACTTCGCCGCGGCGGTGTCCCGCTATCTCGAGCAGATCAAGAAGCTCGAGAAGGACAGACGCGATGCGGCCGACCAGCAAGCAAAGATGCGGGCTGCCCATGCCTTTCAGCTCGCCGCCGATCCCACCAAGTCGAGCGGTGTGCCGACCGCGCTCGAGCCCGTGCCGCCGATCGATCTCGCCGCGATGGACGCGGCGGTCGCTCGGCTGCTCGCCAGTGCCAGCGCCTACGACGCGGCTCTCGCTCGGAACGGCGAGCGCCTGACGCCCGACGCCCGCATGCGCCTGGCGAGTCTGATGCGACCGATCGACCAGCTGCTGGCGCCGCCCACGGGTTTGCCGGGGCGCAGCTGGTACAAGAATCTCATCTATGCGCCCGGCCGCTTTACGGGCTATGGCGCCAAGACGCTTCCCGGCATCACCGAGTCCATCGAGGAGGAGCGCTGGGCCGACGCGAGCTCCTACGTGCATTTCACGGCCGACGCTCTGGACGCTTACAGCGCGCAGCTCGACCGGGCGGCTGCCGTCCTCAACGGGCAGCCCGGCGAGCGACGCTGACGAGGCCTGCGGGTTCGGGAGGGATGCTCATGTCCATGACTCGCCGACGGGCGCGAGATCTCGGGCTGCCGTTGCCGGGGACGCCGGGACCCTGCAATGCGATCACCGACGTCCCCGGCGTGGAAGTCGGCTTTGCGACGCTCAAATCCCTCGCCTGCGGTCCGGGCGACCGCCAGATCTACACGGGCGTCACCGCCGTGCTGCCCCGGGGACACGCGCGCACCGCCACCCCCGTGTGGGCCGGCCAGTTCGACTTGAACGGCAACGGCGAGATGACCGGCACGCACTGGATCGCCGATGCCGGCTACTTCCTCGGCCCGATCTGCCTCACCAACACGCACTCCGTGGGCATCGTCCACCACGCCGCCGTGGGCTGGATGATCGAGCAGTATCCGCAGCACTTTGCCCACCACGCCTGGGCCATGCCGGTGGTGGCCGAGACCTACGATGGCATGGTCAATGACATTTGCGGGCGGCACATCGAGGAGCGGCACGCGCTCGAGGCCCTGCGCGGCGCGCGCGGCGGAGCGGTGCAGGAAGGCAATGTCGGGGGCGGAGCCGGCAACTCGACCTACGAGTTCAAAGGCGGGACCGGAACGAGCTCGCGCAATTGCAGCATCGGGGAGCACTGTTATAGGGTGGGTGTGCTGGTGCAATCGAACTTCGGCGCGCGGCGGGATCTGAAGGTGCTCGGCGTGCCGGTCGGAGCGCACCTGCCGCGGGAAGACGGCGATCCTGCCGGGGGCGCGTGCGAGCAAGGCTCGATCATCGTGGTGATCGCGACCGACGCTCCGTTGAGCGCCACACAGCTTCACCGCCTGGCCAAGCGTGGGGCGCTCGGAATCGGCCGCACCGGCACGCGAGGCGGCCACTACTCGGGCGATCTCATCCTGGCATTCTCGGTGGCGAATGAGACCTATCTGCCGGCGATCGGCGAACAGCAGCCGCACTCGTTTCGAACCGAGTGGCTGAACGATGCGCTGCTGGACGAGATCTACGGCCCCACGGTCGAGGCGATCGAGGAATCGATCTTGAATGCCATGCTCGCCGCCGAGTCCGTGCCGACCTACAAGCCTGCGGGGCGGGTGTTGCAGGCCATCGACCACGCGCAGCTCATGCAGGTCATGCGCATCCACGGCCGCGCCTGAGAGGGCTCTTCGCGCCGCATTCCCGATTGATGGTAGTCTTTTCGCACGGGGCGCGAGCCCGCCGCGCGATTCGCAGAGGGGTGGATGGAACGGGAACAGATTGTGTTCGTGGGCACCAGCGATCTGTCCGCGCACTTTCGCGGCAAGAGCTTCCCCGCCGCCGACCTGCCCGCGCGGCTCGAGCGCGGCGTCGGTCTCGCGCCGACCAACTTGTTCATCTCCGCATTCGGACCGATTCACGTGACGCCCTTCGGCACGGTGGGGGAGGTGTTTCTGATCCCCGATCCGGCCACCAAGGTGTTCGTCCCGTTCGCGGGCGGCACCGCGGAGTACTTCTTCCTCGGCGACATCAAGAACGCGCAGGGCAAGCCCTGGGAGCTGTGTCCGCGCCAGGCTCTGCGCCGTGCGCTCGATCGGCTCGAGGCGGAGGCGGGAGTGCGCTTGCTGGCTGCCTTCGAGCAAGAGTTCACCTATGGCGGGGCGGCGGGCGAGACCTGGCAGCCGTACGACCTGAGCGCATATCGCCGCCAGGGACCGTTCGGCGAGGCCCTGCTCGCCGCGATGCGGCTGGTGGGCGTCATACCGGACTCGTTCCTGGCCGAGTTCGGTCGCGAGCAATACGAGGTGACGGTCGCGCCGGCGCTGGGGCTGAAGGCCGCCGACGATGCCGTCATCACCCGTCAGCTCGTCCACGCGGTCGCCTTCCGTCTCGGACAGCGCGCGAGCTTCACCCCGATCCCCGAGCCCGAAGGCACCGGCAACGGCACGCACGTCCACTTCAGCTTCCTCGATCCGGGCGGGCGGCCCGTGCTCTACGACGAGAGACGCCCGTGGCAGCTCTCGCCGATGGGCAGTCATTTCATTGCCGGCATTCAGCATCACTTGCCCGCGCTGTGCGCCATCACGGCGCCCTCGGTCGCCTCGTATTTGCGGCTGCGCCCGAATCGCTGGGCGCCCGTGCGCGCGGATGCGGCGCCGCTCGATCGCGGCGCGGCCATCCGCATCAGCCCGCTCTCGGGAAGCGATGCGGAGCAACGCGCGCGCCAGTTCAACATCGAGTTTCGCGTCGCCGACGCGACCGCCAACCCCTATCTCACGCTCGCGATGCTGGTCCAGGCGGGTCTCGATGGCGTGCGCCGCGAGCTCACCGTCGCCACCGAGCATCCGCCCCCGCTGCCGACCAGCCTCAAGGAAGCCCTCGCGCGTCTCGAGACGAGCGAGGCGGCCGGCGATTGGCTGGGACCGCAACTCGCGTCGGCTTATGTGCTCTTCAAGCGGGCCGAGGTCCAGGTGCTCGATGGCCTCGAGGAGCTCGAGATCTGCCGCCGCTATGGCCAAGTCTATTGATCCTTCGAGGAAGCGTTGCAATGACCCGCCCCACCAGCCGTGAGATCGAGATCGAGCCCGAGCACACCGTGCTGCTGTTCGTGGATGTGCAGAAATACAACTGCTCCTGGGAGGGGGGCGAGTATGCGCACCTCTCGGCCGCCGAGAAGGAGGAACGCTACGGCTATTTCTTTCGCACCCTCAAGGACTGCGCGCTGCCCAACATGATGCGCCTGCAGGCCGCCTGCCGCCGCGCCGGCATCGAGGTGACCTACACCGTGATCGAGAGCATGACGGCGGATGGGCGCGACCGCTCGCTCGATTACAAGATCACCGGTTTCAACGTGCCGAAAGGATCGGCCGATGCCCGGATGGTCGAGGAGCTCAGCCCCGGCGCCGACGAGATGGTGTTTCCCAAGACCTCCTCCTCGGTGTTCATCTCGACCAACATCGACTACGTGCTGCGCAATCTCGACACGAAGTACCTGATCATCGCCGG